>Ga0326727_10002388_pt1 | contig 64301 bp, 51 predicted proteins | sample MB2enrmetagenome_FD_207643 | JGI IMG/M metagenome (GOLD analysis project Ga0326727, IMG submission 207643) | Lab enriched peat soil microbial communities from McLean, Ithaca, NY, United States - MB29MY | ecosystem: Environmental > Terrestrial > Soil > Wetlands > Peat | place: USA: New York...
CCCTCTTGTTGCTTGTAACTCACACGGATTCAACAACATGTAATTTTTACATAGTGACGAATCAGTAACGGCAAACCCCTGATTTTGCCCCTTCTTCAGCCCAAAAGCCGCTTTTTCAGTCCGTTTTCAGCAAAAATCAAGCGGTTTCGCGCTTGTTTATGAGGATCAGCCCGACTTGCTGTTGCAAGGTACGCCAGCAATGAACGAGCCGCATCAAAATTCACCCCGGAGGGGTGGTTGAAAATAGCCCCGGGAGGAACCCGGGGAAAAGCCGCCCATCAAAGGATTGCGCCCTGTAGGGGCGCTGCGAAATGCTTTTGTACATTGGAAGCGGAGTTGGATGATCACCTGCGAGCCGGCCAACCGTTACACTAAGGCTGTGGAAGCCACAACCAACTCCGTCGCGCCCCGCCGCATCGTCCTCACCGGCTTTATGGGCTCGGGCAAGTCCACCGTCGTCCCGCTCCTCACCGCCGGAGCCGTGGTGATCGCGCTTGGATAAGACAGGCAGCCAGCTGGGATTCAACCGAGGGATGCATAGCGTTATACTGGTTCGTGCCGAGTCGAAGAGAGAAATTCCGGAGATAAACGGACCCGGCAAAGGAAGGGGAACTAGAGTATGAACTTGAATTTATTATCATTTCTGATTTTGCTGGCGTTTTCGGTGGCCATCCCGACAATTCTCTTTCTTCTGCTGCGCTCCAGTCTTTGCGGCTTGCTGCGCCACACACTCAAGCTGCAAGACGGAATCACCTTCTATCTGCGTTCCTTTCTTCTTGTTCTTTATCTTGCGGCACTGTCGGGCGCCATTGGAGTCTCTTTTGATTTGAAGCCGGACGCTCACTCCATGGAATACGTTTGGAGGGGAGCTTCAGGCCTCTCTTCATCCCTTCAGAATATTGTCATGTTTGTTGCCCTCTACCTGATTCTTATCACCATTCTGGTTGCCACTCTGAAGGTCAAAGTTGACGAATGATCAATATCTAATCGTTTCTTATTTCGTCTGCGCCGCCCTGTCGATGGTGGCAGGCGTACTTGTGTATCTCTATCTGCGGCGCTCCTTCGCCGGCGTGGCCGAGGCTGCGCCGGGCAAGCATCTTCCCTCGATCCTGAAAAAGCTCTTTCCCGCTGGATTGGTCTTCGCGGCTTTGTTGGGATTTCTTTCTGTCTCGTATCAGGGTTGCAATCGGACGACCTACTCGGAGATTGTTGAAGGCAGGAACTATCTCATCGCGAAGAATCATGAACAGTTATCGGCAATCCTGTTCTACATTGTGCTCGCAGTCCTGTTCTGGAATCTCGTTGCCCTCCTCATTCTGAGGTCCGCGCAAAACCGCAAAAACGGATCATCCTCGATAGATCATTCCGTCCCGCCCAGCCGCATCGTCCTCACCGGCTTCATGGGCTCGGGCAAGTCCACCGTCGGCCCGCTCCTCGCCGCTCGCCTGGGCTGGAGCTTCCTCGACGTGGACGACGTGATCGAGGCCGAGGCCGGCACGACCATCGCCGAAATCTTCGCCCGCCACGGCGAAGCCGCCTTCCGCAAGCAGGAGCAGGAGACCATCGCCCGCCTGGCCGCCGGCGACTCACTGGTCCTGGCCCTGGGCGGCGGCGCAATCGAGCACGAAGCCACACGCACGCTGCTGCTCACCACCCCCGGCACGCTGCTGGTGCATCTCGAAGTCGAGCTGGCCACGACGCTCGCGCGCTGCCAGGGAACCGAGCAGGCCCGCCCCATCCTCGCCGACCAGGCCAACCTCGCCGCCCGCTACCAGCGCCGCCTGCCGCTGTATCGAACGGCACACCTCTCCATCCCCGTCGATGCGCTTCTCCCGGAAGAGGTCGTGGACCGCATATTGTCCGAATCGGGACGATAAAAGGAACACTGAGCAATATTGAACTTACGCACAGTGCACCTCCAGCTCAGTATCGGTTAACAATAAGAGGTGCAGACATGATGTATCCAGACACGTCCAATGCCGAGCAGAGCACCGCGCTGCGTCAAGCCGCCGAGCGCTCCCAGGCCGCCTCCAACACGGAATACGAGTACGGGTACGCAACCTGGAATCCCACACCAGCGAGGCGCGAAGGACTCACAAGCATTCCTCCTCCAGCGCGTTCCGCCTCAGCCAGCAAATCGCTCGACCAACCCAGTTCACTTCTTCACTAATTCACTTCTTCACTTCTTCACTAGTTCACTTCTTCACTCGTTCACTGCAAAATCGGAATCCCCGCGATCCGCCGCTGCCACTCCGCCGGCCCGGTCTGGTGAACGCTGGTTCCCTGCGAGTCCACCGCCACCGTCACCGGCATATCGCGCACATCAAACTCATAAATCGCCTCCATCCCCAGGTCGGCAAAGGCCACCACGCGCGCCCCGTGAATGGCCTTCGACACCAGGTAAGCCGCGCCGCCCACCGCCATCAGGTAGACCGCGCCGAATTCCTTGATCGCCGCAATCGCCGCCGGCCCCCGCTCGGCCTTGCCCACCATGCCCAGCAAGCCCGTTTCGGCCAGCATCAGCCGCGTGAACTTGTCCATGCGCGTCGCCGTCGTCGGCCCCGCCGGCCCCATCACCTCCTCGCGCACCGGATCCACCGGCCCCACGTAATAGATGAATCGCCCGCGGAAGTCCACCGGCAGCTTCTCGCCCCGGTCGAGCATCTGGGTCATGCGCACATGCGCGGCGTCGCGGCCTGTCAGCAGTTTGCCGGTCAACAGCAGCACCTCGCCCGGCTTCCACCGAGCCGCCTCCGCGCGCGTCACCGTGTCCAGATTCACCTTTCGCGCGGCTGTCACGTCGTAGGTCAGCTTCGGCCAGTCGTCCAGATTCGGCGGGTCCAGATACACCGGCCCGCTTCCGTCCAGCACAAAATGCGCGTGCCGCGTCGCCGCGCAGTTGGGAATCATCGCCACCGGCAAATTCGCCGCGTGCGTCGGATAATCCAGCACCTTCACGTCCAGCACCGTGGTCAGCCCGCCCAGCCCCTGCGCGCCAATCCCCAGCCGGTTCACCTTGTCGTACAGCTCCAGCCGCAACTCCTCGGCCCGCGTCGCCGCCCCCCGCGCCTTCAGCTCCTGAATGTCGATCGGGTCCATGAGAGATTGTTTGGCCAGCAGCATCGCCTTCTCCGCCGTGCCGCCAATCCCGATCCCCAGCATCCCCGGCGGACACCACCCCGCCCCCATCGTCGGCACCGTCTTCAGCACCCAATCCACAACCGAATCCGACGGGTCCAGCATGATGAACTTGGCCTTGGCCTCCGACCCTCCGCCCTTGGCCGCCACCGTCACATCCACCGTTGCGCCCTTCACCAGCTCCACCGTCACGCAGGCCGGCGTATTGTCCTTCGTGTTCTTGCGCGCCCCCGCCGGATCGGCCAGAATCGAGGCCCGCAGTTTGTTGTCCGGGTCGAGATAAGCCCGCCGCACGCCCTCATCCACCATTGCCTGGATGTCCTTGCGCTCCTCGCCCGCCGCAGCCTCAAAGCGCACATCCAAACCAACTTTCAGGAACACCGTCACAATCCCCGTGTCCTGGCAGATGGGCCGGTGCCCCTCGGCGCACATCCGGCTGTTGATGAGAATCTGCGCAATCGCATCCCGCGCCGCCGGCGACTCCTCACGCTCATAGGCCTTGGCCAGGCTGGTGATGTAATCCACCGGGTGATAGTAGCTGATGTACTGCAACGCGCCAGCAACGCTGGCAACAAAATCTTCCTGCCGGATGATGGTCATGGTGGCTCCCTCTGAACAGTTTAGGACAAAGCGGGAACAACCGGTTCGATAGGCGCCTCATCCTCGCCGCGTTCTTGCGTTACGGCTAGGATGGGAAACCAGCAACCTAAACCGATTTGCTATTTCGGAATGCGGCGCGGACGGGCACATCAGCATTCACGAAGACTTCTTGTGTCCCTCCGTTTGTGCCCGCGCCGACCTCGATCACGAGGTCTACGTGTCACCGCCGCACGGCCTTCCTCGGCCGCCGCGGAGATCGGGTTCGCTTGAAACTCAGGTTGCGTGCCGGGGTCATCGCTGGTGATTCCTGGTGTTCATTCAGGAGGTATCCGCTGGAATTCTTGACAACTCTTGGTAACTATGAAGACCGAGCTTGACACACTTCAATGAGTAGGTATAATGGCTGCAATCCAATTTGTTCATCTTTTAGTAGCAGATTCTGATTTGTGCATCCTTGGGCAGCTCTTGCCCACGAACCGGCAATGAAAGGGAGGATAGGAGAATGAGTAATGCGCTTGAACTCGGCGAATGGTTGGAGGTAGTGCGGCCCGGGTTTGTTTCGGCTGCGGCCGGCCTGACAGGGTCGATAGCATCGGTCGCGAGCTTGCTACACATGAAGTCTTATATATTCAACCCTTGGCAGACCCTGAACGTTGCCGGGGGGTGTGCGCTGGTAGCGGTGATATTCGGTTTCATTGGATACGCTAAATCCCGTAATTGCTATCCGCCGAACAATGCGGGCAAAACATTGGCGACGATCGGTTTCATCCTGGCGGCTGTGGGACTTTTGGTCAACGGCGCACAGCTTCTCTTCAACCTGTAGTTCAGCTCGGGAGAAAGCTCATGGATCGAAGGGCGGCTTTTTCTCGCGAACGTGCCATGAAAGGGAGGATAGGTAAATGGGCTATATGTTCGATTTCAGCGACCAAAAAATGGAGGCGAGACGGGAGGGGTTTTATTCACTTCTGGCCGGTCTATTTGCAACAGCATTCTTGATCGGCAGCGTGTTGCATTTGAAGATTGGATCGGATGGCCCAAAGGAGGTGAAGCCTTGGATGATGACTGTTGGAGCTGCATTTTTTGCGGTGTGGTTTGGATCCAGTGGATACTCTATCTCCGGTCCGAACAGTTGCCACGATCCAAAGGCCAAAGCACTGGCGATTACCGGTCTCTGTCTGGGGGCCGTGAGCCTTTTGATCATCGGCGCTCAGTTTCTCTTCCACTTGTAATCCGACTCCAGGAGAAATCGCATGGATCGAAATTTCCGCCTCACCGAATCCGGCATGCTGCGCGCGAAAATCTCCGTCTTCCGGAAGATGCTCATCGCTTTTCTGATCTTTCAGGCGATCGTGCTGACCGGCGTGTTTTTCATCGCTCATATGACGGCCATTCAAATCGCGACCGTCCTGGCGCTGGCTTTTCTGATGCTGCTAATCTTCATCTTCCGAACATGGAACAATCCAGGGATCTCCTTCCGCGATTGGGGACTTCATCTGGGCGACACGTCCGTCTACCTCACCACCGACCCCCAGCGCACCGAGATCACCCGCGCTGATTTTATTTCCCTGGTTGAAAACTCCAAAGGGTTGTATATCAGGGGAAAGGAACTGGAACAGCGCATCTGGATACCGGCCGGAGTTGAGAATTACGCCGAGGTGAAGCGCACGTTGGAGAGCTGGGTCCGTTAGCATCAATCGTTCAAGAGCACAGCAAGGATAGACTGCCATGAGCGGTTCTTCAGGGGAATCACCTCATTTTCACTTTGATGAGACGACCCAAAAGTGGGCCAGCACGGTACGCTCCGCGCTGCCCAGGGTTCTTGTTCTCTCCTGGCATGCGGATCCCGATTTGATGACGGAACAGCTCCTCTCGCATGTCAGATCGTTGCCGGCAAGGTTTGTCCCGATACCCGGAGGCGGCGTTTCGAGCATCCTTGACGAACTGGAATCGGGAAAGTTTGTCGCCTGCATTCTCTTCCTTTCCCCCGCGGCCCTGGAGGACGAATCTCTCTTCGAGTTCGTTCAAACTTGCGGGGAACTTATCCTTGAGAGGCCGGAGTTCCGCCTTTTTGTTCAACTCGCCGATGGCCTGGTATTTGACGAACTCAAGGCAAAGGCAAAGGCGGGCGGAGATCGAAATACTGCATTTGTGTTGACGGATTCGGTCCACTTTTCGCACCTGCATGTGGACGATTTCGCCCACACGGCGCGGCTTCTCGAAAGCCATCTGCTCGATCTGCCCAGAATTCATCATCGTTTGACCCGCGAGCGGTGGGAATCCGTGTGGATCAGGCTCTCGTCTGTTGTGATTGGATTGCTGCGCTGGCTGTTCCTGATAGCTGCCGTTGGGCTGGTGATTTCGTGCGCGCTTCTCAAAAGCGATCCCTGGGAGCAATGGGGGTATTTGGGCGCCGGGCAGCTCGTGTATGTAAGTCTGGTCGCTCTGTTAACGCTCGGCACCCGGATTAAATCCGGATCGTTCTTCCGCTGGATTCTCTTGCTCGGATTTCTGATGCTGATTTTTCCACTTTTCTCGGCCGGCGCGAAGATTCATTGGCCATTCTTCCTGGCGGGAATCTTGACAGCCGTATTGATGGATGTATGCGTCCGCTCTGTTGCAAGGTGGAAGAGGCGGTATTTGGAGGTTGTTCAGCCCCCCGATCGTCACCCTAGCGGAGCATTGTGTCCCGGACATCACTCATTTGGATTTCTAGCGAAGGGTCCGTGGTTTCCTCCCAGGATTCGAGTTTTCATCAGTTATTCGGAACAATCCGATGATCATTGGGGGCGCAGGATCGCTGAAGATCTGAAGAATGAACTGAATCGTCTTGACATCGAGTGCTTCTTCGCTCCGGATTCCATCGAACCCGGAAGCAGTTGGCAGCACAGGCTCACCCTTGAGCTGTACACCGCCAGCATCTTCGTGCAGTTTCTCGATGCTAAAAGCGCCGCATCGAGGCCGGATAGTATTCATTGGCCCGCGCTCGAACTGGGTACGGTATCCGCGCATCAGGCCATCTGCGGTCTGCCGGCAATCCTGGTCGTATGTCACCCCAGCATAATGCCAGATGCCATCCCCGGCGGCACACATTGCTATTTTCAAGAAGCACTGACTGGATCCAAGAATGCGGATGAATCTTCGTTGTGGGTTCTGAACTACGAAGAGGGCATGGCGCGCGGGTTCGCGCGGGAGCTCTCGCGAAAATACCGCAGGCAAGCAGTTTCGATCCTGCCGATTAAATTGGCTGCCATTATCGATTTCTTGCTGATGCTACCGGCGTCGCTGCTCTGCGGAATTGGGGTCTTTGGCAGCATCGGCATCTGGCTCGTCCTTGCGGTGGCATTGGTGATGAGGATGCGAAGCGTCAGCCCCACTGAATGGCTGCTGCTCAAGGGATTCGCGCCGTGCGCGCTCATGGTCGCAACATTCTGGCTGGGTTTCGTCTTTCGTCTGGCTCTCTCGGCTGGTTTGGAACTCTGGCACCAGCTTGCCGGCAACAACTTTAAGTGGCGCGTCATCGAGGTTGTCGCACTTTACGTGGTTTGTCTGCGGCTCAGTATTCTGGCACAGGGCATAACGCTGGTTTACGCGGCGCTCTCGGTTGCCTTCGGCGTTTTGCTGGGCTCGTACTACCTGCGATTGACAATGAAGGGAGCGTTCAAGATGGATCCGGAAATGGAGCCGAAGGCGTGGATCAAGAGTTAGCGTTCTGCTCAACTTCCTTTATTCCTGCTGAAAGGAGTTCTTATGACCCAGTTGATTGCGATGCAAATCACCACCCTCCAGGCGATTTTTATTGTTCTCATGGTGCTGAGCTTGGTAATTGTGTTGTTCGGCCACTTTGCGAGCAAGCGGTCGAACGAGCGGCCGGACGATCTCGTCGGTGCAGCTGGCAGGGGCGACTTAGCCCGAGTCAAGGAGTTGCTGGCCGCGGATGCCAACTCTGATGCCAACCGGAGCGATGGCGGGATCGCGCTGATCATGGCCGCGGAAAACGGCGACCTGGAAGTGGCGGAGGCTCTGCTTGCTGGCGGGGTCGATGTAAATTTCAAATTCAGTGATGGAAGGACTGCCCTCATGAGCGCATGCCAGGAGGGCCATAGTACGCTTGTGCAAGCATTACTCGCAAAGGGGGCCGAGGTCAATGCCCAGGCGAGCAATGGCGGGGCCGCGCTGATTTTGGCCTCTGGTAAGGGCAATCTAGAAGCAGTGCGGGCGCTGCTGGCCAAGGGGGCCGATGTCAACATCAAAGAGGGCGATGGCGCGACCGCGCTGTTTCTAGCCTGCCAGTACGGTTATCTTGAGGTCGTGCGATTGCTGGTGGCCGAAGGAGCCGATGTCAATGCCAAGGCGAATGACGGCGAGTCCGCTCTGGAGGCGGCGACGAGGAGAAAACATACCGATGTCAAAGCCTTCTTGTTAGAAAAAGGCGCTAAACGATGGCAATAGCAAAGTTGAGCAGCCAGTGCCGGGTGCCCCAGTTCCCGCTTTTGGGACCTGGGAAACGAATGGCCTCCAAGTTCGCTGTTTTAATTGAATCGCCCTACTCCGCGCGAAATAACCAACTAACGTGTCACCGCCGGCCGCAAATCCGTATGCCCAAAATCATCACCCTTCCACAGCACCGGTTCGCGCTTCTCGCGGGCCAGCGCATAGGTGAAACAGTCGCCGAGATTCAGCCCGGCCGGGTGCCCGCTGCCCTTGCCGTAGTCGCGATAAGCCTGCCGGGCAATCTTCGCCTGAGCCGCCGTCACCGGCTCAATGATGATTTGGAATCTCTCAATCAACTCATCGTACCCGCTGCTCAAAATCGGGTTTCTCCACCCGTCCACCACAATTGAGGTTTCCAGATAATTCGCCGCCGAGATGCGAGAGGTTGCCGCAGAATCCAGCGTCTTCGAGAAGGTTGGCCACCCCTGCTCCCTCTTGAGAATTGCAATGATGGCTGACGAGTCGACAATCATTTCGGCAACCCCGTTTCATCGTCATAAAGCTCGTCAAACAGTTCCTTGGAGGTCCGGCCATCGTTCATCAGCGGCGCGGTGATAGCAGTGATTCGTTTGAGCCACTCTAAACGACTCTCACCCTTGGACGCCTTCTCCCGTTCCAGCTTCTCCTGAACGGCTTCGGTCACTGCAACAACCAGACTGATCCCCTTGAGCGCGGCCAATTCCCGGACCATGCGGTTGGTTTCCTCGTTTTTGATGTTCAAGGCCACAGAATTCCACCTTTCCACTATCTTATTCCACCATTCTACCATTGAATTCCAATCAAACTGTAAAAAGGCAGTTGACCAAGCCAAAATCCCTCCCCGTACGGCGTCGGCTCACATCTGCCTAAAGCCGGCAAGCCGCGCTGGTTCCCGTCCCGTTCATCCTGTACACTGTACGCAAGACTCAAAACCACAAGGCATCCGCCATTTTCCATCAGACGAAATCTATGAAGATGAATCCTATTCTTGAAACCTGCATAGCCGACTGCCATTCCGCCAGCGTGCCGGATTACACCCCGCTTCCCGAGCTGCGCGCGTTGCAGTTACAGCGCCTGCGTGCAGTGGTTGCGCGCGCCTGGGATCATGTCGAGCTCTTCCGCGCCCGCATGGATGAGCGCGGCCTCGTGCCCGATGATATTCGCACCCTCGACGACGTTGCCAAGCTGCCCTTCACCGTGAAGAGCGATCTGCGCGACACCTATCCTTTCGGACTTTTCGCCAGCCCCATGAAGGACGTGGTTCGTTTGCACGTTTCCAGCGGAACTACAGGCAAGCCTATCGTCGTCGCTTACACCAGTGACGATGTAGACGTATGGACCTCGGTGATGGCGCGCTGCATGGCCGGCTGCGGATTGCATCGCGGAGACATTCTGCAAAATGCATACGGCTACGGCCTTTTCACCGGCGGCCTGGGCGCGCACTACGGCGCTGAAGCGCTGGGCGCGACGGTCGTCCCCACCTCGGGCGGCAACGCCGACCGGCAGATCATGCTGTTGAAGGATTTTGGCGTGACCGCGATCTGCTGCACTCCCACGTATTTTCTGCACCTGATCGATCGCGCCGCGGAACTCGGCGTGGAACTGAAGAAACTCCCCCTGCGAGCCGGAGTCTTTGGCGCCGAGCCGTGGACCGAATCGATGCGCAGGCACATCGAAAGCAAGAGCGGCATCGAAGCCTTCGACATCTACGGCCTCTCGGAGATCATCGGTCCGGGCGTCTCCTGCGAATGCCGCCGTCATCAAGGCCTGCACATCTTCGAGGATCACTTCTATCCTGAGATTGTCGATCCCGAATCAGGCGAGCCGCTGCCCGACGGGACCGAAGGCGAGCTGGTGCTGACCACGCTGAGCAAGCATGCGATGCCGATGATCCGCTACCGTACGCGCGACATCACCATGCTGCTCACGGGCCGCTGCGAGTGCGGACGAACGATCCGCCGCATGGGCCGCATCGGCCGGCGCAGCGACGACATGCTGATTATTCGCGGCGTCAATGTATTTCCATCGCAGGTGGAAGCCGCGCTCTTGCAGATCGAAGGCACGCTGCCGAATTATCAGATCGTGCTGACCCGCGAGCAGGGATTGGATCAGATGGAAGTGCAGGTAGAAGTAACGTCGCATATGTTCAACGATCAGATCGGTGCGTTGCAGGGACTGCAAGACAGAATTCAGTCCGCGCTCGATCACGTGCTCGGTATCCGCGTCCAGGTTTCGTTGGTTGAAGCGAACTCACTCGCGCGCAGCGAAGGCAAAGCAAAACGTGTCATCGACAGGCGGACATCATGAAGATTCATCAGATTTCGCTCTTTGCGGAAAACAAACCGGGACACATCAGTGCTCCCGCGCGTCTTATGGCTCAGGAAGGCATCGACATTCGTGCCTTGTTCCTGGCCGACAGCCAGCACTTCGGCATCGTGCGCATGGTTGTCTCCGACTGGCAGAAGGCTGCCGCGCTTCTCGAAGCCCATGGATTCGTCGTGAAAGTGACGGAAGTTCTCGCCGTCGAAGTGCCCGACCATCCGGGAGGCCTTGCGGATGTGCTGGGAGCGTTGGACGGAAGCGGCATCAACATCGAGTACATGTATGCTTTTCCGTTTACTCGCGGCGACCAGGCAATCCTCATCTTCCGCTTCGCTGATCCGGATGCGGCGATTGCGCATTTGCAGACCGCGGGCATCAATGTACTGGCTGGCGATGAACTGCTGAAATAAAGGCCAACGACTATGCCCGCATCAAAAACCATCACCCGGCAATTAGAGAACGCCTCCTGGATTCGCCGCATGTTCGAGGAAGGCGTGCGGCTGAAACGCGAGCGCGGAGCCGATGCGATCTTCGATTTTTCGCTCGGCAATCCCGACGTTGAACCACCGCCCACTGTGATCAATGCGCTGCGGCGCGTTGTAAACGCCAACCGTCCCGGCTCGCATGGCTATATGCCCAATCCCGGCTATCCGCAACTCCGCGAGGCCGTCGCGCGTAAACTCCAGAGAGAGACCGGCCTTGCGTTCACCGCCGAAGATGTTTTTATGACGGTCGGCTCCGCGGGCGCGTGCAATGTGATCCTCAAGTCGATTCTCGATCCCGGCGACGAAGTCATTGTTTTAATGCCCTGCTTCTCCGAGTACCCGTTTTATATCACCAACCATAGCGGCTGCATGGTCCCTGTCGAGACCGATGCTTCCTTCCTGCCCGATGTGGAGCGCATCGCCGCAGCGATCACTCCGCGTACGCGTGCGCTGATTCTCAACACACCCAACAATCCCACCGGCCGCGTTTATCCGGAGAGCGTGCTGCGCGATCTGCAATCGATGCTTTCGCGAGCCACCCAGTCCATCACCGTCATCAGTGACGAGCCATACAAGTCTTATGTCTTTGATGGAAAGCGTCAGCCCGAGGTGGCCTCGTCCATCGCTCAAACAGCGATATGCAACTCGTGGTCCAAGTCGCTGGGATTGCCCGGCGAGCGCATCGGCTACCTGGCGCTCTCGCCGCGCCTCGACGATGCCGTAAATCTGCGCCGCGCCTGCGCCTTCAGCAATCGCATTTTGGGTTTTATCAACGCGCCGGCAATCTGGCAGTGGGTGATGCTGGAGTCACTCGATGAGACCATCGACGCATCGCCCTACGAGCACAAGCGCAATGTGCTTTGCGATGCGCTCCAGGCCATCGGCTACGAGGTCACGCGGCCCGAAGGCGCATTCTACGTCTTCCTCAAGACCCCCATCCCCGACGACATTGCCTTCACCAGACGGCTCGCCGTGCAAGGCGTATTGGCCGTGCCTGGCACAGGTTTTGGGCGCTCCGGTTACATTCGCCTCTCTCTGACGATTCCGTTGGAACGCATCGAGAAATCGATCAGCGGATTTGAGCGCGCGTTTCTCTCCTAGCTCCGATGAGCCGGTTGAGTGAGGCTCACTGTCTGCTTGTGCGGAACTGCCCATGCCGTATAGCTGTTGAAGAGAAACTGGCCGCCCAGGATCAGCAGCCACACCCACAGCGCAAAGCGCAGCGGCCGTCGCGGAACGCGGGTGCTCACCAGCGTTCCAACAATGGATCCGGCGACGCCGCCCGCAATGAGGTGAATCAGCAGCTCCGGATTCGAGGCGTGCGAGAACCAATGTGCGCCGCTGCCAATCAGCGAAACGATAAAGCCGAAGGCGATATCCGTGCCCACCACTTGCGCGGGCAGCAGCGGCGTCAGGCTGAGCAGCGCAGCCGAGCCCAGCGCGCCCGCGCCTGCTGAAGAGAAGCCGACCTCGGCTCCCACCGGGAACATCAGCCACGAAAGCAGGGAACTGCGGTCCCTCGCGTTGGCATTCTCCCGCAGCGGACGAAAGGATACAACGATCTGATAGGCAGCGGTAGTCACAAGAATCGTGCCCAGCAGCGCGTTCATCAGGTTCTGCGATCCGGCATTCACTAGATGTTTCAAGAAGAGCGAGCCGATGATCACGCCGGGAACGCCGCCCAACAGCATGAACCACAACGTCCGCCAGGCAACGTTGCGGCGCATGATTTGCGTTGGAACCAAAATGAATTTGACTGCCGTGGCGAACATCAATCCGATGCCGACGGCAATCGGTGCTGGTACTCCAAGAAACAAAACCAGAACCGGCACGGTGACGGTGCCCGCGCCCACTCCGGTGAGCGCGATAAACAACGCGATGATGAATCCAATAAGGTACTGCATCCTCTCTCCTTCGCAACTGCCGGCTCGTTCTATTGCCTCGGCGCGGCTTCTATGTGAATGCCGCATTCAACCTTACGGCCCGCCCAGCGTCCGGAGCGCGCATCGTTCGGGTCCAGCGGAAGCGATGTACATGGTTCGCAACCGATGGAAGTGTAGCCGCGCTCATAAAGCGGCAGCAGCGGAATCGACAGCGATTCGCAGGCGTACCAAACGTCGCGCGTCGTCCACGCGGCCAGCGGCGCCAGCTTGAGCACCTGCTTGCCGCCGGGCAGCGTGAAGAGCGTCGACTCCTCAAGAGCAGCGCGGCTCTTGGCCTGCTCCCTGCGCAAGCCGGTAATCCACACGCGGTATTCGGCAACCGCCTTGAAGAGCGGCTCAACCTTGCGCAGCTTGCAGCACTGATCGGGCGCGGATTGATAGAGTAGCCCGTGCTCCGCCTCCTGCTCGGCAACGGTATGCACCGGCAGCAGGTTGATAAGATTCAATTGCCACTCGCTCGTCATGCGGTCGCGATAGGCGTAGGTCTCGGCGAAGTGATAGCCGGTGTCGAGAAATAGAATTGGAATGTGCGCATCGAATTCGAGTGCCAGCTTCGCGAGCAGCACATCTTCGGCCTGAAAGCTGCACGTCAGGCACGCATCCTGCTTGGCGGAGATTTCGCGTGCCAGAGCAGCGCGCACTTCATCGAGCTTGGACTTCACCTGTGCATGGATTTCAACTGTGCTCAAGGCCTGCTTCCTTTCTGATTCTGTTAAATCAGCGGTCCCCTAAATCTCCCAATCTGCGTTTCCTGACGACAGAAGAGTGCCGCTTCGCGCCAGCAGCTCATTCACGGCTGCAATCGCTGCAACCGGTTCATTTGCGTTGAGCGTGATTAACTCACCATCGGCTAGCGCAGTAAGAGTCTCGCCCGCGGCCAGATTGACGATCAGTGCGATCATTCCCGAGAGAACCTTGGAGCGGATCACGTGTTCAATCGTGCTGCTGCTGATTCCGAATTCCGCATCCACTTCGATGCGCACGGTGATCGCGCCGCGAACAAAAAGAGTGCGCTCGATGCGATCAATCAGTTCAACCGGCCCTGTCAATTCAAGAACGCCGCCGCGATGACCCCAGCGCGCGGCTCTCTCCTCCGCAGTTACCGGGCCTGAAGTTGTAGCAGCCGGGCTGGAGGCCGCGGTGATCATGCCGGCCGCGACTGTGCTGTTGGTCTCTGCGTCGATCAGAATGAATGCGCCGGTCGAGCGATTCACGCCGTAGAGGTCGAGAGCAATCGGACGCAGCAAATCAATGTTGACCACGCCGATGCCATTCATCTCCAGCGTCTCAGCGGCTTCATGCGCCAGCGTGCCGATGTTGGTGCGGTGTTCCAACGATGAAACGAATGCGGGCACGGTCTGGCTGGTGTGCTTCAGCAGATAGCGGCGGCCGCGCGCAAGTGGCCGCGCATCCATCCAGACGAGCGCTGCCTGAATGCGCCTGGCGACTGTTGCCTGCGCTTGCGTGGAGACAATCAGATCGCCGCGGCTGATGTCGAGTTCGCGATCCAGAACCAACGTGACCGATTGCGGCGCTATGGCCTCATTGAGGTCTCCATCGAATGTAACGATGCGCGCGACCTGCGCGCTTCTATTCGAGGGAAGCACGGTGATTTTGTCGCCGGGGCGTACGGTCCCTGAAGCAACCTGGCCGGCAAATCCGCGAAAGGTGTGATCGGGACGAAGAACCCGTTGCACGGGAAACCGAAAGGGCGATGAACGCGTTTCGAGCGCCGATGGCAGCGACTCTAGAAGCTCCAGCAGCGATAGTCCCGTGTACCACGACATTGCATCGGAACGATGCACGATGTTGTCTCCGGCGAGCGCGCTGACCGGCACGAAGCGAACTTCAACAGGGCTGCCGGTATCAGCTGCAATCTGATTGAGGACGGATGTAAAGTCCTGCTCGATGGCGCGGAAGGCCGTCTCGTCGTAGCCGATCAAATCCATCTTGTTCACAGCAACAATCACGTGGCGCACGCGCAGCAGCGATGCAATATACGCATGACGGCGCGACTGAATCAGCACACCTTTGCTGGCGTCGATCAACACCACCGCGGCATCGGCCGTCGATGCCCCAGTCGCCATGTTGCGCGTGTACTGCTCATGCCCCGGCGTGTCGGCGATGATGAACTTGCGGCGCGGCGTGGAGAAGTAGCGATAGGCCACATCGATGGTGATGCCCTGCTCGCGCTCCGCGCGCAGGCCGTCGGTGAGCAGCGCGAAATCAATCTGTCCGGGAGCGGTAGTTCCCTTGCCTTCGATGGAGCGCACCTGGTCTTCGTAGACCGACTGCGTGTCGTAGAGCAGGCGGCCGATGAGCGTGGACTTTCCATCGTCCACGCTGCCCGCCGTCGAGAAGCGCAGCAAATCTTTTTCGCGCTCTTCGTCGAGAAACTCGCTTACCGAGAATGGGAGTGCCGTGAGCGTCGCCATTTAGAAGTAGCCCTCCCGCTTCTTAATCTCCATGGACCCTTCCTGATCGTGATCGATGACGCGGTTGGCGCGCTCAGAGGAGCGGAATTGCAACAGCTCTGCAATAATCTTCGGCAGCGTATCGGCATCGGAGCGAATCGCTCCTGTGCATGGACTGCATCCCAGCGAACGCAGCCGCGACTTGATCATCTGCGGCTTCTCTCCGAGCCGTGCGACAAATGCTTGTTCAATGGGAAGAAGCGCATCGCCGCGCACGTACATCGGCCGCTCCTTGGCAAAATAAAGATCGACCACCGGAATCATTTCTTCGTGAATGTATTGCCAAACGTCCATCTCCGTCCAGTTGGAGAGCGGGAAGACGCGAATGCTTTCGCCGGGATGAACGCGGGCGTTGTAGAGATTCCACAGTTCGGGGCGCTGGTTCTTCGGATCCCATTGTCCGGCCGAGTCGCGGAAGGAATAGATGCGCTCCTTGGCGCGCGATTTTTCTTCATCGCGGCGCGCGCCGCCGAAGGCCGCATCAAAGTTGTAGTGGCGCAGCGCATCCAGCAGCGCCTGCGTCTTCAGCAACCCGCAGCAGCGCTTGGTGTCGAGCGCAATGGGATTCGTTCCCGCGGCAATTGCGACTTCGTTGCGCCAGACCAGCAGCTCCGCGCCCACCGAGCGAGCCATCACATCGCGGAAGGTGAGCATCTCGGCGAATTTGAAGCCGGTGTCCACGTGCAGCAGAGGAAATGGAATCGGCGCGGGATAGAAGGCCTTCTGCGCCAGCCGCAACATGACGGAGGAATCCTTGCCGATCGAATAGAGCATGACGGGCCGCTCGAATTCAGAAGCCACCTCGCGCAGAATGTGAATACTCTCCGCTTCCAGCAAGCGCAGATGGCTCAGGCGCGGCGAAGCGGATACGCTCACGGACGGCGATGGAGGAGATAGGACTTCGGCAACCGGCATGCATGACCTCTTTCAGTGAGTGAATCGCTGAAGGTCGATGCTGCGGATCGCACACCGGCTTTTCAGCGAGGGGTGCGTCTTCTGATGAATTGCGAATGGGGAATCAGAGACTAGAGCATACACCCGTCGAAGATCATCGACAGGCAACAACAAAGCCGGCTTTGGGATGCGCGAACCATGTGTATTTCTATAGTACCAACACAATTGGATAATTGCAATCCAAAATGATTTGTATTCAGAACAATTGGAGCGCCGGGCGGGAATTGAACCCGCGTATACAGGTTTTGCAGACCTGCGCGTTAACCGCTTCGCCACCGGCGCTATTGAGTTCGATCACCTAGTTGGCTACTTCTTTCCGTTGTCTTTGAAGTTCAGCGCAAAGTAATAGTACGTATACGAGTGGCTGGTTGTCACATTCGTCAGGAACTCACCCGCGCCGAAGTAGCCGATGCCGCCGCCCACGTTGAAATGCTGATTGAGTTCATACCAGGAGTATCCATCGATTTCCGCGCCCAGATGGCGGCCGTGGTCGGTCTTGTTAAACACGATCGAACTGCCTGAAGTGTTGTAGATCGAGTCCAGCGCATCAGCAGCCCAATAGTCCAGCCCCTGCGCTGTGAAAGTGAGCCGCCGGTGGGGCTCAACGGTTGTGCCCGCGCGCACCGCCTCAATGTTCTGCCAGCCAAACAGGTCGGTGATGCCAAAGCGGTCGTGGGCTGTCGGGTAGATCGTGTCGAAGGTGGTGTGCGTTGCGTTCAGCGCCGGATTGCTGTTGCCCGAGGCGTAGTCGTATTGCGTAAAGACGCGCGGCTTGGCCACCACATCGAGGAATTGGTATGCCGCGCCTGCCTCCGCTGCCGAGGCTCGAATCGTCTGCGCTCCCACTGTGCCGGTTTCGAGGATCACCTCGCCTCCGTAATCGAGCGCCGTGTGGGCTTGCCCCTTGAAGCGCACGCCAAATGCCTTCTCGTTCTCCTTGCCGGTGGTCTTGGCGGCGGCCGGTTCTACGACCTCTGCCGGTTGCACGCGCCATAGGAAGAAAGGTTCGAGGTTCGAGTGCGGGACAAGAAAATCATCAATGCGCCCGTAGGCTCCGTAAATGTTGTTGCCTTCCTGATGCGGGCTCACGCCATAGGCCTGAGGCACAATAGACGAGGCGGCGAAGATGCCCAGGTGCTCGCGCTTCGCGTTCAGGTTCAGCACCGCCGCATCATAGGAGCGGGCCTGGTTGCGCCATTCGGAGTTGGAGATGATGGTGTTGTTGTAGTTGATAAGCTGACGGCCCACGCGCAAACTGAACCAGTGCTTGTCGGGCGCGCCAATCTCGGCGTAAGCCAGCTTCAGATCCCAGCGAACCGTGTTCGGCGGGCCGATCGGCGGGTTTTGGAAGCCCGCGCGAGCGTCCTGCACCTGCGCCGTGACCCGGAACCAGCTGGGCGTATGCAGATTCACCTGGAAGCGGAAGCGGTTCAACAGGTAGGAGTCATCGACTTTCGCTTTGAAGCTTGAATTGTCGTACGCCTCATAGCGGAACCGCTCCTCGGCCGCCAGATCGATCCACTTGGGCAGCCTTGCGTCAACATAGGTCGCCGGGGCAAAATCCTGGAAGTCATACGGCGCCGGGTTGCCGGTAGTACGCCAGGCCGGGCCGTTCAGGAAGCTCAACGGGTTGTTTGCCGGCCCGGTGATGTATGCGCCATTGAACCCGGATGTCCCGTGTTGTGTGGTGACGTCGTCCTGCGCGGCCAGCGGCAGGCCGGCCGCTATAATAATCAGAAAAAGCACAGCTGAGATCGATTGCGGCAACCGGCGCAGAGAAGCGGACACAAAAGGATAAAACGCTATTAGCACTTTGGATTCTCCTTTGAATATTGGAAGCTAATTGAGTCGGGAGATTAGGCTCTGGCTCGTATGGAGCGACAGGCCTTTATCGACAGGTGGGAAGACAACAACAACACGAGCAATGCGCCGTTTCCGGCCTGCTCAGTGAGCGGCCTGAGTCCTCAAACAAGTGTGCGGCGATGGGTGCGGAGACGGGCATCCTGAACTCGCAAAATCAATGTGTGTGCTTCGATGGGGAGAAACAAAATCGCGGACAGGCCAGCGGGCGCTAGCGGAGACAGCAACAACACGCGATTTTGATCAAGAAGTTTTTCATCTCGTGCGCAACTCTGTTTTTTCAACTTAAACGACATTCGGATTCTTGTCAACAGGAATAATTTGACTTTCGCGCGGCTCACCCATAATATTTCTATATGCAAGGTCAACTCTGTTGTCGCCGCTGTACGTTGCTTCGCGCGCGCAGGTGACCTGGGTCTAACGTTCAGATCGAATCCACGGTTCCCCAATGCCCGCGTCGCAGCCAACACTGCCGCGGGTTTTCTGTTTTCGGCGAAGAGGATCAATGAGTCAAGCAACTCCAGTGAAAGAGACCAATGCACAGCGCGCGGAGCGCCTGAAACGCGAGAAGAATCCGTGGCTGGCCTTCGATGAGGTACGCGAGTATGCCCGTCAGGGGCGCGCGAGCGTGCTGCCTGAGTGGGCCTCGCTGTATTTCAAGTGGTGGGGCATCTACACCCAGGGCGACGGCGTGGGCGCCACCGGTGGCAAAGGCGGCGAGGGCCTGGCTTCCGAATATTTCATGATGCGCATCGGTATTCCCAACGGCATCGTCAGCGCCGTGCAGCTTCGCGTCATCGCGGGCCTCGCACAAAAGCACGCGCGCAATCTCGCCGACATCACCGTCCGCCAATGCATTCAGTTGCACTGGCTCACCATCGAATCGCTGCCGGAAGTGGTCGATGCGCTAGACGCCATCGGGCTTTCGCCGATGGGCGCTTGCGGCGATGTGGTGCGCAACGTGACTGGCTGCCCGCTGGCCGGCGTGGCCGCCGATGAGTTAATCGATTCCTCTCCGCTGGCCGATGAGATTTCGCTCATGCTCAAGGGCAACCCGGAGTTCTATAACCTGCCGCGCAAATTTAAAATCTGCGTCACCGGCTGTCCATCGTGGTGCTGTCATCCGGAGATCAACGACATCGCCCTCACCGCAACCAAATACAACGGCCAGCTCGGCTACTCGCTGCGCGTCGGAGGCGGCCTCTCCAGGGAACCGCATCTTGCCGTTCGTCTCAATGCATTTATATTGCCCGATCAGGCGGTGCGCGTGGCGCGCGACGTGACAGAGATCTTCCGCGAGCAGCAAGGCCTGCGCGAAAACCGCGCACAGGCGCGCATGAAGTATCTCTTCCTGAAAGAAGGCTGGACCGCTGATCGTTTTCTCGCCGAGCTTCAGTCGCGCCTCGACTTCACGCTGCTGCCCGCCGCGCCCGAGCAAGTGCCCGACGACATCTTCCGAGATCACGCTGGTATTCATGCGCAGCGCCAGCCGGGCTTGAGCTACGTTGGCGCATCAGTACTGCGCGGCCGGCTCAGCGGGGATCAACTGCTCGCCGCCACCGAGCTCGCCGAGCGCTTCGGCACGGGCGCGTTGCGAACTACCGTCTCGCAGAATCTTCTCCTCATCGACATCCCCAATCAAAAAACAGCGGAATTGGCACAAGAACTAAACCGAATCGGATTGCAAGTCGATGGCTCGAATTTCTGGCGTGGCGCGGTCGCCTGCACGGGCACTGAGTTCTGCAAGCTCGCCATCACTGAGACCAAGGGCTTCACGCGTTGGCTGGTCGATGAACTCGAAGAGCGCCTGCCTGAATTTGATCAGCAGCTCAGGCTCAACGTCACCGGCTGCCCCAACGGCTGCGGCCAGCATTGGATCGCCGACATCGGCATCGAGGGCAAGAAGATCAAGCACGAAGGCAAGCTCATCGACGCATTTTATTTCTGCCTCGGCGGTGCGGTGGGCCGGCACGCAGCCATCGCCCGTCCGGTGGGCTTTCGCTGCCCCGCGACACTGGTGCCGGAAGCCATCGAGCGGCTGCTGCGCCACTACCTCGCCACTCGCCAGCCGAATGAAAATCTGCGCGCATGGTTCCTGCGCCACACCAACGATGAACTGCGCGCCGATTTGGCGGGCGAGGTTTTAGCGCCTTTCGAGCGCGATTTGCCCACGGGCCCTGTGCCCCACGGCGTCGCCGATTGAGGATCAAGCCATGAGCCTGTTGCCGGTCTTTCTCAAACTCGATGGCCGCCGCTGCCTGATTGTCGGCGCGGGCACGGTTGCGTTAGATAAGATCAACAGCCTGCTCAAGACCGGCTTGCGGCTGCGCGTCGTTGCGCCGATAGCGAGAGCGGAAATCCGCCAGCTCGCAATCGAAGGCCGTCTCGAATGGATTGAGCGGCGCTTTGAAATCACCGACCTCGATGGCATTGATTTGGTCATCGCCGCCACCGATTCCGCAGAAGTCAACACACAGGTTTATCGGGAAGCCGTCGCGCTCAAAATTCTGGCTAACAGCGTGGACGATCCTCCAAACTGCGATTTTTATTTCGGTTCAGTGGTCAGCCGGGGCGCGCTGCAAATCGCTATTTCGACCGCCGGTGAAAGTCCCGCCGTCGCGCAGCAGTTGCGCCGCGAGATCGACGAGCAACTGCCTGAAGACCTTGGCCCATGGCTCGAAGATGTGGGAAGGTTGCGCCGCGAAGTTCTCGTAACGCATCCGCGCGGCGAGGCGCGCAGGCTGCTCTTGCATCAACTCGCGCAGCGTCCGCTCTGCGACTCTGAACTCTGCCCCTCGCGCCAGTTGGCTCGCGCGCCGCTCGACAAACAGACTGCTGAATCAAACGCGAAAGTCTATCTGATCGGCGCCGGTCCCGGCGATCCTGACCTGCTCACCGTCAAGGCTCTGCGCCTTCTTCAATACGCCGATGTCGTTCTGCACGACGCCCTTGTTCCGCAAGCGATTCTCGCGCTGGCCTCGCCGCTCACCGAAGTCGTCAACGTAGGCAAGCGTTGCGGTGTGAAGAGCATCACGCAGCAAGAGATCAACGCGCTGATGATCGAGCGGGCGCAGTCGGGGCGCTCGGTCGTGCGCCTCAAGAGCGGCGATCCGCTTCTCTTCAGCCGTGCCGCCGAGGAGATGGCCGCCCTCACCGCAGCCGGTGTAGCCTTTGAGATCGTCCCCGGTATCACTGCCGCCTTCGCCGCCGCCGCCGCCATCGGCTGCTCTCTCACCAGCCGCAACAGCACGTCCAACGTGATCTTCTCCACCGGCCATCACGCGCCATCGAAAGCGGAGAACCAATCCCTGCACGCGCCGCTGCCGCAACTCGAAGACGCGACCCGCGTGGTTTATATGCCCGGTCGCGATCTGCGCATGCTCGCGCAGCAGTGGCTCGACGAAGGCCTTCCACCTGATCTCCCCTGCGCCATCGTCTCGCGCGCCGCGCAACCCGGCCAGCAAATCCGCACCACCACGCTCGCCGCTCTCGGCGACGCCGCACCCGCGCTTGCGCCCAGTCTGCTGATCGCCGGCTGGGCTCTGCTTGAATCTTTAGCCGCATTCACAATGCAGCAGCAGCTCGTCGAAACGGGATAAAATGCGCGGGAAGCCTACTCCGTCTGGTAGCGATGCAGCCTGCCCAGACCGTTGAACGCGGCAACCTTATAGCACTCGGCGAGCGTTGGGTAGTTGAATACATTGTCGATAAAATAATCCACAGTGCCTCCCAATACCATCACCGCCTGGCCAATGTGAATCAGTTCGCTGGCGTCCTCGCCGATAATGTGCACGCCCAGCACCGCGTGCGTCTCGCGATGAAAGATCAGCTTCAGCCGCCCTGTCGTATCGCCGCGAATCTGCCCGCGCGCCGTCTCGCGATAGTACGCCATGCCAACTTCGTAGGGCACATCATCTGCGGTCAACTGCTCTTCGGTCTTGCCGATGAAGCTGATCTCCGGAATGGTGTAAATGCCGTATGGATAAAAGCTGGGGTTGGTGGTTGCGCCGCGATCGTTGAAGGCGCGCGCGGCGGCGATGCGCCCCTGCTCCATCGAGACCGAGGCCAGCGAGGGAAAGCCCACCACATCGCCCACCGCGTAGATGTGCTCCACCTTGGTCTGGTAATGCTCATCGACGGGAATGCGTCCGCGGCTGTCGGCCTCCAGCCCGGCAGCCGTAAGGTTAAGATCGTCGACGGCGCCCTGGCGGCCAATCGCATACAGCAGCGCATCGCCGGAGACTCGCTTATTGCTTTCCAGATTGGCCACCACCGTTCCGCCAGGCAGTTCTTCCACGCTCTGCACCTCTTCGCCCATGCGCAGCGTGACGCGGCTGTCGCGCAGATGATAGCTGAGAGCCTCAATGATTTCCCGGTCGGCGAACTCCAGCAACCGGTCGCGTTTTTCGATCAGCGTCACGCGCACGCCGAGCACAGCGAACATGCAGGAGTATTCCACGCCGACCACGCCGCCGCCCACCACGATCAGCGAGCGCGGCAGCTCCGGCAAATCAAGAATCTGGTCGCTGTTGACAATGGTGCGGCCGTTCACGGGCACCTTCGCCGACGAGGCCGGCCTGGCGCCCACGGCCAGAATGATGCGCTCGGCTTCCAGCGTGGTGTCGGCCAGAGGGCCTTCAACGCGCACCCGGTGAGGATCGACGAAGCGCGCAATGCCATACACCACGTCGATGCCGTTGCGCGAGAGTTGCGCCTCGGTCACGTTCACTTCGGTGCGGATGACAGCCTGCACGCGGAAGGCCAGGTCGGCCATCGTGATCTTGTCCTTGACCCGGTAGTTCATCCCATAGACCGAGCGGTAGTTGTAGCCGGAGAGATGCAGGACTGCTTCGCGCATGGTCTTCGAGGGGATGGTTCCGGTGTTGACACAGACGCCGCCGACGACCGTCCGCGCCTCGACAACACAAACCCGCTTCTTCATCTTGGAGGCAGCAACAGCGGCCCGCTGCCCGGAGGGTCCGGAACCAATGACTATCAGGTCATACTTAACTGCGTTCATGCGCGTCTCTCTCTCAATCTTTGGATGCGGTTGTAGCCGCGGCTGGCTCTGCCGGAATCTGGCCCATCCCCCCACGCCGCGCCAAGCCCAATGCCAACAGTATCCCATGGCGCAGCGCTTCCGTAGCAGCCAGACTTGCTTTGGCCCACCCGACTGGCCTTACAAACTGCGGAAATCTCAAAATGGATCTGGCTTTGTAACAGGGCACGACTTCACAGGTTGCGGAAAGACTCGATAAAGAGTCCGGAAGCATCAGGGCACGACTTTAGTCGTGCCGATAACGCCCATAGAATCAACATGGATTCAGCCACTGCGCTATGCTTTTTTTCCGATTCGTTTGAAACAGAGCTATTTCCGCAGCCTCCCTGGCCCCGAACCCGGAATGGTTGGGCTTGCTTTATTCGTCATTGCGTCCATTGGCGGTTTGGCGGAAATCGAGAACCCTTTCCGGCGACTTCGGCGTTTTTCGCGACTGATCCCGTCGCAACCTCCCGTGTTGTGACAACCAGATGAACCGCAAGCCGTCAGGACCGGCTGGAATGTGTTCTCAAGGTGCGGGAGAAACATCCGTCAGGATGCGATGCTGTGAGCCAAAGAGGTGGTAGTTCGAAAAGGCCACATCGTTCAGGATGGTTTCGAATGGGCCATAGATACCGAATGCCATATTCCATTCGTGATTCAGGATCACCTTGCGAGACCGGGAAATTGAAACGCTTCGCATGGGACAGATGAAAGTTTGACCTCCGATAACGGTGGGACTGAATTCCACCATCACATCCGAGCGGTCGATAGGTAGCCTGGGAAGAAGATCGGCTTCGGCTGTAATCCGGTAGATCGCTCCGGTTTCCGGATCGATCGTAATCTCTCCGTGATAAGCGGACACGGTGTCCATCGTGTTGAAGAGCACGGTTCGGTCCTGGTCCGCCAGGCAACAGAAACTTACCTCGAAATGAGCGAACTCCCTGGGAATTATATAACTGAACACAGCGCGTTGACCCTGCGCGTCACGCTCCCAGCGGCTCCATTTCAACTGGCTGTGCGGATTGGCTACGTCGACCAGAACCTGCGCAAGCATCGGGCCAAAGGTTCCTTCGGTGATCAGACTGCGTTCTCGCCCATGCTGATGCTTCGCCGCCCGCGTGTCTCCTTCCGTTGTTTCCTTGGAATTGCGCACGAGCACGGTAACCGACTCCGTCACCGCCGGGTGCAGAGATTGATCAGCCGCGGCAATCTTCCATGATTGATCCTGTTTCTGCGTCGGCTCTTCGTAGCGCACCGTCGTTCGCGTAGCAAAAAGGTCCGGTAGCCTTAGAAGAGTCTCCTGCAGATAGTGAATCGTCCGGTCCAGCATCCGGCGTTGCTCTTGCACCTCGGGCGCAGGGGCGTCGGAAATCTCCGCGACCGGCGGAGGCAGAAACGACGAGTGGTCGGTCAGTTCTATAAACGCTTCGTTTGCCTTCTTGCCATGCACAAGCGATCGCAGCTCCTCGGCATTTGCACTGCTGAGCCGTGCAGTCAGTTCCATGCCGGAGAGACGTTTGGCCGCTTCGGAGTCGGAGAGCTTCCGGAGCGTTTCCAGCACCTGCCGTAATTGACCGACGGCAATCATTTCGCGCGCTTCCGGCTCGTCGTAAAACGTGGGCTCATCATAATACTCGCTGTTGGTGCGAACAGCGACCTTTGGCTTGTCAACCGTGACCTTCAATTCGTGATACTCGTCGGGCATTTCGGCCCTGGGCGGATCGAAGGTGAGCGTGTAGTAATCGCCTGCGTCTTCTACGGTTTTGTCGATCGGATTCTTTATCTTCCATGTCGGATCCAACAAGAGGCCGCCGCTTTTTAAGGCGAGGGCATTGAGCGTCATATCGCTGAACACAGCATCCTTCGCATGTAGGACCGCCCGCACGTAACCCTCGTTGGCGGGATTGCCTTCTCCAATAGCCAGCGCAGTCACGCGAAAGAGATTGATACGCGCCTCGCGAAGGCGCGTGGAGAACTCAACGATTTCATCGAAGATTTCATCGAACGAGGCCTGCTGGCCTCCCGAATTCACTGGCCAGCCCGGGCCGATCCAAAACAAGAGCTTTCGCCCCGGCCTTCTCCTGGCTTCAATTGTTATCATTCCGAGCGCTTGGCGCGAAAGGAAGTTGCGTTTGACTGGGTAGCTCCCAATCTGCGGAAGATCATCGGTGTCAGGGGGCGTGTACCTTGAGGTGCGCGATTGCGATCTGCTCGCGATCTCTGCGGCCAGAGCGTTTCCATCTGTCGAAGGCTGCAGCGAAGCCCACAGGCCTTTATCGGTGAGCCGATAGACCATCGCCGGGTACTTGAGCCGGCCCTGATTTTCCCGCAGAAACTTCTCTGCTTCCTGTTCGGCGATGGCCGCTTGTTCTGTGGGCAGGTTCAGCGCATCGACGAGCAGAATGATTTCAACAGGCTCATTCGCCTTGTTGCTGGCCTCATCGTGGGCTCGAAACGAAACCAGCTTCTGCGGCTGCCCGTTGTCAAGCAGAGTGAAATCATCGGCTTTGAGCCCTGGTACCGGGCTCCCGTAGTGGTCGGTAACCGTGATGTCCAGTTGCACCAAACCGTCGCTGGTATCGGGTTCTGCGCTAACCTCTCCCGGCGCGGCGGCGGCAGCATATAAATGGCCGGGGCAGGCGGCAATCAGGGCCAGGAACAGAAACGAATACGCCGGCATCCGAAAGGAAAGAACCATGCTTAACCTTCCGCGAAACTTCGCACACAGAATACGCATACAGGCTGCCAGCTTCCCCGATACGCCGATACACAACATAGACCGCCAGGATGGAAGGGCGGTTAGGGGAAATTGTACTGTAGCCGGATTAACGTGCCTTCTGGCAATAAACCGGGGCGGTGAAATCAGTACTCGGCGGGTGGCCTATGTCCACACACGAAGATATGGGTGCCCCACGTCGGATTCTCGGACCTGGGAATCCATCAATTTCAACCGGCATCGCTGAATAATTAATTAACTCCATCCTGGGCCTTAGCCATCGCGACAATGGCGAACGCATCGTCAGGGATAACTGCAATGCCTCTACTTGTCGAGTTGCTTTGTGCCGGTTACCAGGAATCTGGCGGCGAGCACCTGCGTAGAGTCCTCTGGCTGCGCGCTGCTGATAGTGACGACGTACTCGCCGGGAACAATCACGCGGTTCCCTTTGGCATCAACCTGGCCCAGCGAGCGCGGATCGACCGTGAGGCTCACGTGAGTCGTCGCATGAGGCGCAAGATGCACGCGTGTAAACCCGGCAAGCACGCGGCGCGGAGTTTCAAAGCCCCTTGGCTGCGTCAGGTAAATTTCGACGACTTCATCTCCGGCCAGTGGTCCGGTGTTTTCGACATCGGCATCCACTCGCAGTGAATCTCCGGCAGCAAGGCTTGAAGAACCGAGCTTCAGGTTGCGGTAAGCGAAGGTGGTATAGCTCAAGCCGTAACCGAAGCTATACAGCGGCTTGCCTGCGAAATAGCGATACGTGCGGCCCTGCATGGCATAGTTGTCAAACACCGGAAGCTGATCCAGCGAGCGGTAGAACGTGAGGGGAAGACGGCCGGCCGGATTGTTGTCGCCGGCAAGCGTCTCGGCAATCGCCGTCCCGCCCTCTTCGCCGGGATACCATGCCTCGAGCACTGCATCGGCATGCTCGTTTGCCCAATTCACCGCCAGAGCGCTGCCGTTTTGCAGCACGACGATCAGCGGCTTGCCACTTGCCGCCAGCGCCTTCAGCAGCTCTTCCTGCGCGGCCGGCAGATCGATCGCGGTGCGGTCGCCTCCGCTGAAACCCTCCAGCTTCATCGGCATATCTTCCCCTTCCAGCGAAGGCGAAAGGCCGACAAACGCAATGGTGACGTCGGCATTCTTTGCCGCATTCACCGCCTCGTCGCGCAACACGGCGGCCGGAGCCTGCCAGGTCAGATCGATGCCCGCGCTCCCCGTCCCGTGCAGGTATTCGAGCCGGATCGCGTGGGGCCTGCTATCGGCGAAGTGCACGGGCGCTTCGATCACGCCGCCGCGTTCTCCGGTGGTCGCGTGTTCACTGCCCGCCAGCAGCTTGCCATCGAGAAAGAGCCGGAATCCTTCCGTGTTTTCGCACGCATAGCAGTAATTCATCCGCACGCCGAGCTTGTAATCGCCGGGCGCGGGCGGTGTGAAGCTTCCGCTCCAGCGCACCGAGTAGTTGTTGCGGCCAACTCCGGCAACCGGCGCAACCTTGTCCCAGTTGAAGTTGACATTCAGGTCGGTCCGCGTCAGCACCGGCTCTCCGCTGAGGTCTGCCGACGCGAAGTACTCGGCTGAAAGTCCGTGGCCGGCGCCGCTCGCCGGGCTGAGAGCGGTGTGTTCAATCGGCATGGCGAAGCCCGCCACCAGTGTCGATCCCTGCGCATAGCTCACCGTGGCCGCGGCGAAGCGCTTCTCGATCCCGGTCAGCGGGTATACCGGCTCCGGCGGCGGCGCGTTGTAGTTCCCTTGCAACGACTGCACCAGTTCAGCCGTGGGGCCGACAACCGCGATGCGCCTTACGCCATCCCGCAGCGGCAGAACCCCATCCTTGTTTTTCAGCAGCACCATGGACTCGCGAGCCGCCTGCAATGCCAGCGCGCGGTGTTCCGGCGAATTGTTCTCGGCCAGCGGAATCCGTCCATAGGCATAGCTCTCCGGCGGATCGAACATTCCAAGATCAAAGCGTGCGCGGAAGAGCCGTCGCAGGGCCTTGTCGAGATCGGCCTCGGTCGCCAATCCCTGATGTACCGCTTCGCCGAGCACGGGAAAGGCCATCCCCTGGCCATAGACGCACTCTATATCGGTGCCGGCCTTCAGCGCCACAGCCGCGGCGTGCGGCATATCCGGCGCATAATGGTGACCCATGCCGACGTCGGCTACCGCGCCGCAGTCGCTCACCACGTAGCCGTCGAAGTGCCAGGCCTCCCGCAGATGATCGCGCAGCAGCATGGTATTGGCGCACGCCGGCGCGCCGTCGACGGCGTTGTACGCGCACATCGCCGATTGCACGTGCGCCTCGGTAACCACCGCGCGAAACGCGGGCAGATACGTATCCTCAAGGTCGTGCGCGGAAACAACTACGTCAGCCTGATGCCGCGTCGATTCCGGGCCGCTATGAACGGCAAAGTGCTTCGCTGTGGAGACCACGCGCGGATGGCCGGGGTCGTCGCCCTGCATTCCCGTCACGAAGGCGACGCCCATCCGGCCCGTCAGAAACGGGTCTTCCCCGTAGGTCTCCTGGCCGCGTCCCCAGCGCGGATCGCGAAAGATATTGATATTCGGCGCCCAGAATGTCAGGCCGAAGAAACTCTCGTGCTGGTTCTGGCGAATCGCCTCATTATATTTGGCGCGCGCTTCGGTTGAGATCACCTCGCCCATCCGATGCACGAGCGGCGCATCCCAGGTGGCCGCCATACCGATCACCTGCGGAAACTCCGTCGCGTAGCCGGCAAAGGCGACGCCATGCAGCCCTTCGTTCCACCAATCGTACTTCGGCACGCCCAGTCGCGGGATGGCCGGCGCATGGTCGCGCAGTTGCTGCACCTTCTCTTCCAGCGTCATGCGTCCAATCAGATCGTCGACGCGCCGCTCAACCGGTACTGCCGTGTCCATATAAGGCAAAGGCTGCTGGGCCGCGACCCGCAGCGACGCTGCCAGTACAACAGAGAGTGCGAAAGAGCCCCGGATCTGGAACAACTTCATGAGAAGGCCTGCCTGACTGATTACTTGTTGTGCATTCGATACTTGCGCCAACGAACTGTACTGACCATGCCATTATATCCAGCGCCTCCAATCCGGCGAGAACCCCCTCGCGCACGACCATCGTTAGGAGCAATGACCAACTCAAACACTCTGCGACATTTCTCCCGGAGGGAGAAGCGAGAATAGCCCAGGACAGACATTTCTCCCGGAGGGAGAAAGTGATAATAGCCCAGGCCAAGCGCACCGCAGTCCTGGGTTAGCGTTTCATATAAGACCATCCGTCCTGTAGGGACGGTGTGAAATCCGCCTCAAAACCTTCAAAACAAATGCTGGACTTGGCAGGTTGCGAAAAAATACTCCTGGCTACCAGAAGCGTCAGGGTACGACTTCACAGGCTGCGGGAGAACTCGATAAAGAGTCCAGAATGTCAGGGCACGATTTGAGTCGTGCCGTAAATGCAACAAAACTGACGTTGGGCTTTAGCCCCTGCGGTATGCATTTTGTATGATACGTTTGGAAACAGGGCTTTTTACGCAGTTACTGGCCCGGACACCGGATGGTTCGGTCTGCTTCGTTCGTCATTGCTTCCATTGGCGATTAAACAACCGTGAGGTATCAGTTTTGGGGTTGACGGTGTCCACGCCCTGAATGCGCGCTTTGTCCGGTCAATCTAGCGACAAAGCTAGGTAGAATTTGCCAGTTGCGAATCGAGAGGCCATTATGACGTGGCGTGCACCTTGGTGGATGTACGTGGTAGCAGCTGTCTACGTAATCACGCTCTTGTTCAATACGCGGCAGGAATTTTGGGGACCTGCGAGCGAAGGATGGGTACTCTCGGGATGGTTCATAGCTGGTAGTGTGCAGCCAGGCGGACCGATGGATGAGGCGGGTCTGAGGCCCGGTGATGTTCTCGAAGCAGTAGGTGGACAGCCTCTCAATGGCGCCCCAAATTGGTTTTTGGCTCGAGCGCATTTTGAACGGGGTCGCCCAATCGAACTTCAAGTACGGCGTGGGGCGCAACACATTGCTTTGGAGCTAGTGATCGCTGCACCAGTCTGGCGCACCTTGAACGGAACGGAATATCTTCCCGCTGTTGCGCTTTATTTCGCCCGCTTCGTACTGCTGTTGATGGCGATTCTTCTCGCTTTCAGTCGCCCCCAACAGCTCAGTGCCCGTCTGCTCGCCCTTATGTTTGCAGTGGGAGCCGTTGCGGAAGGCTATCCAAGTTCTGGATGGGCGGCTGCGCTACGTCATTTGCCCGCCATACTTGCCATTCCCATAGGTCTGGCCACCGCTTCCTGCCTTTTGGCGGGCGTAGTTTGGCTGGCGTTCTTTGCGAGCTTCCTCCAACGTCGCCTTTCACCGCGGCTGCAATGGGTACTGCTCGTCGCACCTACGGTATTTTTTGGACTCCCCATCGCGGCCTCGGTAGTCGCGATAATCTATACGCCATCGGCTTTGGCCAGACCGTGGCCGGAAGTCCTTTCGGCGGCCCCAGTGCGCTTCATACAGTCCTTTGCCGGCGTAACACCCCTGCTGTTCCTTAACAAGTTGCCGCTATATCGGCCAACCTTGCAAGTCATGTTCTTGGAGGTATGGCTTGTTGTTACGATCCTCTATTTTGCGGCTGGGGGCATGATGCTGGTGGCCAACTATCGCCAGCTTGAGGACCTGCAAGCCCGGCGCCGTGTGGGCATGCTCTATCTTGCACTTCTAGTTATTGCGGCCGTAATTACCCACAACGTCTTCGTGCGCAATTGGACTAGCTGGTATGGAAGTGCACCGCCAGCATTCCTTGCGGGTGACAGCTATATCGCGGAGGTCCTTCTGTTCTTGTCAGTTCCGTTGAGCCTCGCATACTGTGTACTGACAGAAAACCGCGCCGCACCCCAGCCGACCCTGACCTCTGTCCCTGATCTCTGATCTACCAATGGACACGACGGTTACGGCAAATTAAACTAACAATCAGCCTGCCGTAAATCCGAGCATGAGAGGATTCACTTCAACTCGATGGCTGCTCAACTCACGTTTGTCGGATTTGCCTGGAAGAATCTCTGGCGCAGGCGTCTGAGAACCTCACTCACCCTGTGCGGAATCGGCATGGCCATCGGCGCTTTTGTCGCGCTGGTCGGCTTCTCGCGCGCCTTTGAGCAGGAGTGGCTGCGCCTTTACACCAGCAGCGGCACCGACATCGACGTCGTCGAGAAGACCTTCCTCAACACCTCGGTCGACGAGGCTCTCGCTCCCCGGCTGCGCGCCGTGCCCGTCGTCGACAGGGCGGAGCCGATGATGTACAACATCATGGACCTCACGCCGGAGATCAACGCCATCGTCTTCGGCTGGCAGGCGGATTCCTACGAACTCAACTCGCTTACATTCACCAGCGGAGGGCGCTTTCATGATGGCAAGCCGGAGATCATTCTCGGCGAACTCCTCGCCCGCAACCTGAACAAGCAGGTGGGCGAAACAGTCGAGATGCAGGGCTCTGGCTTTCTTGTCACGGGAATCTATCATGGCGGTTCTGGCCTGGAGGCCGCCGCGGTGATCATGCCGCTCGATCAGTTGCAACAGATCTCCAGCCTGCAGGGAAAGGTCTCCGGCTTCCATGTGCGCCTGCGTCCCACTCCGGCCGGCGAATCACGCGATCATTATCTCAAGCGCGCCCAGGCGTTGATCGAAGCCGCGCTGCCCGGCCTGTACGCCGCGCCCGCCGCCGAGTACGCCGCCAACAACCAATTCGTAACGCTGGCCAAGGCCATCGCCTGGGGCACCTCGACCATTGCGCTGCTGATGGGCATTCTGGGCATCGCCAACACCATGGCCATGTCGGTCTTCGAACGCACGCGCGAGATCGGCATCCTGCGCGCGCTGGGGTGGAAGAGCTGGCGCATCCTGCTGCTCATCCAAACCGAAGCAATGGTGCTCGGCGTCGGCGGCGGCTTCATCGGCATCGGCTTTGGCTGGGGCGTGCTGCGCCTGCTGGCTGCCTTGCCGCAAACCGCCAGCATCGTCAGCGCATCGCTCACTCCGCTCTATCTAGCCCAGGCGCTCGGCGTATCCGTGCTCTCCGGGCTGGCCGCCGGAGCATACCCCGCCTGGCGCGGCGCGCATCTTTCCCCAGTGGAGGCCCTCCGCCATGACTGAGCCGATGCTGACTTCGCCTATTCTGCAAGCGCGAGATTTGCGCAAGAGCTACGACGAGGGACGCATCGAAGCCCTGCGCGGCGTCGATCTCGCCATTGCAGCGGGGGATTTCGTCTCCATCAGCGGAGCAAGTGGCAGCGGCAAGTCCACCTTGCTGCATCTGCTGGGAGGGCTCGACACGCCCACTACCGGCGAAGTACTTTTCAAAAACGAAAAGCTTGGCTCGGCGATCGATCTGGACACCTATCGGTCGCGTAGCGTCGGCTTCATCTTTCAGGCATTTCATCTGCTGCCCACGTTGCGCGTCCTCGAAAATGTTCAAGTTCCGATGCTGGCTCTGAGCCCTTGCCCGGTGAAGCGCGTCGAACAGGCCGAGGCTCTGCTGCGCGAGATGGGCCTGGAGCATCGCTTGCGGCAGTATCCCAATGAATTATCCGCGGGCGAGCGGCAGCGGGTGGCGATTGCCCGCGCGTTGGCCAACGAGCCGGAGTTATTGTTGGCCGATGAGCCGACCGGCAATCTGGACAGCGCGAACTCGGCGCGCATCATGGAAATCCTGACCGGGATTCAAAAAACAAAGGGGATGACGCTGATTGTGGTTACGCACGAAAATGCGATTGCGCACTCGGCCGCGCGCCAGATTCGCATTCGCGACGGAAGGATCGAGCCATGAGAGTTGCAGGTGCCGCTCTGGCCGCGACGATGCTGCTGCCGATGGCCTCCATGGCCGCAGATACAGCTGCGCCCAAGGCGCTCACCGCTCCGCGCGCTCGCATTGAGTCGGCGGATTATCGCGCCAGTGGCCATCTGGTTCGCGTGGATGCTAATGGCGCGCGCATCAGCTCTCCCATCACCATCAAGGCGCACTGGTTTCCCGGTGTGCTGCGAGTGCTGGTGGAGATTGCCCCGCCGCCAAACGCAATCCCAAACGTTCGCGCCCACATCCTGTTGGAGATGCGGCCCGGCGGGCAAAATGTGATCAAAATTGCTCACCAAGGCGACGCAAATCCCGTTATTCTTCCCTTCGACAAGTGGAGCGAGGGTCCATTTGGCAACGAATTCAGCTACGAGGATTTTCTGGAAACGCAGTACTTCTGGGCGGGCCAGACGGCGCTCGGTGAAGCGAAGTTTGGCGCGCGCAATTGCGATCAGTTGAAGAGCACGCCGGGAGCAACCGATAAGAGCCATTACACCGAAGTCAAAAGCTGGCTCGATCACACCATCGGCTTTCCGGTGTACATGGAGAAGACGCTGAAAGATGGAACGGTGAAGGAGTTTACATCCTACGGCCTGCGCCAGGAGAGTGGCGTTTGGTCGGCACATCAAATCGAAGTCAAACTGCGTGGCCATGCAGATTCCACGTTGCTGATCATCGACCGCGGCGCGCCCCACGCAAACCTCAACATGAAAGACTTCAGCTCCGCGCAGCTCACGCACTTCTAGGTTTTTATGCTCCTGCTTCTTTTCATTCTCGTGTTGATTGCGGTTCTGCTCACAGCGGGCGTTGTGTATCAGCGTGTGGGTGAGCGCAGCGACCGCCGGCGCTACACCAGCGATGGCCGATGGATCGACATTGGTGACAAGCGCAGGCTCTACCTTGTGGAAAAAGGATCGAGCGGACCCACCGTGATCTTTGAAGCGGGGATTGCCGCCACCAATCTGAACTGGTTTCACATTCAGGAGGCGGTCTCGCGCTTTGCATCGACGGCCTCCTACGATCGTGGCGGACTGGGCTGGAGCAGCCCTTGCCGCACAGCGCGCACGCCCGCCAACATCGCCGCCGAACTGCATCAACTCTTGGAGGGAGCCGGCATCAAGCCGCCCTACATCCTGGTGGGACATTCCTTTGGCGGGTTGGTGATGCGCCGCTTTGCGCTCGATTATCCAGAAGAAGTCAGCAGCATCGTGTTGGTGGACCCCATGAGAATCGAAGAGTGGCCGCCGCTGGACCCCGGCAAGCAATCCGAGATCGACCGCGGCAGAAAGCTCTTCCGTATCGCTATCCCGGCGGCGCGCGTCGGGCTTGCCCGCCTGGCTGTCACTTCGCTCTTCCTGCGCTCTGGCCATGCGGCGCAGCAGTTGGCCGGCGCCGCCGGCAATGGCGGCCGGCATGTCCTCGATCGTGTCAAGGACGAAGTGGGCAAGATGCCGCGCGAGGTCTGGCCCATCGTCGCCGCCCACTGGTCGCGCCCCGGCAGCTATGCCGGAATGCGCCGCCACGTCGAGGCCGTGCCCGACACCGTTCGCGAGATGCACAACGCGGAGCCGATCCAGAAGATCCCCGTGCGCGTGCTGACCCCGGGAAAATCGACGCCGCTGACTGATGAACAAATAGGCCGCATCGGCAACCGTGTGCAACAGGTAATTGCGCCGGCCAGTGCGCATTGGATTCATCTCGACCAGCCCGACCTGGTGATCGATTCCATCCGCGAGATGGTGATGGCCGCCGCCGCGAAGGCGATGGCAGCAGCCGTTTGATCGATGGGGCAGGACAGTTTTCGGAATTGCCGATGGACTACTCCGCGCTCAATCCCGATCATGTGACCGGAAGTGTTCGCGATAGATGATTTTATTTCATCGATCTGTTCTTAAATATTCTGGTTTCAGCTTTTTAGATAAACAGAAAAAAAACGGCGGATTTAGCGGAATTTAGTGATTCATCCCCACACTCGTTTAATGACGCACTATTTATTTCAAGACGAGGTGGATATTCTGATGGCTCATCTCTGGATGCAAGATGTAAATGGATGGGGCGCGCGGAGGTTGGACGCCGCTCTCTACGATCTTGCCGCCGCTCCGATCCCTTGTGCGGAGGAGGCACCGATGGGCTCGGCAAGCCGGAAGGCGGCGCGGCTCATCCGCGCGGATGCGGATGGGGTGCCTGCCTGGGCGCTGATCGCTTCGCCAGACTCCGCTGTTCGCGTAAACAGCCGTGCAGTGCCCGCAGGATTGTGTGTTCTCGCTGACCGCGATGAGATTCGCACCGGCGACGGCATTCAGTATTTCTTTTCCACGGAGTCGCTGGCCACGGTCGTCTCGTTTCCCGGAGCGGAGAGGCCGGTCTACTGCGGTCGATGCCGTGAGCCGATTGAGGCGGGCGCACCTGCAGTGTGCTGCCCCGGTTGCGGCATCTGGTACAACCAAAGCGCTGAATTTCCTTGCTGGACTTACTCAAACAAATGCGCCTTCTGCGGCCATCCCACCGCGCTCGATACAGGCTTCTCATGGACGCCGGAGGACTGATGCAATGAAGCCCGTTCACATTGTAGTGGCCGGCGCCGGCGGCAATACCGGCTCGCATCTGCTGCCGCATCTGGCGCGCATGAGCGGGATTGCGCGCCTCACTCTGGTCGATCCGGATGTTTATGAAACCTCCAATCTCGCGGTGCAGAATATCGACAGCCGCGACATCGGCCTTCCCAAAGTTGTAGCGCAAGCGAAAAAGTTGCAGCACATCCATTCGCATCTTGATATCACTGCTCTTCAAGAGCGCATTGAGGACGTGCCGCGAGGACTGTTGCGCGGCGGGCTGATTGTAAGTTGCCTCGATAGCCGCGTGGCGAGGCAGCACGTCAACGAGATTGCATGGCGGCTGAAGACGCCGTGGATCGATTGCGGAATTCTGGGCAGCCAGAATCTGGCGCGTGTGAACTACTACGCTACCGCGCAAGACGCTCCGTGTCTGGAGTGCGCCTGGGGGCCCGATGAGTATGCGCTGATTGAGCAGGAGTATCTGTGCGGCGCGGGCAGCGGATCCGCTTATCCGTCCATGGCGTCTTCGGCGCTGGGCGCTCTGGCGGCTTCACTGATGGCTCTGGAAATCGCCAAGCTCCTCTCCGGTGAATTCTCTGAGCCGATCCACGCAAAGCAAGTGCTCATCGATGCGCAGCGCCACAATCTGCGCATCAGCACCAGCAAACGCAATCCCTGGTGCCGCTTCGATCATCGCCATTGGGTCGTCAAGCCGTGGCGCTGCCAGCCTGAATCCACGACGGTCGGAGCAGCGTTGAAGGCGCTGGGCAGCCTGCGCGTAGAAGGACATCGCTTCGTGCAGGAGATGTTGTGCCCGGGCTGCGGACACATGGAAAAAGCGCTGCGATTAAACCGGCCGCTGGCGCGCTGCACAGTTTGCAACCGTCGCATGGTCTCCGCTGGCTTTGGCTCGCTGGAGCGGCTGGACAAAGATTTGGCGGGAGAGTCTGTCAACCTCACACTGGCGCAAATCGGCCTGCGCACCGGCGACATCGTGAGCTGCGGAAAGTGGCATCACCGGGAACTGGAGGCGGCATGAGTGCAAATCCACACAGCGCGGGCGATCCCATCTATCAGCGCTTCATGGAGCGCCAGCTTGCCGAAGGCATGGCGTTGGCTGAGTCGAGCGACATTCTGCGCTTGCACGTTCCGCCGATGGCGCCGCCTCACATTATCGCCGAGTATCTCTGCAAGGGACTCGTCCGCGATGTGTTCGGTGAAATCAAAGAGGGCAACAAGTTTCTCGTGGGTGTGTGGTTTCCTGAGGATTACCTGCGCCGTGCCGATCCCTTCGAAATGGTGCGCCTGCTTACTCCCAGAGTGTGGCACCCCAATGTGAGCAGCGATCTTCCGCTGATCTGCGTCGGGCGGCTTGCGCCCGGCACAACGCTGGTGGACATTCTCTATCAGATTTACGACATCCTGACTTATCAGAAATACAACCCGAGAGAAGACGATGCGCTGAACAAGCCCGCCTGTGCATGGGCGCGCGCCAACCAGCATCGCTTTCCCATCGACCCCCGGCCTCTGAAGCGCCGCTCATTAAGCCTGGAGGTGCAGCCGAAATGAAGTTCGCCAACGAGAGCGCAGCAATTGCATATCGCGTGCTCAACAAATGCGCGCAAGAGATGGAGCCTGCCGGCCCGTGGCGCTGGCGTTGCGTGATGCAGAACGGCACGCGCATGAATATTGCCGCGGCGATAGATGATAGCTTCCTTCAACTCGTCTGCCGTCCTGAGGCGATTCGCAAAGCCGTACTGGCGCTTGAAGATGCCATGTTGTTCAATAAAACGCTGGCAGGTGGAGTGAAACTGGCAATCAACTCTTCGACCAGCTGCCTTCATCTGCGCACCGACATCGTTATTGTCGATGAGCGGCAATTGATCGAGCGGCTGGAGTGGGCGCTGGAAGGCTTTCACGATGGGAATCGCTTGTTGCTCTCATCCGATCTTCTCAACGAACGCGCAGAGCTGCAAACCGCGCCGGATACCGATCTTGACGAACGGCTGCGCGAGAGTCCATGGCCCTGCATAAAGCGCGGGCCAAACAATTATTCAGTGGAACTCGACGCGCACGCCGCTCCTCCTGGCGGCATTCGGATCAACGGAAGCAATCTCGAGTTGAGCGTGGAACTGCTTCGCTGCGGCGCGCCGGCGAATGCTTCTCGCCATGCGCTGGCTCTCTTTCTGCTGACGGCCACAAGCGCATTGCGCATGGTGCGCGCATACGCGGCGGCAGCAGAGGATCAGGAATCCTTCGGGCTTCAAGTCAGCCTTCCATCCTCCGCGGCCTGCGCGGAGATCGACCATGCCCTGGCGGCTCTTTCCATCGCTTACCGGATGTGTGCGCGAGAAGCGGCAGTGCTGCTCCAGGCCGCAGCAGCTCATCATTACCTGGCTGCGCGCGATCATTCAACCACAGACAACCACCAAACTGAAAAGGAGAACTGACAATGGGAAATGCAGAAAGCGTACTCGAAATTCCACTGGAGATCAGCGATGTCTCCGGACAAAAAGTCTTTTCCGTGTCGAATGCGCCAACCAACAACACAGTAGGAGAACTTGTGCACGAGATGCTGGGAAAGATGAACCTTCCCCGCAACGACTCGAGCGGCGCGCCCTTGACCTATCAGGCGCGGCTGGAGAGAGAAGGGCGTCACCTGAATGCCTCCGAACGCATCGGCGATGCGCTCGAACGTGGCGACAAGTTGACGCTTCAGCCCAACATCGATGCTGGAGCAAGCTTTTAACCGCGCGCAACCAGGAGACAGTATGACCTTGTCGTTTCCATTTCGCTTTGCCGTGGTGATCTTTCGCGAGGACGGATCTAGCCTCGGAACCGTGCCCATACAACGCGACTGGGAACCGGTTCATGAGTGGACGCGTTTCTATTTTCAACGCAAGGGAGAACTTGCCCTTGATGGAAATGCAAGCGCGTCCGTTCTTCCGCTTTGGGAGCAAAAGCAGGGAGAGCCATACTGCAGCGGCTTCCGCGTGCAAATTGAGCAGCCGGACCACCAGCCGGTTGCGTTTGATTTTCCCATGACCCATTTTCGCGATTGCGCCAGCGTGATCGCTTCCCGCTTTGTCGCGCAGAACAAGCTGCGCGAGGGAGAGTATTTCTCCTACCTGGTGGTTGCGCATCCGGCGCCTCAGGAACCGCTGACGTCCGGCGGACTCACTGTCGCCAATACGTCTCCGAGTTTGCCGGTTCAGGATGCCGCGCTTGAGACTTTCCTCGTCAGGGCAAATCCAAGCGGCGTTCTGCAGAACGGCGATATGCCGGTCTTCGTTTCCCGCCGAGTGCTCGATGAAGCCGCGGAGCGTACTCATGCTGAAGAAGGCTCGGAGACAGGAGGCATTCTGATCGGAAGGCTTTGGCGCGATGCGGCTGCCGGAGAGATCTTCGCGGAAGTCACCGCGCAGATTCCCGCTGAGCACACCAGCGGCAGCAACGTGAAGCTCACCTTTACGCCTGAGACCTGGGCCGCGGCCGATGCTGCTTTGCGGCTGCGCAGGCGTGGAGAAATCTATCTTGGCTATTGGCATTCGCATCCGGTGCGCGTGTGGTGCAAGGACAAGGCTTGCACGCCTGAGGCGCAGCAGACCTGCCGCCTGGGCAAGGACTTCTTTTCCTCTGACGACGAAGCCGTCATGCGCGCCGCATTTCCGCGCGCCTACAGCATCGCCATCGTCGCTAATGATACTGCTTTTACTGATCTGACTTTCAGCATGTTCGGCAATCGCGAAGGTATTACGCAACCGCGAGGATTCTATGTTTTAGAGGAGGATACCCGTGCCAAGAAATAGAGAAGAGCAAATGAGCATGGCGGCCAAAATGCTGGAAGAGATCGGCAGCGCTGAAGAGGGCTCCTTGCCGCTCGAAGAACGTTTATCGCTGCTGGCGCGGCTGCGCAATAGCGGCATGGAGAACCCTGCGGGAATCGACCGCTTCCTCCTCGATCGGATTGTGAGCCTGCACGAAGCGCTTTCGACGGTGCAGGAACAGCAGGGTAAGCTGCGGAGTTTGATTAAGGAACTGACCGCTCCGCCTTTTTTCCCCGCGGTGTTTCTGGCTCCCGCAAATGCGCTCGAGGTGCAGGGTGCGATGGTGCAGACCGACAGCGACAAGCGAGTTGTGCAGCTCGTGAACGAAGTGGCGCTTGAGGAACTGCGGCCGGGCGATGAGGTATTTCTCAGCCACGAGCGCAACTGCCTGATCGCGAAATCCGATAGCCCAAGCTTTCTTACCGGCGAAGTAGCCGCCTACAGCCGCAGCACAGCCGATGGCCGGCTGGTGTTGCGCGCGCACGATGAAGAAATTGTGACGCTGGCCAAGGCGGAACTGCGCGACGCGGGACTCAAGGCTGGAGACAGTGTGCGCTTCAGCCGCGCTGCCGGCCTGGCTTTTGAAAAAATCGAATCCTCAAAGGGCGAAGAGTATTTTCTCGAAGCTACTCCCAGCGATTCATTCGACGAGATTGGCGGACTCGATCGCGAGATCGAGCAACTGAAGCGTCTGCTGTCGCTGCATCTGTTTTATCCTGGCTTGGCGGAAATGTACAAGCTGCCGAGCAAGAAATCGGTTCTGATGGAGGGACCTCCCGGCAACGGAAAGACCAAAGTTGCACGCGCTACATGCCACTGGCTGGCGAGCCTCTCGCGCAGCGGGCGCGCGTACTTCATCAACGTAAAACCGGGCGCGCTCAACAGCATGTGGTTTGGCGCCACCGAGCAGCGCTATCGCGATATCTTTCGTATCGCGCGCCAGGCTGCCGCGGCCGACGAGCATGTTCCCGTGGTGATGTTCTGGGATGAAGTGGATGCCATCGGAGGCAGTCGCGGCGAATCCGCCAATCGCATCGACGACAGAATGCTGAATGCCTTCATGGCTGAATTGGATGGGCTTGAAGAGCGCGGCAACATCGTGATTCTTTCCGCCACTAACCGCAGCAATGCTCTTGATCCGGCGCTGATGCGGTCGGGGCGCCTGGGCGATCTGGTGCTGCACTTCCCGCAGCCCAACAGTAAGGCAGCGCGCTCCATCCTCAGCCGCCATCTGCCTGTCGCTATTCCCTATGCCGCAAACGGCGAAGGCGAGATCGAAGCGCGCGAGGCACTGCTCGATCTGGCAGTTGCGCAACTCTTCTCTCAGAGCAGCGACACGGAGTTGGCGAAGTTGAAACTGCGCGATGGAAAAGAGCGCATCGTGCGTGCCGCGGATCTGGTGAGCGGTGCGCAACTAGAATCCATTGCGCAATCTGCCATCGAGCGCGCTTGCGTTCGCGATGCGGAGGGCGGGCCTGTCGGCGTCTGCGCGGCAGATATGCATGCGGCCATCTCCGACTTCTTCCTCGCCGCGCCACGCGTGCTCACGCCGCGCTACGCCCGCAACTACTTGCACGATCTTCCTCAGGACGTGGACGTTGTGCGCGTCGATCTTGTTGAGCGCAAAGTCAAGCATCCTCACCTCTATCGCGTGGAGGCGGCCTGAGATGAACAGACATTCAACCACGAACGCTGCTTTCGAATTGCTGCCCCGGCTGTGCGGCGCCGACATTGAGCTGGGTAATTTCATCGTTGGCGACGAGCGCGCCGGAGGCACTGGCTATGAGGCCTCGCGCGCCTTGCTGGCAGAGATCGATGGCTTACCTCTTCGCCAAGCGGGATACGTGAACAACTGCTGGACTGCGCCCAGCCCGGCTCCTCGCGCCGCATACAGCCTTCCGTCAGGCAGCGGCGCAACGGCCAGCGCCTGTATCTACAATCCGCAGAACGTAAGCCGCCGCTTTCTGTTGAGAAATGGAGGATGCGCGTACATCGACCTCGATCATGTCGAGCTTTGCCTGCCGGAAGTCATCGATGCCTTCGATCATGTCGCCGCATGGCACGGAATGCTCCGCATGATGAAGACGGCTCTTGACAGCGCCAACCATAAACGGCCGCCCAACCGAAAAATTCAAGTGCTGGTCAACAATAGCGATGGCCAGGGCAACTCCTACGGAAGCCATCTGAATTTCATGATTTCCCGGCGCGCGTTCGACAATATTTTTTGGCGCAAGGCGCATTATCTTCAGTTTCTGGCTTCGTTTCAAATCTCCAGCATTCTTCTCACCGGGCAAGGCAAGGTGGGAGCGGAGAATGGCCGGCCCGCGACGCCGTACCAGATCAGCCAGCGCGCGGACTTCTTCGAAACACTGCAAGGACCGCAGACCACATTCAACCGGCCCATCGTCAATGCGCGCGACGAATCGCTTTGCGGTCGAAGCAACATGAATGATCCATCAGCGCCCGCGCGCCTTCACGTCATTTTTTTCGATAGCGCGCTGGCGGACGGATCAGCGCTATTCCGCGTTGGTCCCATGCAACTCATCCTGACCCTGCTTGAACGTGGGCTGGTCAACTCGCGCCTGATTCTCGACGATCCGCTGGCCGCGCTCTACAACTATAGCCACGATCCGGCATTGCAAGCGAGCGCCGAACTGATCAATGGAGAGCAACTCACTCTTGTCGAGCTGCAAAGCGCCTACCTCGAAGAGGCGAAGCGCTACGCGGCTCAAGGCGTTTTCACTGACGTTGTGCCTCACTACGAACAGATCCTTGCGCTGTGGGAAGACGCCATCAACACTTTTGCGAAACAGGATTTCATGGCGGCGGCGCGCCGCGGCATCGACTGGGTACTGAAGTTGATGGCCATTGAGAGGTCCATGGATCAGCACGCCGGCCTGGACTGGATCTCGCCCGAAATTAAAGTCATCGATCATCTGTACTCAAGCCTGGACAACGACGGACTGTATTGGGCTTACGAGTCCGCCGGCTTCACCGAACCGCTGGTCACGCCGCAGCGCATTGCGTATTTCGCGGCCAACCCGCCGCAGGATACGCGTGCCTGGACCCGGGCGATGCTGCTGCGCCGGGCCGCGCCCGATAGTGTCTTCAGCGTCGATTGGGACACGATCACCTTCAAGCTGCGCGGCAAATACAACTGGCCGTCCTATCGCGTATTCGATATGACAAGCCCGCTCGGATACACGCAGGCCGAAGTCCAGCACATCTTCGAAAGCACGGACGATTTTGCAGAACTGCTGGATGCGTTGGAATCGGATTCAACGGAACGAACACTCACCGCGGATGCTCTTGCCGCGGTCTAAACAACAAGGAGAAAACAAAATGAGATTTCTTCAGCGATTCAACGACAATCAACAATCGCAAGGCAACGGCGACGGCGATCAGGGATCGGACGGCATGTTGCTGCAACTTCGCTCCGAGGGCGATAGCCTTCTGGCTGCCGGCGACGAAGCGATTCGCCGCGCGCTGGCCGGCAGCAACTCCGAGGCGTTCCTGCGCACCAGCAGGCAGCAAGGCGGCGAATAGGCTCAGGGAACGAGGAACACCTATGACGCTGGAATCCAATCTCGATCCCGCTCTGGCTGCAAAGCTGAAGCGAATGCATCTGCGGCTGGAGCTGCCCGATCAGGATACGCTTGCCCTCAAGCGCGTTCCAGCTAACCAGAGCCGCTTCAACAAAGCTCGCACCAATCTGCTGATTAAGCGATCCACCGAGGGAATGCCTTGCGTGGTATGCGTCGATGAGGATCTCGAGTACCGGGGAACGGACCAGACGCTGACCCAGGCCTTTGCCTCCGCTCCTACGCAGCAGGGCTGGCGCATCCTGGCCTTCAGCGGAATGCTGCACGGCGATATGGCCGCGGCGCTGGAATACGCGCTCGACATTCTGGACCCCGAGGAGCAGCCCGGCAATCAAGCCGCCGTGCCCGCCGCTTCAGGCAAAACGAGAATGCTGGAGGCGTGGTCGGACAATCTCACGCGCATGATCGCCGGCAATCAAGCCGCCGCAACATTCTTTCGCGACGAAGAGATGGAACAGGTTGCGGCGTGCACGCTCAGTTGGCAGGGGCGCATGCCACTAGTTCTCGGCGATGCGGGTACCGGCAAGAGCAATTTGTTGCAAGGCGTCGCGCGCTTGCTGGCGCAACGCGGGCGTGAAATTCTTGCCGTGAATATGGGTGCAGTGATGGCGGGCACTCTTTTCGAGAGTGAGCGCGAAGCCCTGCTTAGGGCTCTGCTTCGTGAGGCGCATGAACTCAATGCAGTGCTGGCGATGGAGCAGGCAGAATGGGCAGTGATGGGCGTACCACGCAGCCTGGTCCTGCTGCGCGAAGCGCTGGATCATGGAGTCAGAATGATTGCTACTACCGCGCCCGAGCACGCCAGCCGATTCAGTGCGCATCCTCTAGCATCGAGGCTCGAAGCCGTGCGCCTCAAGGAACTTTGCGCTAGTGACACGCGCCGCATCCTGGAGCAATTGCGGCCATCCATCGCCGGCCATCATCGCGTGGAGATCGCCGCTGAGGTTGAGCATGAAGCAGTGGAGCGCGCGCGTCCGATGGAAGGCGCGCTGCCCGGTAAGGCCGTCAAACTGCTCGATGCGGCGGCCGCTCGCGCCAGCCTCTCTGGAAGCAGCGTGGTCTCCTTGATGGACATCTTCATCGCCGCCTCCAGAATGCCGGAAGAGAACTCGTAGCATGGGATTGAATCAGGCCCATGCGAAACACGATCAACTTACTGCCAGGTTGTGGAGAATTCTTTCAAACGAACGCTGGAGCTGTGCTTGAGCGCAAGTCGATAACCTTTTTGCCTGTGCGACTGAATCAAGTTGCATTCATAGCCGGCCTTGCGCAGCGCCTTTTTCAAAAGATAGGCCATATGGTTGGCGTAGCTGGCGCGAAGTTGCTTGTCCGTCGAGTCGTTGAGAAACTTATTAATCTCCTCTCTTGACCTCCAGCCGACCAGCTCATCGTTGCCGCCGCGCTCCTTGTCGGCAGAGGCCAAGAACCGGAACACCTCCGCCAGCCGCGGACCCAGTGAGAACTTCACTCCGCCGTCGATGGCGACCTCAATGGAGCCGTTAGCATGTGTCCGAATATCCAGGTTGTACGCAATCTGATTATCGCCTGATGGGGGCGGCCCGCCGGAGCCAACATTGCGAGACCCCTCCATCACAGCCAGTTCCCGCTCGATCTCCGCCAGTTTGTCGGTCAACGCGTCAAGAATGCCCAGCACCAACCGCAATTTGCGCCTTAACTCGCGTATTGAAGCGCCGATGTTGATGATCGGCTTCAGCGTTAGCAATTCACTTCCCATGGCTGCACTCTCCTATCGAACAACGCAAGCGGCACGATGCATAACCGGAGGTTGTCCTAATAGGGAGAAGCGATTCTGGTGGTTAAAGGTAGCTAATACGTTAAACCAATATATATCAGCGAGTTGCGTTGCGCCATCGATTGAAATGGTGAGTTATCAAGTTGAGTTATCAGGCAGAGTGAGAGATAGTCGTTGATTTATTGAGCTGAAAACGCGCGTGTGGTGTTCCGCAAACCGGCATCCTGGCCCTGACAGGTACCATTCATACGCGTGTGCCCATAATTTCGCGCAGCTTCTGCAGTTCCGCAAAGAGTTGGGCGACTGCCTGTTGAATCTCCTGCCTCAGAGTTTGTTCCCAGAAGCGGAAAAGCACGCTCATATTGTTTTTGGGCAGAGCCAGCAACTGCCCAAGGCTCTCCTCTACGTGCGCCACAGCCTGATAGGTTTCCTGGCTGCCGAAGTACAGCCGGTCGCGCATCAGTGCCTTCATCTCCGCGCGCAACCGCGTCAGCGACTCCCGCGCCGCGGCGTTCAATGGAAGCCCGCCGGCAAGCGGCTTCAACTCCTGTTCGCAGGCATGAATCGCATCATCGGCGCGGCAGATCTTGCGCAGGCACTCCACCTGCAACAAGCCCGGCTCGCTGGCGTCGGGCTCGCGCTGGCTGTATCCCGCCGCAAGGCCGAAGTGCTGGAAGACGGCGTTCAGTTGTTCGCGCGTTGGCACGCTTGCGCCAAGTTCTCTCGCGCCAAACAGGTTGTAGAGTGAACTGAGCACCGAGCGCAGTTCGCGCACGTTTCCCGGCCAGCGATGGCGGCACAGATCGTCCAGGATTTCCTGGGGCAGCCTGGCGTACGAATCGGTAATTTCCGCCCAAAGCTTCTGGGCAATCACTTCCACATTCCGGGGATCGTCGCGAAGGTCCGGAGTATAGATCAGAAACTGCCGAAGCAGGTAATATAACTCCGCGCTGAACCTGCCGTTTTGCACCATGCCATAAAGGCCGCGATTGGTGGCGGCAATCACCCGCGCGGAAACCGGAATATTCGCCGATGCGCCCACGCGCCGGATGAACCCTTCCTTCAGTGTGTGCAAAATCTTGGCCTGGTGATCCAGTCGCAGTTCGCCAATCTCATCCAGAAAGAGCGTGCCCTCGCCCGCCGCTTCCCATAGGCCGGCCGTACCTTTCAGGAGCCCGCCGGCAATTGCGCCCGGCGCGTAACCGAAGAGCTCCTGCTCAAACAGTTCGCTCGGAATCGCGGCGCAGTTGACCTCGATGAACGGCCTGTCCTTCTCTCCCAGCTCATGAATCGCCCGCGCCACCACGCCTTTTCCCGTGCCGGCCTCTCCCAGGATCAGCACTGGATCGCTGCACTTCGCCGCGCGCAGGATCAGTTGCCTGACCTCGTGGTAAGCCTCGGATTCTCCCCAGAAAAATCGGCTGAGCTGCGCCTCGCCCGGCAAAGGCGTGATTAAATTCGCAAGGCCGTTCCCGCGGGGAGCAAGCTGCATGGCAACATCCTCCGTAAGCGCGCCGCACCAAAGCTCATGAAAAATCTTTCCGCTCACGCCCAGAAGATAGATAGCTTGCTCGCCGGTCTCCTCGGCGTTCTCAAGAAGTCTCTCAACGGCCTGCTTGAGCCGCCCCGCAACTGTGACATTCGCATCGATAAACGGAATCCGCCCGCTCTGTCCGAGCAGATACTTTGACAGGCCCTTCTTCTTGTCCTTCTTGCGGCGGTTCTTGAAGTACGCCTCGCACTCGCCAAACAACTTCAGCTCCGCAACCCGTACCGCTACCGCGCCTGGCAGGCGGCCTGTTCCCACAGCCTCTCGCAGTGCCGCCGGCGAATCAATCTCAATCCGGACGGGCAACTTCTCGCGGCAAAACAATGCGCCTTGAATTGGCATGGCTGAGTAACCTCACTCTCGATGGATTACCGAGTATGATAACAGCCCCCGCATGGTGATCATCAGGTCGCCGCGACCTCGATCAGGTCAGTCGCGGCGCTGCGCCACTCGACAAATTCCTCAAGATTCGGCAAGGCGCTCTCGTCACTGAGCGCCTCGGAGAGCGCTTTCAGGAAGAGGTAATTCGCCTCGCCCAGTCGCGGACGCAATGGGTCGATCATCGGACGGATCGTCCAGTCCAGATGAGCCGAAGAAGCACTGAGCGCCTCTCTGATCTGCCGGACGATCGGAGTGATCTCGGCCCTATCGAAGATTGCGAAGATGCACTGGAAGAAGAGAATGCGCGGAACCACATAGTTCGCCGCATCTGCGCGAATGGCCCATGCCTGGCGGATCTGTTCGCGGGCCTCGGCCTCGCGATTCGTCATCAACAGCACACGCGCCATGTGGCAGCGCGTGCTCGGCAGCATGAATCCCTCTTCGAGCAGCCCGATCAGCAGCTCTTCCGCGCCCGCATAATCGCCACTCAGGATGCGATCCGCCGCGTCCTGCCTGCGCGAATACGGATCATTACTGTTGACGAGCCCGGATTCCAATTGCTCATCGATGCTTTCCTGGCGGCGCATCGAGCTCCAGGATTCCTCGCGCGTGAAGGGATCGGAGATATCCAGCACCTGCCCTCCACCGTAATCGACAATGCTCTGCCAGTCGCATTGCGCATTGCCGCCAGCCAGGCGCTTGATCACTTGCCCGCGAATACGCGCGCGGCCCACTGCGGGCGGCTCCTTCATCGCGTGTTCGATGTTGTCCACTCCGCTGACCCGGTGACGCAGCACGCCCGCCAGGTCGAGTGTCTCGAAGATTCCCTTGGGACCAAGCTGTCCGAAGCGCGTGTCAATTTCGAAGAACTTCTGGCGGCTGTTAAGCACTTTCCTCAGGTCCTCACACTGGTAGCCGCGGGATTGAAGGATTGGCTCAATAAACGCAAGGTCTTTGGGACTCCGCCGATGCGGCCGGATCGCAAGCGCCAGGGGAATCTCTCTTGCGCGGCCTGTGCGAGCGGCCAGCGCAATCACCATCTGGTCGATCAGATCGTTCCAGTAGGGCAGATCCTCCCAGCGAATGCCCAGGCTGCGCGCGTGATCGGCATAGAGCGCGCGCTTGATCCCCCAGTCCAGCGTTTGCGCAACAGCGCCCGGCGCGTCTTCCAGTTGATCCAACACCGCGCGCCAGCGGCGGCAAACCTCCGCGGCCCACGCCGGCATGAAGCTCGCGCTCACATAAGCCTCGGCCATCTCCAGGTAGCTGCGCTGGATGTTAATGGCCGTCATGAGCCTTCCGTCCGCCATTCTCAGCGGACGATTGCAGGTCGTGTCAGCGGCAATCTTCCGCATTGACTCCAGTGGATCGGCCAGTTGCACCGCGCTGCCGGGAGCGAGTCCCGCGTCCGCCATCGCGACAATCAATGCGGTTGCGCCGATCTTCAGAAAGGTCGCGGTCTCAGAGCAGAGACTCTCTCCGCAGAGCACATGCAGGCGGCGGTATCCCGAGCAAAGCGGCTCGGACTTGGTGTGCCAGATGCCGCGCTCGCTGGTCGAGCTTCTGGAGACCACTAGCTCCAGATGCGCCACGCGCGGCGAGAGCGTAAACTCCAGCCCTCTGGAGAGTGGATTGAAGCCGCCCGCTCCGGTATAAATCAGGCGTGTTACCAGGTGAGGAACGATCTGCGGTTGCAGCGCGTCCAGAGCGATGCGATGCAGATAGCTTTCGTGGCAGCCCCAGGTCGCCTGCGTGCCGCTGTAATCCACGTTGTTGCGGAAGCAGAGAATCTCCGTTCCCGGCGCGCTGGATAATTCAATAGCCGCGGCCAGGCCGGCAAGCGTCCGGTGACCGGCCAGGATGTAGCGCACCGCATCCCACGGGTTCGCGCACTCCGGCGTGCAGATCTCCGGATGCAGGCCGCAATCTAAATAAACGCGCGCGCCGTTTTCCAGAAAAACGCCGCCGGAGGAGTGCAGGTCGGGCAAGTTCACCAGTCGCTCGCGGGCCAACTCGATCAGACTGCGCAGAATCCCTTCGCGGCTCACGCTTCCGCTGGGCGAGACGCCGGCAACGGCATACTCGGTTTCCACTCCAAACATCAGCTCCGCCATAGGAAGACCTCCGCTCGATTTTCATCGTTGCAGAGTTGCGGGCGCTATGATCAATCACAGGGTGGTGAGGTTCATCCCTGCCAGATAAGGCTGCGAGAATGAGAGAGATAGGTCAGATCAGCGTCCATCGCGAACACCGCCGGTCACGTGCCCTGATATAAAGCGGCGGGTTGGGGTTCATCACTCCCAGATCTCTAGTGCGAGACCTCGGCCACCCATCTTTACTTATGGGAAACTGCGCCGCCCGCCTGTGCGCGAGGACAAGGACAATCGCCGTTCTGATTGCAATCCCAGCCGCGAAGATTGTGCTGTTGCTCTCCGGGTTTTGCGTAGTAGACTGATTCTTCGATTTCCAGGCCACCGGTTTTGGTTTTGAAACAAGAAGAGAGCGGAGAAGAGCATGATTCTGGTCACGGGCGATGTAGTTCTCGATCACAATATCTACGCAGGCAAGCGGCTGGCATCCGATTCCGATGCGGCTTTGGGAATGCATTACCGGTCGCAGCCGGGTGGGGCCGCATTAACGTATGGCCTGCTTGAGGCTATCTTCAGCGCTACCCGTCCAGCGGCAGCCGGCGCCGAATCCGCTTCCAGGGAGATCTTCTTTGGCATCAAGGAGGCGACGAAAGACGCTCTGCAGAACTGGCCGATCGATTTCAAGGTGGGCGCGGTTTGGGAGATCTTCGATGGCCCCAGGAAGGATCAGCATCAATGGCGGCTTTCCAAGAGCGCCGGCTATGGCGCCAGGCAGCACAAGGACTACCCGGCGACACCTTCGCCGGGATTGAATGAAGTCCATCCGCAGGTGGTGGTCATCGACGATGGCGGCATGGGATTTCGCACAAAGGCGGCGGATTCATGCTGGCCGGCGTTTTTGAAGGAAGGCGGGAGCGCGCCGGAGTTGCAATGGATCGTTCTCAAGATGTCGCGTCCACTGGCCCGCGGGGATCTCTGGAGGACGTTGGCGAAGAGTTGGAGTGATCGCCTGATTGTCGTGATCAGCGCCGACAATCTGCGCCGCGAGGATATTCGTGTCAGCCGCGGATTGTCGTGGGAGAGCACGGTGGATGATCTGGTGGAAGAGATCAAATCAAATCCTGCGATCAGCGAGTTGAAAGAGTGCCGCCATCTGATTGTTACCTTGCGTGGCGATGCGGCGCTTTGGCTGGATGGTCCGAAGAGTGAGAAGCATGGCCCCTGCCGGCTGGTCTTCGACCCCGAGCGGGGTGAAGGCGAGTGGGAGGATGCTCAAAAATGCGGCAACGCGTTTGGCTTTTTGTCGGCGATGACCGCGGCGCTGGCATGGAATCTGCATACAGCCGGAACCAGTGACGAACTGGATCTCGTCCCCGCTCTCAAGGCGGGCTTATCGGCGACCCGCTTTCTGCGCGATTACGGACACGGGCCGGAAAAAGGCGGCGAGCCAGGGTTCCCGTTTGATAAGGCGGCCGGTGAGCTTCTGTCGCCATCGGAAAAATATGCCGCATCCAAAGTGCCGTGTTCCGGGAAGTGCTGCAAATCGGGGTGCGAGCAGGATGCGAAGAAGTGGACGATGCTGGGCCGCATGGCTCACTCCGACACCTTCAAAGCGCCACTGTACAGGCTGGGCCGCCGGCAGGCTCTGCTGGGACCGGCTGCGCTGGAAAATGTCCCCTGCGCGCGATTTGGGAAGCTGTTGACCATGGACCGGCGTGAGATCGAGGATCTGCGCGCCATGCGGCAATTAATGTTGAACTATAAAAAAGTCAATCCGCAGAAGCAGCCCTTGTCGCTGGCGGTCTTTGGTGCGCCCGGATCAGGCAAGTCCTTCGGCCTGAAGCAAATTGCGGCCGGCGTCTTTGGGGAAAAGAATCCCGTGCTGGAGTTCAACTTGTCGCAGTTCAAGGGGCCGGAGGAGCTGATTGGTGCCTATCATCAGGTGCGCGATCAGGTTCTGGCCGGATATACGCCGGTGGTCTTCTGGGACGAGTTTGATTCCGGCGAGTACAAGTGGCTTCAGTACCTGCTGGCGCCGATGCAGGACGGCACCTTCCAGGATGGCCAGCTTACTCATCCGGTCGGCAAAAGCATCTTTGTTTTTGCTGGAGGGACCAGTTGCGACTTCGCGCATTTCGGTCCGCCCGATAAGCCAACATCGAAAGAGAATGAAGCACAGCAAAAGGCTCGCCATGATTTCGTCATGAAGAAGGGGCCGGACTTTAAGAGCAGGCTGGCGGGTTACTTTGATGTGCTCGGTCCCAATCCCCGGCAGAAATACAATCAAGAGGCTGCCAGGGAAGGGCTGAATCCGTGGGAGGATGACCCGGAAGACCTGGCCTTCCCGGTGCGGCGTGCCATCTTGCTCCGCGCCCTGCTGGGGTTGGTGAAGGATAAAGAGAACGAACATCTCGATATCGATCATGGGCTGCTGACGGCTCTGCTGAAGATCAAGCATTACAAGAACGGCGCTCGATCGATGGAGAAGCTGGTTACGCAGATGAAGGATCGGGGCGAGTTGCCTCTGCGGCGTTCGCATCTGCCTCAGGACAATCTGCTGGCTCTCTACGTGGATGATGTAGATGAATTCCACGCTCTAATCCATACATCGTATGACATTCTGACTCAGGCGGAAGTGATTGCCAGAGCGATTCATGACTACTGGTTTGGGCATATTACGGAGGAGAGACGTGAAAGAGGCGGACCCTTCTGCAAGCCATATGACCACCTCGATGACGAATGCAAGGCGACCAACATCGCGGCAGCCATGCGAATCTCCGAGATTCTCGCTTTGGTTGGCTATGAACTGAAGAAGGGAACAGCGACAACAGACGAGGAGGAGCAGGTCGAACAGAAGTTAAAAGATAATCTTGATTTGCTCGCCGAAGCGGAACACTTGGGTTGGGACGAGCAGGCACGCTGGGAAGGCTGGGTTCCAGGACCCGATTTCAACGAGGAGAAAAAGATCCATCACCTGCTTGTCCCCTACGACGAACTGCCTGAAGTGGAGAAGCAAAAGGATCGTGATGCAATTCTGAATTATCCCAGCAATCTTCGGCTTGCCGGCTTCAGGATTGTGCCGCGCCCGACTGAAGGCTCGGCAGCGTAGACCGGCCATCGCGAGGCGGAGCGGCATCCTTCGTTCCGCCTCGCGGCTCGCGGTTCACGCGATTCTGTTGAACTTCTCAAACGAATCGTTCCACACGCGCAAGATGGGGCGATTCTGCTCCCGCGCGTACTCGACAATCTCGGCAGTTCCCCCGCGACCGCCTAACGGCTCCCCATCCCAAACCGCAATGAGCAGGTCGCAATGATCCACCACATACCGGCCTGCCTGGGCGTAGGCATCGCGGCGCTGTTCGGCCTGGCCGTTCGCATCCTGCCGCTCATCCCGAATGAGACGCGTCCGCAGAAAGACCGGCTTGCCGCATCGGCTGAGCAGCTCCGCAAACTCCGCGCGCGACTCCCCGCTGGCAAAGTCTTCGAGATAATCTTCCAGAGCCAGCGGAATCACCGCTTCGAGACGCGCATCGGTAGATTCGAGCACCGCCCGCGCCACCACACGGTCCGCTCCTTCAGCCAGCGGACTCACCACGCAATACGAGACCGGCGCCGGCCCTGCCTGCCGGCCGTCTTCGATCTTCTTCCGCAAATTCGCTGGGAACAGCTTCCCTGCCTCGGCGTCGATGGCCCTCTTCACCAGCGCCTCCACCGCCGCTGGATCGTTCAGCCTGCGATGGCCGGTCACGCCGATGCGAAAGCAGTATTGATTCGCTTCAGATTGAGGCATCTTCCCCCCATGCTCTTTTCCTTTACCACACAATCGTTGCACTGATATAATCCGCTCGACTCCATTCAGCGACTCCCGGAATTTGGCTGGCATCGGGACGCCATACTTCGTTCCTGTATCTCCCTTCGTATCGAGTGTGTGTTCAGCATCCTGATATACGAGGCGATTCTTGCCGTCCCCGGAGCGCGTGTTGGTGATAGAACGATTGAATCATGACAAGGTCATATCTGTACTGAACCGTTCTTTCAATTCGCCAAAGAGGGCCTTATGAGAGTTTACGTGTCGTCGACATCGGAGGACTTGCACGACTACCGCGCTGCCGTGGTCCAGCAATTGGGGCGTCTTGGGCATCAGGTGGTCAGCATGGAAGGCTATACGGCGGACGCTCGCGGCCCGGTGGAAAAGTGCCTGGCCGATGTGGCTTCCGCCGAGGTCTATATCGGCCTCTTCGCGTTTCGCTATGGCTCGATTCCCTCCGGTTACGATCGCTCCGTCACCGAGATGGAATTTCGCGAGGCCTCCATACGCAAGCTGTCTCGCCTGATCTTCCTTGTGCCCGACGACGCGACATGGCCCATGCCCTTTGTGGATCGCGGCGATGCGGGAAACAAGATGGACCGGCTTCGCCAGGAACTCAAAACGCAGGATGGATTTACCGCCAAGTTTTTTCGGGATAAAACGGAGCTGCTGATTGTGGTTCCGCAAGCGATCAATGGGCTGGCGCCACAAGCGCCGGTGGCACCGGGTCGCGAATCGATTCCCAAGGAAGTTCTCTACGACTGGCTTAAGCCGCTGAGCTTTGAAGCGGAGAGCAGAAAGCATCTCGCTCACTTTACCGGCCGCGAATGGGTTGAAGCCAGGCTCGACGAATGGATCCTGAGACAGGAGAGTTCTAGGGTATTCTGCCTGCTCGGTGGACCGGGCATCGGCAAGAGCGCCATCGCCTGCCATTGGAGTCATGCCCGGAACGACGTGATTGCCTTTCACCATTGCATCCATGGGCATACGGAAAAGACCGATCCCAAGCGCATTCTTTTTTCACTAGCCGCGCAAATCGCCGCGCATGCGCTCGAATATGAGAACCGCCTTTGCGCTTTGCGCATGAATGAGCTGAAGGAGATCGTCGCGGGAGACACGAGGACCGTCTTCGACAACCTGTTCCTGAAGCCGCTCGGCGGTGACTTCCCGTTTCCGGCGCGGCCCCAACTGGTGGTGATTGATGGATTGGATGAAGCCAGCAAAGGACAAGACAATGAGTTGGCTAGCCTGCTGGGCGAGGTTTGGGGAGGGCTGCCCGACTGGCTGCGGCTGGTCGTGACCTGCCGGCCGGAGATGGATGTCATCGATTACCTGGGGAGCTTGCACCCTTTTATTCTGAATGCCGGAAGCAGGGAGAATCTTCAGGACATCCGCGTCTTCCTCCGGCGCGAGTTGAGTGATCGCAGCGCCAGCGAGGAGATGATCAATCAAATCGTGGACAAGAGCGAAGGGATGTTCCTCTATGCGAACCTGGTTCTCGACGAAATCCGCAGCGGTCGCCTGGCGCTGGAACAGGCGTCGGAGTTCCCTGAAGGACTGACCGGCTACTACAAGGGATGGTTCAATCGGAAATTCCCTAATATGGAAGCCTATAAGCGCGAGCTGCACGAATTGGTCAGCGTGATTATCGCGCAGCGTGCGCCGCTGCCGCTGAGTGTGGTATCCAGCGTTCTCAATCTCGGGCAATATGATTTGCGCCAGCGGCTGATGAAGCTCGGCGTGCTGTTTCCCTTGCGCGAGGAGAGCCTGGGAAATCACAAGGAGACCTTTGTCACCCTCATGCACAAATCCCTGCATGACTGGCTCACGGAACTCAATCCGGCAACCGGACACCCAAGGGCCGGATGGTTTGCCGCCGACCCTGACTTGGGAAATCGGCTGCTAGCCGAAGAGGGATGGAAGGTTTATTGCGCGGGCAAGCTCGGGCAACACGCCTACTTCAGGCATACGTTGCTTGACCATCTATCCGAAGCAAATCAAACAGAGCGGCTGGCCGCGGTCCTGCTCGATCCCGCATTGGTGGACACGCTTTGGACCGATGAGTTCCGCTACGAGTGGCAACGGCAAATGACGGCCCTGCGCCATGCTTTGTCTCTGACCAAACTGGTGAGCGAGTGGGTCGAGAGGCACGGCCTGGCAGGCGCGGGAACGATTCAAGATGCGGTAGTCGCCGGCAAATTGTGCGCGCTGTTTCAGGAGATGGGCGCCTTTGACGAGGCCGCGCTGCTAGCCGAAGGCGCGCTTCGCGTCTGGCAGGCAAACCATGTTACCGATTCTCCGGATATGGTCGGAAGCCTTCTCGCGCTGGGCAGAATTCACTCTGTCCGCGAACGGCTCGACTACGCCACGGCAAATTACGAGAAAGCGCTCGCCATTGCGCAGCAGGCCTATGCGCAGGACAGCCAGCAGATGGCGGACGTGCTCTATGCGTTGTGTGTCTTCTATACGCAGGGCAAGCGCGACTACAAAAAGGCTACCGATTGCCTGGAAAAGTGTCTCGTCATTCGCAGCCGGGGCGACCTCCCCGACCTGGTGGGCATGGCCAACTGCATCAATGACCGGGCCGTCATTTACACCGCCGAGGGAAAGGCCGCCGACTACATCGGAATCTATCGCGAAGCCCTCTCACTGTTTGAGAAAGCGCGCCCCGAGGGCCACCCGGAGATGGTTTCAACTCTGTTGAACATTGCCCACGAGCTGCGCAAGGAGTCTAAGCGTGAAGAGGCTCTCGAAGTGCTGCGCCGCGCGATGGCGATGGCGGAGAGGGTCTTGCTGCCGCAACATGAATACAGCTGTACGGTTCGGGCGTCCCTTTCCACTGTGCTTTTGGAGATGGGCAAGTACGACGAAGCGCTGGATGTAATGCGCGCCCATGTGAAGGAAATGGAGAGATTCCCCGGGCCCGACCATAATGACACCGCTGGAGCGCGCCTGCAAATGTGCGAAACCCTGTGGCACGCAGTGAGCCTCTCGGATTCCTCAAGGCGAGGCAGCTACCGTGAGGAAATCCGTGATCAATGCCAATGCATCCGCTGCGCGGAACCTTCCGCTGTTCTCGGTTTACTCCAGTTGGCTGAAGGTGCGCGCCGTGCCGCCGAGCCGGCCCTGCATGATTGTTTCCAGGAGGCGGCGCTGAGGATATGCCGCTGCAATGCCGATGGGCCCCGCCGCGACCTCTCCGATCGCTTATCCTGCAAATGCTTTGCCGATATTCTGGAGACGCTCGTCTCCACCAGGCCGATGGCTGAACTCGCACCCCAAATCCTCTCGCTTTGGGAAGTTTCCAAAGAAGAGATGGAACATGAATCGGACTGTCTGCCCAGAACACGAAAGCTTGTCGTGAACCTGATCTCCTGGTTTGGTCGTATGCGGCTCGCAAGAGACGGCGATGTGGATGGCGTTCATCAAGCCTTCGACCTCATCGCGCGCATTGGCGCCGAGACCCCGGAGACATTGGATAATCTTGCCACGCTTACCGTTTCTCTGCACCACAGGCGTCACGACGAAACCTCCGAACTCCTCTGCCGGCGGCTGTTGGAAAAGAGCGAGCGCGTGCTGGACAAAGACCATGTGCAGACCTTGACGTACCTGGAGAACCTTGCCTTCCTGAATATGTTTCAAGGACATCTTGAAGAGGCGGAGGAGCATTTCCAGAGAGCCTTGCATAGCCGTCTCGAAGCGGGCGGATGCGAACAGAGCGGCACCCTGTCAACCCTTTCCAACCTGGCGGAGTGCTTGCTGCTCCGGGGCTCCGCGGATGCCGCGCGCAAGCTCATTCGCGATCATGCGGCCATGCTTCCCGCGGACAATGCCTTTCAATCCGCCCGCCACATGCTCGCTCGCGGCCTTTCCGGAAGTGGAATGCAATTGAAAAATGAGTTTTCAGCCTTCGAAGCTTCAAAGATATGCTACGAGCTTTCGTTGGAAATCGATCCCAACAGCGCGGTTACCCATAACAACATGGCCCTGTTGCAGTGGGTGTGCCTGAACAACCCCGGCGAGGCCCGGGATCATTTCAGGGAGTCGATCCGGCTGCTTCCATCCGATGGCACTACGCAAGGCAACTACGGCCATCTTCTGGCCCAGACGATGAACCTTCCCGCGGAAGCGGCGCAGCATTTCAAGGAGGCCCGCCGATTGAGTCCGAACGAGGGCGGCATCCTGGGCAATTATGCAGCCCTCCTGATTCAGCAGGGTGACCTGGCCGCTGCCTGGACCGTGCTGGAGCGTTCCATGCGTCTATGCCTGCCTCAGCCCGACCGCACCATGGCTCGTCCGCTCTTCTGCGCGGCCGCCGTTCTGCTGCTCAGAGGCGGCGATCCCTCGCTGCCGCTAGGACAGCTGAAGACTCTCTTCGCACATGGAATCGACTATGTTCCTTGGGTGATTACGGCCCTGCTCGACGCGCTCGAACGGAAGTTGCCAAGAGACTCTTATGATCTGATGCGGGCCGCGGCAGACGCCATCAGCCACAAGGAGAGCCTTGTCCGCCTTGAGGACAATCCCGCCTGGCGCGACCTCAGAGCTGTCCCCTTTGACGCCCAGTGGCTACACCTTCCACTAAGCTAGGGCTGACTCCTGCGTCTTGCGGATTGACCGCGCCTGCCTGCCCACTTGTACAGCTTATTGATGCGCGAGCACTTACTTCCCCAGCAGCCTCACCACGTGGTTCACGATAATCAGATCCTCGGCCGGCGGAATCACGCGCACGGTGACCGGCGAGAACTCGCTGGAGATGACGGCTTTGCCGCGAACGTTATTGCGCTGAGGATCGAGAATGATCCCCAGGGCGCTCAAGCCGGCGCAGATTTCGGCGCGCGCGGCGAAGTCGTTTTCGCCGATGCCGCCGGTGAAGACCAGCATGTCCAGTCCGCCCAACTCCGCCACATAACTGCCTATCCACTTGGCGATCGTCCAGGTGAACTTGTCCACGGCCAGCCGCGCCTTAGCGTTGCCTTCCTTGATGGCATCGCGCAGGTCGCGCATATCGTTGGAGATTTCGCTCACGCCCAGCAGGCCCGCCTTCTTGCTGGCCACAGCCTCCAGTTTGTCGGCTGCCTCGGCAGCAGTGACGCCTGTTTCGGCGATCTTGCGCAGAATGAACAGTAGCACGCCGGGATCAATATCCCCGGTGCGCGTGCCGCTGATGATGCCGCCTGTCGGCGTGAGGCCCATCGATGTATCCAGGCACTCGCCGTTGCGGATAGCAGTGATCGAGGCGCCGTTCCCCAGGTGGGCGACGATCAGCTTCTTGGGCACGTGGGGCTGCAACTGATAGACGATGGACTCGTAAGAGATTCCATGCGCGCCATAGCGGCGCACGCCCATCGCGGAATACTCGGCGGGGATGGGCATATGCTTGACCACTTCGGACATGGTGCGATGGAAGTACGAATCCAGGCAGACGAAGTTGGGCACGCCGGGAAAGAGACGCAGCGACTCGCGCATGATGTAACAGGCAATGGGCGTGTGCAGCGGCGCGAAGGCAGTGTACAGCTCCATCTCGTCAATCAATTCGGGTGTGATGAGCTGGTTCTCCTGCACCGTTGGCCCGCCGCAGACCATGCGATGGCCAATTGCCACCGGCGCGGGAAAATCGCCGGAGTGAAGCGCGTCGGCCACCAGCTTGAAGGCCACGGCGCGCGTGGGCAGAGCCGGTGTCTGATCCACCAGCTTCTTGCCTTCGGCGTCCTTGATCCAGAAGCTGCCCAGATCGGTGCCAATGCCGTCCACCGCGCCCTCGTGGAGCTTGGTGCGCTGGCCGTCGCCAGCTTCATAAACGGAAAACTTGATCGAAGAAGAACCGCTGTTCAAAACCAGTACAGGCAAGGAAGCCATGAGTGAAATCCTCTGAAGTGCAGCTGAGCATGTCAGCATTGTTAGCGAAGTGTTGGATACCAGAAAAACTAAGTTCTACGTGCCGAAGGCGATTGGCCCCACCGCAGGTGGTTCTACGTGCCGAAGGCGATCGGCCCTACCGCAGGTGGTTCTACGTGCCGAAGGCGATTGGTCCCACCTCAGGTGGTTCTACGTGCCGAAGGTGATTGGCCCCACCGCGGGTGATTCTACGTGCCGAAGGCGATTGGCCGCACCGCAGGTGCCCAGCGCCATTTGCGAATCTCCGGCAAATCGTCGCCGTTCTCCGCCACATATAGCTTATGCCGTTGAATTGCCTCGGAGTACCACTGCTCGGCGGCGTCGGCCTGCGCAGCGAGCCGCGGCACGCGCTTGACCGCGTCCAGCGCCAACTGGAAGCGGTCGATGTTGTTGAGCACGCACATGTCGAAGGGCGTGGTCGTGGTGCCCTCTTCCTTGTAGCCGCGCACGTGAAGGTTATCGTGATTGTGCCGACGGTAAGTGAGCCTGTGAATCAGCCACGGATAGCCGTGGAAGGCGAAGACCGTCGGCGTCTTTGGCGGGAAGATATGGTCATAGTCCTCGTCGGGCAACCCATGCGGATGCTCGCTCGGCGGCTGAAGCGCCATCAGGTCCACCACGTTGACCACTCGAATTTTCAGGTCCGGCGCCAGCGTGCGCAGCAGAACCACGGCGGCCAGCGTCTCCAGTGTGGGCACGTCGCCCGAGCAGGCCATCACCACATCGGGCGCGCCTGCGTCGTTCGAGGCCCACGGCCAGATGCCGAGGCCGGTGGTGCAGTGCGCAACCGCCTCGTCGATGGTCAGCCACTGCGGAGCCGGCTGCTTGCCGGCCACAATCAGATTGATGTAATTCTTGCTGCGCAAACAGTGATCGGCCACCGAGAGCAGCGTGTTCGCGTCCGGCGGCAGATAGACGCGCACCACCTCGGCCTTCTTGTTCATCAGGTGATCGATGAAGCCGGGGTCCTGGTGGCTGAAGCCGTTGTGGTCCTGCCGCCATACCAGCGAACTTAAAAGATAATTCAGCGACGCGATCGGCTTGCGCCACGGAATATGCCGCGTCACCTTCAGCCACTTGGCGTGCTGGTTGGCCATCGAATCAATAATGTGAATGAAGGCCTCGTAGCAACTGAAGAAGCCATGTCGCCCAGTCAGCAGATAGCCTTCCAGCCAGCCCTGGCACATATGCTCGCTGAGTACTTCCACCACGCGCCCGGTCTGCGAAAGGTTCTCGTCCACCGGCAGCGTCTCCTCCATCCACTCCTTGCCAGTCCCGGTGATCACGTCCTGGAGGCGGTTACTGGCTGTCTCATCCGGCCCGAAGACGCGGAAGTTTTTCTGCTCCTTGTTGGCCTCCATCACGCCATGCAGCAGTTGCCCCAGAATACGCGTGGATTCCACGTCCTTAGCTCCGCGGCCTTCAATCTTCACCGCGAAGTCGCGGAAGTTGGGCATCTTCAGGGCTGCGAGCAGCAGGCCGCCGTTGGCGTGCGCGTTCATGCCCATGCGTCGCCGTCCCTTGGGCGCAATCTCCGCCAGCTCCGCGCGAAACGCGCCCTTCTCATCGAAGAGTTCCTCGGGCTTGTAGCTGCGCATCCACTCTTCCAGCAGGCGCATGTGCTCCGGCTTTTCGCGCAGTTCACTAAAGGGAACCTGATGCGCGCGCCAGGTGCCCTCCACCGGCTTGCCGTCCACAAACTTTGGCCCCGTCCAGCCCTTGGGCGTGCGCATGATCAGCATCGGCCACGCCGGCCGCTCAATCGTTTCGCCTTTAGCCGCGGCCTCGCGCGCGGACTTTTGAATTGCGGCGAGTCGGTCCAGCATTGTGTCAAAGACCGCCGCCGCCTGCTGATGCATCGTCAGCGGATCGTCGCCTTCCAGCGTGAACGGCTCATAGCCGTAGCCGCGCATCAGGCTTTCCAGTTCCGCGTGCGGAATCCGCGCCAGCACCGTGGGGTTGGCGATCTTGTAGCCATTGAGGTGCAGAATCGGCAGCACCGCGCCGTCGGTCGCCGGATTGAGAAACTTGTTTCCATGCCAACTGGTCGCCAGCGGCCCGGTCTCGGCCTCGCCATCACCCACCACGCAAACCACAATCAGATTCGGATTGTCGAAGGCCGCCCCATACGCGTGCACCAGCGAATAGCCCAACTCGCCGCCCTCGTGTATCGAGCCCGGCGTCTCCGGCGCAACGTGGCTGGGAATCCCGTATGGCCAGCTGAATTGCCGGAAGAGCCGCTTGATGCCGTCGGTGTTCTGCTCAATGTGCGGATAAATCTCGCTGTAAGAACCTTCCAGGTAAGTGTTGGCAACCAGCCCCGGCCCGCCGTGCCCCGGCCCGATGATGTACATCATGTTCAGATCACGCTCGCGAATCAACCGGTTCCAGTGCACATAAAGAAAGTTCAGCCCCGGCGTAGTGCCCCAGTGGCCCAGCAGGCGCGGCTTCACGTCGTCCAGCGTCAGCGGGTGCTCCAGCAGCGGGTTATCTTTCAGATAGATCTGGCCAACGGAGAGATAGTTGGCGGCGCGCCAGTAGGCGTTCATCTTGGCCAGGAGTTCCGGGCTCAGGGGGCCGTTGCTCGTTGCTTCGCTCATGGTTCACCTCGCAAGGGGAAAATTGCGTGACACTAAAAGCCTAGCAGCCGCCGGCGATGGCAAGGGGTGATTCATGTCACGACCGGCTGAGATGGAATTCAACCTTGCGGGACAAAACCCGCATCGGCAATTCTGAATCGGAACCAAAAATCACGAGTTTATTGTGTAATCTTTATTAGTTCATTATGTATTCGTTATATATTCATTATAGGCAGAGATCGATCGACTGCGCGCCTTCAATCGCTTTTTGCAGAATCGGCAGGGAGGGTGATCAAGAGAGGCGGAGAGAGCGATGACAAATCTGGATTGGTTCGCGCAAATTCTATTGGCCGGTATCTTCCTGATTGCTGGACTCGGCAAGGTTTTCATCTTTCATCACCAGACAGATTCAGGGCAGTCGGGAATGAGTAGTGGCAGCCTGGAGCTGACGCGCAAGGCGGTTTATTTCATCGCGATGCTGGAGATTGCGGCAGCTCTGGCATTGATCGTCCCCATCCGTCTGTGGCGGCCTGAGGTTCTTCCGCTGCTGGCGGCATCGGGGCTTGCGCTGCTGATGGTGGCTGCTGGTATCTATCGCCATCGCCGTGGGGAATCTACCGTACCCATCGTCGCGCTCTTCCTGCTGACGCTCTTCGTAATTATCGGGCACGTGGTGTAGCGGCAACTTCGTCTGACGGATTCTGCCCTTGCCATGGCTTCGCGGAATGCCAAGCGGGTGCCTGTCTAGAAATACCGTTTCAATTTGAGAATCTGCGATTCATACCCGTACCACAGCGCGGAAGCCACTACGGTCGTAGCCACCAAACGCAGTGCCACCACCGCCAGAATTCCCGCCGTGCCATAGCTCTCCATGCTCTTGTCAAACCAGCCAAAGTAAATGAAGACCATGATGTGCGTCATATAGAGGCCATAGCTAATGCGTCCATAAAAGGCCAGCGGCCCGCTTCTCAGCAGCGCATGGACCGGATTACGCGCTCCGGTCGAGGCAATCAACGCCAGCGCCGCTCCGCCAAAGCCCAGCGCCAGCGCCGTATCCAGCAGCGAAGTCCCCCCGGCCACGGTTGCGGCAGCCGCAATGCCCAGAACAAACGCGCCCAGGCCCAAACCTAGCCAAGCCCGCCGCGCCAGCGGCAGCGAATAAAGCCCCAGCGCCAGCAGGCTGCCGATCGCGATGCCGTCCAGCTTGATCAGCGTGTGCGAGGGCAGCCCCCACAGCCAGACCGGGTTCAAATGGCGCAGCAGCGGCGAGCAGATCAGCGCGGCAGTGAGAACCCCCGCCAGCATCCACGGCCGCCGCAGCCAGCGCACCATCGGCGCCCAGAAAAAGTAATACTGCTCTTCCACGGCCAGCGCCCACGTCGGCCCCAGCGCCGGCGGCAGCGTCAGATGAAAGAGATTCTGCACACAGAAGAGGTAAGCCCACCACGGCGCGGCCTTGATGGCCTCCAGCGGCATCGGGCCGATAAACCAATCCGATTGCGCATAGACCACCAGCAGCACCAGCACGTAGACCGGCCAGATGCGCAGCGCCCGGCGCCCATGGAAGTTGTGGAAGTAGCGCGGCCTGTCGCGCGTCCCCAGCAGGTTCGATGTAATCAGGAAGCCGGAGAGCACAAAGAAGAGAATGACCCCCGCCCATCCCCACTCCACCGCGCCGTGCAGGCGGGTCCGCTCCAGTTGCTTGTAGTCGCAGTGATACAGCACCACCGCCAGAATCGCCAGCCCGCGCAGGCCGTCGAGTTCCGGCAGATAAGTGGGCAGCCAAGTTGGACGTTGGAGAGTCAATTGCGGGTTTAGTGATCTCAAGTGGCCGTACTCAATCTTTGTTGGCGGACCGCGCCATATTCCGTCCAACCAGCCAGATAATTACTCCCGGAACGGCAAGCCAAAGACAATTCAGCACCAATTGTAGAATTTTGCCACTGGATTGCAAATTGGAGGCTGGTAAAAGGCCCATTACTCCTAGCGCGCAGACTAATAGAACCGATGTGCCGAGATACATCAGGGACAAAATGACTATATACAGCCCAGCGCGTTGAATCATTCTCGCCATTACGGGAACATTCTTCATAACCCCATCCAATCAACATCCTATCCAGTTGCCGGGTACCCCAGATCCGGATGATCGGACCTGGGAAACAACAAACTCCATTCCAGCATAAAAAACTAGTCCCTAGTCCCTCAACCCGTAGCCAACTGCTTAGCCCGCTCCGTAGCCCGCATCACGGCCTTGATCAGCGTAACCCGCAGCCCGCCCTCTTCCAGCGCCATGATGCCGTCGATGGTGCTGCCCGCCGGCGTGGTCACCGCGTCCTTCAGCATCGCCGGATGGTAGCCGGTCTCCAGCACCATCTTGGCCGCGCCGAAGGTAGTCTGCGCGGCCAGTTGCGTGGCAATGTCGCGCGGCAGCCCCACCTTGACGCCCGCCTCGGCCAGCGCCTCAATGATGATATAGATGTAGGCCGGTCCCGAGCCGCTGAGGCCGGTCACCGCGTCCATATGCTTTTCGTCCACCACCACGGCGCGGCCCACGGTCTCGAAGATGCGCTCGGCCAGTTCCATCTGCGCGGCGCTCACGAATCTCCCGCGGCAGAGCGCCGCCGCGCCCGCCCCCAGCGCCGAGGGCGTATTGGGCATGGCGCGAATCACCGCGATCTCCATCCCCGCCGCGTCTTCAATGGCGCGCGTCTTGACCGCGGCGGCAAAGGAGATCAGCGTCTTGGCCGTGGTCAGCGCGGGGCGAATCTCCTCCACCAGTGCCGCCACCTGAAAAGGCTTGACGCCCAGCAGAATCAGGTCCGACTGCCGCGCCGCCTCCAGGTTGTTGGTGCTCACGTCCACGCCCCACTGCGTACTCAGCGCCAGTGCCCGCTCGGCGTGGCCCACGGTAGCGTGAATCTGCTCCGCCGCAAAAAGGTTCTGCTTGAGAAAGGCCTGCAACAGAATGCCGCCCATCTTGCCCGCGCCCAGAACGGCCACGCGCACATGGGGCAGTTGCGCAGCGACTTCGGTGCCCTCAACGGTTCTCTCCGCCATGATCTTGTTTCCTTGTCTCGTAGGAGTGTAATGGTGCTCCCTACAAGAATACTCGCATCGGCCAATGGTTGGATTTTGAGGGATTTTGCGCGGTTTTCAGTGGTTTTTCGGCCATAAATGGGCGAAAAACGGGCATTGTTGTTTACTGATAAGTGAATAGTCGTAAAAATTAACCTGTTCATTTTAGGGGAGTTACGAGATATTCTGGATAAATTATCATGTCCTAAAGGGCAGGGGGGGTGGGGGGTACCCCAAGGGGGTATAGACCGGTCGGATGGTTGACATTTCAGACCGGGGGCATTCTTGACACTGCAACGTAGGCAGGAGTCGTTTAGAACGACATCATGGCCTGGAAAACGAGCAGTGC
>Ga0326727_10002391_pt1 | contig 64232 bp, 49 predicted proteins | sample MB2enrmetagenome_FD_207643 | JGI IMG/M metagenome (GOLD analysis project Ga0326727, IMG submission 207643) | Lab enriched peat soil microbial communities from McLean, Ithaca, NY, United States - MB29MY | ecosystem: Environmental > Terrestrial > Soil > Wetlands > Peat | place: USA: New York...
GCAGGCCGGATCTTCGCTGGTCTGGTCGGTCAATCAGAATCGAACCTGCGGGCCGCCATCCAAACCGCAGAAGCCATCGCGCCCTGTTGCCTCTGGATTGACGAGGTGGAGAAGGGATTCAGCGGCAGCAAAAGCTCCAATGCAACTGACGGCGGCACTTCAAGCAGGGTCTTTGGCAGCTTCATTTCGTGGATGCAGGGGAAAAAGGCGCCTGTATTCGTGGTCGCAACTGCCAATGACGTATCCCAATTGCCGCCCGAGATGCTCCGCAAAGGCCGCTTCGACGATCTGTTCTTTGTGGACCTGCCCAATCAACAGGAGAGGGAGGACATCTGGGAAATTCAAATCGGGAAGTATGGTCGTCAGCCTGGGGACTTCGACATCGTTCAACTGGCCAAGGTGACTGAAGGGCTCACCGGCAGCGAAATCGAGAATGGGTTTGTCGAGGCCCTTCATGCCGCGTTCGATCTGGGCAATGAACCGACCGACCTGACCATCGCCTCGGTTTTGACGGAGCTTGTGCCGCTGTCGAAGTTGATGGCGGAGCAAATCACGAGCCTGAAGAATTGGGCTAAAGGAAGGGCTCGATTGGCGACATCCTTTGAGCAGGAAAAGCGGGGTTTGAGAAAGATTGGGGTTTAGGGGGTTGGGGGTGGTTGGCTTGGGGGTGGGGAGCTGGAAAAGGGGAATTGATTCTATGAATGGATTCCTCTTTTTTAGCTGCGACAACGCCAGGGGAGAAAAAGTTTGTGTCACAGCCGGATTTCATGTAAATGCACTGGGCTTGAGCATGACCGCCGTTGAGTTCAAGAAAAAGTGGGCCCGATACACCGGCAAGGAGACCTCTGCGTACCAAGCCCACTTCGATGATCTTTGCCGATTGCTCGGCCAACCCACGCCCACGGAAGCGGACCCCAGCGGCAGTGACTTTTTCTGCTACCAGAAGCGGGTGGTCAAAGACCTTGAACTTTTCCAGCTTCAGGACACGCCTGATGAAGGCGATCCAGAGGAACGCGGGTTTGCTGATGTTTGGAAAAAGGGGTGCTTCGCCTGGGAGTACAAGGGCAAGAAGAAGAACCTCGATGCGGCCTACAAACAACTTCTGCGCTACCGTGAGTCGTTGCTGAACCCACCTCTGCTGGTGGTCTGTGATTTCGACCGCTACATTGTCCGCACCAATTTCAACGGCACGGTCCAGGAAACTTACGAGTTCATCAACAACCAGATCGACCGGCCTGAGAACCTGCGCATTCTCCGCGCCCTCTTCGAGACGCCCGATTTGCTCAAGCCGCAGCGGACGACGGCGCAGGTCACCGAGAGGCTCGCCCAGCAAATCGCTCAAGTCGCCCGCCTTCTCCAGAGCCGAGAGAGCGTCGAGTTGGCCGATGCCAGGACCCGCGCCGAAGTCACGGTTGCCCAAAAGAAAAACCTTCGCATCGCCCGCTTTCTCAACCGCTTTGTCTTTTGCTTTTTCGCGGAGGACACGGGCTTGTTGCCAAGGAATCTCCTTACGGACATTCTCAAAGCCTCGCTCCACGATCCCAAGAACCTGACCGAGGTGGTGGAGCAGCTCTTTCGCGTCATGGCAACAGGTGGGCTCTACGGCCCGCACAGAATCCGTCACTTCAACGGGCATCTCTTTCAGGATTCCACCGTCTTCGAATTGAGCGAAGAGGAGATTGCCAAACTCCTCGAAGCCGCCGAAGCGGATTGGCAGTTCATTCAGCCCAGCATTATGGGCAATCTCTTCGAGCGCGGCCTAGACCCAGACCAGCGGGCGCAGCTCGGTGCTCATTACACGAGCGAAACTGATATTCTGACGCTCGTTGAACCAGTGCTTATGTCACCGTTGCGCCGCGAGTGGGCTAAATTGAAAGGTGGATTCGCTCGCGCTTACGTAAAGGGCCAGGGCACCAAGAGAGACCGCGAAAAGCTGACAACGTTCTTGAAAAAGCTCTCATCTATCACCGTGCTGGACCCTGCTTGCGGCAGTGGCAACTTCCTATACGTGGCGCTTCGACTGCTTCTCGACCTTGAAAAAGAAGTCATCACCTTCGCCACGCAACTGGGTTTCAAATGTGAACCAAAGGTCAGCGTTCACCAACTGAAGGCGATTGAGTTGAATGCCTACGCTTTTGAGTTGGCGCAAGTCTCCGTGCAAATCGGCTACTTGCAATGGCGGCGTGACAACGGTTTCGGCAACGACCGCACGCCCGTCTTGCAGAATCTGGATGGCTTCCACAATGAAGACGCTTTGCTTGTGCCGCACTTCCACAGCAAGGCCAAGACGCTGAGGGAAGCACAGGCGGCCGAACACAAGAGCGACGACGCCCTGAAATTCTACACGGAGCGCAAATGGCCGAAGGGTGACGTGATCGTGAGCAACCCGCCTTTTCTCGGTGACAAGCTCATGCGCAGCGAACTTGGCGATGGCTACGTCGAAGAACTCCGCCGCATCTACGGCGGCCGGATTCCCGGGCAATCCGATTTTTGCTGTTATTGGTTTGAAAAGGCACGGGAAGAAATCGAAAGTGCAAATTGTATGCGCGCCGGCCTGTTGGCGACACAAGGGATTCGTGGCGGGGCTAGCCGTGAAGTGCTCAAGCGCATCAAAGAAACAGGAGACATTTTCTTCGCCGAAAGTGACCGGGAGTGGGTTCTTGCTGGGGCGACAGTGCATGTCAGCATGGTTGGATTCGACAACGGCAATGAACGTCAGAGGCAACTTGATGGGAAACACGTCTTGACGATATCGCCACAGCTTGCCGCGAGGCTCGATGTTTCAGTGGCTAAAACGCTTGAATCTTCGTGTGGCGTCAGCTTCATGGGAATTACTCCTTCCGGGCCTTTCGACATTACTGCTTCAGAGGCATTACAGATGCTATGCTCACCGAACCCAAATGGTCTCCCTTCATCCGACGTGCTGAGACCATGGATTAACGGAGAAGAAATAACCGACAGATGGCGCGGTGGCTGGATCGTTGATTTTACAGGGATCACAAGTGAATCTGAAGCCTCGGGGTATGAGTCTCCGTTTGAAAGGGTGAAGGAGACTGTTGTGGCCGCGCGCAAGGGTTACAAGACTGGAGGAAAGCTATTCTGGAAATTCGAGCGTCCACGGCCCGCAATGCGTCTTGCATTTGCCAACTGTTGGCGATTTATCGGTCGCTCGATGGTGGGAAAGCACCAGTGTTATCGCTGGCTGAGGAGAGAATACCTGCCGGCCAACCTTGTCATTGCGTTTTCGCGTCAGGACGACTTGTTCTTTGGTCTCTTGCACTCCCGCATTCATGGAACATGGGCGTTGGCCCAGGGAACTCAGCTGCGCGAAAAGGAATCAGGCTTTCGCTACACGCCAACAACGTGCTTCGAGACTTTTCCCCTCCCGCGCCCCACGCCAGCGCAGGCAGAAGCCATCGCTGCCGCGGCGAGAGAGTTGAACGAAATGCGAGAACGTTGGTTAAATCCGGCGGAATGGACAACGGAATGCACCCTGGAATTCCCCGGCTCGGCAGACGGCCCGTGGGCGTACTATGTGGTCAACTCGAATAAGAATGGCATCGGCATCGTGCGTTATCCTCGACTCGAACCGCGTGACGCTGATTGTGCTCAGAAGCTAAAAAAGCGAACGTTGACGAACCTCTACAACGAGCGCCCTGCATGGCTGGACTTGGTCCACAAGAAGCTCGATGCCGCCGTGGCTGCCGCCTATGGGTGGTCAGTTGAGTTGACAGATGAGCAGGTTTTGGAGCGGTTGCTTGCATTGAACCTGGAGCGCGCCGCCGAAGAGGAGGAAGCTGCGAATGTGAAACCAGCACAGACTTCTCGCGCAAAACGAGACGACGAGCTGGTGTGACTTGCCTATGGTGCCGTTGACCAGTTCTCTCAACGCCTCATCCACCTCCCCCAACTTCAGCCAGAATTCCGCAGATCTGACCCGGAGGCCATCTTCTGAAGGGAGTTGTGCGCCGTTCCAAGGAATGGCGCTCTGGACGGAAAGAGCAGGCACGGAATATGCTTTGTCCAATGGCGAATCCCACGGCAATTCCTCTTGAGAATACCGGCAATCCTCCTCCTCCCTGACCCGCCGAACTGCCAGGAGGAGCAATCGTCGGCAGGTCCCCAGGATTCCGGCCTTTCTGCTGATTTGATGTCTTTTCTTCATTTTCATGCCCAGATTATCGCGGAGGGGGTTGGACATTGGCTGGGGGAGGGTCGAGAAATGTTGCGACTTTTTGAGGAGAGGTCGAAAGCCCAGAAGTCAGGTGCCAGGGTCCTCGGTTGAATCCGAATCACCTTTTCTCCCATGCTCTCACGTCGCCCGGAACAATGCGAAAGAGGGGATGCGCCTCCGGTGTCTTGATGCCGCGGAATCGCCGGGCAAGCAGGGGCGCTCGGACTCGCAACTTGGCCATCAAATGTCCCCACTCGTAGAGCAGCTGCCCGTCGGTCTCTGGAATCTGTCCGGCAAATCTCCGCCGTGGGATCTTGGCGACATCGAAGTGGTAGCCGCGACGCTGGGCTTCGCCTGCAATGCCGACCAGAAACGTAGCAACGGCGGCAACTGGATCGGCCTGCGCCTCAAACCGAATAAGCTGCGGATGATGGCGATAGCCCCTGGTTGTGCCGGCGAGGACTTTTTGGGCCAGCAGCGCCTCTCTCCAGGCGGCGACCAGACCTTTGGAGTCGAGGTATCGTGGGTGAACCGTCCACAATCTCATGGAGAGTCAGGCGGGGGTGCCGATGGACTGCCGTTGGGGATCACTCCGGTGTGAACTTGAAATCGTGAATAATCACCTCGACTTCCCGGCCGTCCTTCGGTGCCAACCCCTTGAACAGCCAGAGATTGATGTGTACCGGCATTGGCTGTTGTGAAATATGCCGCGCCGCCTCGCTGGGGCTGTAAAGCCAGGTGCTGATCTCCTCACCGTCATCCTCGCGGTGGCCCTGCAACGACCGGAATTTCACCTTGTCGCGACTCCAGATGAACCAGTGCGTCGTCTGGTCACCGGTCAAGGCGAACGGGAAGGACTTGGAACCCTGCCTCAGCGGCTTCACGACCGGCCACACGGTGTAGTTGCCCATTGGGTTCTTCGCGTCTCCCCACCGTGCGAATTCGATGTCGATCTCGTGTGTGCCATCCGGCCCAACATCCTCCGTGGGGTAGCTGAAAAGTCCCAGCACCACGTTGTCGTCAAGACGGTCGAGCCGGCCGGTGATTTGAAACTGGTACCGGCCAAAACCCAGACGCCTTCGCATTGTGACTTCCGCACAGGACCATTTCCCATCACGTAGGCTGATTTTCAAATGGAGGTTGGTCTCAGCGTCCAGCCACACGTTCTGCTCGTTCCAGACGTTGGGACCAGGTCCACCCCGGCCCGATCTCACGGCCCAGGTGTAGCCTCCGAATTCAATGTCCTTCGCCTGCGTGGAGAAACCCAACGTCAGGAACAGTCCCGCCAACAGCCAATTTGTTCTGCGATTCATCTTCAGAGTCGAGGCAGAGGATCTGGTTTCACTTCACCGCGACCCGGAAAATGAAAGCAAACCTCAAACTCCATGAAGAGTCTCGAAACATGAACCACTTGTTGAAGAGGACCCCGTTAGTCTGCCAAAGCCCAAAGAGACGACCCCCAGCAAGAGGCTCGGAAGGAGAGGTCGTTCCGGCGCCGGCAGCCACGATGGTGAGGGCCATCGAAAGGCTGGCAAAGAGGGAATTGGTCAGGTTCATCTGCGTCTGCGATTCATAGGTGCTCTTTCAATTCCGCCGTTGGGGCGCTCGCCCTACAGCTTCTCAGCCAACACCGCCGAACCGGCCTGCGACACCCTGACGTCCGCTTCGGATGGCCCCCGCACTGAAAGCTGCGATCAGGTATCCGGTTTTCCTGCCAACATAATCGCGTCCGCGTGGGATTCAGCGCATTATTTTCGCGGCGTCGGGAATTATCGGCGTCATCTTGACTTGTCTCATGCGCAGGCGATGTCACTGGGTGATGGTGTCAGACTCGGCAGCCTGAGGCAATGGGTGCGCTCAGCTTCCGGGCGTATCGAACCCGGCCAACTGGCGCTGCCGGTGGGCTTCGTCGATGAAGGCGAAGATGTTTGCGGGCGGCACGTCGCTTTGGACGGCATGGGCGGGAGCGAAGATGTAGCTGCCATCACGGCCCAGAGCGAGCAGCCGGCGGGACTCCTGGCGGACTTGCGCTTCAGTGCCACGCGGGAGGAGTTGCTGGGTGGACAAGCCGCCGTGAAACGCGAGCCGGCCGCGGTATTGCTTGACCAAGGCTTCGGTATCCATGACCTCAGGCTGGAAGGGATTGAAGCAGTTCAGCCCGAGGGCAATGAGGTCGTCGAACAACTCGTCCACGTCGCCGCAGGAGTGAATCATTTGGAATTTTCCGGCCTCGCGCACCAAGCCGTACATGCGGCGAAGTTGTGGCCGAATGAACTCGTTCCAGTAGGCTTTGCCCATGATTAACCCATGTTGCTGGCCCCAATCGTCGCCGAAATAAACCGCGTCGATGTCGTATCGCAAGGCTTCGCGGACCTGGGCGAGGTTGTAGTCGGTGATGGCGGTGAAGAGGTCGTGGACGAAGCCAGGATGCTCAATGAAGTCGAGCAAGAGGTTTTCCATCCCGCGCAAGGTCCAGGCGCGCTCGAACAGTGAGAACCCGAGGTAGAAGATGCGGAACCGGTTTGGATAGCGGGCGATCTTGGCCGGTATGTCGGCAAAGAACCGGCGGTCAAGCGGATCGGGAAACCGGTAATTCGCGAGCGTCGGCTCCGGCAATACGCAGCCTTCGACGATGCCGATGTCCTTGTCCACGCTGCGGTCCCACACGACGCCGAATGCATCCCGCGCCCGGTTCTCTCCAAGGTCCTCGAAGAAGCCGATGGCGGAGCCAAGTTCGAGAATGTGATTATCGATGGCGGCTTCGGCCGCATTCTCACCGCCGAAGTGGTCGGTGAGCATCGCCCAAGGCTCCTTGGTGAATTGGAAATGCCACGGGACATAAGGTGGATGCCTGCCCTCGAACACCAGTCGAACGACATCGCGTTTGCTGAAAGACTTCATGAGAATCTTGTGGGTTCACTAGAAAAATCGGATATAGAGCGCGAGCACACAAAGGACGAGCACTGTGGCCCAAAGCCCAAACGAACGCCACCACGGGATGGAGCGCAAGAAGTCGGCGACTTCGGGAGTGAACGACCGGTCCACGATGGCCTGGGCGGGAACCTCGGGCGAGCGGGTGCGGAAGACCCAGAGGATTAGCCACGCGAAGGCAAAGTCAATCATCGCGCGCGTCAGGAACGCGACCGTTGGCACCCACTTTAGGTTCTCGGCTAGGGTAAAGCAGAGAGCCCAGACGGGCCCGGCGATGATCGCAATGAGACTGCCTTTGGCATTAGCTCGGCGGTAGAAAAACCCGGCCAGGAACAGCGCGCACACAGAAGGATACGCAATGGACCAGTATTTTTGGATATAAATGAAGATTCCTTTGAGGTCGCGCAGGAAAAAGCCCACTACGACCGCCACGATGAGCACCAGTGTCGTCGCCACGCGGCCGACCCGCACGAGGTTGGCGTCTTCGCCGCCCTTGCGGAAGTACTGCTTGTAGATGTCGAAGGTGATGATGGAGGAGCTGGCGGCGAGCATCGAGGCGATGTGGGACATGACGCACCCGACCAAGCCCGCCATCACCAACCCGGTGCAACCGGCCGGGAGCAACTGCTTGACGAGTGTCGGGAACGCCAGGTCGCCCCTTCGCAGGACACAGGCGTCGCGCAGCAGTCCCGTGGCGGGATTGTACAAGCGGAACGCAATGATGCCCGGCAGGACCACCAGGACGGGCACCAGCAGTTTCAAGAACCCGGCGAAGACCGCGCCCATCTGCCCGTGCCACACATTGCGGGCCGAGAGCGAGCCCTGAGTGATGAACTGGTTGCAGCCCCAGTAGAATATATTGGCTAGCCATAGCCCGCCGAAAAACACGCCGATCCAGGGCAGTTCCGGGTCGTTCCAGGGCCGCACCATGTGGAACTTCTTAGGCGCGCCCGCGACGATGGCCTGCAAGCCGCCCCAGGCGCCATTACCGAATCCTGGCGCGAGCCGGCCCACTTGCTGCAAGCCCATCCAAGTGACCAGCAATCCGCCCGCCACCAGTACCGTCACCTGGATGATATCCGTATAGGCCACGGACTTGAACCCGCCGTAGATGGCATAGGCGCCCGCCAACCCGAAGATCAGAAGCCCGTATTCCAAGCGCAGCCCGAAGATGGAATGCACCGCGAGGGCTCCTGTGTAGAGTACCGCCGCCAATTCGATCACGATATAACCGATGAGGCAAATGATCGCATAGACGAGCCGCACCCGGTGATCAAACCGCCGTTCCAGGAATTCGGGCATGGTCGTGATTCGAGTCTTGAGATAGTACGGCAGGAAGAACTTCGCGTACAAGATCAGGGCCAGCGCTGCCATCCATTCGAAGCTGGCGATGGCCAGGCCGACATCAAAGGCCAAGCCTGACATCCCGATGAAATGATGCGTTGAGATATTCGCTGCGATCATCGATCCGCCGATCAACCACCACGTCAGGTTCCGGCTCGCCAGGAAATAATCGTCGGCCTTCTTCTGGCGGCGCGACGCGACGAACCCGACGGTGGTAACCACGGCCAGGTAGATGCCGAACACTATCAGATCAGGATTGAGGCGGGGCATTCGGGCTCATTTGAATTCGGACCACGATTTCATGGGCGCGAGTTTAACGAACGGCGTCAAAAATGCGAGCCTTGCTTTTCGCATCCAGACCGGGAAGTCTCTTTCTTCTGGCTGTTCAGAGCCTGACTACGACCTCCGTTTGAACGCCACCCAAAGGGAAGCAGCAAGGAGGCGCGTCAAAAAGCAAATCTATCAACAGGGAGACCGGAAGCGCCACGGCCAATTCGCCGACACACATCAACTCATGGTGGGCTATCATGGCCACACGGAGACCGGACCCGAACACTGGGAAAAAGCATTCAGCCTCGCCAAATACAACGGTGCGAACGTGGACATCGGACATTTCGTCGCCGGCCAGAACACCTCGCCGATCCCGTTCATCAAGCAGTATCACGAGCGGGTCACCCATGTGCATATCAAGGACCGCAAGTACCATAACGGACCCAACGCGCCCTTCGGGGAGGGGGATACCCCGATTGTCGAAGTGCTGCGCCTGATCCGGGACAATCACTGGAACATCCAGGCAACGATCGAGTTCGAGTACAAAGTCCCGGCCGGGTCAACACGCAACGCGGAACTGCTGCGCACGATCAAGTTCTGCCGGGACGCCCTTGCTTGAGCGCCTGGCCTCCAGGGGGCGGGAAAACGCACAGCGCCGCAGCCGCTCCAGGGACGGAATTCTCTCAAGAAATGGACCGCGTTGAACCCCTGAACCCCGAACACCACAGGCGCGCCTGCTCCCTTTGGGCGTTTCACTCGACCGCCGCTCACACCCCTGGCCCTACAACTTTCCAGCCAACGCCTCCAAGCCGGCCTGAGACACCTTGAGGTCAGATTCGGAAGGCCCACCACTAAAGGCTGCGATCACGTATCCGGTCTTCCCCTTCTTGATCAAACCACCCTGCCACCCCGTTTCGCCAGTCATCGGAGGTCGGCCAGCATTGCCACTGTCCTTCAAGGTTTCCGCCATTTCCGCTGCTTTGGAATAGGCGATGGCGAGCAGATTGGCGCCTCGATCTTTCTCGGTCGGGGCGTTCTTCATAGCTCCCACCACCACCATCTTCGAGGACCAGGATTTTGTGGCCTCGCCTTCGATGTACGCCACGACTGCCGCCCCATGGATTTTGAGTTCCTCGGCCCGTTTGGTCATCGCCATCAGAGCAGAATCCGCCAGCTCGTCGAAGATCTTGCCGGGTTTTGGGTTGGCTGGGGGAGGGGTTGATTGCGCGAAGGCTGGCAGGGCGAGCAGGACAATCAGAAAAGTGCGTTTCATGCGGACAGAATACTCCTTTAGCCAGACCGCGAAACAGAATTTAGGGTTTGCCTCACCTCCAACCTCAGCCGTCGATGGGTTGCTGAACCATACCCGAAGACGCGAGTCAGGATTGGTGGGGAGGAAGGGAAAAAGAGGCCGTTGAAGTCGGAGGTGGGCTACCGGAGCGCCTTCCTCCTTTCCGGTTGGACGGCAATCTCCGCCGGATAGTCGGGGTGGTGAGAATGCGCCGTTATGGCCTCCCATATCGTGTCTCGAAAGGTCAGTTTGCCGAGGTGCCGTTGGGGCATATTGTCGATTGCTGGCTCACGTCTGAAGAGAAAGACGGCCATCACCACAAGGAGCAGGCCGAGCATGAGGCGCAGGACCCACGCTGGAGACATGTAGTGGGTGAGAACGCCCGCACAGAGGTGGCCTAGCGGCATCCCGCCCTGCTGGGCCAAAAGCATAACCGACAGGACCCGGCCTCGATTGGCGTCAGTGGCCAGGAGTTGGTTGGCGGTGTTGCTCGGATTGAGGCTCAGTAGCCAAAAAGTGCCGCTTGCGACCAGGATGGTGAGGCTTAAGCCGGGTTTGGTGGAGAGGCTGAAGAGCAACCCGAGGACGGCGAAAATGCACATGGCCAGAGGGATGAGGTGGTGGCGGGGGTAATAAGCGGGTAGGAAGGACAGCAGGAATGCTCCGAGGATCGACCCCAGGCCGATCGCTGCGAGCATCAGACCGAACAGTGTCGGACCGCCCTTGAGGACGCTCTGGGCAAATACGGGCAGTAGTCCCTGCAACGGCGCGGCCAGGAACATGAAGCTCATCCCCATGATGGTCAGGCGCCGCGTACCGGGACTGGTCCAGACGAATCTCAAGCCGTCGTGGATGTCTTGGTAGATCGAGGCGGCCTTTGGGCGCGAGGCGACGGGAGTGCTGGGGATGGCCAGAAGCAAAGCAATCAGCAGCGGCAGGAAGGTGCATGCGTTGAACGTGAAGGCACCGGCGATGCCGGCAGTGCCGATGATGGCGGCCGCGAGCATAGGGCCGCACAGTCTGGCCATGTTGAACTGGACCGAATTGAGCGCCACGGCACGACCCAACTCTGCCCGCGGAACAAGACTGGGCACGACCGCTTGGAAAACCGGACCGTTGAGAGCCCAGACGATGCCCTCAAGAAACGTGAAAGTGATCACGACCCGGGGCGTCGCTCTATGCAGGAATGCCGCTACCGCCAGGCCCGCTCCGAGCGCACACGCGGTTGCCTGCAGGATGATGAGCCAGATCTTCCGGTTCACCCGGTCCGATATCACGCCGGCGATGAGTGCGAGCAGAAGTACCGGGCAGAAGTCGGCAAACTGCAGGATTTCGACGAAAAGGCCCTGGTGGGGATTACCCACGGTTTGACTCGTAACGGCCCAACTCTGCGCAGCATTTTCAGTCCAGTTGCCGGTATTGGAAATGCAGGCGCCCACCCAGAAAATGAGAAATGGGCGATGGCGCAAAACGCCCAAGGCTCTCGCAATGGAGGAGTCGGGCCGACCGTTCGGTTCTTGGACCATCTCGAACTCCTAACAGTTTAATCCGCTCTCGAAAAGCAATTAGCCTCCAGACAGGTGGCATCAAGGACCGCAACACTGCTCCACCAGGACATGCCGGCAGGGTTCGGAGTTTTCGTGGCGCGGAGCATCGAACCGGGACAGATTGAAATTCGGCGACAGAAATGACACCGAACAAGATTCAAATCAATCGAGCGCCGGTCCTGAGGCTTTGGGCGGCGGTCGTGGCGGAGCGGTTGGGGTTCAATCACGAGGAAGCGTTGTCCCTCGGAAAGGCGTTGGCCGGCCTGAATGCGCAGAGCAAGGGACGGCGACTGGGCATCTTCAAGCCCACCCCGATGGAACTCAAAGAGGTCCGTGGACGGGAGAGAGGCGAGGAGTTCCAGGTCGAGCTTCTTGGACGAGCGTTGTCGGCGGTGAACACGGATGAAGGGGTGCGCGGGGTGGCCAAATCGAAGCCGATTGAACCTGAGACTGTCGAGCGTTACCTGAAGGGCAAGTTTGGGGAGGCTCTGCCGGAGGCGCGCAAGGCCCTGATGGAGTTGGCCAGTGCGCTTGACCCGGATGAATTGGAGCAGCGTGGGTTTGGCCTCCACGAGCAGTTCTGGCCTCAAATCCCGGAAGGCGTCAGTGGTTGGGGTGCAAATGGAGAGCTGGATCTGGGGCGAATCGCGGCTGTCCAAGAAAGAGGCGGCCGGGTACGTGTTGACGTAAAAGACCGTCCGCACTCCTAACTTCCGCCGCGCACTGTCTTGAGGGCGAGCCGCAAGTCCTCAAGGACGAAGGGCTTGCCGAGGACATAGTCGATGCCCGGCACTGTGGGGCCTTGCGCCATCAGCATCTCGGAGTAGGCGGTGATCATCACCACCCGCTGCGCTGGATCCTGGGCCTTGATCACGAGGGCCAGTTCGTCGCCCCGCATCAAGGACATGGAGTAATCCGTGACTATAATGTCATACCTCCCCTTCTGGAAAAGCGCCAGGGCCTCTTTGCCGCTATTGGCGACTTCGACGGCGTAACCTTCGAAGGCGAGCATCATCTTCAGCGCGTCACAGACGAGTGGCTCATCATCGACAACCAGGACCCGGCGTTGTGGGATCGCAGACGCAGATTATCCGGCAAATTAAACCCAACCGTGCATGACGGCGCATTCTGTTCAGGCTGGCCCTGGAAGTCACCACGGCCGTTATTTCTTCACGTGCCCGGAGACCAGCTTGGTCGTTTCGAACATGCTGGCCTGGCTCTTGCCGTTGAACACAGCCTTCAGATTCTCGTCGGCATTGATGAGGGTCTTGTTCTTTGCGTCCTGCAACCCGTGCTCGTGGATGTACGCCCAAAGCTTCTTCGTCAACTCGGTCCGCGAGAGGGGTTGGTCACCGACAACTTTGGCGAGCACTTCGTCCGGCGTGACCGGTTTCATGAATGATGCAGAGGGCGTTCTTTTTGGCTTTTCTAGTGTTTCAGCCATGCCTTCATCTGCCCCTTTGAGTCGAGGAAGGCAAGCCCAATTCGGCGCTGAACATCCGACCTCAAAGACGCCATCGAGGATCGGATTTGTCAGGGCGTGAGTGTCGGGTTTCTTCAAGATCATCCGCAGCACAAACCTCGGTCACCTCCCTTGGCTTTCATACCTTCATTCTCGGCCGCCAGTGAATCTCCTCCTCCGAGCCAACCTTGATTCGTCGTTGCCCGTTTCCGTTTCCCTGGGGGTCCAAAGGCGGGAAATGGGAAACGCCGCCTCAAAGCCCAGCCGCCGCCCAGTTCAGGTCTCTCGTCAGCGGCCAGGGGCGTCCAGGCGCATCCGGGCCGGCTGTAGCCGAACCAAGCGAAAAGCGGCCCTGGGGTTCGCGTTTGGGTTCGCGTTCTGGCGTTGGCGCTAATCGACTGAGCATCACCTAATAAAGCGATGATGGGTGCGGAAATGTCCGTCGTTTGGGCCGGACGGCGGCATTTGGGGGAATTGCACCGCCCGCCGGTGACCGGCCTGTGGGCGTGGACGCACCTGCTACTTGAGCGGCGCGCGCAGATCGTTTGCGACATGTTCACGAGCAGGCAGAAGTAACGCTGATTGGGTTAGTTCCCTCCTGGCCCTGCTGCTGCCACAATTCACTGCCAGGTGAGGCGGTAGAAACGGGTTGGATAATTCGCCCACTGGGGGTCGCTGAAATAAAACGAGCCGCTCGTAAGCGTGTTTGTAGCCAGGGGATACCAGGTGGGGTTGGCCAGATTCGTGCATGCTTCCACCACGATAACCATGCCGCCGGCCGAGTTGACGGTGAAGCCGAATTGATTTGTTCGCACGCCAAAGCTGGCATCGCTGGTCTGAACCTGGGGGGTCCACAGCGCCGTCGGGAGGCCGCCAAACGTCGGACCCCATCCAGTGGTCCCGGGCAGGTAATAGGCGGTCGCGTTTTCCAAGAAGTCCCAGTTCCAATCCCAACCGTTGCTATCCCACCAGGAATAGACGAACGCATTTGTGCCGATGCTGGGGGCGTTGCCCTGGAAATATACGCTCCCCAGGCCGGTGCAGTTGAAGAAGGCGGAGTCTCCGATGCTGGTGACACCGCCGGGTATCGTGACGCTGGTCAGGCCGGTGCAGTCGCAGAACGCATTGGTCCCGATGCTGGTGACGCTACTTGGAATCGTGACGTTGGTCAGGCCGGTGCAATCACCGAACGCGGAGCCCGCGATGCGGGTGACGCCGTTGGGGATCGTGTAGGAGGCCCCAGCTTTGCCCGGCGGGTATTCAATGAGCGCGGACCGGCTCTTGTCGAATAGGACCCCCCGCACGTTGCTGTAAAACGAATTCTGTGCATCCACCGTGATCGCAGCCAGGTTGGTACAGCCCCCGAACGGCGCGTCACCGATGCTAGTGACGCTGTAGGGTATCGTGACGTTGGTCAAGCTGGCGCAGTTCCCAAACGCATTTTCCCCGATGCCAGCGACCGGCATGTCATCGATCGTACTGGGTATGGTCACCGCACCGCTTGAACCGATGTATCCCGTGACGGTGATCATGCCGTTTGTGATCGTGTATGTCTCCTGCGACAGCGGGTCCCACAGAGAGGCCGGAAGACCGGCAAGCGTCGCGGCCCAGCCCGTTGTCCCAGCCAAATAGTAGATGGTCGTGTAGTCATCCGAGAACGCTGACGGATCGCAGGTGGGAGCGTTGCCTTGAAAATAGACTCCCGTCAGGGTGGAGCAGTCAGAAAACGCCTCTTTCCCTATGTTGGTAGTGCCGTTGCCTATTGTGGCGCTGGCAAGGCTGATGCAGCCGGCGAACGCCGAGTCCCCGATGCTGGTGACGCTGTCGGGGAACGTGACGTTGGCCAGGTTGGTGCAGCCTGCAAACGCCTCCTCCCCGATGCCGGTGACGCTGTTGCCTATCGCGACGCTGGCAAGGCTGATGCAGCCGGCGAACGCCAGGTTGCCGATATTCGTGACGCTGGTGGGGATCATGACGCTGGCTAGGCTGGAGCAGCCGGCGAATGCCGAGTCCCCGATACTGGTGACGCTGTTGGGGACCGTGGCGCTGGCAAGGCTGGAGCAGCCGGCGAACACAGAGCGCCCGATGCTGGTGACGCTGTTGGGGATCGCGGCGCTGGCAAGGCTTGTGCAATCATCGAACGCGAGGTTGCCGATATTCGTGACGCTGTTGGGGATCAGGGCGCTGACCAAGCTGGAGCAGCCGGCGAACGCCGAGTCCCCGATGCTGGCGACGCTGGCGCCTATCGTGGCGCTGGCAAGGCCGGTGCAGCCGGCGAACGCCGAGCGCCCGATGCTGGTGACGCTGGCGCCTATTGTGGCGCTGGCAAGGCTGATGCAACCGGCGAACGCCGAGTCCCCGATGCTGGTGACGCTGTTGGGGACTGTGATGTTGGTTAGGCTGGAGCAGCCGGCGAATGCCTCGTTCCCGATATTGGTGACGCTACTGCCTACCGTGATGCTGATAAGGCTAGAGCAGCCGGCGAATGCCTCGTCTCCGATGCTGGTGACACTGTTGGGGATCGTGACATTGGTCAAGCTGATGCACCACCAGAACGCAGACTCTCCGATGCTGGTGACGCTGTCTGGGATCGTGACGCTGGCCAGGTTGTAGCAGTGGGAGAACGCGCTGTCCGCGATACTGGTGATCGGCAGGCCGTTGGTCGCACTAGGAATGGCAACCGACCCGCCAGGGCCGGTGTATCCCGTGATTGTGATCGTGCCGCCATTGGTCGTGAAGCTTAACTGGGATAGCTGGATGTATGCGCCCGTGGCCGTTGCGGTTGAATTGGTGCTGACGGCAACTGTCTGATTGGCGGGGGTTGTCCAGCCGCTGACCGTGGTGAAGCTCACGGTGTGGTTGCCCACTGACAGATTCGTAACCATCGCGCCACTATCCTGCAAGGGCCATGCCCCATCCACTTGCCATTGCGCGCCGGCTGTGATTGCCGCGGCCGGGGTGATGGTCACCTGCAACGACCCAACCTGGGTCGACGGATTCCACGTCGCGGTGGGGCGACCGCAAAACGACGGACCCCATCCCGAGGTCCCGAGCAGGTAGTAGATGATCGCATTGCCGTCACCGGTGAACACCGACGAGTCGCCGCTGGGGGCGTTCCCCTGGAAATAAACGCTGGTAAGGCTGGTGCAGCCTGAGAACGCCGAGCTCGAGATGTTGGTGACGCTGTCGGGGATCGTGACTCCGGTCAAGCTGGTGCAACCGGCGAACGCATCCCACGATATGCCGGTGACGCTGCCCGGGATCGTGACGCTGGCCAGGCTGGTGCACCCGGCGAACATCTCGCCTGCAATGGTGGTGATGCCGTTTGGGAGCGTGACGCTGGTCAGGCCGTAGCAGCAGGAGAACGCTCCGGACCCGATGTTGGTGGCGCTGTCCGGGATCGTAACGCTGGTCAGCCTGGGGCAGTTGGCAAAAGCCCCGTACCCGATGTCGGTCACGCCGTCGGGGATCGTGATGCCGGTCACGTTGGTGCAACCGGTGAACGCCTGGAGCCCGATGCCGGTGACGGGCAGGCCGGTGATCGCGCCGGGGATGGTCACCTCGCCGGAGCCGATGCAGCTCCTGATGGTGATCGTGTTGTCATCGTTGGTCGTGTAGCCGAACTGTGCCTCCATCCGGGTGTAGCCACCGGTGGCCAGGGTAGTCGAGTTCGTGCTGATGGACACCGTCTGGTCGGCTGGGGCCGCCCAGCCGCCGATTGCGATGAAGCTTACCGTGTGGTTGCCCGCCGACAGGTTCGTGGCCGTCGCGCCGCTGTCCTGCAGCGGCCATGCCCCGTCCACCTGCCACATTGCACCGTAGCTGACCACCTCGGCCGGGGTGATGGTCACTCGTAGCGACCCAACCTGGGTCGACGGGTTCCACGCCGCGGTGGGGTTGCCGCCGAGCGCCGGACCCCATCCCGAGGTCCCGAGCAGGTAGTAGATGATCGCATTGCCGTCACCTGAGAACGCAGCGGGATCGCAACTGGGGGCGTCGCCGAGAAAATAGGCGCTCGTCATGCTGGTGCAGACGGAGAACGCTAATGCACCGATGTTGGTGACGCTGCCGGGGATCTTGACGGTGGTCAGGCCGGTGCAGTCGTAGAATGCCTCCTCCCCGATGCGGCTGACCCCGTCGGGGATCGTGATGCTGGTCAAGCCGGTGCAGTACTGGAACGCGTAGTCCTGGATGCTGGCGACGCCGCCGGGGATCGTGACGTTTGTCAGACCGGTGCAGTACATGAAGGCGCTCTCTCCGATGCTGGCGACGCTGTTCGGGAACGTCACGGCGGTCAAGCCGCTGCATTCATAGAACGCCTCGTACCCTATGTTGGTCACGCCGTCTGGGATCGTTACGCTGGTCAAGCTGGCGCCGAGCATGAAAGCACCGTCTCCGATGCTGGTGACCGGCAGGCCGGCGATCGTGCCGGGGATGACCACTGCACCCCCGGGTCCGGTGTAGTTCGTGATGGTGATCGAGCCGCCATTGGTCGTGTAACCGAATTGGGCCTCGACCACGGAGGGGAGCGCCAGCAACAAGAGCAACGGTAGTAGCAGGCTGGAGGCGCCTGCGGCCTTCGATCGTTTGGCCACTGCCCACGGTCGGGCCGTTCCCGCGATGGAGTCTCGTATTCTCATAGTGTGCATGACCGGCCTTATTGGGATGTGTCCCACACCACCCTGTAGAATCTATAGTTTCCTTGAACCCCGGCATTGTCGACCCAGTTTTGCCCTTGTCCCGCGGTCAAGGTCCCGACGTTTTCCCAGCGGTCGCTGCTTCCTAGGTCATCCAGTGCCTGCACGAGGTACTGGGCTCCCTCAACCCCTTGGACCTGGAGCACGGGGAGTCCGCCGCTGATTGTCAGGGTCGCCGCCGCAGCCCCGGGCGGCTGGACCCCGATCTGCACGATGGTGTAGGTTGAGACCCCTTCCGGGGACGTGTAATCCACGGGGATGGTGAAGCTCCCGGCCTGCAAGGGACTTCCGGAGATGGTCCCGGTAGATGGGTTGATGGTGAGCCCGGATGGGAGGAAGGGGGCGCTGTATGTTCCGCCGGCCTCGCTTGTGGTGAAGGAGACGTTGACCGTTCCTCCGACCGCTCCGGCAAGCGTGCTGGTGCTGGGGGTGACGGATGCCATCGTTTTGGAGTACCAGCCTATAACCTGGCTGTAGTCAGCCTGGGCCTGCTGCATCATGCTGGTCAACTGCTGAATATAGCTGGCATAGTAATCCGTCATCAGCGTGTCGACGGGGTCGTATCCGGAGAGGCCGCGCATGTAGGCCGGATTGATAAGGGCGACGGTATGCGCCAGACCGGCCAGTAACCCCTCGTAGTAGTCCGGGTTCTGGTTTAGGAGGACGGGCGCTATGACTTGTTGCCATTGGTTGCTCGCCAGGTTAGCCAGGGCCGGGGCACCCGCCCGCAAAGATCGGTCGGCGGCGACCCCCGATTCGAGCCTGCCGAGGTTGGTTATTCCGAACTGGATGTAGGGGGTAGCGTCGATGAGCTTTGGGTAGTGTTGCAGATACGCGATGCGCGACTGGCAGTTCGACCAAACCGTCTGCACTCGCTGGACGTACATGTAGAGGTCGGTGTTTTCAACGGGTTGGCGGTAATTCAAGATGCCATTCACCCTGCCCATGAGGCTGTAAACGGTGACACTTGGGTCGGCTGCCGTAAACGGCTGTAGCGCCAGGTCCAGCATGTGTGCGATCCTTTGGAGGGCCATCTGTAGCATGTATTGGTCGTAGGGGCCCTGGAGCTCGGATAACCGGGCCCCCAGGGCCTGGATTGCTTGTTGTGAATCGAACTCGTACTGCGCAGGATCCACGCTCATGTAGAGGGCCGTGACCGGCATCCCCTCGAACTGAGCGGGGTAGTAGCTGGCGCCCCATATCAGCTCGTTGTGGTCGCTATCCCACACACCGTTGGTGAAGTATTGTAGGCCCTGGGGTATCAAGGACTGCATCGTTGCATCCACCGTTGCGAGGTACGCGGTGTAGGCCGCGTAGAGCGCGCGGCGGCGGGAGTTGAGGTCCTGTAGCGTATCGGCATCGTCCTCCACCTGCTCCAGGTAAGAGGCGGTGTCCTGGTAGCTTCCGCCTAAGCCTACGTAGATCAACCAGTTTTCGGTGGCGTTGGTGAAGGCTGCGTAGGAATCACCGTAGAAGGTGTTGGTAAGGCGAAGCGTTTCGTTGGCCTCGTCTATCAGGGCGCTGATCCCTTCATCAAGCTTCGCCGACTCCTCCTGGATTTGAGCGCCAAGGTCGAGCGCCACCTGGCTGATCGCCTGCGCCATAAGACTCGCTCGCCCATCGGCATCGGCCGCGATCATGTCCACCTCGCACATGATGGCATTTTGGTCGGCCTGGTAGTTTGCCAGCCAATCGAGTTTATTTGCGCCGTCGGGGGGTATCACCACGGCGGAGACCGCGTTCCCCATTGCGGTCCACGCGACTTCTTGGGCCGCGGAGAAGGTGTTCCAATCGAAGGATCCCCCCGTCTCCGCGTGAAACTGACCGTAGGCATCCTCGAACAGCGGCATGAACCCGCCCCTGGGTATGGGCGTATATATCCATGGCGGTATCACACCTGGGGCCGATGTGGCCTCCTGTATGTAGGCCTGATCCTCCTGTGCGTCTTGTACCTCCGTAAACTGGTCGGTGATGCCTTGGAACTGCCTGATCGAGGCGAGCAGCGGCGCAGCATTGGTCTGCACCGTGCCGGCTACGACCCTGAGGTTTGCCTCCGCCTGGGCGGCCGCATCGAGGTACGGCTGGAACTGAGCCCGCAGGTTGGCGTCCTGCTTGAGCTTCGCGGTGTAGGCGGCGGCCACGCCGGCCTTCAGTGTGTAGAGGGTGTCCTTGAGGCGCTGCTTCATCGCCTCATCCCCGGTGTCGGTTCCGCTGCCGACCCTGAGCCTTCCGTATTCCACCAACTCCCAGCCATCATCCACCTTCTTGTAGAGGTTCGGGAGGGGCGTGGTCTGCAGCATCTTCGCGAACCCGTTCGGATCGTCCGTCATGGAGAACAGGTCGTTGAGCATGCCCGATGTTGCGGTGTCCGTCGCATAGTCGAGCACGTAGTTCCCGAGCCCGTCGACGATGGCCGTGCCGAGCTTGAACCAGCCCCAGCCCGGGATGTAGGCGTCGGCGACAGCGTTGTAGATGTCGGCGGTCAGCTTGTTGAACCCCGCCTGGGCACCGCCCTCGCTGAAGGCGGCGACGGCATCCCATGCGATGCTCACGCCGGTCGCCGCCGTGCCATACGCAGCCGTCTTGGTGTCCACATCCGATGCCATCCTGGCCTGGATGAGGCCCCAGTCGACGGGGGCGTTCATGACGATCGAGTTCTTGAGCGCAGGGATGGCGACCGTCTTGAACGCCTGCGCCTGGAAGGCCGCCGTGGCGTATGCCTTCATGGCCTCCTTGATCTTGTCCTTGGACTGGTCAACGATCTTACCGCGCACGTAGTCCTCCGCATTGGTCATGACCCAGCCTACCCTCTGGTCCGGGGGGAGGCTGAGGATTGTGCTGAGGTCACCCAGGGCGCCCTGGAGACCCTCGATGATCTCGGTTGCCGCCTTCGCGTCCGGCAGATCGGCGGCTCTGGCGACGAGCTGGGAGATGGCTAAGATAAGCACCCATGCGATCTTTTTCATATGCACCTTTAAGACGCTAGTTTGACGCGCTTTTATTCTTTTTGTCAATTAGGAGGTTTGGATCATCTTGATGAGATTTATAACATATCTTGGACGGCAGCGGAGATTGTCCTGCATCATGGCGTTCATCCACAAACAATCCGGTGCCGGACCAGGGCCGATCGCCGTGAACGGCTTGTGAGAGGCTTTAGTCCGCTTACGCAGATTTTCACGGCCGGGGGCCGGCGGAACCCTCGATTTTCAGGGGTGCTTGGGCGCCGCGGGGGGGTGCTTTGGGCTACAGCGCGCTACGGTGGGCTTTAGTCCTCTATGGCGCGCTACAGCACTGGGTTCGCGTTTGGGCTGGGGGGTGTCAGCGGTAGGGTCAGCTCGTTCTCGTGCGTCTGAGGGGAAGCTGGGGCCTAAGATTTTCCGGCACCGCGCGCGCCAGGTCAATTCTCTGTCTTCACCCTGATCAGGACCTCGTTGCGACGTAAAAAACCCGGAACCCAAGGCGGATCATAATAGGCAAACTGGGAAGCCGAGAGCGGTTCGTAGCCTTTGGTTTTTACCCAGGCGAGGAGTCGGGCGCTGGCCTCTGCCTGACTGCTCTCGGTTCGCAAGCCGGAAAACTTCATTACCGCATAGCGGGCAGCGTCAAGTTTGCGCAACCTCACTGCCGAGTCTGCGGGCTGTGGCAAGTCGGTGAGGCCACATTTGCTCGGCATTACAAAGGCCATGCTGGAATTGGAGTTCAAATTGTCCACCAGCACCGGGGTCGTCATGGCAATCTTTTCGTTCTTGGCGTTGCTGCCCGTGATGAACCGAAACAGTTTATTGAAGCCACTGTTCATGCCCTTGCCACCTGCGGCCATTGAGGTTTCCGCCACAACCAGCGCCGGGTAATCACGAACTTCAAATTTGCCGTCCTTTGCGACAACCCGGCACTTTGGGCTTTCGTAACCAGCCCGGGTCGTTTTGCAGCCAACGAGCAGCGCCAGGATCAAACCGGCGACCGCCACAAGAATAATGGTTCCTTTGAGCACGCCGAAACATAGACCAGAACGGAGCGGCTTGCCAATGGGCCCACCGGTAATTGGCGAATGGGCCCGCAAATCAACCGGCCAGACTCGCGCCAGGTCAATTGCCGTCGTCCACCGTGACGGCGGCTCCATTTCATCGGCTTCTGATCTGGCGACAGTTGGGCGGCGCGTCTCCTGGTTGGTGACCTGCTCCACCTCGGAGCCGATACGGAGGTGGGGGGTGATCGCGCACGCGGAGGTCGTGGAGGTATCGTCTTCTCGCGTGATGGTGATCTGGTCAAGGGTGATGAGGGAGTGCCAAATTGTCTCATGTTTATTGGCTGAGGTGCTGTTTGCTGTGGTGTCGCAATCTCAACCGGAGGAGCGATCAAAACTTCACCTTTTGCGCCATTGCCTGGCTGTGTTCGTTCCGCAAATGGCCGTAGGTGCGCATAGCCAAAGCCCCACCATCTTTGTGCCCAAGCCACCGCGCAACGGTTGGTATGTCCACCCCGGATTCGATACAACGCGCTGCAAAAAGGTGTCGGAGGTCGTGGTGAGCAAGCCTTGGAATCCCAGTTTCCTTACACGCTCTCGCCAGCGCCGCATCGCAACGGTTGATTTTGAGAATTGGGCCTGCACAGAGTTGGCCTTCCTCGCTGCTCATGTCCTCTTTAAGGCGTGCCAGCAACGTCTCCATATCCGAGATGATCGGAACCCGCCTAATCTCGCTGTTCTTCGTGCCGGTCTCAGGATCTCCTCGCACCACGATCTCTTTGCGCTGCCAATCGATGTCCTCCCACTTCACATGCATCGCCTCGGAGTGAATACGCAGTCCGCTATAGGCCAGAAACTCAACCAAGTCGCCCACACGATGGCCCCAGGGACCGCTGCCCTTTCGGAGATTCTCAACCAGACCCTTGAACTGCGACGGCTCAGGCAAATGCAGGTCCTTTTGTTTCACCCGCATTCGCTTCAACTCGGCGGCCGGATTCTCCAACGCGGCACCTCCGTTCTCTTTGTGCATTTTAATTCCGGTCTGGAGCACCATTCTAAGCGTGCCGATGGTGTTGTTAAAGTAGTGGCAGGCGATCTTGGAGTTAAGCCCTGCAGACCATTCCTTGCAAGCTTGTGCAGCGATCTCGTCGAGACGGAGGTCCCATAGATCCGGCCACGACGTCTGGATTTTTTGCAGGCACAAGAGCCGGTACTCCTTGCTCCGGGGTTTGATCCCCGTCTGGCTTTCGAGGTCTCGTTTGAAAACCTCCGCCGCTTCCCTGAATCTCGGCGGGTCAACCCGTGTGCGGTTTCCTTGGCGTTCTTTCAGAAAGTCCGTTAGGCGCAACTTCGCGATTGTCCAAACAGTGGTGTGGAGGCTTTCACGAATCACCTTGCCAGCCACTTTAATTCTGCCATAATAATTGCCGTTGCTGACGTATTGCAGCAGGTGCGGCACCTGGGGAAACGAGCGCCACTGGCCGTCGGAGGACACGTGCTCCTCTCGCTTCCGAGGCGCCTGGGCCTGCGTATCTTGTGAATCGCTCATGCTCGAAGTTTACGGGATACAAAGGCGGGATACAAAGCAAAAAATCAGCAATGCAAAAGTCGCTGTAAGTGCTTGGCAGTCAACGGCTGGAAGGGTGGCTGAGTGGTTAAAGGCACCTGACTCGAAATCAGGCGTACGGGTAACCGTACCGGAGGTTCGAATCCTCTCCCTTCCGCCAACTTCAAAAACTCCAATAAAATCCGGCAAATAACACTAACTGCCTTCCTTGAAGTCAAAAGTCATAACGCAAAGTCATAACAGATTCAAAGACATTCACCACTGTTCGCTGGTATTCAGCGTTACGCATCGCCTCGGCCGCCACGGCGAAGAAATGAGCGCGGTCCCGCCAGGCCGGCTGCCGGTCTCCGCCCAGCCCGCAATGGACCCACCCAGTCACGGTGCCCAATCAAGAAACCCTGGCGCGTGCGGGGTCGGTTGATTTGCGCGCATGGCGGGCTGAGGATGAGAATCGAGTTCCGAGATCAGTTTGCCTCGATGCCCTCCAAGAAAATGAGCCGCCAGGAGAAACCAATAAACCCCGGCGGCTCGGCGGATTTTTTGCTCTTCAGGTTCGTCAGCCCCGTTAATTTGACCCGGACGAACCATTCACTCCAGGTATCGGCTGACTTCACGGCCGCTTGAGCCAGAGAACCGCAATGGAGTGAAGACATGCTCAACCGCCCACTTGCCGGAAAATCTTAGGCCCCAGTTTGCCCCAGGACGCACGTTAACGAGCTGACCCTACCGCTGACACCCCCCAGGCAAGCTGAAAAGAGGGGATTTCAACTGGATCGATGGGCGCACGAAGAGGTTTTCCGGCGCTGAATTCGGCCCACTGAAAGACGCACCAGGTCCCCATTGGCCGTCGTTTCGAGTCCGACCTGGGCGGCCGTCGATGGGTGAAACCATGTAAAGTTTCCTTCAGTGTCGCCGATAGTCAGCTATGGACACGACAACCAGCATACTCGTGCCTGAAGCCCTGGACTTGCTTGAGCAGGCGCGGGACGCTCTCGTGGTCTGGGACTTGGACGGGCAGATTCAGTATATGAATCGAGGGGCCGAGCGGCTGTTGGGCTGGACTTTGGAGGAGGCCCGTGGACATTGCGCGAAGGAGTTGTTTTTCAAGAGCATTTCGGAATTTGATGCGGCGCGGGAGAAGTTGCTGCAAAGCGGCCAATGGTTTGGCGAGATGCGCCTGGTAACCCGGGCCTGTCAACCGGTCATCGTGGAGAGTCGGTGGACATTGAGGCGCGGGGACAAGGACCTGCCGGCGCAGGTAGTGGCCATCAACACCGATGTCACTGAGCGCAAACGGCTGAAGGAGGCCATCCTGACCAATGCGGTCGCCTCCCTGGATGCCCACCCTTTGGCTTGAAGATGCCCAAGCGCCGTCCCTTGCTCTGCGCATTGAGACCTGCCAACGCCTTTCCAAGAGACAACGCTTCGTCGTGCTTGAACCCCAGCCTTTCCGCCACGACCGCCGCCCAAAGCGTCAGGACCGGCGCCGATTGATGAGAATCTTGTTCGGTGTCATGTGCGTTCTGGAGGTCAATTTGCTCCATCTCAGGGACCATCGCCACCAGGAAGAGGGCTGAACATGTCCCGAGCGGCCGGAAGAGAGGACCCCGGAGTGCAGACACCACCACAATTCGACGTGAGCCAAACCAGTCGAGACGGTCAGATGGTCTTGAACATGAAAACGAATCTCATATTGACAGCGGTTTTTGCACTGGCGCTCCTGTTTTGCGGCGGATGTGCCTCCACCGCCAATCCACCCAAAACCGACCTGTCCACGTTGCAGGGAACCTGGATCGGCCATGAAGTTGACGGTCCACCTGGGGAGTGCCGGATGACCATTTCAGGCGACTCCCTCAAATTCCAGGGAGCACGCCAGGAGGAATCCTATGCCGGCAAGCTGACCCTGACGCCGAGCACCAGTCCCAAGCGCGCTGATGTCTTGATTCAGGATTGCCCAGTTCCTCAGTACATCCAGAAAACAGGCAAAGTGATTTACAAGATAGAGGGCAAGACGTTGACTCTGGCAGGCAACGAGCCTGGAAACGAAGCCGCGCCCACTAAATTTGAAACGAATCCGGCGCGCGTCTTTGTGTTCACCAAGCAGTGAGATGAGATTGTGGACGGTTCATCCCCAGTACCTCGACTCCAAAGGCCTGGTCGCGGTTTGGAGAGAGGCGCTGCTGGCCCATAAAGTCCTCGCCAGAGAGACCAGAGGTTATCGCCATCATCCGCAGCTTGTTCGGTTTGAGGCGCAGGCCGATCCACTCGCCGCGGTCGCCACGTTTCTGGTCGGCATTGCTGGCGAGGCCCGGCGTCGCGGCTACCACTTCGATGTCGCCAAGATCCCACGGCGGAGATTTGCCGGACGGATTCCAGAGACCGAGGGGCAGTTGCTCTACGAGTGGGGACATTTGTTGGCCAAGTTGCGAGTCCGAGCGCCCCTGCTTGCCCGGCGATTCCGCAGCATCAAGACACCGGAGGCGCATCCCCTCTTTCGCATTGTTCCGGGCGACGTGAGAGCATGGGAGAAAAGGTGATTCGGATTCAACCGACGACCCTGGCACCTGACTTCTGGGCTTTCGACCTCTCCTCAAAAAGTCGCAACTTTTTTCGACCCTCCCCCAGCCAATGTCCAACCCCCTCGCCGATAATCCAACCATGAAAATGAACAGAAGACATCAAATCAGCAGAACAGCCGAACTCTTGGGGGCCTGCCGACGGTTGCTCCTCCCGGCAGTCCGGCGGGTCAAGGAGGAGGAGGATTGCCGGTATTCTCAAGAGGAATTGCCCTGGACCTTGACGGTGCCGGGCAGTTCGTTGGCGTGGTGGAGCGGTTCAACTCGCCCTGTCCATTCTCCGCGCAGGTCAACTCCCGAGGATCTCCTTTTCACCCCAAAGGCCAGGCAGAGACGTTCCACACCAACCTCGAAGTTGGGTTTGAGGAGACGGGCGGCCTTCCCTTGACCTTGAACGGCGCACAAGATCAAATCGCCCAACTCTCTTTGGATAGATGCCCTCCGGGTCAAGGCTGCGGAATTCTGGCTGAAGTTGGGGGAGGCGGATGAGGCGTTGAGGGAAGTGGGGGAGCCGGGCGTGGTTTTGCCAAAATGGCGCTGCCCCCTCCCAAGGGTTCGTTTTCCATCGGACCGGATTCACATGGATTTGTTCTGGTCTAATTGGCCAAACCTCTCTACACTCGCCTCTAACTCGATGGTCCAGCGCCCGACCGTGGTTTGGCCAGAGCGCCGGCATGAATCTTTATGGAAGAACGTTGGCTGTCCGTCGAAGAAATTGCGGCCCATCTGGGTGTGAACCCGGACACGATCTACAAGTGGATCACCCGCAAGAAGATGCCAGGCCACAAGTTGGGGCGAATTTGGAAATTCCTCGCATCCGAGGTTGACCACTGGGTCAAGGCCGGCCATGCGGCGGAGGACGTCGCCACCGACACGCCTCGTCCTGCCGTCGAACCGAAGCCACCGGGACAATGATCTCGGGTCCCATGAGCGAAAAGTCGAAGCATGAAGCCCATCGAGTGCGGCTCCGCGAGAGGTTCCTCGTCGGAGAGGCAGCCTCGCACACTGACGAGGCGCTGCTCGAACTACTCCTGACCTTCGGCATCCCCCGGTGCGACGTTCAACCTCTCGCCAAAGCCCTGCTTTCTCGCTTTGGCAGCCTGGACAACGTGCTCGCAGCCGACCAGTCCGCCCTCCTTTCGGTCGATGGCATAAAATCCCATATTGCGACCCTCCTCAAGCTGACTGACTACATCGGTCAGGCGAGGGGCACTCCCCGGCCAAGCCCCAAACTCCAAGAACACCCAGGCTCCGTGCTGGCGCCCGCCGCACCGCGGCCCGAACTCCCTGAACCCCCGATCGCGACTACCACGCCGCTTGCCCAGTCTGAAATGCCTTTGAACCTGCCTGGGCAGTCTGAACTGCCGCTGGCTCAAAAGGAGCCGGCTACCAGGGAACGAAAAACGATCCAGGACGTACTCATCGCCGAGGGCCTCCTGGCCCTTAAGACCGCTCACGAAGCCACGTCACCCGAGCAGCTTCAGGAAATCCTGATGAAGCGCCTCGGCCAGAACAGCGCCGAAACCCGCCGCCGCTACGCTCAATCAATCCTGAAATGGTTCTTCCCCGACGGCCTCCAGGGACTCCTCCCGCGCGCATGGCGCGCCTATCAAGACGAGGCCATCAGCACCGACCTGCTTCGCTGGTCCTACCTCAGCCAGGAGCCAATTATAGGCCGGTGCGTTGCCGACGCCCTGTTCCCTTGCGAGAACGGCCTCGCCATGCCCGCCACCTATTTCGACAAGTTCCTCCGGGATTCTCTGGGCGAGCCAGCCCCGGAGAAAACCCGCGAACGCCTCAAGATAAACCTCAAGCGCATCGGTTTCCTCGAACGCGCCAAGGGTAAACCCGACCGGCTGGTTCCTGTCGTTACGCAGAAAACGTCCCTGCTCATCCTGGTCCACCACCTCTTTGCCGCGAAGGCGGTCCGGACCGTCGAACTGCGGAACCTGTTCACCAACCCGTTCTGGAAATTCCTCGGCTACAAATCCGAAGACGCCGTCAAGGCCGCTCTGCGCGAGGCGGACGCCAAAGGACTCATCGGAAAATACGTCGTTGCTGACCAACTGGAGCAGGTAACGACCTGTTTCACCTTGGACGAGCTTCTTGAAAGAAAGGCACGGTTATGAAATCAGCCACCCACCTGCAGGCGCTGGTAAAATCTCGTTCGTGGGACAAAGAAATCCTCCTTTGGGCCGGAAGCGAAAAGAGCCTTCGGCAGGCCCTCGGCACTGACAAATTCATCGTCCTCGATTTACTCGACCTGTTCGACCCGTCGCATCTCCCCCTGGATGAGGACGCCACCAGGGACCAACTCCGCGATCGCCTCCGCAGCCGTCTCAAGGAAATCCACCCCGGGCCGGATAGCCGCGTCATCCTTGTGGTCAAGTCCATCGGCCTCCTTGCCCGCTACAGGGCGGGGCTCACGATGTTTTATGACTGGTTTGGCGGCTCCTTCACCCTCGTCATCCTGCTCCTGGAAGGCGGCCAAGACAGCACGGAGTGGCCGGAAGAAGTCCGTTGCGAGAGCAGTCGCCTCCTCAAGTACTTCTCCGAACCCGGCATGGTCAAAGAGGTTTTCAACACCAACGGGTAGCCCTATGCGTGAGCTCAACAGAATCATCAAACTCAAGCCGGAGCCGGACCTGACTCCCACTCTGGCAAGAATCATCACACCCGAGGCAGCCTGCCAAACGGTGTCCGACTACCTGTTCACCACCTCCCTCCGAGCCCAATGCAAACGCGTTTTCGACGATGTCATCAACCGCAGGGGCCAGGGCTTCTGGGTCCAGGCGGAGTATGGTGCCGGCAAGACCCACTTCCTCGGAACGCTCATTGACCTCCTGGTCTGGCAGCAGCACAAGGTTTGGGACGCCCTGACCGACGCCGAACTCAAGAGCGAATACTCTGCGGGCCTCTCGAAAATAAGGCTCTTCCCCGTCGCCTTCTCGCTCCGCGGCATGGGCCAGTCCGGCGACGGCGACAGCCTAATGCGCATCTTCGAAGAGCAAATCCGCGAAAGCCTCACAACGTTCGCTCCCAAACTTGAGCCCCAAATCAAAATCACATCCGCCGAGTTGGCCGATCACTGGTTCGAGAGCGAGGCCAATGAAGACGAGAAGGCCGCCGTCACTAGTTTCTTCAGCCGCGAACACAAGTGCTCGCCGGAGGACTTCCGCAAGAAGTCCGGCCCAAAAAAGTTCGGCCAGGAACTCGTCAAATCGAAACTCCCCGAAGGCCGCTTGCGCGGAAAGTTCAAAGAGCGATTCACCTATATCTACGACCAAATCACCAAGCTCGGTAGCTACGACGGCATCGTCTTCGTCGTGGACGAGTTCCGCTCCTGGCAGGATCGCCATCCCGCCGGCACCACCGCCTACGCTGAGGACGAGGAAGTCCTGGAAACGCTCGCTTTCGTCCTTCCCACCCAGCACCTTAATATCGTCACCATTATCGCCAGCCAGGGCGACGTGCCGCAAAAGCTTGCTGGCGGTGGCGGCGGCGACCGGTTTGTCGTCCTTCCCCTGCTGGCCGACAAATCAAAAGGCGACTTTGCCGAGATCGTCGCTTTCCGCTGCCGAGAATTGCTCAAGGGCGCCCCAACCGACATCAAGGACTATTACGATCACTGCCGCAAAGCATACAAGTTCATCAAGCAGGCCAACATCTCCCTGGACTACTTCACCGCCATTTTCCCGTTCCAACCGCGGACAGTCCAGACCCTCCGCAGCCTGACGCAGAACGCGGAGAGACACAACCTGCCCACCGCCCGCGCCGCTATTCGCATCGCCTGGGAAACATTGAAGCAGCCGGACATCTTCAAGAGCACTCGTTTGGTCGTCCTTTCTGACCTGATCAAAAGCCCGATGCTCATCGGCGGGCTCAATTCAGAACACTATCGCGAAGCCTACCTGAATCTCCAGGGCGCCATCGGGCAACTTCCCGAGCTTGAGTTAGCTGACGAGGAACGCGAACAGTGTGAAGCCATCCTCCACACCCTCCTCCTCTGGGTCCTCAGCCTCCCCGACAACCAGCGCGACGGACTGACCGCCCAGGAAGCCGCCGAAGCCACCTGGCTCCATGACGATGCTGTCGGGGCCACCGCCCAGGCCGAGCACGTCCTTGAACTGCTCCTTTCGCACGGCTTTCCCATTCGCAAGGACAAACGCACTCGCGCTGGCGAGGAGGTCGCCGTTTATTCCTACGAAACCAGCCTCGTTCAGGCCAACCCCGTCAAGTTCTTCGCCCCGCTCAAGAAGAAATTCCTCTCGGAAAAGAAGCGCCAGGACGACAAGTGGCTCGAGTCCCTCTTCTGGCAGTTGCCGGACATCACACAGGAAGCGCAGAACGAACTCGGCGTCAACGGTGGGCTCTTTGCATCCTTCGCGCCGAACGACCTGCGCACCGCCCAGGAGCGCCAGTCCAACCCGTCACCGAAATACCAGTTTCCGCACCGCCCTGCCGCTTCCACCCGCAAGCTCTACAAGGTCGCCTATGGCGGCGAGGTCGTAATTTCCGACCGGTGGCGCGACGAGTTCGGTGACGACATCAGGAACACCGACCAGCATTTCCGCATCGTTTACCTGGTCAGCAAGCCGGCCGACTCCGACGCCAAAATCACCGCCGCCCTCAAGGAAACACGCGTTGCCGTCTGCCGCCCCGAAGACCTGACCGAAACCACCTGCGACGCCTTGGCCGACCTGCTGGCCGCCGAGGAAATGAAACGGACCTGCGCCGCGCCAAACCAGGCCAGCCTCCGCGATTACGCCGATGGAAAGCGCAAAGAGGCGGTCAAGACCCTCCTCAAGTGCCAGCAGGACGAGTTTCGGCGCGGCCAAATCCTCACCCAAAAAGGCTATGGCATCAAAGCCGTCCAGGTTTTTGCGATGCCCAAAGAGCGCGAGGAATTACTGGCTGCTGAGCTGCTGGTGAAGTCCTACGACACCCCTCTCTTCAGCCCCAAAGAGCTAAAGAAGGAATTCACCGACAACGACGCCCGCAAAGTCTTCGTCGGCCTCTTTACCAAAGAGCCTGCCACAGCCGAAAAGGACGCCGTGGTCAACTTCGGCGTCGGCCTGGAGTTGACCCAGAAGTCCCACCCCAACGAACTCAAACCCGACGCCTCCCAAGCCCTCACCGAAATCCGCAAAGAGCTCGCCACGGTCCCCGACAGGCCGATAGCCGACATCCACAAAGCCCTCTGCTGCCCGCCCTATGGCCTGACCCAGGAGATGGCCAACCTTTACCTGTTCACCTTGATCAAACTCGGTGGCTACGAGCTCGCCCTGAATCCGGCTACGCAGATCCAACTGACCAACGGCAAACCGCTCCCCAGCAACAAGCTCACCGCCCACACCCTCGGCCTCTGCAAATGGAACACCCAGATGGACAAGGCCCTGCTTGGCGCCCGCATCGCGCCATCCATCACCAAGGGCTGGAACGAGGTTCTCCCCTACGCGCGCGCCCTCGACGACTCCCTCAAGCCCGCGTCCACCCCGGACGAAGAACTCCCTCGCAACGAACAGTTGCTCGCCGTCCTGGCCAAGCTCAAAGACCATCTGAGCCCCGTCGAACATGCCATTACCAGCTTGGCTGACAAACTCGGCGGCGCCGTCCCTAAGACCTTTACCGAACTGACGGCGCGCCTCGCTAACCTGGTTGCGACAACGTCCTATCAGGAATTCGATGCTGCCGTCCGCGTGAGCTACGCCGCCCCGGAGAAGTTCAAAGAAGCGTTCGCCGAGTTCGATAAAGCTCGCAAACTTCGCGACCGCGCCTTTGAAATCAGCCAGGCCCGCGATTACCTGGCGGCTGCTTGCGAGGTGGACAAGGTCATTGAGCTGGATCGCAAAACCAACCTCGGCTATTTCAAATTCGACACCCTCTACGCCAGTCCCCACCTGGTCCCCGCTCGGCTTGCGTCCTTCGAGAAATGGAAGGACAACTACGTCCAAGCCTACCGTAAGGCCCACCGCGCCTTCTACGAAACCCTCGGCCAGATCGCCGCCACCGCCCAAGCCATCCGGCCCGCCGTTATTGCGCTCAACCGCCTGAACACAGTCGCTGAACTCGGCCCGCCACAGGCCGGCACGGCCAGCCTCGGCGGAGACCTCGACCGCCTCGAATCCGAAGCCTACGTCTGCCTCGACGCCGCTGAAGCCGATGTCGCCGGGGCCAACGCGCTCTGTCCAAAATGCCAGTGGACGCCTGCAAGACCACTCCCCCAAAAGGCATGTGACCGCCTCTCTCAGTTGACTACCCAAGGTCTGGCCGACCGCATCCAGCGTCTCAAGGATGCCTCCATCGCCACCATCCTCGAGAAAGCCGCCGATGACACGCATCGGACCGACCTCAAAGCCCTCCTCGAAATCATCCAAATCGCTGCTGCCGACAAGTTGGTCGGCGTCATCACCGACGACCTAGTGGCCTTCCTCCGGAAGTTGCTGCGGGAAGCAAACATCGTTCACGAAACCGTGGCCCTCAAGCCCATCCTGGACCAAGTCGGACCTATCGAGGAAGCGCGCATCGAGGAAGCCCTCGCGAAACTCACCGCCCTGCTCCGCATGGCTATCAAGGACGCCAAGGCCAAGCATCCTGCCGGCAAGCGCGTCCGTGTGCTTTTCAACCTCGATGAACCGCCAGCGAGCGCATAGCTTTTCACCAAAATGCCAAATACTGGTCCAGAGGACATCAAAGATCGGTTCGAAGCTTACCGCTTCTTCAACGGCCTTGCCGTCGAAGGCAAAGAGGGCCTTGACGCTGGCCACACCCGAATTCCGCTGGTGAAGACTTTCTTGCTCGAGCACGTCTCGGGCAAGAGTGGCCGCACTCCCAAGCCGCCTGCCGAGATCTTCAGCAATCTCCGCGTCAAGTTGAGCCAGATTGATGACACCTTCCATAGCGTCCAGGTTCCCGACGAGAACGCGCAGGGATCGCCCAAGCCCATGGTCGCCACCGGATTTCTTGAGCAGTACGACGAGCGATTCTTCGCCTACTACACCGTCGTACACTCCGAAGACGCCCGGAAATTAGTGCGCGGCTGGATAACCCACTCCGCTGACCTCGATTCCGCATGGTTCAGCAGCCAGCTCCTCCAAACCCTCTGGGACCGCGATGTCTCGCACCGCGGCGATGGCCGGATCGTCAAGTTCACCTTTAAATACGACAGCATTTTCGAAATGCCCGAGGACGCGGTCCAGGCCACCGAGGAGGAGGACGATGCGGATGTTCCCGAAGCTGACCGTGACGACAAGCTGGAGGTCGAACGCACCTGGAAGGCCCGTTCAGCCGTGAGCGACCGCATTGGCCGCATAAAGAAAGCCCTCGGCACCCTCCAGCAGAACTACTCTGCCCTTCATGCCCTGTTTTCGCTCCGTTTTCCTTCCCGGCGTGGTCACGGCAGCCACGATCTGTTTCAGCACGGTCAGGTTACGAACCGGAGCGACAGTTTCGAGGACCACCGAAACACCGTTCGTTACCTCTATCGCGCCTACAAATCCGTTCTCCAAGCCACGGAAGAGGTGGCTTGGAACAAAGTTGAGCCCCTGTCTCAGAGCAAAAAGAGCGGCCTTAACATCAAGGGCGTTCCGCTCATCATCCGCTTCAAAGAGGAGTTGTCAGAAGCAACTTTTAGGCGGTGGATGGCGCTCGCTTTTCAGAAAAAGAACATCTTCCGGCTTTGGGGTGAGCCGATCGAACTCGGGCCGACCAAGGTTCACGTTTATGGCGCCGACCGGCATCTCTGGCAACCCATCAATCTCGAGTTTACTTCTAAAGGCCTGGTTGCGATCCTTCCGCAGGGCACCTGTGGCAACACCTTCCATCGGCTGGTGACCAACATCCAGCGTTACGTGTCCCCGGAGATCGAAGCCTGGCTCGGCTCAAAACCTTTCCAATCCCTCGCTGACGGCATGCCCTCAGAACAGGAGGCCCACGATGAAAAATGAGGCCCTCATCAGAGATCCGGTCTTCCAGTCGAATCTCCTCCTCTGGATGGTGAAGGAACAGCCTTCCACCGGCTATCGCATCCGGCCATTCTTTTTCGAGAACGGATTCCGCCTCGTCTATATCGAGCAACCATTCGCTTTCCCCGAAGAAATCGCCCGCGCCATCGAGGCATCAACCCTGAACATCAGCAAAGCACCGGAGCCGGAAATGATTCTTGCCCGCGACACCGACAAGAAGGGTCTCTATTTCGAGGCCAAAGCCGACTCCTTCACCCCTGACAGTAGTAATTCCAAGCAGGCGCGCGGCCACCTGCTGGCCTGCGGCACCGCCTTCGCTGAAACCCTCACTCCCCTGCAGCTCGCGCTCCTCTGCTATCTCGTTCCCAAGGATTGTTGCCCGCCCATGGCAGAATGCCTGGCCAACCTCACCACCGAGCTCCAATCAGCGGCGCTGGCTCCCGGCCCACACTCGGTTCACGGCCTGGAGGTGGTCGCGAGAGACCTCGTTTACACCTGGGACAACGCTTTCAAACAACACAGCGGCGCCACCGAGGATTCCGTCGCCGTTCTGCACGAATTGCAGGACGACACCGATCCAAGCCCCCTCCTGCTGGTCTTCAGCGACCAGGACTGCCCGAATCAGGAGCGCGCCGGCTACTACCGCAGGGTGTTGATCAACCAGGTCATCGCCAAGCTCGTTTCCGACCTGAATCTTCTCCCGATCGAACAGACCTACACCATCACCGCCCGCGAGCTGCTCCAGCAAACCACTGACGGCACCTTGAATTATCTCGCGCTTGATCGGCAGAGAAACATGATCCGCATCGTTCGGAAAAACATCTTTGACCGCATCGCGAGTTTCTGGCGCGACAAATCATTCAGCCCGGTTCAGTTGGAAGCGGACCGACTCCAGATTAACTTCAAAGATAATCTCGCCAAGGGCGAGTTGATGGATTGGCTTGAAGACCCCAAGCGCACTGCCTTCACTGACCAATTGCCACCGAGCGATCAGCCGCTACTGCCCGGGATTGAGCCGCCGCAAGAAAGGGTAACCTGATGTCTGTGCATGACGATCAAACCCAAGCCCTGGCGGAGTTCCTCGCCCGTCACGCCACTCCTTATGACCCTGAGACGGACGACTATGAGCGACCCCCTTTTGCGGCGGACATCCGGGAGGGCAAGAACGACGCCATCTACAACGCTCACTCCTACCACACCAAGGTCCCGCCCCGCAGCATCATCCCCTACATCCTGCACTATACGGAGCCGGGGGACCTTGTGCTCGACCTCTTCTGCGGGTCGGGCATGACCGGTGTGGCAGCGCAAATGTGTGCCGATCCGCCCAAGGATTTGCTCGAACAGTTCCCCGAACTAAAAGACCGCGTTGGCCAACGCGCCTGCATCCTCAACGACCTTTCCCCTGCCGCGTGCCACATTGCCTGCAATTACAACACGCCCGTTGATGTTGATGCCCTGAAACGCGAGTTCGACAGAATACAGGCGGCCGTGAAGGAAGAGTTCGACTGGCTTTACGGCACCCAGCACTACGAACCGGCCGTCGGCCTGTACGATCCCAGGCGCCTCGAAGTGGCCAGCCGCCTGAAATGTCCGTCTGCCAGTCCCTCTCTCCTCTCGAGAGAGGGCCGCGGTGAGGGCGTGCGAGCCTCCGACTTTTTTCAAGATGGCGATGCACCGCCGCGCACGTGGGAATTGCTCACCAAGGCCGAAGTCGAAGCGCGGCTAGGTTACCCCGTCGCCGAACTGCCGCGTGACGAGAAATGGGGCGACACCGACCCGGCCACGGTCGAGCATTGGGTCTGCATTCCAGCCACGATTGAATTCACCGTTTGGTCCGACACAAATCGCTGCGAAGGCTTAGTCACGCTACAGGAATCCGCTGTGACAGTGAAGGGCAAGACCGTCATGCGGAAGAAGCGTGTGCCTCGCGGCTGTGGGCGGGAAATCGTTCTTTGGGACGCCGCGGTTGATCGAAGAACCCGTCAGGTGCTTGAGACTTTCGCCTGCCCCCACTGCCAGCAGAGGTGGAAAAAGGGCGACATCCCGCGCCTCCGCTCAGTCCCGGTGTTGACCCGCTACGAAGCTCAAAACGTTAAGGGCAGAGCAGTGGCGTATGAGCGGCGTATCACGGACCGCGAAATGGAGCTCATTCAGCAAATCGATGCAAAGGAAATCGACCACTGGTATCCCCAGGAGCCGTGGGATGATCGGCGCGAGATGTGGCGCGGGGGACATCGTGACGCTGGAATAACCACCACGGCCGATTTTTACACACGCCGCAGTTTGCGGGCGCTTGCCCTGTTCTGGCATCTCGTCTTGCAGGTTGAGGATATCCGGATCCGAAAGGCGCTTCAGTTCTTGCTTACGAGCATCTCAGGGCGCTACGCTAAGACCACTCGCTACCTGTTTGGAAAAGCCGGCAACTCAGGCATTACAGGTACGTTGTACGTTGCATCATTCACCGTAGAGAACGCACTCTCCAGAATCACTGGCAACAAGTGGCCTGACGTACTGGTTGCTTTGGATGCTGCAACGGCCCGAGGCGCCACCTGCTTTGTGAAACACGGTTCAGCCGGTGCTTTATCTGGAATTGCGGATGGCTCTGTCGACTATATCTTCACCGATCCGCCCTTTGGCTCGAACCTCTTTTATGGTGATTGTTCCTTTCTCTGGGAGTCGTGGCTCGGGCAATTAACGGACCTAAAGCAGGAAGCGGTTTGCAACAAGTCGGTCAAAAGCGAGGAAGGCGGAAAGACTCTCGATGACTACGGAAACCTGATGGCCGGGGCATTTCGCGAGATGTTCCGTGTCTTGAAGCCAGGCCGGTGGGCCACAGTGGAGTTCAACAACTCAGACGGCAAGGTTTTTGCCGCCATCAAAAGGGCTGTAAACGATGCCGGTTTTCATATCGCTAACATGCTCCTCCTCGACAAGGCACAGAAGTCCTTCAAGCAGACCAAAGGCGCATCGGGCGAGGAGGACGTGGTCGACAAGGACGTGTTGTTTAACATCCACAAGCCAGCCGTTCTTCGCGCGGAGACGCGCAGCGAGGACCGTGACTTGGAACAGCAGCTTGCCGACACCGTACGCCGGCATCTTCAAACCTTGCCGGAACGCATGAAGGCCGACCCGGCCAAATACAACGAGGACCACCGTACCACCGCCACGATTAACAGCATGTTGATGAACGCGCTCATCCCCAAGGGCGTCAGTGTCGAGCGGCTGAACCTGCCATTCATCGAACAGGTTCTCCTCCGCACTCGCACCTTCCGCAAGATTGGCCAGCGTTGGTATCTGCGTGGGGAGGCCGCCAGCGGGAATGGCAAGAACACTCTAATCGCCGAAGAGGTAGTCATCCAGGACGAACTCAGCGCCATCGACTGGCTGCGCCAGAAGCTCCATGCGCGAGCAATGCTGATAGGCGAGATAAAACCCTACTGGCAGCAAGCCACAGGCACCCTGCCACCCGCTCTCTCACAAACCCTGCTCCTCGAGGACATGCTCACTGAGAACTTCTGGCGAGACCCCGACACCAACCGCTGGCGGGAACCAACTGCCGAGGAGCGGGAGATGATGAACGACGACCGCGCCCTGCGTGTGCTCCACGACGCTGAGCGTTACCTGGGCGGGTCCCTGGCCCGCCAGACAACTGATGACGAGCGCTGCCGGTGGATCGACGTCCTCTTCCAGGCGTGCCGCGACATCGAGGAGAAACAGGCTGACGCGCTGCCCGCGCTACGCGGCTTCAACGGCGAAGAGGCATACCGCTTCATTACCCGGCTCTTTCAGTCTGTGCTCAAGGATCACGTCAGTGCTGAGGTTTTCCGCCGCGCCGACAAGCAGTGCCGCGCCGCCTCCGCTCGCCTTGCCGTCCAGGTCGAAAAGGAGAAAGAGCAGGTGAAGGCACAGAAGAAAGACGACAAGCAGGCTACTCTCGGTCTCGAAATGTAACTCTCCATGCCCCTGAGTACACCATCTGAACTCTTCCACGACTGGCTCGCAAAGCGACCCGCCGACGCCCGCATCGCCGTAGTAATTGACTCGGATCGGTTTCTGGGCGATGCCGGCCTCCTCGACAAAGCCACGCTCGTTGACCTAGCAGCCCGGGAGTGGCAGTTGGCGCTGTTCACCGGACAAGACCTGGAGTTTCGCTGCCGGTTCCGCGAAGCCTTCTCGCTAGGCAGAACCGTTATCGTCCTGTCACGCGGTCCGTACTCCACCGAGCCGATAGACGTTTCCTACATCGCCGATGTCCTGACCCTTAACGAGTCTGGCGACCCGCTCGACCTCTCCGTCCCGGCTTTCTTCCATCGCATCACCCCGAAGATCGACTGCCCCGTCCGCGAGCTGCGCCGGTTCAAGGCGGACCTGCTCTCGCGCCTGGATTTCGCTCAGGAAGCCGCCGAGAAACTCATTGAGAAGTGGGGCAAGCCGGATAGTTGGAGCCGTGGCCAGGTCGCCGCCATGGTCCTGCTGGCCCATCATCCCGAACTCAGCCTCAAAGACATCTGGACCGACGAAACCGAGCCAACCCAGTTCCTGGCCCACGTCGTCAGGCTACTGGTCGGAAGCCTCCAGCTCGCCAACCACCGCGAAGTCATTTTGCAGATCATCCGCGAAACCGCCCGTGACCAGGTCAAGCACGTGCTCTTCTGGACCGAAACCGAACTGGACCAGCTCGCGGGCTATCTTGTCCTGCGAAAGCTCGCCGGCCAGTTGAACCTCCAAAATCCCTCCAACCAACTCGCCGGCCTTCAAATCTTCCCCGCCGATCTGCCGCTCGCGGAAATGGAAAAGCTCACGCCCGGCGTCATCGCGGTCCTCCAAAAGGACGGGACCTGGCCGGCCGTCGAGCAGCAAGCCGAGACATTTCTGACACCCGCCCGCGCCGCCAAGGTCGTCACCGTGCTCCCACCCATGACCGGCACCGACAAGGACGCGGCTCTGCTCCTTGCCCAAAGAGTCCCCGCCATCCTCCGCCAGCACCTTTTGTCAGCTCTCGACACGTTCTTCAAAAAACCATCCGCCCAGGCGCTGGCGTGGGTCCCGCCGTTGGAAAACCATCCCATCCTAAGCGACGCTGAAGTCCCCACGGACAGGTCTCGGCAGTGCCGTGCCGGCCTTCGTCTGCTCCTCGCCTTGCAGCGGGCCGAGGCCGGGCTGGCGTTGTCTCTGCCGGAATTCCCTCACGCGGACGCGCTCCTCGACTGGCATATTCACAATGGCCAGCATCTCCTGGAGTTGGAAGTCTCGCAAGCCGCACACTGCCTTGCTGAATTCGATGAGGATGCCCTTACCGATTGCGGACACCAGTATCTCTACGGCGCCGATGAGCAACGGCCTGCATCCCAGTCCCTCAAGGGCCGGGTCTTCGAGCGTGTCGAGCGCCTCGATGCAGCCCTCGCCGCCTTCGTCCGTCCCGATCCTGACAAGTTCTGCCACGGCGCCAGGAGCGCCAGCGGCTTTCTCCGCGAAAAGATTCCTGTGGACCAAATCGCCGCCGACACGCTCCCCGGCCGAGTCTGGGTTCTCATCTTTGACGGGATGCGTTTCGACTCATGGGAACACATCGTCCGGCCGATCCTCGCCGAGTTCTTCCAGGTGCAAGACCGGCCCTGCTTCTGCCTGCTGCCAAGTTACACCGAAATCGCGAGAACCGGCCTGCTCGCCGGCGCCACCCCCAGCGAATGGAAAGGCCTCAAAGGTGCCTTCAGCCTGGACGAGGCACAGCTCTTCGCCGTCAACATGGGTCTGACCGCCCAAGAGGCGAAGACCAAGCTCCGTTACGTGACTGGCGCCGACACCACGAAGGCCAGAAAGAAGCTCACTTTCACGGACAACGACGCTCCGCTCCTCAACGTGCTCGTTTATCCGATTTCCGACGAGGAGGCCCACGATTTCGACGGCGACCTGGCCGCCCTGAACAGCGTCATTCGCACCAAGATGCTCGGTGACAAGGCTACGGGCATCCGCGGTGTGCTGGACGACCTGCTGAAGCGCATCGGGCCGGATGACGTCGTTGTGCTCAGTTCCGACCACGGCTTCAAGGAACTCCTCGACGGCGAGGCCCTTACCGTCACTGACGCCGAGGCTGCCAAAGCTGGCCGCACGCCCGAGGATTCCATCCGCTGGCGCTACGTCGAAGGCTTCGCGCCAGCCGCCATGCCCGATGCCATCAAGGTTCCCGTCGTCACCCAGGACGTTTGGATGGCCGTAGGCCGGCGGTGGCTTATGCGCGAGGCCACAAAAGCCATCCCGCGCTATAGCCATGGCGGCCTGTCCCTGGCCGAAATCGTCGTGCCGGCGGCCACACTCCGGAGAGTGGCCGGAAAAGCCGCTCAGGCCGAGTTGCTCAATCTCCCAACCATACTCCAGGCCGACGAGGACACCGAGGTCGAGCTTGCCTTCACCGTCAAGAATGCCGGGAATTGTGACATCGAATTCGAAGTCCGGGTCGCCGACAACCTCGGCAAAGAGCTCTTACAGCACCGCGCACACCTGGCTCCGGCGACCTCAGCCAAACTGACGGCGTCGGTTTTCGCGGAATACCGCCAAACCCCAGCCCGCGAAACAGACCCCTCTGGCACCGTCAGCGTCGTGACGCTCCGCCTGCGCCACACCGACTTGGACGGCACCTGGCGCGAGGCCCTGGACGGCTACGCTGCCATACCGGTCAAGATCACCCCTAAAACGGTCAAGTTCGAGACCGATGCCCTGAAGGGCTTTGACGACGTTTAGCAGGAGAATTTCATGGCAGACGACAAATCACAAAACACGCAACAGACCCTGAGCAGTCTGGATCAGAAGATCTCTCGGACCCTGGGGGACCGCGTCATCCTCAAGCCGCTCACCCGCTGGAACGAGGCTTACAAGGAGTTTCCGCGCTACGTGATGGAGTACCTGGTCAGCCGGTACGTTGACCCGACCAACCCCGTGGATGGCCAGAAAAAGATCGACCGCATCTTGTCAGAGCACTACTCCGAGAGCGCGAAGAAGGAACTCATCAAGAGCCGAATCAAGGAGCGCGGCGAGTACAAGCTGCTGGGCCAACTTTCCGTCCGCCTCGATCAATCCCGCGACCACTACTGGGCCACGGTGCCCGCACTCGGCGACGACACGGTGAGAGTCGCCCCAAAGGTCCTGGCCCGGGATGGCGATGTCCTGCTCACCAGCGGAGCATGGGGCACGATGGAAATCGAATACGACGGCACCTATGAGATTAAGAGCCGCAAGTTCCCGTTCTACATCCGCGAATTCACGCCGCTCCAATACACCCGGCTGAATCTGGACGACTTCGTCGAGAAACGGGTCGAGTTCACAGCCGACGAATGGCTTGACCTCCTCATCCAATCCATCGGCTTCAACCCGTCGAAGTTCGACCGCCGGGTCAAGATGCTCATGCTCCTGCGCCTGGTGCCATTCGTTGAGTCGAACTACAACCTGATCGAGCTTGGCCCTCGCGAAACTGGCAAGACCTACACCTTCCGCAACACCTCGAACCGGGCTTTCGTGGTGTCCGGCGGGACATCCTCAACCCCGAGCCTCTTTTACAACAAAGCGTCGAGGAAACTAGGCGTTATCGGGCTGAAGCATCTCGTTTTCTTTGACGAAATCGCCCATACGCGATTCGATGACGAGGCCAGCATCAGCATGCTGAAGGACTACATGCAAACCGGCAAGTTCAGCCGTGGCGATCAGGAGTTCTCGGCCCCGTGCTCAATCGTCCTCGGTGGTAACATTGATACCAATCTGGAGCTGAAGCAACCACAGGAAGGCTACAAGCACCTGTTCCAGGTCCTGCCGCAGGATCTACAGGATCCCGCCTTCCTCGACCGCATCCACGCTTACCTGCCCGGCTGGGAAATGCCGAAAATCCGGCCCGAGAATTACGCGTCCGGCTACGGCCTGCTCACCGACTACATGGCCGAAATCTTCGCGGAACTGCGCCGGCGCAACTTCCAAACCCACGTCAACGCCTGGGTGGACTTTGGCAACATGACCGGCCGCAACCAGGATGCGATCAAGAAAACGGCGGCAGGCCTCCTCAAACTCCTGCACCCCCACCGCACGCCGGACAGCCTGATCAGCGAGGAAATTCAGCCACTCATGGAGGTCGCGGTCGAAATGCGCCAGCGCGTCACTGACCAGCTCGCCAAGATTCTCCCCACCGAGTTCACCAACATCCCATACGCCTTCAAACTCGCGCGCTCCCCAGCCGTCCCGAAGGGATGAGTTCCCCTAACCCCTAATCGCCGCAGAGGATCTACCGCAACGACCGATTATGATTACCGAACACGAATTTCTTGCCTTGGTAAAAAAGCCCGAGGGCGCTACGCTTGACTTCAAGGCGGAGGCTTATCGAACAAGCGAGGACTGGGGCCAAGCGGCCCTAATAAAAGACGTGCTATGTATGGCCAACACGCCCCGCGAAGAGACCTCATACATCGTTCTTGGCGTGGACAAGCACCCCGACAACAGCTTCGACCTTGTTGGCCTCACGAAACAAATCGATGGCAACGACCTGCAAACGCAGTTCGTGGACAGGGTCCATCCGGTGCCCTGCTTTTCCTACGTCCCGGTCAATCACGGCGGCAAGAACTTTGGCGTAATTGTCATTCCCCCAATCCGGCAAGGCCCATGCATGCTCAGGAACGACTTTGGAACTTTCCTAAAACAGAGGCAGGTCTTCCTCAGGAGGGACTCAACAAATGTCATCGCGCTTCCAGACGACATCATGAGGATCGCGACGTGGATCAAGGGCAACCAAAGCCGCCTCGCCGATGGAGGCGGAGAGGAATATCCCGGATGGCACGACTTCCTCCAGGTAGTCCAAAACTTTGACCCGACGCGCCATTACTTCTTGATCGCAGGCCCTTTAGCCGGCACGGACCTTGCCAGCTTGAGTGGTTTGGGGCGGGTCCCTTGGACAGCAGTGTTCGATTTTGACCCAAACAGTGAGACCAACGGGCTTCTGAAAACGGCGAGATCGGCCCTCGAAACCCAGAGGAGCCCCCAACTCGTGGTGCTGGGAGAGCGCCCCACAATAAATCCCGGACGTAGCACGTATTGGTTCTTTGCCAGGGGACTCGCTGGCAGGGACCGGAGCATAGAGGTCGGCCCGTGGCTCGCCTGGCAAAAGAAGTACGGAGCAGAGATCTCCGAGCAGATGAGGCGATTAGCCGTGGCCCTGAACCCATCACCCGTCACGTGCGTAATTCTTTGGAACAACACCGCCCTCCTGCCACACCTAGGTTCAACGCTCACAGCAGCCGTCGGGGCACTTGGCGCATCCGCGGACTACATAGCTGCCACCAGCGACCCAGCCGCCATCACCGCCACCGTTGCGCCCTTTGAGACCGCGATCATCGAGATCTCACCTCACCAACTCGCCTCCGGAATCTCCCACCGTTTCACAACGCCGGCCACAGGGGATCTGGACAAGTGCGTACTCCCCTCAAAGTCCGGCGCGCCGCTCAGCATCGATCTCAAGCAGCAGCGGTGGATTGAAGAGGAGCTGGATGTCGTTCATCTGAACGTCGGCCTAACCCGTCCTGAAGGCAGAAAGGTCACTTACGAGTTTCTCCGCGGGGGCGAAATTGATTGGTTTGAGCTCGGCCTCCACGACGATGTTGAGCGCGATGTTGCCGCAAAACTGAGGCAGCAACTCCGCGAGGAGTTGCGTAACCGACGCGCTACGAGAGTCAACTTCTACCACGCTCCGGGCGCCGGTGGAACGACTACCGCGAGGAGGTTGCTTTGGGACTTCCACCACGAAGTTCCATGCGCCATTCTGCGCCGCACCCAGCCTCTCGATACCGTCCAAAGACTCTCCGCCGTTACGGCCTTGACCGAAAAGCCCATGCTGCTGATGGTGGACGGTTCAGAAATCGCCGAGCGCCAGGTTGACGAACTTTACGACCTGTTGCGCGGACAAAACGTTCCAGTCGTATTGCTCCAAGTACTACGTAGGTTCACTCAGCAGAAGGAGAAGCAGCGCGCGTTTTACATGCAACCTGAGCTCACGACCGCAGAGGCGGCAAGGTTCGTCGAGATCTTTTCCCGTCAAGCGCCCGCGAAAAAGAAACAACTACAGGCAGTTTGCACCTCGTCCAACAAGAAGATTTGCACCCCCTTCTACTTTGGCCTGGAGGCATTCGGACAGGACTTTCTCGGGCTTGAGCGGTACGTGATGAAGCGCATCGAGAGCCTGTCACCGCAGCAGAAAAGAATTCTCGGGTTTCTTGCCTTGGCACATCACTATGCTCAGAGGCCCCTGCCCGCGCAGGCTTTCGCCAGTATGATTGGCCTGCCAAAGAACAAGGTCGTCAAGCTCGAGAAGATTTTCCCCACCGAAAGTTGCGAACTGCTGATCGAGGTTGAAGCCGGCGTCTGGCGCACCGTCCACAATCTGGTTGCCCTGGAGATTCTCGAGCAAATACTCTGGTCGGGTGACAGCAAGGACCGCCGGCTCTGGCGCCAAAGCCTTTCCGCTTGGGCGGTGGACTTCGCTGACTTTTGCAGAGGAGACGACCCGCTCCCTAGCGAGATCATGCTGGAAGTCGCAAGGAGAACCTTCATATATCGCGACAATTCGGAGCTGTTGGGCACAGAAAAGGCCGCATCCTCCAGTTTTTCACAATTGATCGAGGACATCCCGGTCCACGAGGGTGCGCTTGAGGTTCAGCGTAAACTGGTAGAGATCTTCCCTGAAGAAGCACATTTCTGGGCGCACCAAGGCCGCTTCTACAGCGTCAGAATGCGTGATTACGAGAGGGCCATGGAATCCATTAACCGGGCGATAGCACTACAGGACTCGGATCAGGTGCTCCACCACATGAGAGGCATGGCTTTGAGGCAGCAAACCTACCAAATCCTGGAGGCTGGCGGCGACTTGGCTGAGGCGGTGGTCCTGACAAGGGAGGCATGCGCAGCCTTCCAGAAAGCTCGCGATCTCAAACCGGACAACGAACATGGCTTCATAAGCGAAGTGCAACTCCTCACTCGGATAATCGACTACGCCGGGCAGCAAAATCCTGCCGGCGTCTTAGGGTACCTCGCCTCGCCAAACGCCGACGCCTATCTCAGGGACTGCCTAGAGCGCGCAGAGGACCTCCTTGAGCAAGTTCGCCGGAACAGGGAAGGCGAGGGTGCAAGCACCTTTGAACAAGACTGCCGAGCCAAGGTGGATGCTCTCTACGGGAAGCATGAAGACGCTCTCCAGAGATGGGACCAACTCCTGGCCCGCAAGGATGTTTACGGGCCCCCGGTCCGGCGCCAAATCGTTTGGACCTACCTCGCACGACGGGGCAGATCTTGGGACGCTCTTTCAGCAAAGGAGGTCACCCGCATCGTGAGTTTGTTGGAGCAAAACCTCGCGCAAGAGCCAAATCACGACAGGAACCTCCGTCTCTGGGTTCAAGCGATACGACGGTCGGAGAACCCGCCCACAATTGACTCTGTAATAGAGAAAGTCGCCTACTGGAAAAACAGCGCCACAGACTCCGTCGACGCTGTTTACTACCTCTACGTGTTCCATACCCTTAGAGCCCTCGAGGGATCACAACTCAACCGGGATACAGCCCTCAGGTTTCTGGAGGAGTGCAAAACCATCGCCCGTTTCCGCCGCAATAGGACTAAAAGCTTGGAGTGGCTCGGTCCGGGAACCGGCGTAAACAGGCTTGTGCACCACTCCCGCCTTGGGGAGTGGCAGAAGGATAAGGAGTTCTGGGAAAAACCCGGACTGCTGGCGCGCATACCAGGTCGAATCTCAAAAATCTCAGAACCCCAGTCTGGGCAGATAGAGCTTCACGGAGGCATGAGTGCCTTTTTCGTTCCGGCAAAAGGCGACTACTTTCGCAGCCATTCAGAGAACAAAGCCGTGTCGTTCTACCTGGGATTCAGCTACGATGGCTTGCGGGCTTGGGAGGTCCAGGACATAGAATGACCGCGCGGCCAACCGGGCGGACCTTGCGCCAGGCGCGCACAACAGTTTGCCCCAAAGCTCCACTTGTACCGAGAGTGGAACCTATGAAGCGCAAACCACCTGCAAACGGCCTTTCCGCTCGGTCAAGCCGTTGCCTCTCGACGGCAGGCATTCCGGGCGAAAAACTAGCCGTCATGCAGGCACTCCAGACCGGGGCGCTGCGGCCAGGAAAGCGCCCGGCCAACTATGGCACGCAAACCCACGCCGAACTCCGTTGCTGGGCGGATGTTGATCGACAAATCTCGTTCCAAAATGGCTAGCAAAATGGACATGGACTGGATCGATATCTTTGACTTTGCCGATGAGGCAATAATGCTTCTTCACTGCGCGCCTATCTTTTTCATGCCCGCTCCTGACGCAAAGCCATCTGCGATCTGTGCGAACGCAACTGTCGCGTTGCTGGATACGGGTCTGAAAAAGGTGATGGTTACGTGTTGTCATGTCTGGGAGGAGTTTCTCAATTTTAGGGTGAGCACGCCGACTGCTTGCCTCTGCACCGTGTTCGTCAGTGGGTGGGGCCAGCCAATTGTGATTTCGGACGAGGCATTGATTGACTCGGATGCCGGGATCGATCTCGTAGTTTTGCAGGCAAGTCCGGAGGCGTGGAACATGGGGTACAAGGAGTTTTATCGAATCGAGCGATGGCCAATCCCGAAAGCCAGGGTTGACGATCCAATTGCGTTCATTGGATTCCCCGGTGGAGGTCGACACACTAGTGATCGGGTGGGCAACTTTACCTATTCTGCATTCGGGCTTTCAGTTTCTGATGTTTCGGAGAGAAAACTCCTAATCGCCGGTAAATCGAACGACAAGCGAGGTTTGTTCGACAATCATGGAAACAGAATACCGGCTATCTTGATGGGCGGATTGAGTGGAAGCCCGGCCTACGTGCGCGACGGGAAAGCGCGATTCCTCCTGACGGGATTTGTGCAGATGGGGCGGACATCTTCCGATGACATCTTCCTCACGCATGCCTCCTTTCTCAATTCGGACGGAACGCTGAAGCATTTATAGCGGAAGCCTGCGTTTCTTTTGGGACGACCCAATGTAGGACTTCAATAAGCTGGCAAAATGTCCTTGCGACAACCACGAACAATAGTTGTTTCAGTCGCGCTTGCACTTCCGGCAATACCTTCTTTGATAATCCCGGATGAACAGCTCGTACTTGCCTGGCTGCTCCCGCTTCAGACGCAGCATCTCTTCCAGCTTGCCTGATGCTTCGATCATCAATTTTCGCATCTCCTCATCCGAAATCCGGCTGTACCCTGGCTGCTCCAACACGGGTGACGGTTTGCCGGCGTGAAGGTCCTCCAGGAATCCATTTCGAAAAGGATAGGCGGTGAGGGCGTTCGCTTCGTCGCGGAGCGTGAAATCGCCCACGGATGTCAGGCGCAGGTGCTCCCGGACTTCCTGTTCGACTCGTGTTTCGTCCTCTTTCGAAGCCAAGGAGGGACACACCTTCAAGAATGCCCTCTTGCTGCAACTGCCACCGCCATATTGATCGTGGTAGATCACGGTGTCGCCCTCGATGCTGTCGATCTGGCGGATGAAAAGACCGTTGACGTGAAGATAGCGTCCTCCGACAACGAGATCCTGGGGCTTGATTTTCTCTGGTGTCGCCATGATCGGGAGATTAAGCCTTGGACGCTGAAGAACAAGGGCCAAATGCCATGTCCAGATTTGCGAAGATGGCCAGATCTGGACGCTTTAGCCCTTCCCACAGCATTTCTTATATTTCTTGCCGCTTCCACACGGGCACGGCTTATTGCGGTAATTTTTGAGCTTCATCGTTATCGGTCGAACCTCAGGGTATTCGCTTGCGTGGATGTTCAGTTGTTTGGGTGTCTGCAGGATGCGCAACGCCTCTTGAAGCCCTTTGGCCTCCTCCTCCATCTGCGCATTCCATCCTCGTGCATCGAAATACATCGCATCTTCGGATCTCCCGCCCTTGTGTGTTCCAGATTCCGTCGCGATGCCCACGATGTCTCTCGCGTCGGGGTACTTGAGCTTGGCGACTTTGCAACATGCCTCAAGAAAGTGACGACGCACATCCCTGTACTGGTCATCCGAAACAGACGGGAGGTCCGGCACTGGAAACAGTAAGAACACATAATGAGGATCGCCAGGTTCAAATGGGGGAAAAACCCGCAACCGCCTTTTGCTCGGGGTCGTAGTTCGGAGAATGTCCGCAAGAGCCTGCGATAGTGCGCTCCGCTTCCACCTGGGCTGACGAGCCATGAAGTGGAGGACCTTCTCCGAGTCTTTAATGCCGCCGGGAGTAACGAAGTACTGGTTCCCTTTCAGCGCGTGCTCATTGAACGTTTCGATTAGAGCGTCCCACAAATAACTTATTTTGTCTCGTTGGATCTGCGCAATCCGAACAGCCGACCGTTGGAAGTCCTCCCAGATACCTTCCTCTATAAAACACGCACTCACGGTTTGTCCGGCGTTGATCGGCAAAACAAAGTCGTGCTCCTCCTGCTGGTTCATGGACTTCAAATAGATGGCGAGCAGTTCCTCCTCTCCCGGTGCGTGAACGCACATTGGGCCGCGGAGCAGCTTTTCGCGCTTGGCCAAGTAATTGGTGAAGTCCGAGATCGTATCCCTTGCCGTCATCAGGATCGAAAGGGAGCTGTCGTCGAGAATGTGGACCATGGTCTTTTGCGGATCCAAATCGCCGACACAAAACGGTTTGGTGTGCATCGGAAACCCCTTGAGGCTTGTGTCAATCAGCAGGCTGCCGCTGCCGCTATACTCCGCACGTATTCGCTGCGAGACACCGTGAGCTACAACGACGAGGTGAAACGTCCCCTTTCCGCTGAGTGGCAAATCAACGGGAAAAGGCTGCTTGCATGCACGGTCCAGAAAAATCCGCGTTGGGTTCTGCCTTATCCAACGCTCGGCTCCCCACGCCTGTTCCGCCGATCTCTGTATCGCCTTCCTGAACCAACGTTGCCAATCAAGCGCGGTATTCCCTGAATTCTTCAGCTGACAATGCTTGTCAGAGAAGATGATGATGTGTTCTCCGAAGACGACGAGAAGATCGCAGATTTCTTTGCCATCAGCTTCGTCCGACCGCTTTCCTTGATCCCGATATACTCCCGGATAGCTCCAGAGAGACAAAAACGTCTTTTCGCAGAGCTGCGCGAGGTATCTCTCGGCAGGAGTGATACCGCCGCTCTTTTCAATTTGCGGTGTGACGTCTGCCATCTTCCCGGCCTGCCCGTCATGCTCCCGAGGATATCAGTGACGCGTAGTTGGGCGGAGGCCTTGGGTTGAGATTACGCCAACGGAGCACGGGAGGTCAAGCCTGAGCTGCAACAATCCGGTGCAAGCCAAAAAAGAGGAATTTATTGCGAATAATCGATTCCCCTTTCCAACTCCGCAACCGCCTGTGCTCGTCTTCGGTCTGTCCTGGGGAGGATTCGCTCTCTGGCCTAGCCTCTGCACGATAGCCGAGATCCGTGGCCTGCCGTTTCGTCTAGCCTTTTCGGTGAAGTCTGTGTCCATGTGCGCCTGGCCGAGGAACGGCTGGGCAATCGTCTTCACGTCCTCCCTGGTCAGCTTCCCGCCCAGCTTGCCCTCCACGATGTACTTGAAAAGGTGGCCGTCCCGGATGCAGTGCAGGTTGCCGGTGGTCGCCCAATTGGCATCAACACGGGCCGAGGTGAAGACGAAGACGGTCTTGAAATACGGGTCGAGGCCAGGTGCGAGCGCTTTCACTATGCTCTTTATCCCCATCAGCTGGCCGCCAAACTGCCGCACATAGGGTTTGTCGAGGGGCTTTCCGTTGCAGAGCAGTTCCCCTTTTCCATCGGCGGAGACCACCCTCGCCAGTTCTTTGTGTCCAGGCAAAATACGCCGGTGGGGCCAACCACCACGTGATCCAGGTTGCCGCAGGGGGTGGTCAGGCCATTCATAACGCTAAATGGGCCTGGTCCTCCCTTCAAGCCGGCTACGGCTGTAAATGCGCTTCCACCTCGGCAAGAATCAACTGAGTTTCACCGACAGCTGATGCAATCTCCGAATCCGTAAATGTCCGATACCTGTACGTCCCGGTTTCGAGGCAGAATACTCCCACCTCCACTTCTGACGCCGAGCAATTTAACTCCTGAGCAATGGCCTTTTGCATTAAGGGCCAACGCAATTCCGCCTCCCATTTGTCATCGTAAAGCTGTGTGGTTGTTGCGCGATACCCATTCGGTAGTCTCATATCGAAACGTTCGATTCTTCCTGTGAGACAATGCTGGCCTAAAGTTAGCGTTGCTCGTTTGTTCAACTCGATGACGTCACAACGTTGCAAAGCGAAAGTATCACAGTACTCTGCCAAGACCGAAGTGTAGTGTACAAGTCTGGCACGAAACTGAGCTTGATGTTGCAAAGTCGTCTCACATTTGAGCTCGAAAGCTGAGACGACCTCAGCTTTATTCTTTCCGCGGTGAAACTCCTTGATGGCCCCGAAAAGATAAGCCCGGAAGTTCTTGCTGTTGTAACCGCCGGGTTTGCGCGGGAGGTTACGACCAAACCTGGACGGGTTTTTGCGGGCTTTCTCGAGCAAGGAAAAGGAAAGTCTCATCTCAGCAGTGACTTCACTCGAGGATACTCGTCGAACACGCGAAGCGCCTCGTCGGCAAAGCGGCGATACATAGCTATGGCTCTTGGTGCCTCCACATGTGCGTCCAATAGCTCTGGGAATTCTAGGCAGAGTTCCTGCTCCGAGGCGAGCTTGTTGGGGCCAGCGAACAGGGTCACGAATTGGCACAGATCCACTAGGTTACGTTTGCCGAGATCATTAGCATCTAAGGCACCGACATCTTCCCTGAACAGGTCGCGCTCATACTCGGGTATGCTGATTCTGTGGGCTTCTGTGGCAATGCGGCGGCAGAGGCATGGGATACAAACGCCGCAGTGCGTATGTGAAACTGAGACCCGAGATGCGCGCCAGCAACTTATCGATTGCCTGATATATTTGCGCAGCTTCTTCGGAAGAAGGGCAACGACTTCACCCTTAGTGTAATCCACGAACGGATTATCAAGCTCCAAGTCCTCGCAGATGAATAGATTCCGCAGGATTTCACGCATCTGGAAAAGGAACTTAGGATGCGCGGTATGAGTCGAAAACGACCCTATTCGCGCCTCGCTAAGTGGGAGGTGAATCGCGAATTGCCCATTCTCTGCCATGACCACAATTCGCCGGGAGCCGCTGACGCGCGCGGCAACGGCTGCGAGCGAGGTGAAGAGGAACGATCGTGTGCGCTGGGTATCCTCGCGGTGGTGATCGGCTGGAAAGGCCTTAGCACTATGATTTCGCCCGAATACTCGAACTGGAACGTGCCTTATTTCGCGCCGAGTGAAGCCACAAAGGGCCTTTCCAAGCCCTATTTGGGCTGCCGCCATCGGCCGGTTGTGAGTCACATGGCTGACCAAAGTCAAATCGCGCTTCAACCCCAGGAGATAAACGGCGCCGGCAAACGAATCGAGTCCGCCAGAGAACAACAACGTCCACCTGTCACTTTGGGGCCACGGGCAGTTCACAGCCGGAGTTCTTCCAATCAGGCCGGTGAATTCGAGCATCCAGTTGTCCCTGCTCAAAGTGGTAAGTGCGGCCTCCATTGTCGAATGCACCCGCTCAAATGCGTGGAGGTTGGCAACAGGCACACGGAGGGTGATGGAGCGGATATGCTGCTCGCGTTCTTGGCGCCTAACGGCCAAATCGGCAGCATAGGTGTATGCGGCAACTCTCAGCAGGTCAGCGTCGAGTGAGTCAAGGGCTCCGAGGTCGGAAAAAGCTGCACAATTGAGTGCGATATTCTGGCCTACGTTGACGTCGAGTTCGTTGCCAGACAGATGATCAATGATATGTCCGGTCGTACTCATGATTGTTGCAAATGTCGTAGGATTATGGGACAAGCTTCTGCCCAGGGTTTTGAAGCCAGCGCTTGCTGGGATTCCACTGCCTGGATTTTCCTGGCGATGACTTCCCCAATCTGTTCCTTCAGAGCACGTACCTCGGCGACTGTTTTGCACCGAAAGTCTCGTCCGACGTATCCCGCAATATCCCTGGAGACGAGATAATCGGTAAGTTGGCGGAACAGGACCGAGGCCGGGGTTTCCGCTGCGTATCCTCCGGACGCCTTTATGAGCAGCGCGCGTTGTGCAAACTCGGCGACCACCGAATTCCCTTTTAGGGAGGCCAGTTGCTCCAGCTTGTGGAGGGTGCCCTCCTTAGTTAGTGGCTGGGATGCGGCTAGGATGCATTCAACCACCGGCGTTGAGCCCAGTTGGTCAAGGAGGCTCGTGTCCTGTTTCAACGCTGCGCGCCACACTTCCATAGCGGTCCGCTCGATAGGTACGTTTTCGTGGACATAGCAAGCCGAGACCGTTTTCCACCCCGCTGTGTTTGGCGACCTGTGGCTTATGGACGTTCCCATACTTGTGGGTGATTAGGAAATGACCGAGTCCTTCCTAATTCGGGATAACTCCTTAGCTAGTCGGCTTGGTGCAAACACCTCGGGAACAAAAACGCTTCTCCAATTGATGGCTGCGCGATGGCGTGGGAGGGGCCGTACCATTTGCACCGCCTCTGCCAAATGAGCCGCTTTTATTAGGACCAGGGGCGTTGCACATTCAACGATCAGGTCATTAGCTTTTTCCTTAACTGCTTTGATGTCTCCAGACAATGCGCCGGAGACCACCAGGAATGTGGAAATGTGTCCAATGTAACCCTGGTATCGCTGGTTGAAATCCCGCACGTATGACGCGAACCGGCGGATGTCGTCCGCCTGCGGATGAAACTGTTCCCCGTATGCCTTCGTATCAAAACAGACATTTAGATTGCTCCGTCCGAGAGCGATCCCGTCAGGAAGACGCTCAAACCGCCTCTCGTGTCCAAATCTCCTCACGGGGCATTCCAGCAGAAACTGCAGGCAGTCCGCGACGTATGCCTCCAGCAAGTCATCTGGCCTTCCCGTGAGCCCTTTCGGCAGTTTGTTGTGGCCCAATTCGTCCATGACGCGATGAAGGTCCGCGACGAAAACCCGATCGGTCCGAACCTCTCCTCCGAGAACATCGTAAAACTCTGCCAAGGGCAATTGCTTTATCTCAGTCGGCAGAGCAAGGCGGCCCGTCAACGAGACCGCGATTGGAGTTGAAGCGTTCCGCTTGGCTTCTGCCGCTAGTCTGTTGGCGAGTCCCCTCGACATCGTTTTGGCGCAAACGAGGAGGATCTTGGCCTCAGCGCCCAGAAGATCCCGTTTTCGGAGATGCATCAGGAAAACACCAGGAGCCGCCCTGTCAAAAGCATCAATGTGGTACCCGTTGATCAGGAGCGTGCGGACGATGTTTGGAAGAACAGCATCGCCTTTGGAGGCCTTCGGATTCAACTTTATGTTTTGGTTTCGGAATGCGCCTGCGTCATAAATGTTCTAGGCAGTGATAACCAAGAAGTTTGCAACTGGCAAGAACAATTCGTTGTGAAAATCCGCAGAGAAAAACGTGTGCATATTCGATGGGTCTGCTCCTTGCGTGCCTTCGCCAGTAAGCGGTTAGCGGGACATTTCGGAGGGTGCGTGGCCCGCGTGCTGACCCGCGCCGCCGACCTTGCCGAGTCAAACCCTCTGATCGCGGAGGCGCTCGCGCGGACCCAAAGAGAAACCCTCCTTTGCACTTTTTAGCCAAACGGTGGTAGCTAAAAAAGAGGAATCCAGCCCGAGGCCAAATTCCTCTTTGCAGCCTCAAGGACCACCCTAGTCGGCTGACGCCTTGAGGAACCGTTCGATCTCCGCCTTGGGAATTTTGATGTGCCGGAGCGCCCTGGATGCCCTGATCAGCCCTCTTTGTACCAGGCGATAAACGGTTTTCTGAGAGACGCCCAGCAACCCAGCCGTCTCTCTTACGCCAAACGTCATTCGCCGCTCCAACGAACTGGCCTTGGCTGGACTGGGGATTGAGGCTGGCGCAGTGCGGTATGGCGGCTGGGAGTTGGTGAGGCCCTTTTTCAGGAGCAGTTCGATTTGCCGCCCGTCCACGAGGATCTCTCCACTGAACTTGAAGACGAGCGCTTCGCTTCCGCTGGTTTCGTCGTTCATAGCGTGGCGATCCTCCTGAGCGTACGTTCCGGTGATTGCGAAGTCGCCAGTCTCGCCCTTCCCTTCGCCCAATTCCTCAAGCTCCCAATTTGCTCCGCCATCAACCTGGAAAGCGGCACAAACTCCGTCAACACCCCTGCAATATCGAGGTCAGTCGGCTCCTTTCCCTGGTCAAACGCCACGTACAGGGCCTCCACAAACGCGTTCTCAATCTCGCTGCCGGTCAACCCTTCCGTCACCTTGGCCAGTTGAACGATGTCGAACTCCCCTGGTTGACGACCATACTTTCCGATTTGAATTTCCCAGATCGCCTCCCTCTCCTGTTGATTGGGCAGGTCCACGAAGAAAAGCTCGTCGAACCTGCCCTTCCTCAGCATTTCAGGCGGAAGTTGAGAAACGTCATTGGCTGTGGCGACGACAAATACAGGCGCCTTTTTCTCCTGCATCCACGAGATGAAGCTGCCGAAGACCCTGCTTGAGGTGCCGCCGTCCGTTGCGTTGGAGCTTTTGGTGCCGCTGAACCCTTTCTCCACTTCGTCAATCCAGAGGCAGCAGGGCGCGATGGCTTCTGCGGTTTGGATGACGGCGCGGAGGTTGGACTCTGATTGACCGACAAGACCGGCGAAGATCCGGCCTGCATCAAGTTTCAGCAGGGGAACGCCGAAGACCTTGGCTGTGGCTTTGGCGGTTAAACTTTTGCCGGTCCCGGGAATTCCGATTATCAAAAGGCCCTTGGGGGTGGGCAGGCCGTATTCGATGGCACGCTGGCTGAAGGCGTGGCGTCGTTTCAGCAGCCAGTCCTTCAGTACATCCAGCCCGCCGATGGATTCCAGGCTTTCTTTGGTTTCGACGATCTCCAAGATGCCGTTTTTCTTCACCGCCTGAGCTTTCTCCCTGGCTACGATCTCCGGGTTCACCCCCTTCGATTCAGCCACGGAGAGAGCAAAGGCGTTCTCAGCCTCGATGGTGGTCAGGCCGGAGGCAGCATCGAGGATTTTGTCCCGTTGCTCTCCCTCCACCCCTTTCAACTGTGCCGATTCCATGATGCCGCCCAGAACCGTCCTCAACTCCTCTTTTCCAGGCAGCGCGAACTCGACGACGGTCAGTTCATGTTCAAGCTCGGGAGGCAGGCACAATCGGCAGCCCAGGATGATGAGGGTCTTGGATTTGGTCTTGGCCTCCTGGAGCACGTCTTTGAGCTGGCGGATGAGGATGGGGTTGGGATCTTGCAGGAACAGGTGGAAGTCGCGCAGGAGGATGATGGTCTTTTCGCCCATGTCCTTGATGGCGACCAGGGCTTCCAGGGGGTCGTTGGCGGCGGTGGTGGTGCCCTTCTTGGAGTCGACCAGCCCATCCACCACGGACCAGACGTGAAGGCTGTACTTGAGGTCCTGGGCGATTTGCTTCATTTCCGCATCCACCCTTTGTTCTTCTGGGGAGACGAGATAAAGGCCAGGATAACCGGCTCTGATGTAGTTGGTGATTTTGGATTTCATACAATTAGATGGCGAATTTGCGGTGTCCGAGTTTGGGGAGTTGGAGGATGTGATTTTTGCCATGATGTATTTGGGGTTGGGGTTGTGGGGGTTGTGGTTCGTAGCTGTGGGTGGCCGCCGACGAAGCAGGGCGAACCGCTCCACTTCATCGGAATCGGCCAGGCGGTTGCGTATATCAGGTCACCGGGAAGGCCGGCATCCTGACGAGCGAAACGTCCTCCTCATGCAGGCCAACGCCAACATCCTCTGCCCAAGCCTCGGTCTCTGCTGGCCAGGGATGACCATTGACGGGATACGCCCAGTATTTGATCGGGCTCTCAGGCGGAAGATTGGATGCCGGTTTGATGACCACCAGCGTGTTGGCAGGCAGGATGCGCCGCTCACCCGGGTTGCCATGAACAGTTTCACGAGTTGTGCGTGCCATTTGCATGAGGGATGCTCCGTTGGTTGGGGGTTTTCTTCGCCTTCCCCTGCTCCACGCTCTCGGCCCTGTCCAGCGCCCGGCTGAGTTTCGCCATCGGTTGGGTCAGGTTTTTCTCCCAGTTCTGCTGGAGGTTTCTGGCTGCGGCCACCAACTCCGGCAGGACATTGGCGGCGTGGCACAGGTACTCCGCTAATTCTGGCGTTTGAATTCCATCCGCGATGACCTCGCTGTCCTGATGGATGGCGTAACCGGTCGAGCCGAGGCGTGGGCGGTCTGTTTCAGGGTCAAGCTCCGGGTGAATGGGGAGCGTGATTTGCTTGAGCAGTGTTTCGAGTTTCATTTTTCTCCTTTCTCTAATGTTGGCCGGCGTCGAAGCACTCCTGGCAAACCTCAGCGCCATCAGGACAGCCGATGACGTAGGGCACGGTCTCGCCGCATTTATCGCATTTCTCAGCCGTACCCAGAAGTTGCCGCGCTTCCAGGATGAGATGGTTGAGCGTGGCGACGGAGTCCTCTGAGGTGCGCTCGAAAGGTCCATCGTCACCGGGTTCGCCTTCGTGTTTCAGGCCGGCTATCTTCCCCACGAACCTGAGCAGCGCCGGCTGAGTCAAAAGAGCTTTCTCCACGGCTTGAAGTGCCGCCAGGTCGCCGTCGTATTTTTCACACACGTCGCACCGCTGGATCTCGTACTTGTGTCCCTGGTCGTTGCCGGTATCGAAGAAGAACCAGCCCTTGCCTTTGCAGGCTCCACAAGGCTTTTGCTGGTCTGAACCGCCAGGGTCGCATGGGGTGTTTTCGATGGCGTCGTCCTGGGCGCTCTGGCCGCAATAGACGCAGTGGTCGGTGTGAGGGCTGAATAGGTGTTCTTTGGGTTTACTTGGTTGTTTCGGTTGATTCGTGTTGTTCATGGTTTTCCTCCTTGTCTTTGTCGAATGGGGTGCCGCTGAAACCGACCCAGACCCAAGCCGCCACGTAGCAGCCGTTGTCGTTGCCCTCGCTGAGCTGGGCGTTGTCGTCGATTTCAACTTCACCGTCTTTCTGATGTTCGTTTCGCGCCAGTTCGATGATTCCGACTCTTCTTGCTTCGGCCTTCTGAAAACAGTCGGCACAAAGCCCCTGGTCGGTCAGAGAGTCGAAGGCGTGGCTGCATTTTGAGCAGAGCATTGATAGTGTTCTCCTTTCGTTGTTGATGGTTGGTCATTCGGACGCTTTGAGCCGGTCATCCCAGCACCTCTCCTGGCAAATCCATTTCCCCTGGTGCGAGTGGACTGATTCTCCCAGGCAAAGCTCGTGACAAATCGAGCACTGCACCTGGTACGCTCTTCGCCATTGGGCCACGGTGTAATCCCGGCACTCAGGCTTTCCCAAGGGTCCGTAGATGGAGGCGATGTTTTTGGGCGTTATCGGAGTCGTCACGTTGATCCAGACCCGTTCGGCGTCTGGACGGTTGACGGGAGAGACTGTGGCGTCGCTGTTGAAGAATCGGTTGGCTTTGGTGACCGCTTCCTCGATGGTGGAGGCGTTGACGTCGATGCCGAAGGCCGAACGTTTGCCGCCCCACCTGAACTGGAATTCGAACGTGTTCATCGTAGTGGAGGTTTTCTCCTTTTTGTTGAGGGTTTTGTGGATTGGGTTAGAGTCCAGGACCTGCCGGCTGGGAATCGGTGGACCTGGATAATTGTCGATCTGGCCGTGACGTTTCGCTGGCGGTCTGGTCCAAGTCGATGATGAGCACCGTAGGCCGCAGTGGAAGATCCGTTTCAGGTCAGCGTCAGGTTGGGGGTTTCACCCTCGTCGAACTGCTGGTGGTTATCGGCATTATCGCAATTTTGGGTGCCTTACTCCTGCCGGCGCTCTCCATGGCAAAGGCACACGGTCGCTCGACGGTATGTAAGAACCACTTGCACCAAATGGGGCTGGCCCTCCAGATGTATGTGAATGAAAACCACGGCAAATACCCGTATTGGTGGGGCCACCCCGATTCCGCTCTCGATGCCGCCGTGGGGCCTGACAACACGAGGTATTGGTCGAGCAAACTCCTCCCCTATTATCCCTTGCGTTGGACAAATCCCACGTATCACTGCCCTGGGTATAAAGGGGTGATCAAAGCAGGGACGCCTATGAATCCGGATGCAACCTGGCAAGGTCCACTCGGTAGCTATGCCTATAACAGCGACGGTGTGAGTGTGAAGGGGCTAATCTGGGTCCGCACGCATAACCAGAGCCTCGGCTTAGGATGGAGGGCGTCTTTCTCCGGCCTGGCAGGGCGTACCATCGGTGTCACCTCCGAAGGCCAGATTAAGGTGCCCAGCGAGATGTTGTCAATTGGCGAATCCAGGTGGAGGGCTGATGGCATACGGGAAGGCGGTAAGGATCGGATGGTGTGCGGCGCAGGAGTGACGCCGCAACTCAACAGAATCCTGGGAGGTTTCACTTTTGATCCGGCTCGGCATGGAAGGAAATACAATCAGCTCTTCTGCGATGGCCACGTCTCGGCGATGAGTCCTTGGATGCTGTTCAATCCCACGAACACTGCTCCGATGTGGAACTACGACCACCTGCCGCATCAGGAGCTTTGGATACCGTGACAATTGTGTTCATTCCGGTTGCAGGTTTCCTTGTTCCCACTCGAAGCAGGCGGACCGGGACTTGGCGAAGAAGCGGACTCTTCCTTTCCTGTCCTTGACTTCCCATTGTTGAGCGCCGTTGTTGAACTCGATGTTGCTGGCCCTGGTGATTTCGAGCCGGCCGAGTTCATGGAGCGGTACAGCCTCGGTCCAAAGACACCTGGCTGTACCGTCGGGGTGGAAAGATATTGTGGTGGTCATGTTCGTTTTGGTTGATCGGTTGATGGTGTGGTTTGAGGTTGACGGTTGACTGCCGGCTGAAAACGAGCTGATCCGGTACAGAATCTCGTCCGGAAACGGCCCTGACAACGACCAGAATGCACCGGATGCGTTATAGGGGCTGGGATTAGGGGGGCGGTCGATCTGAGTGGCACTGGCGACGTTTTACGACTCAGGTGACCCCTAACTGTGAGAATCAGGGCCGGTTGTTGTAAGAATCAGGGCCGAGCCGGGAACGTTTTGGTTGTCAGAAAGCCCGGATCGTCCATATTCAGGGTATGCCTGATGGACGAAATCCGCAGAATCCGAGTCAACCGGCCGCATCATCCCCGGAGCCTCCACCGCCGTTGCCTGACGCCCCTGGACCCGTTGCCGCCGTTCCAACCACCCAGAGGGCCGCGCGGGAGTTTCTGAGGCACGAAGGCGGCGACCAGGGGCGTGCCGATCCTGTAGCCAACATCACGATACCTGGCGGCTCAGTCACCATTACGGAGTCGGCGGAAGAGTTGTTCACAGCCATTGCGCCCAGGAGGCAGTTGTTTTATCGAGGCGGCGTCGTGGTGGAACTGGTCAACGAGGGCGAGGGCTACACGGTGCAGGTCCTTGATGCTGTGGCGGCCCAGTCCAGGTTTGAGAAATACGTGCGGTTTTTCAAGACAACCAAGGTGGGCGAGCGGTACATGCCCACGCCAACCACCATCAGCGAGACGATTGCCAAGCAGTACTTGAAGTCCGAGGCCTGCCGGAACCTCCTGCCCAAGCTCAACGGGGTGCTCCATTGCCCATTGCTGGTGGAGCAGGACGGCCAGCTTCATCGGGTGGACCAGGGTTATGATGAGGCGACGGGCTTTTTTGTGGCGGGAGCGGAGCCAACGGATGTGGTTGGTCTGGAGGACGCGGTGATTTTCCTCTCCGGCTTGCTGAACGATTTCGATTTCGTCACCCCTGGGGACCGTTCTCGCGCCATCGCCTCCTTCTTGACGCCGGTCTTGAAGCTGGGCGGCCATATCCAAGGGCCGGTGCCGGTGGATGTCGCCGAAGCCAATGCCAGCCAATCCGGGAAAACTTACCGGCAGCGGATGGTGGCGGCACTCTACAATCAGAGGCCGGCCGTGGTGACCAAGAAGGCTGGTGGTGTGGGCTCGATGGAGGAGATTTTCAGCGACCACCTCGTAAAAGGCCGGGTGTTTATCCAGTTCGACAACGTGCGTGGCAAACTGGACAGCCAGTACCTGGAGTCCTTTCTGACGGCTGAGGGCACCTTTCCGGCACGAATTCCCTATCATGGCACCATCACCGTTGACCCGTCGAAATTCATCCTGTTCATCTCGTCCAACGGTTTCGAGGCCACCAAAGACCTGACGAACCGGGCCTCGATCATTCGCATCAGGAAACGCGAGAATTACCAGTTTCCAGTCCTCAATGGGAAAGACATCCTGCAGCTCATTTTCGAGTGGCGCTCTTTTTTGATGGGCTCCGTGTTTACGGTCGTGGAGGAATGGCACCGTCGAGGAAAGCCCAGAACCGCCGAAACCCACCATGATTTCAAGGAGTGGTGCCAGGTGTTGGACTGGATCGTGCAGAACATCTTCCACGAGGCGCCACTAATGGAAGGGCATGAAGCGGCTAAACAACGTGCGGCCAACCCCAATCTGAGCTTTCTGCGGGTGGTGGCGATTAAGCTGAATGAACGGCACAGGCTCGACCAGGAGATTACGGCGAGTGACATGGCTGAGTTGTGCCTGGAAGACGACATCGAGATCCCAGGATTGTCCCCGGAAAACCAGACAACCGAGCAGGGACCCAGGCAGATTGGCAAAATGCTGGGTTCTTTGTTCGGGGAGAGGCCGGAATTGATCTTTGACGAGTTCAAGGTGGTCAGGAGGCAGGAATGGAGCAGATCGGAGGCCGGAAACAGCATCGCCTTGAACCGCTACACCTTCAGCCTGGTTAACGTTGCCGATGCAGTCCAACCAACGGCTCCCGCAGTGCCGACCCCGGAAACGACACCACCTCCTCCACCCCCTCCTGATGCTGCCCGGCCAAGCTGATAGCCCCCGTACCCGTGAGTGCGAGCAATCCCTCCAGGCGAGCCAAGGACCGGACTGCCTACCTGACCTACCTGACACCTCGCAACATAATAATAACACACTGGAAGAAGAAGGCTTTGCAATAAGTTTATGAAGTGTCAGGTAGGTCAGGTAGGTCAGGTAGGCAAAGGGTGCGTTTCCTTGGCGTGCTTGATGAATACGCGTCACCAAGGGGTATGGGGTAAAGTCGAAAACCGAGAATTTCTGACCGCCGTGAAGAACAAAATACCGGCCGCGATGGCATATTATAGCGAATATGCCCCAGCCACGCGACAGGCCTCCAAAATCTGGTCCAAGGGGTAGGTGGTGATGGCTGGATTCGGCTGGATTCTGGGCGGCAGCGGGAATGGGAGCCAGGCACCATGTTCAGGAGGTTGGCCGCGATGGAATGTTCATCCACCCCCTTGATGGCCCTGGAGATGGAGAGAAAAGTGTCAACCATAGTTTACACTTTGGGGATGACGACGACTTTGACCCGGCGCGACCTTGGACCCTCGCCTTCAACATCCATGGCGCCAGAATCCACGGCAGCAGGGTTGAACACGGTGCTGGCGGTTTGGATGCCCTGGTCTTGGTGGTCGGTGTTGATGTTTTGGTCTCGACGGTGGGGTGGGCGATCTGGACCATTTCGAGGGTGGAGTGGTCCTGGGTGGTCATTTTGGTTCATCACCACCAGGTCTCAAGTCTCACCATCAAGGAACCTGAAACTTTGGAGACCTTGGAGACTTTGGAGACTTTGGGGACTTTCGAGGTATTTGAGACCTTTGAGACCTTTGAGACTTGATCCCCCTTTGGTCATCTTCGAAGTTGATGTCCAAGGCTCATCGGCCAGGTTCACTCCCGAGGTTCACTCCCGAGGCTCATCTCCTGGGTTCTCTTCCTGGCATCATCTTCGACCTTCACCTCCCAGCGTTAGCGTTAAAGGTCATCTCAGGCGGTACAGGATTTGGAGCGGAAATGGCCCTGGGACCGATCTTTCCGCCAGAGGAGCGTCACCATAGCGGAAATGGCTCCCGATCGATCCTGGATCAATTGCGGCTGTTTTTTTGGATCAGGATCCAGTTATTGTAAGAATCAGGGGCGACAACTGTATAATTGGCAGGGCAAAAGCTTGCTGGACATCTTGGTCGGAGCGGAGAGGTGGATAGTGGGGACTAGTCGTTTGGAGGGATTCCCATAGGCTGGCGGTAGGCCCTCTCGAAATAAAGCTGACTTGCACTCTTCAAACGAGCAAGGCTGAATTGGAGATGCTAAGATGCTAATCGGTGGGCATTTTTTGCTTGCCACAGTTTCGGAACCAGCTAATGTCAGCGTATGGGCAAGGTCTCGTGGCATTTCAAGTTCTTCCTTACGGTTTTGCTCGCCTTTTCCACACTTTGTTCGACTGGAGGGGCAGAGACAATAACCTCAACACCTCCGAAGAAGGACATCCTCCTGGACACGCTCAACGGACCAATTTACGACTTCATACTCCAGCAACACCACGAAACCGGAGAGAGATTCAAGGCTGGCAATACGAATACGCCGATGCTCATCCTGGAATGGTTCATGAACCCTCTCTACGCGAAATGTTGCCGTGTCGGCAGAACCGGATATGCAGGTTTGGGTGATCACGGACGGACGATAGCAAACGGCAGAGGAGGGGTTGCACTGGACCCAACTCAGCAGGACCTGCTTGTCCAGACGATGAACGTCCTGCCCGCTGCTCCCTCCAGCCCTCCCCAAGACCGCTGGCTGGTGGTGAGTGGCATCCGCAGCAATGACTGGTTCACGGCCATTTACGACCGCGGTGATATTCCCCCACTGGTCGAGAGGCTGTTTGAGATTATTGCGCTGGGACGCCCGCCGTGGATTGTCGGCGATGCGAATACGTCGACAAATGTGGCCGGCCGCTACGGCGACACCTGGGTGACCTCCCTGCGGACAGCCGCCGGGGCGCCGCTTGCCGCCAGCGTGAGCGGGGTGGCTTCCGGCCGGACTTCCAACAGCGTTCAGCTTTGGGACACAGAGAATTGGAAGCAGATTATGGTGCCTGCGATTGAGGAGTTTATGATGTGGCCCTGGGACTCCGTGGCCTTGTCCTCCAACGGGCAGTACGTCGTTGTAACCGGGGAACATACTGTAAGAAACGTGGATCGAAGCAGCGGGAAGATCCGTTGGGAGGTCCCGTTTCCCCATGGCGATGGCAACAGGATCAGACAGTTTGTATTCGTTCATAATGACGAACGACTCGTGGTGGCATTCCAGAACTCGGTTGAGATATGGGACTCGGCAACGGGGAAGACATCGGGCGTCCTTGAGACAAACGCAGACATCGCCCTGCTCACGGCCTCGCTCGACGGGAGGGTGCTTGCATTCGTTAGCGACAAAAAGAAGGTCCAAGTATGGGATGCGGAGAGTTGGGCGGAAGTTGGCGAGACAACGGAGGCGGCACAGTCTGTTGGCGCAATGGCGTTTTCACCCGACGCCACCCATCTGGCATTGTCGGGTTTTCCATACCGGGACAGTTTTGCTCTTTGGGACCCGAGGACTGGAGGCAAAACCGTGATTCCAGCCCGCGGGGATGAATACTTGGATGACATTGCGGACCTCGCTTGGTCTCCTGATGGAAGGCGATTTGCGGTTACGCTTCGAGGCCGTGAGGTTTTAATCTACGACGCTCACACCTGGAAACCGGTTGCGCGCTGGCCCGGCGTGAGCGGCCGCATCGCTTTTGCAAACACCGGAATGCTGCTTTCGCGGCTTAACGACGGAACTCTCCGGGCACTGGATGTTTCGAGCCTCAAGGGATTCGTCGAACATTAAGCCGCCGACGAACACTGAACCTCCCCAGGCTCCGACTCGATAAGAATCCCAAACGGCCGGCAGCACACCTCGCAATCGGTCGTAAACCGCTGCGTCCAGGTGCTCGTGTCCAAGGACCTGGCCACGAAAAGGGCATTCAAGGGTTGCACGTGCAATGTGCAGTTGCCTGCTTTGGACTCGAATCTCCTTGATCCGGTCGACCACCCGTGCTCAGAATACCAACCAGCAAGTACCAGATTCTAATTGCCTATGAATTCAACCGTGCCTCGAATCGCCAGTGCCACCCTCCTTGCATTTTCCATTTTGCTGCTTTCCGACGCCATTCCCGCGACGGCCCAATCGACGGCTGAAAAGGAGCCTCCCGTCATCGACCCTGGTCCGGTCGGCGGTCCGCCTTCGGATGCGGTCGTGCTTTTTGACGGCAAGGATCTTTCACAATGGAAAGGCGCCTCTGGTGGTGAAGCCAGATGGAAGCTGGGGAACGGGTACATGGAGGTCACGAGCACGGGCAACATTGTCAGCAAGGAAGAGTTTGGCGATGTGCAAGTGCATGTCGAATGGGCTTCACCGAGCGAGGTTAAGGGAGAAGGGCAAGGGCGCGGCAACAGCGGCGTTTACCTGCAAGGACGCTACGAAATCCAGGTCCTTGATTCCTACGAAAACAAGACCTACTTCAATGGCCAGGCTGCCGCTCTTTACGGTGTCGCCGCTCCC
>Ga0326727_10002392_pt1 | contig 64227 bp, 54 predicted proteins | sample MB2enrmetagenome_FD_207643 | JGI IMG/M metagenome (GOLD analysis project Ga0326727, IMG submission 207643) | Lab enriched peat soil microbial communities from McLean, Ithaca, NY, United States - MB29MY | ecosystem: Environmental > Terrestrial > Soil > Wetlands > Peat | place: USA: New York...
CGGCGAAACTTTGGCTTTACCGTCCGGGCAACTTTATGTTCTGATTCTGAACATGAAAAGAAAACTCACCTTGGCCGTAACTCTCCTTGCCGCCGGCATCGGGCTGGCTACCAGCGTTTGGGCCCAGCAGGCGCCCGCGGCAAAACCCGTGCAGGCTCCGTCCTCCACCGCTACAGCACCCGCTCCCACGCCGGCGAGCCCTGCGGCTTCCGAGTTCAAGACCGAGAAGGAAACAGCCAGCTACGCCCTGGGCATGAACATTGGCGACAGCATCAGCAAGAGCCTGAAGCGCGACGGGATTGACATTGATCCCGCGATTTTCTTACGCGGACTGAAGGAGGCACTCGCCGGAGAGAAGCAGGCGCTGACCGAAGAGGAAGCCAAGACCGCGTTCACCGCATACCAGAAGAAGGCGCGCGAAGTGCAGGAAGCAAAATTGAAGATCGTCGCCGAAGCAAACAAGAAGGAGAGCGAAGCCTTCCTGGCCGCCAACAAGTCGAACGAAGGCGTGGTAACCCTGCCCAGCGGATTGCAGTACAAGATTGAAAAGCAGGGCGACGGCCCCAAGCCGCTCTCAACCGACACCGTCGAGGTCAACTATCGCGGCACGCTGATCGACGGCAACGAATTCGACAGCTCCTACAAACGCGGCCAGACGGCAACGTTCCCTGTCACCCGGGTGATCAAGGGTTGGACAGAGATCCTGCAACTGATGCCGGTTGGTTCCAAGTACAAGATTTTTGTTCCTGCCGATCTTGCCTATGGGCCACGCCCCGCGGGTCCCGATATCGGTCCCGAAAGCGCCTTGATCTTCGACATTGAACTGGTTTCGATCAAGCCCAAGCCAGAACCGGCCGCCACCAAGCCAGCCCCAAGTTTGAACGCGCCGGCCAAGCCTGCAACCGCGCCAGATGCGGCCAAGCCGACCGTACCGGCGAAGTAGCCGCCCGGTTCTGGACCATGAGAAAGCCCGCCATCACCTGGCGGGCTTTGTTTGTGCCGAAGCCGCTTGCGTTTACTTCTGGGCGGTCAGCTCGACGAACTCGAAGCGCTCCAACTGCTGCTCGAAGGGAATGGAAAACTGCTTCTCGATCTTCGTGCGGTAGGTTGGCCCGGAGTTGTAGGTGCAGAACGGATAGAGTTTGCCATCCGGCGCGGCATAATGAATCACGCAGCGCTTCACCCGCTCGATATCGTAGTTGTAGGAGTCCTGAAAGTGCATGCCGGCCACCAGCAGGGTGCGATAGGTAAAGGTTCCATCCATGCCGTCGCGTCCCAACTTTTTGTTGGTCATGCCCTGGATGGTGTTGAGGAACTTCTCGAAGGTGAGTCCCGCGGGCGCCAGTTCGGGCTTGAAGTGCTTCTTCAAATCCATCCAGCCCATGGCGCCGTTGTAATACTTCATGAGCCCGCCAAAGGACTTGCGCGACAACATCTCGATATCCTGGAGCATGGCTGGAATGTCTACGAACTGGGTCACCGGGACGGCCTTGCGCGACTTCTCATCGACGAACATGTAGGTTCCCAGGGAGCAATGCGGATGGGCGGAAATGGTGGGCACGCCGCGATGCTCGACGGCCGCGATGAGCTTGCTGAACGGGGTGATTGCCGACAGCGGGAACCAGTCGTTGTACTTGTCAAACATTCCCGTCTGGTCGCTGAGGGCGAAGGCCAGATCGGTGAGGGTGAAGCGCTTGGCTTCCAATTCCTTCTTTGCGATGCGGCCGGTGAAGGCGACGGGCTGGAAGCTGATGCCGCTGACGGTATCCACGTTGTCGATGGCAACTTTGAGAATGTCACCCAGCTGATGATCGTTCAGGCCCTTGACGATGGTCGGCACGAATACGATCTTCATCCCCGCTTTGCGGCAGTTCTCGATGCACTGCATTTTCTTTTCGAGCAGCGGCTCGCCGCGCGTCTTGAGGTAAATGTCATCGCTGACGCCATCGAACTGGAGATACAAGGTCGCCAGTCCGGCTTGCTTGCACTGCTGCGCAAACTCGAGGCTGGCGGCGATCAGGATGCCGTTGGTGGCCGCCTGTAGATGGGTGAATCCCATCTGGCTGGCCATCTTGAGAATCTCAATGAACTTGGGGTGGATGGTCGGCTCGCCGCCGGAGAACTGAACCACGCGGCCGTCCACGGGACGCTCGTTGCGCAGCGCCAGCAACATGGTGCGCACCTGCTCGATATCCGGCTCATACAAATAGCCGGCGGCATTGGCGTTGGCAAAGCAGACCGGGCAGGTAAGGTTGCAACGGTTGGTCAGATCGACGTTGGCCAGGGCGCTGTGCGAGGTGTGCAGGGAGCAGAGTCCGCAATCGTCCGGACATTTGGCTTCGGCACCCTGATCGACCGCCGGGTTGCTGAGCCCGCAGTTGTCACCGAAGGTCCACTCCTCCATCTTCAGGTAGAGGGCGACATCGGAGTAGACGCAGTCTTTGAAATAGCCGTGCTGGGGGCACGTTTTCTCCATCATGACGCGGCCGTTCTCTTCAAAGATACGGGCCGGGAGGAGGGTGGTCGTCTCGCAGTCCGGACACAGCGAGGTCGTATGTTTCGGGAGCCCCTTTTGCAACGGCTGAATTGGACCACCGGTCAAAGTCTTTTCAGGTTGCAGGATTTTCAAATCCGGGCGCTTTGCCGACGCAAATGAGGTACTCAAGGCTGTCTCCGCTCAACAATCAGAATTAGAGGGAGCATGGACGCTCTCCCGTGATTCTAGTGTGCCCCCTGGAGCGCACCGGGCACAGTGGCAGCGGTCACCCGCCTCGGTGAGGCCACTTTTCAGCGAATCGCAATTTCATGCATCCAGTGGCGATTCCGGGAACCGGGCGTACCTGCCCGGGGTCAATACCATGGAGGCGCAAGGAGAAATGCGAATTTGTAATCTGGCGCGCGGCGGAGAAATCACTGGGCGCGCCGGACACCACAACCAAGAATGACCGGGTTCGGAAGGAGACCGCATGAGACGACTGCTGCTAGTTCCTGCCTTCGCACTACTATCGCTACTGACGCCTGGCTTGGCCCAGGACACTGCGCAGAACGCCGTCAGGCACGCGCCCAGGCCGGTTCCAAGGGCCACGGCGGCAGAGGCCACAAGCGCCGAGCTGCCCATCCGCCGCGTGGTGCTCTACAAGAATGGGGTGGGATACTTCGAACACCGGGGCCGGGTGACGGGCAACCAGGACCTCAATGTCCGCTTCACCACGGCGCAGTTGAACGACGTGCTGAAGTCTCTCACGGTGGTCGATCTCGGCGGGGGCAGGATCGGCGGGGTTCGCTATAACTCCATTGCGCCGCTCGGCCAGCGCCTGGACACCCTGCGCCTGGCGCTGGACGCCAACACCAGCCGCGCCGGGTTCCTCGACGCCCTGCGCGGCGCACGCATCGAGGTGCGCTCCACGAGCGCCTCGGCCAGCGGACGACTGCTCACAGTGGAAGAGGTCACGCGGGTGGAAAAGGGCGGCACGGAAGTCAAGAGCACGGAAATCTCACTGGTTACCGACTCCGGCGATCTGCGCACGTTTGAGCTGACTCCGGCAACTTCAGTGCGCATCCTGGAGGGCGACATGACCCGCGAAGTGGGGCGGTACATGGCCCTGCTGGCCAGCGCGCGCGACAAGGACGTGCGCCAGATGACAATCTCCACGGCGGGCGATGGCGAGCGCGAGGTCGTGGTCAGTTATATCAGCGAGGTCCCGGTGTGGAAGTCCACGTATCGAATCATTCTTCCCGAAGATGGCGGGGCCAAGCCTTTGCTGCAAGGCTGGGCGATCGTGGACAACACGGTGGGCGAGGACTGGCGCAACATACAGCTCTCGCTGGTCGCCGGAGCGCCGCAATCGTTTGTGGAACAGATCTCGCAGCCCTACTACGTGCGCAGGCCGGTGGTGGAACTGCCCCGGACCGCGCAACTGACGCCGCAAACCCATGAGGGCGCGGAGTACACGCAAGTGGCGCCCCCAGCCTCCGCGCCTGAATTGCGCAGCGGCAGCACGGACGGCCAACCGGGAGGCGTCATCGGCGGCGTGGTGAGCAGTACCGGAGGCGGTAGCGGTGTGGGCGGGGGAACTTATCACGTCAAGGCGCTGGGCGGAAGAAACTACAACCAAATGACAGAGGCGGAGAATGGCTCCGCCGTGGCCGCCGCTGCGCCTGCGGCTGCGGCTCCCGAGAGGTATGAGCAGTCGTTCGAAGCTCAGTCCACGGGCGAAGCCCTGGGCGATATGTTCGAGTACGCCATCCAACAGAATGTCACTGTGTTGCAGAACCAGTCAGCGCTGGTTCCCATTGTGCAGGCGCATGTGGATGCAGAAAAAGTGACGCTCTGGAATGCGCGCGAGCATACCCCGGTGCGCGCGTTGTGGCTCACCAACTCCAGCGGGCTGACGCTGGATGCGGGCACGTTCAACATCATTGAGGCGGGAGCGTTCGCCGGCGAGGGACTGCTGGCCGAGGTCCGGCCCAACGAGCGCCGCCTGATCTCCTACGCTGCCGATACGGCGGTGCGGGTGAAGAGCGAAGGCGCTAGCGAGACGCGTCCCTACACCCGGCTGCGAGCTGCGCACGGGATTCTGTTCCTGACCCGCGAGTTGAGGGAAACCCGCACCTACACGGTTTCGAACTCGGACACCACGGCGCGCAGCGTCGTCATTGAGCACCCGGCGCGGACGGGCTGGCACTTCATCGACAAAGAACTGAAGCCGGAGGAAACTTCGAACTCGTATGACCGCTTCCGCGTGAAGGTGGCTCCGGCCAGCAGCGCAAAGCTGGTGGTCGCCGAATACTTCCCGCAGGAGACCACTTACGCCCTGATTACGGCCGACGAAAACCTGATTGGCTTCATCCTCAAGAGCGACGGAATCCAGCCAGACGTTGAGTCGGCGCTGCGGCAACTGCTGGCCAAAAAGGATGCCATCGCCGCCGTGCGGCGGGTGCTCAAGGAACGCCGCGACGATGTGGACGGCATCACCAGGGAGCAGGCGCGCATTCGCGAGAACATGAAGGCGCTGAAGGGCAGCGCCGAGGAGAAAGCCCTGGTTGAGCGCTATGTCGCCGGACTGAACCGGCAGGAAGACCTGCTGGGGGCGCTGAATTCTGAAATTGCCGAAAAAGAATTGGAACTTAATGCCCGTGAGAGTGAATACCAACAGATGGCTGAGTCGATGGCATTTGACCAAGCCAGATAGTTCCTCCTGTCGCAACGCTGTCCGCCGGTAAACGGCGGACTTTTTTGTTGGGCGCGCCGCCTCGTTTGCCCGGCGGAGTTCCGCAACGCGGCCGGGGGCGTTCATTCTGAAACTGGCGCGGGAAGCGAAATCAGGGGCGGGTGGAGAATCGATTGCCGGCTGGAAAGCTTGAGCGTTCGGAGATGATTTGAGCTGCGCTGGGGTCCTTCGCCAAGGCTCAGGATGACACTTCAAGAACAGGAGCAAGGGCGGGAGCAAAGGATGGGTCAACTACCCCACATCTGCCAACAGCCAACAGCGGGCAGATATGGGGCAGCAGGCTGGCGCTTCGACAATGGCTTGATCTAATCGCCCATTACTTCTTCTGTTGTCTCTTCAGGACTAACCGCGGGGGACTTGGGCGACGGTTTTGCGGCCAGGCTGCCGAGGGGAACAAAACTTCCCACCTCGGGAGCTTTTTCGCCCAGGACATGCTGCTTGTACAAGGCCATCATGCGGGCGTTTTCAGCGTCCTGCTTGACCTTGGCGTCGCGCGCCCTGAGCTTTTCCTCGCGGGCGGTGCGGGCAATGCCCTGATCGTCCAGCGTGGTGTTGCGACCGGCGTGGACGTGTTCCTGGTTGAGGGTCAGCGAGTGCTCCGTGTTCTCCAGGGCAACCTTTTTACCGCCGGCGAAGATCTCATGGCGGCCGTGTTCCTCATACCACTTGGTCAGGGTAGCTGTCATGTGCATCTTCTCGATGATGTTGCGCCAGCCGACACCCGTGTTATAGGCGCAGAAACTGATCTCGCCTTCCTGGGTGGCGTAAGGGATGATGCACTGCTCGGTGCGGCGGAAATCGTAGTTGAACAAATCCTGGAACCACATGCCGGCGATGAAAAGGAAGTTCCAGCGGTCGGCGCGGCGCTTCTGCACGTCTTCCAGGGTGCGGTCGGGACTGGACCTGCCGTACTTGAACTCCGCCTTTTTGGTGGCCGCGAAGGTTTTGTCAAACTTCTTGAGCAGGTCGGTGAATTTGAAGTGGGTTGGCGACTGGAAAGGATCGTAGTTGCGTGCCAAGGCCAAGGCCATGCCGAGGTTGGACCAGCGGGCACTGCGCCCGGCATCGGTTACCTTGGCGACGTCTTTTGCAACCTGGTCGGCATAGATAAACTTGGTGACCGGAACCGCTTCCTTGGTTTCCTTGTCGATCATCAACGCCATGCCAACCCCGCAGTTGGGATGGCAGCCGCAATTGACCGATCCCCAATCCTTGCCTGCGCCATGCACGACGTCAGCCCAGTCGCTGAAGGTTCCCATGAACGAAATGGGAAACCAGTCGCGGGCCGGCTCGCCCAGGCCGGTTTGATTCTTGACGTCATGGGCGAGGTGGCTGAGGGTGTAGCGCTGCGCCTGGCGGCGCTCGTCGGTGATGGCCTCGTCGCGCCCGGTGAAGGAAACCGGCTGAAACGAGAGGAACGAAATGCGCTTGGGATTATCGAGCGCAAACTGAATGATGCGCCCGACCTGCTCATTGTTGACGCCGTTGACAATGGTGGTGACGGGAACGATTTCGACCCCGGCGCTGTGCAGGTTTTCGATGGCGCGCAACTTTACGTCAAAAAGGTTGCCGACGGCGCGGTGCGAGTTGGCGGCGTTGCCGATGCCGTCGAACTGAAGGTAGGCGTAGCGCAGCCCGGCTTCGGCCGCCTGCTTGCAGAATTCCGGCGACTTGGCGAACTCAATGCCGTTGGTGGCCGCCTGCACCGAGTTGTAACCCACTTTGCGGGCGTAGGCCACGGCTTCCAGAAAGTGTGGCGACAGGGTCGGCTCGCCACCGCTGAACTGCACGCTCATCTGGCGACGGGGCTTGATGGTGATGGCGTTGTCGAGCATGGTCTTGATGTCTTCCCAGCCGAGTTCGTGGACAAAACCGACCTGGTTGGCATCCATGAAGCAGGGATCGCACATCATGTTGCAGCGGTTGGTGAGGTCGATGGTGAGGACCGAACCGCGGCCATACTTGACGGTGGAGGTGCCGTGATTGTGCAGGCGCTCGTCATTGTGGGCGCGCATGTCACGGCCGGGAAACGTCTCCTCAAGGTGGCGGAAGAATTCGGTATCGACGGCCATCACGTCTTCAAAGTGACCGTGTTTGGGGCAGTCCTTGATCATGAGAATCCGGCCATCGCGCTCGATGATCTGCGCCTTGATTTCGCCTACTTTTTCGTTGAGCAGAACCTCGTGGGGCAGTTTGCCGTCCACGATCTGCTGGCGAATCTCCGGCACGCACTTGGGGCACAGGGAGTCAGTGGTGCGCGGCCAGCCCAACGGGGGCTTAGTCTTCTGATACGACTTGAGCAGCGGCTGATCGGCCCACTTGGGCGTGATGGAGGGCCGCGGATGGATGCTGTTCAGTTGGTCAAAGATAACCCAGGCTCCCTTGGCCGCGTAGGTGAAGACCTTTTCGACGTACTTGATCGGTTTATGCATGAACTGCTGACTCCTCATCGGGTCCGGCTGGCGGCCCGGGATCGTTTCCCGTTCACTTCCGGTGTCGCTAGGAATGGCTGAAATCGAGTTCACCCACGGAGCGGCGCGCAGGGCGCCACGACCCTATGCTAGGGTGTGGCGGCGGTCATTCCCAAAGTGGAATCCATGAATGGCGGTATTCGGGGGCTGACCTGCGAAATATCACATCGAGTGGTGACGTAAGTCACACGCCAAATGGTTGAAAGCAGGCGCGTTGGGGAGGCGGTTGCAGCAGGCATGGAACCGCGGGCGTGACTTTGACGTATGATGTCGCAGAGCTTGCTGGATGGAAGTCAGGATTTGAGCCCGGCGTGCCCAGGAGAAGCCATGTACTGCTCAAGTTGCGGCAAAGAAATCGGTGAACACCCAGCCTTCTGCCAGTTCTGCGGGGCCGCCGTCGCTCCCGTGCCAACCTTTGCAGCGGGCGCGGCGAAGCGTCCCTTTGCCCGTTACCGTACCGACAAGAAGATTGCCGGCGTCTGCGGCGGCGTGGCCCGGTACTTCGATCTGGACTCCACGGTGGTGCGCGCTGTCTGGCTGCTGTGCGTTCTGGTGGGAGGTTGCGGTCTGCTCGCCTACCTGGTGCTGTGGATCGTAATGCCGCTGGATCCCGAATCGCCGATGCTGCCGGCGTGAGGAGTGGTGCAGGGCATTGCAGCGAAGGCGATCATGCACGCGAAATTCTTCAGGGGCGTAGCGAGTGCTGAAGTTGGGGCCCGTGTTGGTACACCGTGGAGAGCGCGAGCCTGGCGGCGGATGCGCGTGGTTGGGTGGTCGAAAAGCCTTTGGCGCCGCACACCAGATTTGAACTGCGCTGGGGGCGCTACGCGGAGAGAGGTTTTTCGATGGCAAAGACAGTCTTCAATGGAAAACGCTTTGCGCCAGGACGTTCTTTCTCTCTCTGGCTGCGGAGTGACCATTGGTGTACCACCGGGTTGACCGGGATGCGGCTCCGGCCACAGAATTGAGGTGCTCTGGTGTCCTCCGTCCCCCTGGTGAACCAATTTTCGCGTCCTTTGCAGCCGTGCCCCAGGCACGCGGTTTCCGCGCGAGTTCGTGTGCGCCGCGCCCTGCTGCCGGCTGCCTTGCTGTCAATGATCCTTTTGTCGATTGGCTGCGGAGGCAAGAAGCCGACGGCGCGCAATGTTCCTCCCGCGCCTTCCCTTCCAGCTGCTCCAGCCGCGCACGCGGGCGCGGCGCGGACTTCCGACGCCGACCTTCACGTCGATCCCCACGCGCCGGTGCTATGGACTCAGGAGGGATACGCGAGCTGGTACGGCCCCGACTACCACGGTCATAATACGGCCAGCGGCGAGGTCTATAACCAGAACGGCAAGACCGCCGCGCACAACACGCTGCCGCTGAATTCCATTGTCCGCGTGGTCAACCTCAAGAGCCATCAGTCCACGGTGGTTCGCATCAACGACCGCGGACCTTTTGTGGGCGACCGGATCATCGATCTCTCGGCGGCGGCGGCCAAGGCCGTCAACGTCTACCTGCCGGGAACTGCCAAGGTTCGCCTGGAAGTGCTGAAATCGCCGCACCCCATTGAAACCGGCGGGCGCTGGTGCGTGCAGGTGGGAGCGTTTGATTCGGAATCCGGCGCCAAACGCCTGCAAGGGCATCTGCTGCGCCGCTACCCGGACGCCGACGTGCTGCGGTTCAAAGGGCCGACCGGTTACTGGGTGCGCATCCGCGTTGCCCACGACGAGAAGGGGAAAACTCTCGAGGTCTTCGATCATGTGGAGGTGAACGAAGGCGGGGTCTTCCTGGTTCGGCTGGACTGACGACTATGCTACATTGGCCGAGCAAGGAGCATGCATGAACGACTGCCTTTTCTGCAAGATTATCGCCGGTGAAATACCCTCGAAGAAGGTCTACGAAGACGACCAGGTGCTCGTCTTTGAGGACATTAAACCGGTCGCGCCTACGCACGTACTCATCGTGCCCAAGCGCCACTTTGCCGGACTCAAGGAAGCCTTGCCGTCCGACGCCGGCATCATCGGCTACTGCCACCTGGTTGCCGCCAAGCTGGGACGCGAGCGCAAGATTGAGGACGGCTACCGGACGGTGCTCAACGTGGGTCCACGCAGCGGCCAGTCCGTCTTCCACATGCACCTGCACCTGATTGGCGGACGCGACATGAAGTGGCCTCCGGGCTAAGGGCTGGGAATTTTGCGGATCAACTTCTGACCGAGTGGCGTGCAGGGCGCTGCCATCGGGCGTGGCGCCAACGCCGGGAGGGCGCGAATGACTTACCTGCTTTGCCGGAATCGCGTGGCGGACTTCGAGCGCTGGAAGCGAGTGTTTGCTTCCCACCGGTCTGCCCACCTGGGCGCCGGGCTTCGCCTGATCCACCTCTGGCGCGGGGCCGAGGATGCGAACAACATTTTCTTTGTCTTTGAAGTTGCCAGCGTGGACAAAGCACGCGAGTTCATCGGCGACCCCGAGGCGGCCAAAGCCGCGGCAGCGTCGGGCGTACTCGATGGCGAGTATCATTTCGCCGTGGACGCCGGGGGCTACGGAGCGGCGCCGGATCTGGCGGCGTGACGCTGGCGATTTCCGGGGATCAGTATTCCTGCAGTTCGGCTTCGCTGGTGGCGTGGCGCCGCAGCAGTTGCGGCAGGTTCTGCGAGAACGCCGAGCGCGGCAGCACCATGTCGCAGCCCGCTTCCTGCGCCTTCACCTTCAACTCTCCCTGCAGGTGCGAGAGAAACCCGATGATGCTGGTTTCTTTCTTGAACTTCGACTTGAGCTTGGGAATGACCGTCAGGGGCTTCACGGTGTGATGGTTCAGGTCGATGATGATCAGCGATGGCTTCTCATCCCCGGCCGCCACCAGTTCCAGAACTTCCTTGTCGGTCTTGACGAAGTTCACCTTGACGTTGAGTTTGCGCGCGGTTTCCTGCACCTTGGCCATGAAGAACAAGTCATCAATGAAGGCTACGATGAGCTTGGGACTGGAGTTGTCGAGCACCGGCATGGCTTCGTATCCCGGCCGTCCGGCGTTACCCTCGTGCTGCAGGGTGCGGTAGGAGTGGTCCATGGGAGCGCTGTAGATGCCGGCATCCGGAGTCCTTTGATTGACCACGGAACGGAAGACGCGATTGTTGCTGGCGCCGTTGCCATTGCCGTTGCCGTTGACTTCGACGAAGTTTTTGCGCGCCGGCGGTTTGGTTTTGAATTGTCTCTTCATGGCTGGCTTCCCTTGCACGGCTGGACTTTCCGGAGAAGCCTGGGACGGGTTCTGATTGGCTTGTCCTGCTGCATCCCGGGTCTGAGGCCCGGCTTGCGCGCCCACACCCTGACCACCGCGACGCCCGCGGCGGCGCTTGCGTCCTCTCCCGCCGTTGCTGGCAGGATGGTTCGATCCACTATTCATATTGTCAGGCTTCTCTTGTGTTTAGTTGCTTTTTGCAATTCCATCCTGCGGCGCACGACCGGTTGTGGTGAAAGCCAGGCGACCGCTGGAACTTTGGTGTTTGCTGCTTTTGCGGCCCATCCGTTGGACTAGCCGCCAGCATTGGGATCAAACTTCTTGAATCCGGGGAGATACACAATCTTACCCAACGCTCCCCGAACCGGCAAGCTTAATGTTCCGCCCGCCTGTGGATATCGGCCAGTTGCAAACCCGTGGCCGACACTGTTCAGATGCTAAAACTGCGGCTGGGGTCGCTAACCATTGCAAATCCTGCCAGCCTCTGCTTCCCTTGCGAACCATTCTGCGGACCCTGACCACTCGACCGGGGATGGGAGTGGTGGGCGCTGTAGGATTCGAACCTACGACTTCCACCGTGTGAAGGTGACACTCTACCGCTGAGTTAAGCGCCCGCTTTGTCTGCTCACTCCGGATTGTAACAAACCCTCCCGGATTCGCAAATCGGAGTGGCTGTGACTTTTCCCGGCGGTGGCAAGCGGCTTCGGGCATAATAGGCGCAGTACGGTTCTCCATTGGCATGATCTGGAAGCGCAGCAAGCCCGACAACCCGGAACGCGCAGATAGCGGTGGTGAATCCGGGGACTCCCCGCAACTTTCGCAGGTCGAGGGGGTTCCAAATGACATGAGTAGCCTGGCCATCGGCGGTGCTTTCTCCGGGTCAACGGGGGTTGGCGCCGGGCAGCAGGTCCGGTTCAGCGACCCGTCCGGGCTAGACGATGCCCAGGTGATGCTGCGGGTGCGCGACGGGGATGACGCCGCCTTCAACTACCTGGTGGAGCGCTATCGCCGGGCCATGATCGGGTTTATGTACCGGATGGTGCATAACGCGGCCATCGCGGAAGAGCTCTCGCAGGAGGTTTTTCTGCGCGTCTACCGTTCCCGCGGCAGCTATACGGCCGATGCCAAGTTCACCACCTGGCTGTACCGGATCGCGACCAACCTGGCGGTGAATCACGCGCGCGATAACAGGCACGAGCGCCCGGAGGAAAAATCCAGCCTGGATGAGGTCAACGCGGAAACCGGGCTGGCGATGGATGTGGCCGACCCCAAGCCCAGCGCGGAGCAGGAGATTCTGCGCCGGGAGCGGTTGCGGGCCATCCGTAGAGAAGTGGCCGCCCTGCCTGAACGCCAGCGCATGGCCGTGATGATGCACAAGTTTCAGGGGTTGGATTACCGCCAGATCGCGGAGGTTTTGCACCTCAGCGAGTCGGCCACAAAAAGTCTGCTCTTCCGCGCCTACGAGAAACTGCGCGAGAGTTTGAAGGATTTTATATAGAGGCAGTTATGAATTGCAGGATCATTCACGAACAGTTGCCGGATGTGGCCCTTGGGATTGCCCCGGCGGCGCCCGAGGTCGAACTCCATCTTGGCGAGTGCCACGAGTGTGCCGAGACCTTGAAGGCTCTGCGCTCCACCATGAACCTGCTGGATGAGTGGAGGGCGCCCGAACCCTCGCCATTCTGGGATGTCCGCATGCAGGCGCGATTGCGCGAAGAACAGGCGCGCGCCTCCAGCGGATGGTTGCAGTGGCTGCGCCGTCCCGTGCTGAGCGTGGCCGCGGCGCTGTGCCTGGTCGCCGGCATCGGTTTGTACCAGGTGGGACGCTTCCTGAACCCAGCCGAAAATTCACCGGTCGCAGGGCCGGTTCACGTGATCGCCCCGACTGGAACGGCGGTGGCCGACTTGCAATACCTGGATAAGAATTCAGACCTGCTGCAAAACTTCGACGCCTTGGACGACATGGACGGCGACGCAGATACGAACGCGGGCAATTAGCTCGCAAGGACTTTGACGGCGATGCGCACGAACTACATTCCGGCGATTCTGGTCACACTGACGCTAGCCGTACCCCTGTGGGCCGGACAGCACCAGTCGGGACACGCATCCGGAGGTGGCGCGCATGCGGCGTATGGGGGGTACGGACGGCCGCAGACAGCCCCGCGGCCGCAGGCAGCCCCGCGGCCGCAGTTCCAGGCACGCGGGCAATCCTATGGAGGCGCGCATAGCGCCGCTCCCGCCCAGCCGCAAATCATGCGTCCACCGGCGGCGCCGCACCAGATCATTCGCGGACCGGGGCCGCACAACGGCGACTGGCTGCGCCACACCATGCAACTTCCGCCCCAGGAGCAGCAGCGCAGGCTGGAACAGGATCAGCACTTCCGCCAGCTTCCGTCACAGCGCCAGGAGCAGCTAAGAAACCGTTTGCAGAATTTCAACTCGATGCCTGCGGAACAACGGCAGCGGGTGCTGAACCGCATGGAGATGATCGAGCATCTGAGACCCGAGCAGCAAAGGCAGGCGGAAGTACTGTTTGGGCAGTTCCGCGCCATGGACCCGCAGCGCAAAGAGATGATGCGGAGCACTTTGCGGCAGATGCGAACCATGCCTCCGGAAGCCCGCGAGCGGCTGATGAACTCACCGGAAACGCAGTCGCGTTATTCGCCGCAGGAGATCCAGATGCTGCACGGCTTCAACGACATTGGCTTTGCGGGACCGCAGCCGTAGGCCGCGATTGGCTGCGCGGGCCAGAGCGTAGAGCGCGCCTCATGGGTGCGGCTTACGCCGGGGACGAATTGCCGCCTCACCCCTTGAAGTAGTTCCGGGCCAGGAAAAGTACGTTTGCGGGACGCTCCGCCAGGCGCCGCATGAAGTACGGATACCACTCCGTGCCGAACGGAATATAGCAGCGCACGCCCCAGCCCTCACGGGCCAGGCTCTCCTGCAGATCGCGCCGCACCCCGTGCAGCATCTGAAACTCGAAAGCCGTCTTGGGGATGCCTTCCTGGATGGTCCATTCCTTGATGGCGCCGATGATCTTTTCGTCGTGCGTCGCCAGGCCGTGAAAGATCCCGCTCTTGAGGATGTATTTGGCCACCTTGAGGTAGTTTGCGTCCACGTCCTGCTTGCTGGGATAGGCGATGGAAGCCGGTTCGCGGTAGGCTCCCTTGCAGAGACGGATGCGAATTCCCTCGACGCAGAGCTGGCTGGCGTCTTCGGCGGTGCGGTAGAGATACGCCTGCAATACGGTGCCGATGTGGCCCGCGGCGCCGGGCTGGCGGTGCAGTTCGCGCACCAAATCCAGCGTCTTCTGGGTGTAGGCCGAGCCTTCCATGTCAATGCGAAGAAAGCTGCCGATGGCGATGGCGTGCTGGAGCAGTTCGGCCACCGTACGGCGCGCCAGAGGTTCGTCCACGTCCAACCCCATGTGGGTCAACTTCAAGCTCACGTTGGCGTCCAGCTTGAGGCGCTGAATCTCATCCAGCAAATGCTGATAGAGAGCTTTACTCTGCAGCGCCTCTTCGCGGTTGGTGACGTTTTCGCCGAGGCTGTCCACCGACACCCGCACGCCCAGCTGGTTCATGGCCATGGTGGCGGCGATCAGTTCTTCCATGGTGATGCCTGCAACAAAGCGCCGGGAAAGCTTCTGCCCAACCACTGAGTTCTCGGCCATCGAACGAATGCTTTTACTCCCGGAGAGCGCAATAAAAAAGGAACGCAGCATGGCGGATCCTTCAAGCCGGAGTTGGAGCGCCGGCTATTTCCATGAACGGTGCATGGTCATCGCGGCAGGCAAACGCGCGCCGCAGGCGGCAGGCGCGGAGGAATTCTCTGGAACGGTGACCCATGGTTGTACCACACCGGAGGCAACTCTGTAAGTACTCCCGGTGAGTGCGCTCAGTGTCCCGTTTCTTCCAGATACCTTTCCACTTCCATGGCCGCCATGCAGCCGGTTCCCGAAGCCGTGATGGCCTGGCGATAGCGCCGGTCGGCCACGTCGCCGCAGGCATACACGCCCGGCATGCCGGTGTGCACGTAGTCGCGCACCTTGAGGTAGCCATCCTCATCGGTCTCCAGGGCGCCGTGGAACATGGCGGCGTTGGGGGTGTGTCCAATGCCCAGGAACATGGCGCTGACGGGCAAGTCCCATATCTTCCCTGTCTTGAGGTTGCGCAACTTGAGGGCGGTGACTTCCTTGGCGGCCACGTCCAGCACCTCTTCCACCACGGTGTCGGTCATGAAATGAATTTTGTCGTGAGTGCGGGCGCGGTCGAGCATGATCTTGCTGGCCCGGAAACCGTCGCGGCGGTGGATGAGAGTGATGCGGCTGGCGAAGCGGGTGAGAAACAGCGCCTCTTCCATGGCCGAATCGCCGCCGCCGATGACGGCAATCTCCTTGCCGCTGAAGAAGAATCCGTCGCAGGTGGCGCAGGAGGATACGCCGTGACCGATCAGCGCCTTCTCGCTCGGCAATCCCAGCCAGCGCGCGGTGGCCCCGCTGGCAATGATGATGGCGCGGGTTTTGATCTGTTCTTTTCCGGCGGTAAGCACAAAGGGCCGCCCGGTCAGATCGGTTGCCGTCACATGTCCAATGCGGAACTCGGCGCCGAATCGTTCCGCCTGCTTGCGCATGTTCTCGATCAGCTCCGGCCCCTGGATTCCCTCCGGCCAGCCGGGAAAGTTTTCCACCAGCGTCGTCATGGAAAGTTGGCCGCCGGGCTCGTGTCCCTCCAGCACCAGCGGATTCAGGTTGGCCCTGCCGGTATAGATTGCCGCGGTCAGGCCGCTGCATCCCGATCCCAGGATCACTACGTCGCGAATTTCCTCTGCCATCGTTCTCTCTCTCGTTTGCCTTGCGCCGCCGTGCCTCGGCGGCGACCTGCAGGAAGATGGTAAACCAGTCTCCCTAGGTTAATGATTCGCGCCGGCGGTTTTGGATTCCCTGGCACCGGGCAGGCGAGCCAACTCGGCCGCCACCAGGGTCCGCACCGCCATGGCCGTGCGATACTTTTCAAAAATACCGGCCGCCATGCGGAAGATGGGCTCGTAGGCCGACTGATCGAGGGCACGGCAGCGCGCCAGCACAATGGACGCCTTGCCGTAGCGCTCGATGCGTATGCGGCCGGGAGGAGTATTGACCCGGACCACCTCCGCCGGGCTGCCGGTCACCGAATCCGAGATCAGGATCTCGAGCACCTCGCGACTGTCGCGCAGATGCAAGGCCAGCACTTCGCTGGTCGAGCCAGCCTCGACGCTGAGCGAATATTGCACGTCGGTCAGGATTGCCTTCTCCGGAAATTCCCGGCGGATTCGAACCCAGGTGGACGGCGTGGCTGCACTGCCTGGGGGCGCGCCGGCGGCCTGGGCCTCGGCTTCGGTCAAGGTCGTAAGGCCGCGGGAAATCTCGAAATCCGGGGTAAACGATGGCCTCTCCTGGACTTGGGCCAGCGCCCGTCCGATGGCCTCCAGATCGGCCCCGGCGGGATGGCAGGGATTCAGGAAGTTGACCTGGACCTTGGTTGGCGGCGCGCCTGGAGCGGACGGCGCATCCTGGGCCAGAGAGGCCGCCGCCAGCAGGATTGTGGTGCACAAGGATCGCAAAAGCATCGATTTCGACTCAAAGTTCCGCACCGCTGGATTGTAAATGACCGGGCGCAGAGACGGGTGCGCTGCTTCCAGCTATAATTCGGCCATCCGGCGCGCATGACCAGTCCGATGCTTCAATCCGCGCAACGCACCCTGGACCGCCATGGGCTTATTCCGCGGACCCGCCTGGCGCGCCTTTGCCTGGCGCTGACCCTGTTTGTCACGCTCTGGACCCTGACAGGCTGGCACCGGTCCGGCGTCTATCGCGTCCTTCTGGTGGTCCTCGCCGGCTGCCTGCTGGTGCTCGGCTACCGCGCCTTTGCCCAGCGCTTCATGTGGCGGTTGCGCAACCGCCTTATTGTTACTTACGTGTTTATTGGAGTCATTCCTCTCATCCTGTTGGCCACCATGGGCATGGTCGCCGGATACCTGTTTGCGGGACAGTTTTCCACCTTCGTGGTGACAACGGACGTGCGCGACGAGTTGCAGCGCCTGGAGAGTTCCAATCGCACCATCGCCCATCAGGTTGCCGCCGCGCTGCGCCGCAGCGGCGCCATCGATCCGGATCAGCTTGCCATCAATAACGAAGCCTTCCCCGACCGCCAGGTGACCGCGTACTTCCACGGCCACACCCAGACCCTGTTGGGCCCGGCGTCCGGGGGCGAGCTTGCCCCGCCACCCGCAAGGATTCCCGAGGCCGTGCTGATTGTGGACGATGGCGGGCTCTACCTGCGCGCCGTCAACCGCGCCCGGCTTGGCGGCAGCGGCACCGGGGACGAGTTGGTCATTGTCTCCAGCGTGCTCCTGGACAAGCCACACCTGGAATCGATTGTGGCCAACATGGGTATCATCACGCTGTACGGCGAGGGTTCCGCAGGCGAGAGTTCCACGCCGCCAGCCGGCGCACGCATCAAGGTGGGAGACACCGACGTGGACGCCAATCCCCGCGTCGTCTGCGGCTCCATGCCACCGCCGGTGTTCGGCATGGATCTGGACTTCGCTCCCTTCTTCACCATCCTGAACGCGGCGCGTTGGAAAAACGGCGAGCCCAGCAACCTGCTGCTGACGGTCCGCACCCGGCCCTCGCTGCTCTACAACCGGCTCTTCCGCAATCTTGGCGAAACCACCAACGTCATCCTGATTGCCCTGGCTGCCATCGCCGTGGTGTTCGCCCTGATCGAGGTGGTCGCCTTTGTGATTGGGGTGCGGCTGACGCGAACGATGACCTCTTCGGTGGCCAAGCTGTACGATGCGACCCAGCATGTGAACCAGGGAGACTTCTCACACCGCATCGAGGTCAACTCCCGCGACCAGCTGGCATCGCTGGAATCGTCGTTCAACTCCATGACCGAGTCCCTGCGCAAGCTGATCGCCGAGCAGAAGGAGAAGCAGCGCATCGAGAGCGAACTGTTCATCGCCAAGGAAGTCCAAGACCTGCTGTTTCCCCGCGACGTTGCCGACCTGGACGGACTGGAGATGCACGGCGTCTGCCGTTCGGCGCGCACCGTGAGCGGAGACTACTATGACTTTCTTCCGGTGGGCCCGAACGCGGTGGGCCTGGCCATGGGAGACATCAGCGGCAAAGGCATCTCCGCCGCGCTGATGATGGCGACGGTACACGCCTTTGTGCGCGCCCACACCTTGGTGGAACACCTGCCTGCGCCAGCTGGCGCGCCCGGTGGCAGCGAACCCGGGTGCCCATCGCCCGGAGCGATTCTGGCGGTGCTGAACCAGCAGCTCTACAGCAGCACTCCCGCGCACAAGTACGCCACCATGTTCCTGGGCTTCTACGACCAGCAGACGCGCCAGCTCACCTACTCCAACGCCGGACACCTGCCGCCGATTGTGATGCGCCCCAACGGCACGACCCGCCTGCTGGACGTTGGAGGCACCGTCGTCGGCCTGTTTGGAGACATGCGCTATAGCGAAGGCAGCGTCACGCTGAACCCCGGCGACATGGTTGTGGCCTACAGCGACGGCATCACCGAGCCGGAGAACGACTTTGGCGAATTTGGCGAGGAACGCCTGATCCGGATTGTGCGGGAGAACCGCGACCTGGGGCTGCCGCGAATCTCCGACGCCATCCTGGCGGCGGTGATCGACTGGATTGGCGGCGAAGAACAACCCGACGACATGACGGTGGTGCTGGCCAGGGCACGGTAGGGTTGGAGCTGCGTTCGCCAGATGAGACGAGTTCCTCAAAGCGAGAAATCAGCTTACAATCCTTGCATACCTGTACTGGACGCTTGTCTACAAATCGAGAAGAGGGAATCGATGCTCCCCAAGCTACCCCCACTATCTCCGGCTGAGAGCCTTCTGGCCTTTGCACACGGTCACAAGTTCGGCACGATCCTAGCGGACCCGCCGTGGCAATTCCAGAACAGGACCGGCAAGGTCGCGCCAGAACACAAGCGCCTCTCAAGATACGGAACTATGACGTTGGAAGACATCAAGACATTACCAGTCTCCATGGTTGCCGCTGAGACGTCCCACATGTCCATCTTCGCCTATTAGCATAAGCCTCGCAGGTTCGGGTGACCGCCTTGGAATTGCAGATGGATTTTTCGCTCGCCGCACGATTCAGCAGCGCCAGCCAACAGGCGCGCGTGATGACGGAGGCATGGGCACAGGAAAACCTTTACTGTGTGAACTGCGAATCCGAGCATCTTTGCGCCGCGCCTCCCAATACGCAGGTGGTCGACTTTACATGCAGGGGATGTGCGGAACTCTTCCAGCTCAAGAGCCAGAGCGCACCCCTTGGGAGGCGCGTCGCCGACTCTGGATACGACGCTATGTGTCGTGCGATTCGCTCAAACCAGATTCCAAATTTGATCCTCTTGCATTATGACCGCGCCAAGTGGCGCGTCGAAGACGTCATGCTTATCCCATCATTCGGTTTTAGTCTTGCGGCGGTCGAGAAGAGGAAGCCTCTCGGTCCTACCGCGCGGCGCGCTGGGTGGGTCGGTTGCAACATACTCCTTAGCAACATTCCCGGCGACCTGAGACTGCCCTTGGTTGTCAGCTCTCAGGTCGCTGAAAGTTTCTTGGCTCGGAAGCAGTACCGGACCATGTCCGCATTGCGATCCCTAAGCGCCAGTTCCCGCGGGTGGCTCGTCGATGTACTCAACGTAGCTCGTTCGCTCAACAAGCAGGAGTTCCGGCTGAGCGAGCTGTACGCGCAGGACCAACGCCTGGGTGCCTTGCATCCACAGAATCTTCACGTTCGTCCAAAGATCCGCCAGCAGCTCCAGCGGCTGCGGGATATGGGATTGCTCAGCTTCGCAGGGGACGGGGTGTATCGGTGGAGTGCGCCTCGGGAAGACTATGCCCCCATAGGAACGTCGGGCAAACAATCCGGGTGCTCGCACTCGAAACCCGTGTAGAAGCTCGCGAGCGGTGAGCTCTCTAAATCGCATGCGGGGCAGCGGTCATCACACATCGCACACCACTCGTCTGACCATTCCAGACCGCATCTCGGGCACTTGTAGCGGTTCTCGTATATCATTCTTGGCATATTCGAGCGACCTCGTCGTCCATTCTACTCGATGCGGACGCGAGCATAGCCGGGAACTCCAGCCTGGGGCTGGCTCGGTCATAGCTCTCAGTTCGAGGTGTGGGCGATGAGAAAACAACCCTCGCTCCCACGCACCATGTCGACTATTACAAGAACCGAGTTGCCGTCGAAACGGAGTGGAACAATAAAGACCCATTCTTTGATCGGGACTTGACCACCTTCCGCCTGTTGTTCGACCTCAACGTGCTAAGCGTGGGGGTCATAATCACAAGGGCTAGTGAATTACAGGAAATCTTTGATGTGCTTGGCAGGGGCAAGTCTTTTGGTTCGTCGACGACCCACATGGGAAAGCTGATTCCCAAGCTCAACAATCGCGCCTCCGGCGGGTGTCCCGTCCTCGCTTTCGGAATCAAGAGCGAGGCGTACGACCCGGAGCACTGACTTTGTGCTCCCGCGCTGACCTCCCACGGTTAGCCAAAAGAGGGCGTAAATGGAGCGCCAGAAACAAGGGCGGAAGCCGGGTCAGCTACTGCACATCCGCGGGCGCGGTCTCCTTGGCGGCTGGGGCGGATTGACTGGCAGCGGGGGCATGCGCGGCAGCCTGCCTGCGGACCCAGCCGGGATACCACATGGTGAAGGCCAGCGCGGAGGCCGTCAAGGTCGTGGAGATCACGCTGGGCAGCACTCCACCCTTGGCCGCCTGCCACTCCAACACCATGGCCTGCAGAATGAAGTCGGTACCCCAGACCGCGGTGATGAGTTGGTTGGTGCGCACGAACGAGGGAAGGTTCCAGCGTTCCGGAGGAACTCCCTCGCGCGCATATTGCAGGGTGAACGGGCTACCGGCAAGCAGTGAGCCCCAGGCGGTGGCGGCAAGAAGCAGATGCACCAGGAGTCCCTGGTGATGTCCGATGGCTCGCCAGTGCAGGAAGTAGAGTGCCACGAAATCGAAGGTGAAGAAGCTGAAGGAAACCAGTTCCAGGATCTTGGGATTGCGGCGGTGCACCAGCACCTGAACGGCGGTGATCGCCAAGGCCACCAGCAGGGCAGCCAGCGGATAACGGTGGCTCAGCGCACCGAAGAGTATCCAGGGTAAAAAGGCAACGATCAGACTCAAATTCATGGGTGGATAGCTCCGTTCCTTGCAGACCAAAACCTGAATTCCCCGGCGTTGCCACGCTGGCTCGGGCCGGCAAATGGAATCTTCTTGTTCAGGAATGATTCGCCCGAATTGTACCGCTGGCGGCGGGGAATGCAAAACCGAAAGCGGAGCCAGGCGGGCGATGACAACCTCGGGAGGCACGAGCGAGAGGAAGACCTACACCGGCTCCATTTTGGCGGTGAAGTGGCGGAGGAACGGCGGTTCGTAGGTGAGGCGGAGGCCGCGGATGTGGAAGCGTTTGCGCCAGACCTCGGTAATGACCTCAATCACGTAGTCCATGTGGCTCTGGGTGTAAGTGCGGCGGGGGATGGCGAGACGGACGAGGTCCATTTGGGCGGCTGGGCCAAACATGAGGGAGCCGATTTCGACGGAGCGGATGCCGCCTTCGAGGTAGAGTTCGGCGGCCAGGGCGACGCCGGGAAACTGCTCGACGGGGATGTGGGGAACGAAGGCGCGGGCGTCCAGGTAGACGGCGTGGCCGCCGGGCGGCAGGACGAGCGGGATTCCCTGCTCGGCCAGGTGGTTGCCGAGGTAGGCGGTGGAGGCGATGCGGTAGCGTAGGTAGTCGGGATCGAGCGCCTCCTGAAGGCCGACGGCGATGGCCTCGAGGTCGCGTCCGGCCAGGCCGCCGTAGGTGGGATATCCCTCGGTGAGAATGAGCAGGTCTTTTTCCTGCTGGGCGAGCAGGTCGTTGTTGGTGCAGAGAAATCCGCCGATGTTGGCCATGCCGTCTTTCTTGGCGCTCATGGTGCAGCCGTCGCCGAGGGAAAACATTTCCTGGGCGATCTGCTTGGGGGTTTTGTCGGCATAGCCGCGCTCGCGGAGCTTGATGAAGTAGGAGTTCTCGGCGAAGCGGCAGGCGTCAAAGTAAAGCGGGATGTTGTGCTTGTGGCAAAGCTGGCTGACCTGTTGCGCGTTCTCCATGGAGACGGGCTGTCCGCCGCCGGAGTTGTTGGTGATGGTGAGCATGACGAGCGGAATGCGTTTGGGACCGACACGCTGGATGGTTTCGGCCAAAGCATCGACATCCATGTTGCCCTTGAAGGGATGGATGAGGTCGGGCTGGCGGCCCTGGGGAATGACGAGGTCGAGAGCCTCGGCGCCGGCGGTTTCAACATTGGCGCGGGTGGTGTCAAAGTGGGTGTTGTTGGGTACGACGTCGCCGGGTTTGACCATGGTGCTGAACAGGATTCGCTCGGCGGCGCGGCCCTGGTGCGTGGGAATGACATGGGTGTAACCAAAGATGCTCTGCACGGAGTCACGGAAGCGAAGGTAGCTGCGGCTGCCGGCATAGCTCTCATCGCCCTCCATGATGGCCCCCCACTGGTAGGTGGACATGGCGCCGGTGCCGGAGTCGGTGAGCAGATCAATGAGGACATCGTCGGCCAGAAGAAGGAACAGGTTGTAGTGGGCGGCCCGCAGCAGACGTTCGCGATCTTCGCGCTGGTTCCAGTGGATGGGTTCGACACTCTTGATGCGGAATGGCTCGATGATGGTATGGATGGGCATGGGTTCCTCGCTCGGGCAGAAGAACCATTGTAGTGTGGCGGGATGTTTCCTGCAGCAAGGGAAGCTCCGGCGGACGCCGCAGGGACAACGGACGAGGACTTTGCGGGCGCGGGCGACTACTTGAACTGGAACACGACGACGCAGGATTCCGCACCCTCAAACCTGGCCTGCTTTACGGCCTCTTGCGCGGCCGATGCCAGGATGGGATTGCCGCCGAGAATCTTGCTTTCACGGACGCTGCCGGAAGGGGAGAGCTGAAGTTCGAGACGAACGACACCCATGATTTTCATGCGGCGGGCAAGATCTGGGTAGACTACTTTTACTTCGGCGCCCTTGGACTTGCAGACGGGTTCTTCGGAGAAAAGCGAAACCGCGCAGAAGAGCATGGCCGCAAGAACAAGTACTGAGTTCCGCAGAATCCAAAACGTAGGTCGAGTATGTGTCTTCATCGCCATTGCATTGAGAGAATTTGGTATGGTCCGATAGTACTCAATCTCGCGGCAATCGCAACCATTACGTCAGGCCACACACCAATGGTTACCGCGATGGTAAACACGGGTCCGGAGTCGCCGGGCATGACGATTCCGGCTCGCGGCGGGCGCTACTGCACGGCGCAGCAGGGCGTGTCCACCTCCAACATCAGAAACTGCACTTGCGGGACGAGAATTTTCATTTGGTCTTCCAGGCGCTTCCACTCGCGCTGGATCTGGCGGGTGCGGCGGGCGCGAACGGCTCCCTCCAGCCTTTCCGCGGTGAAGGCGAGATTGCCGGGGCCGATGACCATGAGGGAGTTGCGCAATTGCTGCAAGGCGCGCTCGGTGCGCGGGTGGTTGCGATCCTTGATGGCGAAGCGCAGGGACTCCATGCGCGTGGGAAGTTCATTGAGAAAGATGCCACAGAGCTGAATCAACAAGCGGGGATCGCCGCCGGCGTGAGTCAGGAGATGATCGCAGTCGAGCGTAAGCGGTTCGAGGGGCGCGGATTCGGTTGAGGGTTGCATCGGCTTCGCAATCGGTTCATTCATGGCAGTATCCGTTCCAGGCCCGCCGCCGGCATTTCCAAAAAAGAGAAGAGCAAGCGGAGTGGCGATTGTCATTCCTCTATGTTATCGGCAAGTCGGGGGGAAATCTGAAGGGCGGGGCGCGGCAGGATTACAGTCTCCTTCGAAGGTACTCAAAGACCAGGTAACCGATGGAGGCGGCGATCATGGCGATGACGAAGTTCGTACTGGTAAAGATGTCGCGCAGGGCGAAAGCAAAAGTCTTCCCTTGTCCATTGACGGCGGTAAATTCGCCCATCAGCAGATTTGAGTAAAAGAGGAACACGATAAAGAGGATTTCCACCACGCCGCGCCGGACCGGGTTGAGGCGTTGGGGATCTTTGGGGTTGCGCCGCATGGATAAATCATACTAAGAAGCGGGCTGAAAACCTTGCAACTTCGATCGCTGAAAACAAAAATCGGCCGGCATTGCTGCCGGCCAGCGTCGTCTGCTCAAAAATGGTTTGCTGCTAGGCACGAATTCTGCGGCTGCGCTGCTGCAACAGCGATGGCGGCACGCCAAACTTGGCGCGAAACAGATTCGAGAAGGTGGGCGCACTGTGGTATCCGACGGCGCGGCAGATGGCCGAGACCGGCGTGTCGGTGGTCTCCAGAAGCTTATGCGCCATTTGCATGCGGCGGTCCGCCAGGGCGCGCAACGGCGTGATTCCATAGACCTGGCTGAAGACGCGATGGAAATGATGCGGCGACATGCAGGCGGCGCGGGCGATTTTCTCCAGGCAGAGATCTTCGTTGTAGGCGTCCTGAATGCAGACGTAGGCGCGCTGAATGCGGCGATAGAGTTCGGCGCGGGTTCCGGGACGGACGCTGTCAATGGTTTCAATCTGGCGGCTGGCGGCGCTGTAGACCAGCACCACACATTCGGAGACGGCGCGGAACTTGTCGGCAATGCTGCCGATACTGTCGCCACGCAGGCAGGCGGCGCTGAGCGAGCGCAACTTGGGACCGATTTCAAAGGCGCTCTCGTGCTCGACGCACTCGGGGAAACGGACGACGATGCCATCGCTATCCGCGTCCAGCGAAGCGACCAGGGGAGCGCTCAAACTGCGCGCAATATCCGCCATGTACTTTTGCTCAAAAACCAGGGTGACGGCGCGCGGAGTGGCATTGGCTTCAACGCTGATCTCGCCACGCTGGCCTTCATTGATGACGACGAAAGTTGTGGGAGAAAGCGTGTAATGGCCCTGCTCGGTGCGGATCTTGTACTGATCCTGCAACGAATAACGCAGCGACAACGGGCTGATAAACGACTGGATTCCAGGACGCAGGAGACCGCTGGCAAAAACATTTTTCCCTACCAGAGTCTGGCCGGCAGCACTGCCGGAAGACGCATGCTCATCGACACGCACCAGGCTGAAGTCGTTCATCTGCGAGGATTCAAACTCAAGTCCGTTTAACATTTCACAACTCCCAGACTGCTGGATGGTTTCCCTCTACGCTTTGTATTGCCGCCAGAGAAGGTCAAAGTTCCCGGAAAAGGAGAACAACGGCGCTTCTTTACAAAGCTTTACAAATGAGTGATCCGCACACGTCCTGAGAGACGGAAAACGCCGGCATTGGATTACATGGCGTAACCGGAAAAAATTCACTCGAAAACCGCACCGGCGGCGAGTTGGGACGCCCCTGCCTAGTGACCCAGGCGGACTCCGCCGGGTTTGGGCCGGCGCGCCAGCAGGACCAGGGGCATGACCAGCAGGGTGATCAACGCCATGGCGAGAATGGTGTCGCGGTAGGCGAGTACGGCGGCCTGCTGCTGCACCATTCCGTAGATGGTGGCGTAGGCCTGTTGCAGTGCGGCGGGACCGGAGCCGGTACGTACCGCATCGGCGGCGGCGGTGCCTTGCAACAGGCTCTGCATGTGGTTGGAGTTGGCGGTGTGAGCGGCAAGCACGGTTTGGTGCACCTGGGCGCGCCGCGCCAGCATGGTGGTAACAAAGGAAATTCCAAAGCTGCCGCCAAGATTGCGCATGAGGTTGATCATGGACGAAATCTGGTTGTTCTCTTCTTGGGGCACGCCAATGTAGCAAAGAGTGTTGATGGGCACGAAGAGAAACGCCATGCCGATGGACTGGTAGACGCGGTACATCATGGCGGTATGGAAATCGATGCCGAGATAGATGTTGGTCATGTAGAACATGGACCCAGCCAGGGCGATGAATCCGAGGGTGATGAGCTTGCGCGGATCGACGCGCGAGACCAGCATGCCCACGAGGGGCATCATGGCCATGACGACCAGACCTCCGGGAGAAAGCGCCATGCCGGCAAGTTGGGCGGTGTATCCCATGACGGTTTGCAGGTATTGCGGGATGAGCACGGTGGAACCGTAAAGCACCCAGCCGAGGGTGAACATGAGCACGCAACTGACGGCGAAACTGCGGCTCTTAAGAAGACGGAGATTGAGCACCGGGTTCTGCTCACGCATCTCCCAGAGGATGAAGGCGAGGAGACCGACGGCGGCGATGGCGGAAAAAACCTGGATGAAATGAGAGGCAAACCAGTCTTCGCGCTGACCTTTGTCAAGCACGACCTGCAAGGCTCCGAGGCCGACCGCGACCAGGGCGAGGCCCATGTAGTCAACCGGGGTGTGCCTGGCTCTTTGCTGGGCGTCACCGATCCAGGGCGGATCCTCAACCATGCGTGAGGTGAGAAAGAGCGAGAGCAAACCGATGGGGACATTGATGAAAAAGATCCAATGCCAGGAATAATGGTCGGTGATGTAACCGCCGAGAGTGGGCCCGATGGCGGGCGCCAGTACGACGGCCATGCCATACATGGCGAATCCCATGCCCTGCTTGGCGGGCGTAAAGGTGTCTGCCAGAATGGCCTGCTCGCTGGGCCCCAGGCCGCCCCCGCCAGCACCTTGCAGAATGCGGAAAAAGATGAGCATGGGCAGAGTGGTGGAGAGCCCGCAAAACAAGGAACTGAGGGTGAACAGCAAGACGCAGGACATGTAGAAGCGTTTGCGTCCAAAGCGATCACTCATCCAGGCGGAGATGGGCAGAATAATGGCGTTGGAAACCAGGTAGCTGGTGAGAACCCAGGTGGATTCATCCTGGCCGGCGGAAAGCGCTCCGGCGATGTGGGGGAGCGCGACGTTGGCGATGGAAGTGTCCAGCACCTCCATGAAGGTGGCCAGAGTTACGGTCATGGCCACGGCCCATGGATTGTGGGTCGGGCGCCAGCGCGGGCCGGCGCCGGGTTGGGCTTCGCTCACCGAACCTTCACCGAAGGAACGACCGAAAGGCCGGGGCGCAGGCGGCCGTCCTGATTGAAATTGGCCTGGTCGCGATCCACGAAATCGATGCGGACGGGGACGCGCTGCACTACCTTGACGTAGTTTCCGGTGGCGTTCTCAGGAGGCAGGAGGCTGTACCTGGCTCCGGTTGCGCCGGCGAGGCTGGTGACCCGGCCGCGAAGTTTGAGTCCGCCGAGGGCGTCGACGCGAATCTCTACGGACTGGCCCTGGGTCATGCGCTGCAATTGGGTTTCCTTGAAATTGGCGGTGACCCAGATGTCCTTGAGGGGAACGACTGACAGTAATTCTTGCCCGACCTGAACGTTTTCGCCGACTTGTGCGTTGCGGTTGCCAACCACGCCGTCGACAGGAGCGACGATGACGGTGTAGCCGAGATTGAGCTCGGCCTGATCGAGCGAAGCCTTGGAGCGGGCGGCCAGAGCCTCGCCACCACGGGCGTGGGCCTCGGTGACGGCAATCTGCTTGGGAGTGATCTGGGCGTTGGCAAGCGCGGCCTGGGCCTGACCGAGACGCGCCTTGGTCTGCTTCACAACTTCCTGCGCGGAGCGGACACCGGCTTGTGCGGCTGCGACGGCAGCATTGGCGGAGGTTGCGGCGGCTACGGCCTGGTCGTACTGTTGCTGGGAGATTTCCTTCTTTCCCACCAGGGTTTGGTAACGGGCCTGATCGGCGTTGGCGGTCTGGGCGTTAGCCTGCGCCTGGATCAGGCGGGCTTCGGCTTCCTCGACCTGTTTGGTAGCGGCGGTGATACCGGCTTCGGCGTTGAGCACGTCAGCCTGGGCGGAATGAATCTGGCTGCTGGAGCCGACCTCGGAGATGGGGACCGTGAGCTGGGCGGCCTGGGAGGAAGCAATGGCATCCATGTAGTCGGCTTGGGCGCGCTCGACTGCCACCTGGTAATCGCGGTTGTCGATTTCGACCAGGACGGTGCCGGCTTTGACGAACTGGCCTTCATCGACATTGACCTTGACGATGTGTCCGCTGACGCGGGCGCTGATGGGATAGATGTAGCCATCGACCTGGGCATCGTCGGTATCCTCAAACTTGCGGCTCTGCCACCAGTAAAGCGCAACGCCGATGACGGCAAGCACGGCGAGCACGCGCAGCGCGGTGGAAAGCCAGGGGTTGCGCTCGAATACTCCTGGTTTAGTTTCGGCCTTGGCCGCTGAGTTCTGCTCCTCGTTCGCCATTCCCATTCTCCAAACTTCCTGAAGCGGCTGCCTGGGGCAGCCTGCAAGATCGAATTCTATTTCGCCGCTGCGGGGATATCCTGCGGGCCAGCCACGGGTTGATCTCCGAGAACCTGGCGCAGCGTCTGCTCGGCGGCGCCCACGGCGCGCGCCAGCAGAACCTTGGCGATGTTGTGGGCGTAAAGACTGCCGATGTATTGCTGGTTGGCATTGGCCAGAGCTTCCTGGGCCTGGATCACCTCGATGTTGTTGGTGACGCCGGCGGAGAAGCGGTCCTGGGATTGGGTCAGGGTCTGCTGCGCATAGTCCAGAGTTGCGCGGGCAACCTCGACCTGTTCGCCAGCGGCGGTGACGTCGAGCACGGCGTCGGCGACATCCTGCTCAATGCGGCCTTTGAGATCATCGCGCTGCGCCTTGCGCTGCGCCAGCAGGGCATTGGCCTGACGAATGTCAGCCTCGATTTTGCCCCCCTGGAAGATGGGGACTTTGAGACCGGCATTGACGGTCCAGGTGGAGAAGGCGTTATCGGGACGGGTTCCGATGGCGCCGTAGTCTCCACTGATGCCGACGCTGGGCAGGCGCTCAGCCTCGGCTGATTTCTTTTGCAACTCGGCGGCCTTGAACTGCTGCTCGGCGGCCAGAAGGTCGGGGCGCATGGCGAAGGCGCGCTGCACCGCCTCCTCTTCGGCCACCTTGGGCAGCGGCTTGTAGGGGACACGGCTGACCAGCCGGATCGGCTGATGCACGGGGAGTCCCAGGACCCGGAGCAGGATGATGCGCTGCTTGGCGAGGTTGTTGTTGTCCTCGATGAGATTCTGACGGCGGACCTGCAGTTCGACGCGGGCACGGAGGGTATCGATGTTGGGGTTGAGGCCGGCGGACTCACGATCCTCGGCAAGCTGCTGCAAAGCCTCGGCAGTCTTCAGCTCGGCGGTGCCGGCTTCGACCCGGCTCTCGGCGGCGATGACCAGCAGATAACTGGCGGCCACGGCGAGGGTTACAGTCTCCTTGGCGGAGTTGAAGCTGAAGGCGGCGGCGCGGACATTGGCGCTGGCGGCGCGAGTGTTCTCAATCTCGTGAAAATCAATCAGGTCCTCGGTCATGGAAACGCGGGCGTCGGAGTTGCCGAAGCGCAGGGAAGGTGGCACCGGGACGCCGAGCAGGTTGGCGCTGAAGCCCTCGGATGGAAGACTCTCTTTGATGCCGCTTTCACGCAGGCTGCCGTTTATCTGCGGCAGAATGCTGCTCAGGGCCTTGAGGCGCGCCGCCCTTGCCTGGGCGGAGGTCTGGGCGCTGAGGACGATTCCGAGGTTGAACTTGAGGCCGCGATCGATGGCTTCGTCGATGCTGAGATCCAGGACGCCGGGCTGCAGCTTGGCAGAGGGAACACTGCCTGAAAATGGACTCTGATTCCCCGCCGAGAGCAATTGATCGAGCGACTGCGGAACGCTGAGCGCGGCCGGGCCGCCACTTAATTGCTGGGCACTGGCGGAAACGGCGAGAAGAGAGAAAAGCAGCCAGCGGTAAATTTGTCTCACCTGCATGATTGAATCTCCAACCGACTTCGATTACTATTACTAAGAAATCATACGCATGATTTAATTGTCAACTATGGTTTTGTACAAGAGCAAAGAAATGGCTAAACCAGTGGTAAAGATGAAACCCGCCTTTGGGCGCTCTGCCTGCCAGGACCGGAGCGAGCGCACCCGCCAGCGCCTGATTGAAGTTGCGGTGGAGGTTTTTTCCGATCTTGGCTTTGAAGGCGCCAGTACGCGAACGATTGTGGAGCGGGCGCAAGCCAACCTGGTGTCGATTCCCTACTATTTTGGCAGCAAGCTGGGACTGTATCATGCAGCCGCCGAGTACATTGGCTCAAACATTGCGGAGCGTTTTGCTCCGGCGTGCGAGCGCGCGCGGCAGGGGCTGCAGGAATCCGGGCTGACCCAAGCTGAGACACTGAGCAAGTTTACCGGATTCGTGGTGGAGATTGCGGAGATTATGCTGGGCTCCGATACGCCGCCCTCCTGGGGACAGTTCATCTACCGGGAGCAATTTGACCCCAGCGCGGCGTTTGAGATTCTGCACTTGAAGTTTGTGCCGATGCTGGAGATTGGGTTCGAATACGTTTCCCGGCTGATGAAGCGCCCCACCGATGCGCCGGAAACCCGCATTCAGTTCATGGCGATCCTTGCGATGATCAAGTTTCCGCGGTTGGACCAGGCCTCGGTGCTGCGAACCATGCAGTGGAAATCGTTTGGCAAGGAAGAAAAAGGCATTGTGGAGAACATGCTGCGGCATAACATGCACGCGCTGTTTGCCCATTCAGACTGATTTAAAGGGCGTTTAATCCCGGATTCGCCAGCCGGATACCACATGCTGTGGCGGCGGGCGGCAAATCAGCTACGATAGTTACGGAGGGGAGAGTCAATGGCAGTTCCGGTCTCTCAGATGTGGGCGGTGAGTAGCTATGTGCTCAAGAACCGGCTCCAGGGGCGCAAGCACTATCCCCTGGTGGTGATGCTGGAAGTTCTGTTCCGCTGCAACCTGGCCTGCGCCGGGTGCGGCAAGGTACAGTATCCGGCACACGTGCTGAAGAGCCAGCTAACGCCGGAACAATGCTTCCGCGCGGTGGAAGAAGCAGGCGCACCGATCGTGAACATTCCCGGCGGTGAACCGCTGCTACATCCCCAGATTGGAGAGATTGTTGCGGGGCTGATCGCGCGCGGCAAGTATGTGTACCTGTGCACCAACGGGCTGCTGCTGAAAGAGAAAATGCACCTGTTCACGCCCAGCAAGTACCTGTCTTTTACGGTGCATCTGGACGGAGAGCGCGAGCACCACGACTTTTCAGTTTGCCGCGATGGCATCTATGAGATCGCGGTGGCGGCGATGCGGGAAGCGATCGCCAAGGGATTCAGGGTAACCACAAACACCACGCTGTTCGATGGCGCGGATGCGGCGAGTGTGCGGCGGTTTTTCGATACCATGATGGCGATGGGAGTTGAGGGCATGATGCTCTCGCCAGGCTATAGCTACGACAAGGCGCCCGACCAATCGCACTTCCTGGGCAAGCAACGCACGCGGGAACTGTTCCGGCAGATTCTGAGCAACCGCAAGAAGAGCTGGAAGTTCAACGCCACGCCGCTGTTCCTGGAGTACTTGATGGGACGGCGTGACTACGAATGCACCCCGTGGGGCATTCCGACCTACACCCTGTTTGGCTGGCAGAAGCCTTGCTACCTGCTGCAGGACGGCTATGCGGATACGTTCAAGGAACTGATCGAAGAGACGAATTGGGACGGGTACGGGGAGAAGAGCGGCAATCCGCGCTGCGCCAACTGCATGGTGCACTCCGGCTTTGAACCTTCGGCGGTAAACCACACGTTTGGTTCGCTGGACGGAATCGTGGCCACAGTCAAAGGTATGCTCTCCAGCTATGAGGACCGGGAAGCGTTGGCCAGCGTGCTGGCGGCGCCACCGCCGCAACCGCGGGCGCCGCTGGTGCAGATTGCAGCGCCGGTTGCATCGCATTTTGAAGCCGGCGCCACACCGCAGGAAACCCGATGAGCACCCAGGAGATGGAAACCGTGACGCGCGAGACACTGCAGGGATGGGTTCCGCCCCTTGCGGACGAGCAGGAACTGCGGGCGGCATTGGAAAAGGCGTTCGACTACCGCGGCGACGTGACCCTGACGCTGAAAAACGGCGAGTTGGTGGTGGGCTACGTCTACGACCGGCGGACGGGTAAGTCGCTGGTGGATTCCTACGTGCGGGTGCTGCCGCAGGAAGGCGGGCAGAGACGCGACATCGCCTATGCGGAGATCGCCGCGCTGGCCTTTACCGGACGCGATCCCGCGGCAGGCAAGAGCTGGGAAGCGTGGGTGAAGAAACACGAGGAGATGAAAGCAGCCGGAGAAAGCAACATCGGACTGCATCCGGACGATGACGCCCAGGATAAACAGCTGGGATGAGCGCGACCGGACCGGATGCCCTGCGAATGCGCGAGTTTGCAGAGGCGGGCAGAGCGGCGTGGTCTGGGATGAGGCTGGAAGGAAGCCGGCTTGGAGCTAGGCGCTCGTTTTGCTATATTGAAGCTGGCTCTCGTGGCGCTATCGTCTAGGGGTTAGGACGTGAGATTCTCAATCTTAAAACCCGGGTTCGATTCCCGGTAGCGCTACCAAAACCAACACCCGCTAAAGCCTGCTAAAGCCTGTTAAATCAAAAGGTTTTGAGCGGGCCTTGTTTTTGCCCAGAAAAGCACGATAGCGCGGCCTAACCCTGCCTAACGCGAAATCTGTGGCACAACCTGTGGCACAGGCTGAAAGATTCGATCTGGCGGAGAGGTACGCGTTGCAAGGCAACTGGACCCAAGTCCCCGTTAGTGAGCCGAGGCGACAAATGCACGCAATTGGGAGTGACAGGCGGACTGTAGCCAGCACCTTGCGCGAGCTGGTTGCTGGCTTCCAAAACTCTTGGACCTAATCTCCGCCTCCCCACTCGAACTCTCAACTTTCCCCCACTAAAGTTCTCAACTCCCACCCCCACTTGAAACGTCCCCCGCCCGCTCTCGCCGCCCCCTCCGATCAGCAGCCGATCAGTAATAATCATTGCTCAGGACAGGCGGGGAAGCACGCGGCACGCATGAAAGTACGCTGGATGTGCAGTGTGTTTCACATGATTTAGTTACGAGCCGTCAACCGATGATAGATGTGGAGTATTCGCGGCAGTTCTATGCTGCCGCTAGTGCAACAAAATCAGCCGAAACCGAAGAGTGAGTGCAGTGCAGACCTCCCAGGTGTGCACTCGATCCTGCCCGGATACGGACTGCCTGAAAGCTCAGACGGGGTGGACGCGGATTCGCGATCAGGTCGAGAAGAGCCACCTGGTCAAAACTCATCTCAGCTTACTTACGCGTCTTGAAACTTCTCATGCCGAGCGATATGAGATTTGCGAAGTCGCGATCTGGACGCCTTTCCCCTTGCCGGGCTCTGTGATTTCGATACCGCGCTTCAGCAACAAAAGCTCGACATCGCGTTTTTTGTCTTCTTTGTAAGCGCCGGGACCGACAACGATTCCGCGAAGCGGAGATCCATCCGCTCCGGCCAGGTCAAGCGGAATCTCAATGTATGGGATTCTTCCGAACTGCCCGCCGCGAAACTGGACGATTTCAACGCGCCGGCCCGCCTTCGCGATTGGCGAAAGCGCGTCTTTTGTGGCCTGGAAAATTACTCTCCACTCCCGTTCCTCTTGGAAGCCGGTGTTCTTGATCCGCGCCGCCGTTGTAAATAACTCCCGCCCGATGCGTCACAGCGGTTACAGAGTTGGCGTACCCAGAAACTGTGATGGAAAGTGGCATTTTCCTCAAGAGAATGCCACCCTTCACTGAAGCACAGGAAGCGGCAGGTTGACTCTGGAACCGCTCAAATCTACCACGGCAAGAACGCAATTGGTGCCCGGATTGGCCGTGGCCCGCGGACAATTGGCAAACACGCTGCGCTGTCTGAAACCACCTGGCTGAATGGCGCCGAAGTCGACGCTGCATGCGTGGAGTCGCCTCCGTAGCTCGCGGTCAGCACGTTCGTTCCAACTCCGAGATGGACGTTTGGAAGTAAGGCTGCTCCGTTACTCAATGAAGCCTCGCCCAGCATATCCGTTCCCTTCATCAGCCTCACCGTCCCGGTCAGTGTTTCACCGCCGGTTCCGGTTACTGTCACTGAAAAAGCAACGGTGCTGCACACAGCCGCCGGATTGGCTGACGATTTCACGGTGACCTTTATAGGTTTTAAGGTTGCCGAGACAATCGTGAAGGTCCGGGTGATTGGCCCGGCTGCCGCGTAGTTCGAGTCGCCGTTGTAAGTGGCCGAGAGAGTGTGCGAACCGAGCGTCGATAAGGTCACGCTCAGCGTGGCTGCTCCCGAGCCGTTCAGCGTGGCCGGGCTGCCGCTGATCGCGGCGCCGTCCAGCAGCATCTTCACCGTTCCGGTAGGCGCCGGCGAAGTTGTCGAGGTAACGCTGACCGAGAAGTTGAACGCAGTTCCGGCCTTTTCGTTGGCGCCGGATGTCGGGGCCGTGATGGTGAATGTGGGCGCCGGCAAGGTGCCCGAGCCGGACAGTCGCACGGTGTTCGTGCCGGTCACCGTGTTGCCGAGGAAGTTGAGGGCGGCTGTACGGGCTCCGGACGCTGAGGGGGCAAAGATGATCCCTACCTTGCAACTCTGGCCGGCGTACAGGGTTGCACCCGCCGTGAGAATGCAACTAGTCGTGGTGGGGTCGATGGCGAAATCACCGGAATTCGTGCCGCCGATATTGTAGCTGGTCAGCGCCATGGCAGAGTTGCCGGTGTTGGACACCGTCACCACGCGCGCTGCGCTTTTTGTGCCCTTGGCTTGGTTGGAGAAAGTCAGTTGCCCGTTGGGCCCAAGCTTGCGGACAACTTGGCCCGTGGCCGCAGAGCTGATGATGTACACCTGTCCCTGCGAATCCACAGCCACGCCGGTCGGAGAGCTCAGTCCAGCATACGTAGCCTGGCCGCCATCTCCGGTATATCCGGCGACTCCGTCACCGGCGATGGTGTTGATCTGCCCTGTCGTGTAGTCGATGCGGCGCACACGCTGGTTGTTGGTATCGCTGAAATACAGGTTGCCGGCAGCGTCGAAGGCAATCTGGCCGATCTTTGCGCCGATTTCGGCGTTGCCTGCCTGGCCGCCGTCACCAGAGAATCCGCAGGTATGACCGCCGGCCACTTTGTTGAAGATCACGTTTGAGTTCTCAGCGTTGTAGAGCGACTGCTGAGTGATCTCGCAGTCGCCGCCGTTGGCCCAAAGGGAGTAAAGATTGTCGCCAGCGTCGACGGCCATGGCGGCTGATGGGGATTGCTGATAGGGAAATGGGTCGTAAAGGAAGACCAGGTTGGCCGGTATAGGCTGCACCGTAGAGAACGCTGCCCCCTGGTGACTGTCGACAAACATCAGGTGATTGTACGGATCCATGCTCATCTCGCCGGGTGTACCCAGGGCCTCAGAGCTGAGGTTGCAGGGCGTCGATGCGGGGCAACTCGCGGTGCCTGTTCCGCTGGCCTTCACCACCGGGCCGTAATCGAAGATCACGTACATAGCATTGGCCGCCGGCTCGTCGAAATACACCTCGCCGAAAGTGTCGACCGCAACACCGAGCGGAGAGGCGTAACCTGACGCCAGGTTCTTGAAGGTTGCACTCGAATCCATGTACCGGATATCTCCGTTACCTGTGTCGGCGATATATAGCGTATCGCTGCCATCCACCGCCAGGTTCTGCGCGCCGCTCAGCAGACCCACTCCCGACGGATAAGTGCCCGGCACCGTGGTAATCAGCGCAGGCGTGAAGCTTAGGACAGGCGCATAACCGAATCCGCCGAGCCCAAACGCCATCGGCTGGGGCGAAGCCGCGTGCGAGATGGTCAGCTTGCCCAGCCGCCGTCCCGCACCCTGCGGCGTAAAGCGCACCAGCAGCACGCAACTGTCTCCTTCCGAGTAGCGGTCGCCGACCTGGCAACTCGACGCCGGGCTCACGAGGAAGTCTTTGGTCGACTCGATCTTGGTCAGCTGCGTTGATGCGTTGAATTTCAGCGTGAGCTGTTCCTCGTCGGCGATTTCGCCAACGTGTGCTGAAGCAAAAGCATGGAAGTTCGCCGGTGCGTTCTCAAACGAGGCTTCGCCAGCCTCCGGCAGTAGCCGAAACGCGTCCGGAACCGCGCTGGGAGCCAGCTCGATCACGGGTTTGGCCGGTTGCGCGGAATCGTGCTCGGATTGCGCAACAACGGCGGTGGAGGCAAAGAGGATAGGGCACATGAGCGCGGCGCTCCACAGAGCGGCACGCAGGGGAAGTGCTCGCATGGCTTCACTCCTGGTTTTCTTAGGTTATGTGGCCTAGATGAGTCACTCGAACCTGAGCCGGAATCCCCTTTTCCTGCCCCGATTTGCCAGAGATTGTATCGCTGCCTGAGGCAGACTGCTAGGCCAAAAGAACCTTTGCCCCGAAAAAGCCAGCGTTTGCGGAAGAAAAGCCGGGCGATCCGCTACCGTCCTTGCCTCGCCCGCCTCATCGAGAGCCCTCCAGGCCAATTCCCCTACACCCTCCATCCTCCTTCGTCCTCCGTGATTCGGATTGCGGCGTTGCGATCGGTTGGCTAACTACTTTGCCGGAAGCGGCAACAGCGCAATCCTGCGTAACATCGCCGAGAACCGTACTCTCATCAGGTGTCCTTTCGCCAGCATCAGCCAGTAATACCGCGCATGCTTTACCAGTCGTCCGCCCGTCGTCACCAACCGCTGCTGCAAGCTGGTCAAAGACCAGTCTGAGAGGCCGGCTGGAAGAGCCAACCGCCGCCACAAATTCCCCAGGTTGTATGCCAGAATGCTGAGCCACAACCGGACCTCATTGCTCCGAAACCGATGGCAGCTCAGCCGTGTCATTTTTGCCGCCTGCTTGCTCTCCTTGATCCACTGCTCTGTCCTAACGCAATTGTGCTCGGATAGGTCGGCACTTGTTCTTCTTCGACGCTAAGACAAGAAGGCCCCGGCACATGACCGGGGCCTTGTGTGACGCAATTGTGACGCACATCCTTCTAGGTCATTGAAAATCTCTATTCATATGCAACAACTTTATCGACGCAACTGTGCGGGAAGCACGTTATGTAAGTCACGGTCAACAGGAGACTTGCAGCTTAACGTCTCCTGTGCGGAATGCAAGATTCTCAATCTTAAAACCCGGGTTCGATTCCCGGTAGCTCTACCAGACATGATCCGCTAAGACCCGCTACATCAGCGAGTTACATTTTGCTCAAAAAAGCGCCTAGCGCCATATGACTGCCCTTAACACAGTTTGTGGTACACAAAATGGTACACAGTCGAACTTGCGGATCGGGCGTTGCGTCAACAAAATCTGGAAAATGGAAAAACACTAGGCTGTATCGACAATTGAGTTAAGCAGGAGGGCGGTACAGGCCAGGGCGACGAAGGCGTGGAAGCAGGCGCGGTGTTTGTCATAGCGCGTGGCCAGCCGGCGAAACTGTTTGAGGCGCGAGAAGCAGCGCTCGATGCGGTTGCGCAACTTGTAGAGTGCTTTGTCGTAGCGGCGGCGGTGCTTGCGCTTCGATTTTGGTGGAATCACCGCTTTCGCTCCATTGGCACGAATGTGATCCACGATGGCGTCGGCATCGTAGCCCTTGTCGGCCAGCACGGCCTCGGCGCGACGGTTGCCCAGCAGCGCCAAAGCCTGCGTGCAGTCGGCTGCCTCGCCCGCGGTCAACAGAAAATCCAGCGGTTCTCCGAGCTGGTTGCAGAGCAGATGGATCTTGGTGGTCAGACCTCCTCGGGAACGCCCCAGAGCCTTGTCCGAGCCCCCTTTCTGCGGCCCGTGGCCGCCTGCTGATGTGCCCGCACGATGGTCGAGTCGATCATCAGATACTGGTTCTTACGGTCGCGCACCAACTCGGCAAAGACGCGTTCCCAGACTCCGCTGTGCGCCCAGCGCACGAACCGCTTATGCACGCTCTTGTACTTGCCGTAGCGCTCCGGAAGGTCGCGCCAGCGTGCGCCGGAGCGCAGAACCCAGAGCACTCCGTTGACAAACAACCGGTTGTCCGCGGCGGTGCGCCCCACGTGCTCCTTGCGTCCAGGAAGAAAGTCCTTGATCCGCTCCCACTGCACATCGCTCAACTCATATCGGCTCGCCATGCCCTAAGCAAAACCGATTCCCAGCCCCACGCAAAGTGCATATGTCGATACAGCCTAGAGTTGCTGAGAAAACCTGAAGAGCTGTCGAAAATGGAGCTGCTGAAAGAAGTAGGTCTTGCCTGTCGTTCGCCCAGAATCGGGCTGATTCTCCCAGCATGCCTCGCAGCGGTCAAGCGGAGCTTCTCAGCGATAAGATGCTAAACTGCACCGGAGCAACTCTGCCGAGTCTTGTGATGATTAGTATTTCCAAAGAGGACTACCTGAAGGCGATTGCCGAGGCTGAAGCCGAAGGCGAGACAGTGATCTCTGCCACGCTGTCCCACTGGCTTGCAGTCTCGCGCCCCGCAGCAACCGCAGCATTGAAGCGCTTAAAGAAAGACGGCATGGCCACGGTAAAAAACGATGGGCGTATTCAGTTGACGGCGCGGGGCCGACAAGTCGCTGAGCAGACGATCTTTCGCCATCACCTCATCGAGCGCATGCTTTCTGAAATGTTCGGAATGCCATGGTATGAGATTCACGAGGAAGCCGAGCGTCTGGAGCACGCTGTTTCCCCAGCGTTCGAGAAGAAGCTGGTAGAGAGGCTGGGCAACAATGACATCTGCCCCCACGGCAATAGCCTCACCCTGAGGAGCCCTGCCGATCGGCGCAAGAAAGGCCAGCGGCTGCTCAGCGAAGCGGATCTCGGCCCCACATACCGGATCGTCAGTCTATACGAACGCGACCGCAAGCTGCTGGACTTTTTTGAAAGCGAAGGAATCCGTCCCGGTGTTCGTTTGAACGTCCGGAGCCGCAACTACGATGGCACCGTCTCCGTTGTGATTGAGAGGAGAATAATTCGGCTGGGCGCACCTGCGGCCGAGAAGGTCTGGGTTCATAAAGCATAATTCTCTGCAACATGTTAACCATAGTTAACATCTGATTGTGTACAGGGCTATTCAGACGAGGGCGTTTGTCTGTCCGAGCTCTGCAATCAGCGGAGTAAACCATGAGACTGCCTGCGTCAGACCGACCACAATGCAATTTTTCGCGCAAATTGTCGCGTGCCATGATTCTCGTTGTGTTGATCATTGCCGCTGCTTTTCTACCTGAGAAGGTTCTTGCCCAAGGTGAGACCACCAGCGCCATCGTGGGCCAGGTGAGCGACGCAACCGGCGCGATTGTTCCAGGTGCCAGCGTCACGATCACAAATCTGGAAAATGGCCTTAAGCGCAACGCCAAGACCGATGACGCCGGCCGCTTCAACTTTCCGCAGCTGAAGCCGGGTGCTTACGCAGTCAAGGTGGAGGCACCGGGTTTCCAACCCAAGCAGGACAACATCGTGTCGGGGCTGGGCCAGAAGCAGACGGTTGACTTCACGTTGAAAGTGGCTCAATCAGACCAGTCGGTCGAAGTGACGAGCGAAGCGCCGCTAATCAACACTGCCACTGCCAATACCACCACTACCTTGAGCACAAAGGCACTGGAGGACCTGCCCAATCCGGGTGGCGATTTGACCTATCCCCTGCAGTTTGCCGCTGGAGCCCTCATCAATACCGCAGGCAGCGGCAATGATTTTGTCGGGAGCTCGAACGGGTATGGCAATGTGGAATTCAACGGGCTGCCAGCGCTCTCTAACGGCTACATCGTGGATGGTCTGGAAACGAACGATCCGCTCACGAATTTGAACAGCGGTCTTGCCACAAACCTGGTGCTGGGAATGAACTCGATCTCCGAGGTCACGGTAAACACGCTCTCCTATTCGGTTGACCAGGGCCGGTATGGTGCTTCCCAAGTCAACTACGTTACCAAATCCGGCACCAATCGGTTTCACGGCAATCTCTACGAACTGTGGAACGGCTCGCTTCTGAATGCCGCTGACTACTTTCTGAGCGACACGCCGGGCCTGCACAAGCCACGATCGACAGTAAACCACTTCGGCGGCAGTCTTGGCGGCCCAATTGTTCACGACAAACTGTTCTTTTTCTTTGACAGCGAATGGGTGAGGATTGCCCTGCCGATCTTCACCACCGCAACGCTCCCCAGCACCGCCTTCCGGCAGTATGTGCTGCAACAACTTCCCTTGGGCGGTACGGACTCTGTCACAGGATCAAAATACGCAGCATCGCCAGAGCAGTTGCCCTTCTACCAGAAGCTGTTTTCGTTGTATGGCAACACGAGCGGAAGCCCGCTTGCCGTTCTCGGATGTCCGCTCAATGCGAACGGCACACTGATCTCTGGCAGTTCGCCGGATGGAAGCGGTTGCGCCAATCGTCGAGGTATCTCCCACTCCAGCGACGACAGCGAGCAGGTGCAGACCGCCCGCATCGACTACAACATCAATGCGAGCAACACGGCCTGGTTTCGCTTCCAGTCGGACACCGGCCTGCAGGCTGTTTGGACTGACCCGATCAATCCGGCGTTCAACGCCGTCTCCTCGCAGCCGCTCTATTCGTTTGCGGCCGGATATACGCACGTGTTCTCGCAGAGCGTGGTGAACTACTTCAATCCCGCCTTTTCCTGGTATCAGAGCTTGTTTGCACCCAGCAACTTCCAGCAGACGCTTGCTGCCTTTCCAATTGTTTTGCAAGGCGGCGGAGCCAACGCGCCCTTCACGACCGTCGGAGGTCTGGACAACACCTGGATTCAGGGGAGGAAAGCCAGCCGTTTCTTTATCAATGACAACCTGGCTTGGAGTCACGGTGCTCATGAGTTCAGATTCGGCACGAACACCCGGATATTCCGTCTCAATGACTATGACTTCGGCGAGGGCACTGTTCCCACGGTGTCATACACTACGCTTCCGCAGTTCATCTACGGAGTGGCGTCCACGGCTACGCAGACCTTCCCCACCTCGGCGAACGAACCATTCAATTTTCTTAACCTGGACTTCTACGCGCAGGACACATGGCGAGTCACCTCGAAGCTGACCTGGACCATCGGCATCCGGGACACGTACAACTCTAATCCTCTGAACCCGCACCAGCAGATTGGCCGTCTCACGGGCTCGTTTGATTCGATCTCCCATGATGTCAATCAGCCACTGAACGAGGTGATCCAGACTCATCTCGGCAATCTGTTCTCCTCTACGCCAATCGCAATCCTTCAGCCGCGAACAGCAATTGCATGGCAATTCGAACCGAATACTGTGTTGCGGAGCGGCTTCGGGATCTTCAGCGACATCATGCCGGGCAGCATCGCTGACGTGATCGGCACCAATCCGCCTTACGTCAAGACCTTCCAGGGCGGGCTGCTTGGCACGGTGGGCGGCACAGCAATTGCCCCTGGCGTGCCGAACAGTGCAGTGGATGCAACCGTGGCCGCCAACCAGAGCTTCGGAGCGGGATTTCAGCAAGGGCAGCTCTCGTGCGCATCGTCGCTGGCCAATGCCGCAACCTGCTTGCCGCCAGTGGCGATCACGGCGGTGCCCAGCGGTGAGCTCCATGCGCCATATTTCATGGAGTGGAGTCTCGGCCTTGAGCATCAGTTCGGAACAACCGCCAGCGTGAAGGCGCAGTATGTTGGCACGCGAGCCGTCAACCAACCATATCTGACGCAGGTCAATGGCTACCAGACGGTGTGCCCTGGGTGCTTCGCGCCGTTTTCTTATATGCAGCCAACCGATCCGCGATTCGCGGCAGTGACGCAGTTTTCGACAGGCGCGAACAGCCATTACAACGGACTCCAGCTGACAGCGATGAAGCGGCTGGGCCACGGCTTGCAGGGACAGATCAACTACACCTGGAGCCACTGCATGGACGAAGTTTCCAATGGTGGCTTCCTGCAATTCTCGGCAGGCGGCATTCTTTCGCCTCTACCTGGTGGCCTGCATCGCGATTATGGCCCGTGCGACTATGACATCCGCAATAACCTGAACGCACAGTGGGTGTACCAGCCGCCGGTGAAGGTCCGAAATCAATGGCTCGGTCAAATCGTGAATGACTGGCAGGTCTCAGGAACGTTGTTCTGGCATAGCGGCGTCCCGTTCTCGGTACTGAGCACACCGTATTCGGCCAACGGAAACGGCATTGTGCAGGGGAGCGGTCCGCAGTTTGCAAGCCTCGTGCCTGGAGTCGATCCCTACTGCCGCCACTGCAGTCTTGCATCTACGCAGGCGGGAACAATTCAGTGGCTGAATCCCGACGCATTTGCTTCCGCGGTCGATCCCAGTACCGGTGCTTGTGTCGGCGGAGATAGCGCCGCAAACTGCCAATTCGGAAACTCCGGAAGAAACCAGTTCCGTGGTCCCGGATTTGTCTGGTCCGACATGTACCTTACAAAGAGGATTCCTATTAGCGACAAGCTGACGATGAGAGTGGAGGGTCAGTTTTTCAACGTCTTCAACCATCCCAACTTTGCGCTGCCCAGTATGACGCTGGCCGGAGTTCCGGGCAAGCCTTCGACGCAGACAGGATTCGGGGCGCTGACCTACACCACATCGCCGCCGACCGGATTGCTTGGCGTAGGTCTGGGCGGCGACAACAGTCCGCGTATGATCGCCTTTCAGGCCAAACTGGAATTCTAGTTACGGAGAACAACCATGAGCCGACGGTTTATCATCCTTGCCGCAGCAATTCTCCTGGCAGTGCCGGTTGCCATTCTCTCCGGTCAGGAGACCTCCACCTCCGCATTGAACGAAGCACCGGTCAAGAAGGTGCCGGCTCCCTACACGCGAGCGTCCTCCGGCAAGGATATGTACGTGGCGTACTGTGCCTCCTGTCATGGCAAGGACGGCAAAGGCAATGGCCCGGCGGCCTCCGCCCTCAAATCCGTGCCGACGGACTTAACTCAGCTTGCAGCGAGCAACGGAGGCAGGTTTCCAGAAAACCACGTATCCCAGACGATCAAGGGAGACTTTGCCACTCCAAGCCACGGCTCAAAGGACATGCCGGTCTGGGGCTCGATCTTCGCATCGATGGGAACAAGCAGCGATGGCTCGATGCAGTTGCGCATTCGCAATCTGACGAAGTACATTGCTTCTCTGCAACAATAGGGGGCCCCGAGACCATGACCGAACCGAACTCGCGCCGCGAAGAACTGCGTTGTGGAGAAGCATTGACGGACAGACTGCGTCGATAACCTTCGACGATCCGCGGGACGTTCTCGAACGGCACCTGCAATCAACTCGTTCGTTCTGTGGCATTACAATTTTTCGCGATAAGGGAATTGCACCGACGGGACGAGAAGACTTGGGGGCAACAGGTGGGGCAACTTTCAACCTTAGTACTAATACATTATTCTTTTAGAATCATTAGTGTATGCTATTTTTCGTTAGTCGGTAGCGCTACCATCTAACACACGCTAAAGCCCGCTAAATCAGCGGGTTTTGTTTTGCCCCGAAAATGCCCCAGCGGGTGCTGGCAGCAAAAAGCGGTCACAGTGGTACACAAAATGGTACACAGTCCATTTTGCCAATCGCTTTCCGGGCCGCATGGACTACTCCACCTAACGGCGCTCCTTCGATGTGGGATTGCGCTACGGCGTGAGGACTCGCGGCATCGGTCCCAGCCAAAACCGCAGAGCGCAGAAGTCCGCCCAAGCCGACCGTATCGCAAACACTTTTGAGCAGGTGGCGCGGGAATGGTTCGCAAAATTCTCCCCGAGCCGGGCGCCGGCCCACGCCGCGAGAAAGATCCGGCTTTTCGAGCGCGACATCTTCCCGTGGATTAGGCAACGGCCGATCGCCGAAATCACGGCACCCAAATTGCTCGGTGTCTTGCGCCGAATCGAGAAGCGGGGCGTACCCGCAGTTTGACCGAGGACACTGAACCGCTGTGGCCGCCCGGCGTCACCTTCCACGAAAACCATACCCGCTATTTTGCACGGACGATTTCTGCGCCGCAATCTATTGCCGGCCCCAAGAGATCGGCAGGTAGTGCCGAGACAGCGCTGTCTTCTGCTGACAGGGGGACCGAATCAAGCTTTTTCAGCAGGTTGAACGTGAGACAAAGCTCAACTTGCAGCTTTGCCCAGCTTTTCCAGTGCATTGACGAGAGGCTTGAGCCGTGGATCGCGCCTGGCTTCTTCCAGAGTTTCATTGAGTGCTGCATCGTGCGTTGGGCGGGCTGCCTTGAGTGCCGACGCTCCCTTTTCTGTGACATTGGTGTAGATGCCACGCCTGTCCGTAGGGCAGAAACAGCGCGCCAGAAATCCACGTTCTTCCAGACGTGTTACCAGGCGCGTGGTTGCGCTCTGGCTCAATACAACAGCATCGGCCACCTGTTTCATTTGCAGATGGCCTTCGGGACCTTTGTATTGACGGCTGAGCACCGTGAGCAAGGAAAATTCGCGTACGCTCAGACCATGCCCGGCCAGCAATGCCCGTTCCAGATGCGCCTGGATTCGCTCGTACAAAAGAGACAGAGCGCACCAACCTTGTGCTAGTGCAGTGAGTTTGGGCGAATTGGCAGCCATCGAATCTCCTGAAAGTTTGTCTACTTTGATAATGCCATAAAACAATAACCATCCATAGTTGATTATTTCGTCTTGCAATATAGCGCGCATGCAAGTATACTGGCCTCGGTTTGGATGCTCCGGGCAGACGCCAGAATGGCTGGGAGTTCCCGCATAAAATCCGCCTCGAAAGGATGCGAACCATGAATTCCATCGTCTGGCCTGAGAAGTACACGCCAGGAACGACGGACAATTTCGTCTCGAACGAGGTGATTGGAAAGGGCCTGACCGCGGCGGAAGTCTGGACGTATCTGAATGATACGAGCTACTGGAAAAGCTATTACAAGAACGTTTCCAAGATTGGCTTCGACGGCGGCGCCGGCCCAACGCTAAGTCCCAATCTCGATTTCCGGTTCACGACATTTGTTTTTCCCGTGCTGGCGCATGGGAGCGAATACGTACCGCCAACGCCGCGGCAACCGGGCAACCGCGTTCGCGTGCTCACTCAGGAATCGCAGATCGGCCAGCCTGGCAAGGAAATGGCCGTCGCCAAGCCCAACCCGATGCTGAATGCACACCAGGATTGGCTCGATGGTCTGGTTCGCACGGCGCGGGAAAAGAGAAACAGCAAGTAAGCATAATCTGCTCTGGAATGTGCGCTTCTGCTTTGTACGGCACACGCCGGATATTCGATGTGGAAAGGAAGTTGATTCATGAAGATTTTGTTTGTGATTACGTCGCAAGAGGCATTGGGAACAACCGGAAAGAAGACAGGTGTGTGGCTTGAGGAACTGGCTGCACCTTATTACGTTTTCAAGGACGCGGGGGCCGAGGTCGTGATGGTTTCGCCCAAGGGCGGACAGCCGCCGGTCGATCCCGGTAGCGACGCGCCGTCTTCAGCAACCGAGGCAACCCGCAGATTCAAGGCCGATGCGGAAGCCGTCAAAGCGCTGGCCAACACCGGCAAGCTGGCCGGCGTCCATGTCGAGGACTACGACGCCGTCTTTTATCCCGGCGGACATGGCGTGGTTTGGGATCTGGCAGAGGACAAAGACTCGATTGCGATTCTCAACGCGGCGGCCGCGGCGGGAGTTCCCATTGGCACCGTGTGCCACGGACCGGCGGCGCTGCGCCATGTCCAAGGTCCCGATGGCAAGCCCCTGGTAAACGGCAAGCCGGTCGCTGGATTTTCAAATAGTGAAGAACAGGCGACCGGACTGACCCAGGTGGTTCCATTCCTGGTGGAAGACATGCTGAAGCAGAACGGAGGACTCTACACCCAGGCTGCCAACTGGCAACCGCATGTAGTGGTCAGCGGTAAGCTGGTCACAGGCCAGAACCCCGCTTCTTCGGAAGGCGTCGCCAGCGCTTTGCTGAAGCTGCTCTAAGCCTCGCTACAAGTTTCAATCACTTACTACGATGCGCCGTCTGACCGTTGCTGGATGCAGCGTAGCCGGGGCGGCGCATCCTCCAGAGGGAGATTGTCATGCCGGGACTTTTTGATCCGTATACACTCAAGGGCGTAACCCTGCGCAATCGCATCGCTGTTCCGCCCATGTGCCAGTACATGGCGCAAGATGGCGTTGTCAATGACTGGCACAAAGTCCATTACGCCTCGCTTGCTCGTGGCGGTGCCGGCCTGATCGTCGTCGAGGCTACGGCAGTATCGCCCGAAGGCCGCATCACCTGGGCGGACCTGGGCCTGTGGAACGATGCGCAGGCCGAGGCGTTGCAGTCGATAGTCGCGGCAATCAAGGCTGGGGGCGCGGTTCCGGGTATCCAGATCGGTCACGCAGGACGCAAGGCCTCGGCCAACCGTCCGTGGGAAGGGGACGATCACATTCCGCTGGGACAAGCTCACTCCTGGGAGACGATTGCACCCTCGCCGATTGCCTATGGCAACGGCCTTCCGCGCGTACCGCGGGAGATGGCGATTGAAGAGATCCAGCGAGTGCAGAACGATACGGTCCGTGCCGCCGAACGTGCGCGCGATGCCGGCTTCCAGTGGCTGCAGTTGCACTTTGCGCACGGCTACCTGGCGCAGGAGTTCTTTTCTCCTCTATCGAACCATCGCACGGACCCGTATGGCGGCAGCGCCGCAAATCGCGCACGCTACATGCTGGAAACCTTCCGGGCGGTGCGCAAAGTGTGGCCCACTCACCTGCCGCTGAACGCACGTCTGGGCGTCATTGAGTTCTTCGGTGACGACAAAGCCATGACCTCCGAGGCCATCACACTGCTGCGGCAGATGAAGGCAGAGGGGCTGGATTTTGTCGATGTTTCGGTCGGCTTCAATACCCCCGAGGCCAAGGTTCCCTGGGGCACCAACTTCATGCTGCCGACGGCGCGCAAGGTGCTGGAAGCGACGGGACTGCCGGGAGCGACCAGTTGGTATCTGACGCGCGACCCGAAAGAGGCGGATACGCTGATCCGCGAGGGACAGCTTGACCTCTTCACGCTGGGACGTCCGATGCTGGAAAATCCGCACTGGCCCTACCATGCCGCCAAGACACTGGGCCTTGAACAAGCAGCCTTCATGACCTTGCCGCCCCCCTATGCACACTGGCTCGCACGCTATCACTGATCTCGATTGGTCAGCAATGGAGCCGGCAGCTTACCCGGCACTCCGTGGTCCAGCACCCGTGTCATGGGAGGAAGTGAGGCAGACTCTGCGACGGCTTAGAACGGGTGCGTTGGCGTTGTTCTTGTCTCTACCGGCTTCGTACAGCAATGTCCTTGTCGTGCTCTCCGGCGCGGACCATTTGGACATGAAACATGGCGGCAGGCTGCCGAGCGGATTCTATCTGAACGACGGCGGCGCAGCGAGTGCTTCGGCGGAGCAGGCGGCTCAAAGGTACCGGACGCTGGTTTGCTTGAGAAACTTATGCTCCAGTTGGGCCGCAATGCGCTTGATGATGTTGCGCCGCAGATCGAGTTCCACCGGAATATTCGGGTCCTGGTGCGCCTCGTTGATGCGCGTACCGACGAGGAACTGCACGATGTCGCTGTCCATCAGCATATAGACCAGGCGGCGTGCAGCGTTGGGACGTAACTCGTCGACCGGCGTATCGCTTTCCAGGATTCGCGCCACTTCGCCGAGGGTCAGCGTGCCCTCGGTCACCAGGTCCATGCCCGGCATTCTGGCCACGGGCGGAATCTGCGAATCGATCGGCTGGTCCAGTTCCATGTCCACGTCCACGTTGAGGATGCGGCCGACGATGGAAGCCGTGGTGCCACCGCAGATAACCCTGCGTCCGTCGAACAGTTCGACGGTTCGGACCATCTCTTCGTCCCGCCCGCGTGCGAAGGGCGGTCCGGTGGCGATCAGCAGCTTGCGCGGGGTGCGGAAATAAATCACCGCGCAGGAGATATCGTCCTTTGCCGCAGCCCCATCGATGGCCAGCGCCTGCTGCACGATCTCGCGCGCCAGGTCGCGCGCCGAGACCCTGGCGCGCCGCTGCACGCTTTCCTTCGCAAACCGGGTTACTGCTTCCCCGCCCCAGCCCAGGGGCGTGGCAAACTCACCGGTGCCCGCCTGGGTCACGCCATCGGAGAAGAAAACAATGCGGTCATTGAGCGCGGCGCGGAACACCGAGTGCGTCAACACCCGGTCTTGCCACTTCTGCAAGCGGTGTTCGGTCCGCGTGATCTGCACTTCCCCGTCCGGCCGCAGCACCAGGAACGACGGGTTGCCGTGCTCGATGATGCGGGTGTTTCCCGCCGTGTCGATATCGACAATCGTAAATGTGGAATAGCTGATTTTGCGCACGCTGCAGACGGGCAGCGTGTCCATGATGGTTTCCGCCGAGCGCATCACGTCCATGCAACTGGACGCCGTGTAGCGGAGCGCCATGGTGGACGTCAGCGTCGCCAGCACATTCGCTTTGACGCCGCTGCCCAGACCGTCGGAGAGCACGCAGATCAGGCGATCCTCCTCGCGGATTTTCTGCGAGACAAACACGTCTCCGCAGATGTGCTGCTTGCGCTTCGCAACCTGGCAGTAATCGACCTCGATGAACCCTCTGCCGCTAGTGTTTGTCGGCATCCCCAACATCCTTGGTGGAGAACGACTCGACAATCGAGTTCAGCGTAATCTCCGATTCTGTAGCGTTTTCGCCCAGCAGGAAAGCAATCTGCTGCACGGTTTTCAGATTCTTGTAGATGACCTGCTGCGCCCGGGTAATGATTTGTTCCTTCTGCATGGTAGTCCGGGTAATGTCCTGCAGGACGGCCCCCGCCAGTACATTAGGCTCGATGGTGAAGATGCTGGCGTGCAGGATGGCGCTGCGGAAACGGATATCGCGATCCAGCACGTCCTCGCCTCCCTCCAGCACGCGCTGGAAGAGGTAGTGGAAGGGCACAATCGCGGTCAGCGGCGGTTCCTCGTCCGGATAGACCGACCTCGCCGTCTCGAACTCCTCATCGAACATGGCGCGGAAGCGCTGGTTGCACTCCACAATCTGCAGCTTCTCGTTCACAATCACCACCGCCGAAGGCATCTTCGAGATCAGGGTGTTAGCCTTCTTCTGCGCCAGTTGGCGCATGTAGGTGGCGCACATGGTACGCTCCGCCTTCTGCTCCAGCAGGGCGCAGGCGAGTTCGCGGCAGGAGTCATACCCGCACCCGCCGCAGTTGCGCTCATCGGCGGCGGAAAACTTTCCCACCGTGCGCAGCGCGCCGCGAATCTGCGCTTCCGTAAAGATGGGACGCAACGGGACCGGAGCCTCCAGGGGTTCATCAATCGCGACCGTCACCCTCTCCTCCACCACCGTCGGCTTGGCGTAGCGGATCACCTGGTAACGCTTGCGCACCGTGCCTTCCGCCCGCCTGGTCTTGGGTCCATTGATGCATCCGCCCTGGCAGGCAAGCAACTCCAGAAAGATGCTTTCCTGCGGGTGCCAGTCGCCGATCTCGGCCACCGCCTCCCGGATGGCGGAAAGCCCGGAGAACGACATGAAGCGGCCGTCGGTCGGGCTCTGCACCCGCACCGCCGACGACATGCCGCCCTCGATGGGATAGAGTGCGCCATCGCGCGCGTCTTCGGGCGTGAACCGGTCCTCCGCCCCTGGGGTCAAGGTTTCCGGGATGATTCCTTCCTCCTGGAACCATTGCCGCAACTCTTCGTAGGTCAATGCGGCCGCCAGCAGATCGGGCCGCGCGTCGGCTTCGCGCTTCTTGGCGATGCAGGGCCCGATGAATACGATCTGGGTGTCGTCGCCAAAATGCTTGCGCAGCATCTTGCAATGGGTCAGCACCGGCGACAGCAGCGAGGCCATCCGCGACGCCTCCTCCGGGTGATACTTGCGCACGTACTCCACCACCGCCGGACAGGCCGAGGAGAAGTACACTTCCTTGCTGCGCTTCTGCATCTCCAGGCTCACATGCAGGGTCACCTGCTGGGCGCCGAGCGCGGTCTCCGAGACACCGTCGAAGCCGAGCTTGCGCAGCGCCGCGATCAGTTGCTGCGGGCTGACGGCAGCAAACTCGCAGACAAAAGACGGGGCCAGCGAGACAATCGCCCGGTGGCCCTGCCGCAATACGTGCCGTGCCACCTCCAGGTCGTTGCGCACGTGCTTGGCGCCATTCGGACATACCTGTACACAGTGTCCGCAATAGATGCAGTTGTCGCCCATCACGATGGCGCAACCGTCCTGCACTTTGATGGCTTTCACGGGGCATGCCCGCAGGCACTTGTAACAGTCCTGGCATTCGCTGCGTTCGGTATAGATGGGGGCGACGGACTTCATACGGATTGTCCTTCCCTTAACGCTTGTTCCACGAGCCCGACCACGGTGCCCGGCTGGACGTTGCTGTACTCGTGGCCGTCGATTACGATGTTGGGGCCGAGGGTACACATTTCGCGGCACAGTTGGCCGCGCAGGCGAAGCTGAACGGGGAGCTGGTTCTGCCGGATGAAGTTCTGCAGCGCGACCAGGTTTTCGCCGTTGCCGCGCGCGAAGCACGAGCTGCCCATGCAGATGGTGATCTCGACCGGCTGTCCGCTGCTTCTCATGGTTCCCGTCCTCTACGCATGACTGCGCGACGTTCCTGCGTAATATTACTGCGCCACGGCGCAGGCGTGCGCTCTTGCTCCCGGGCCGCTGCCCACGCTGCGGCCAATCCTCGCGATGCGTCCCCTCACGCAATGGGCACACTGTTCAATCTCCTCGTCGGCGCACGCCTTGCCCGGATAGATCTCGTACATCTGCCGGTAGGGATGCGGGGTGAGGTTTGGCATGACGACGTTGGCTCCGCTTTGCAGTCCGCGCTCCCGGCCATCCACGCGATTGATCGTCGCCAGGGCGGTGGTGCTCGGGATGTTTGCCTCGGGACACAGCAGGCGCGCCAGGGCCACGGTCTTCAGCACCATGAGTTCGTCGGCGGGCACCTGGTCGGCTCCGGCATGGGGCGCGTCCGGTGCGCCCAGCGGCGTCTCCGGGTGGGGCAGGAATGGCCCGATGCCAATCATGTCGAGATCGAGTTCCGGGAACAGCTCCAGATCGCGCGCCAGGGTCCGGTAACTCTGCCCTGGAATCCCAACCATCACGCCGCTGCCGGCTTCGTAACCCAGGTCGCGCAACTGGCGCAGCAGCGCAATGCGATTGCTGGTTTCGCCTGGACGCGCCGGATGGATGCGGGCGTACAGCTCCGCATCGGAGGTCTCGAAGCGCAGCAGGTAACGGTCGGCGCCCGCCTCCCGCCACAGGCGAAACTCTTCCGGCCGGCGCTCGCCCAGGCTCAACGTCACCGCCAGTGGTGTCTCCCGCTTGATGGTACGGATGATATCGGCCATCCACTCGGCCGCCATGCCGAAGTCTTCGCCGGACTGCATCACCACGGTGCCGAAGCCAAGCTGCGTCGCCTTGCGGGCACAGCGCAAAACTTCTTCGCGCGTCATGCGGTAACGGGACACGCGGCGCGGAGCACGCAGGCCGCAATACGCACACAGCCGCCCGCAGTAGCTGCTGAACTCGATCAATCCGCGCAGGTGCACCGCGCCGCCGACGTGTTCCCTGCGCACGCGGTCGGCGCGGGCAAACAGCGGCGCCAGCACCGTCTCATCGCGTTCTCGCAGCCAGCCGAGCAGCTCGTTATGCGAAAGCGTGTACATCCTCGGGCTTCACCCGCCCTTCTTGGTAAGCCGCCAGGACCTCCGGGAACGGCTGCAAGGCGCGCTCCAGCATGCCATGGACGGCAGCGATCAGAACGCCGTAATTGGTGATCGGCACACCCTGAAGGCGGCACTCCCGAATGCGCTCCAGCATCTGCCGCCGGTTCCACATACAGGCTCCGCAGTGCACCACCAGCTTGTAGGGCGAAACGTCTTCAGGGAAATCGTTGCCCTGCACCACCGTGTATTGCAGCTCGCCGCCCACCGCCTGGTTCAGCCAGCGCGGAATCTTCACCCGCCCGATGTCATCCTCCACCGGGTGGTGGGTGCATGACTCGGCGATCAGCACCTTGTCTCCAGGCTGAAGCGTGGCGATGGCGGCCGCGCCCAGCGCCTGCTCGCGCAGGTCTCCCTTGAGCCTCGAAAACAGGATGGAGAAGCTGGTCAGCATCACTTCCGGAGGGGTAATGCCGGCGACACGGGCGAACACCTGCGCGTCGGTCACCACCAGCCGGGGAGGAGTATTCAGGTTGCCCAGAGCCGGCGCGAGCATCGAGTCCTGCACCACCACGGAGATGGCATCGCCGTCCAGCAGATCGCGCAGACACTGCACTTGCAGCATCTTCACCCGTCCCTTGGGAGCCTCGCGGTCGATCGGCATGACCATGACACAGGTTTCGCCCGGCCCCACCAGGTCCCGCAAGACCACTTGGGGCTCTTCCGCTTCGCGCACGGCACCGTCGATCAGAGCTTGCCGGAACTCCAGGACTCCCACGCCGCGGGTCGCGACGGTTTGCACAAACCGCAGCCCCCGCGTCCGCAGTTCGGCCACCGTCGCCGGGTCCGGCGAGGCCAGGTCTGATTTGTTGAAAACGATCACCACCGGGATCTCGCGGTTCGCCAGTTCGGCAACGATCTCGCGCTCAAAGTCGCCCCAGGCGCCGTCGCTCACCAACACCCCGAGATCGGTGCGGGTCAGGATCTGCCGCGTCTTCTGCACCCGCAGTCCGCCCAGGGCGCCGGCGTCGTCCACCCCGGCCGTATCGACGAACAGAACCGGGCCAATGGGCGCGAGCTCCATCGGCTTCTCCACCGGGTCCGTCGTGGTGCCAGCGATCTCCGATACGATCGATACCTGCTGGCGCGTGATGGCGTTCAGCAGGCTCGACTTGCCTACGTTGCGCCGTCCGAAAATTCCAATGTGCAGGCGGAAGCCCTTGCTGGTTCCGCGTGTCTGTTCATTCTGGCTCATACGAACACGTCCCTTTCTCCCGCCCGCACCCGGGCGATCATCGGTTCAGCAATGGTCTTCTGTGCATTGTCCATGGCGGCAATCTGCCGCACCAGGTGCGAGCAGCCGCCCGCCACCGTGGCCGGCGGAGCAAAATCCTCCAGGTACTCAACAAAGGTGGAAAGCGCATTGGGCTCGCAGTGATACTTGATGGCGCCGGGCTTGGCCATGTCCATGAAGTCTTTGCCGGTGCGCCCCAGGCGGTAGCAGGCGGTGCAGAACGACGGGGTGAATCCCATTTCCGCAATCTCGCGCACCACCTCGGCCAGCGGCCGCTGGTCGCCGACCGCGAACTGGCCGCTCTGGAATCCATCTTTCGTCTCACCGTAACCGCCCGGGTCAGTCCGGCTTCCTGCCGAGGTTTGCGAGATTCCGATGCGGAAACTCTGGCGGCGAATCGCCGCCGTCTCGCGCGTGGACATGATCATTCCCGTGTACGGCACGGCCATCCGCAAGATGGCGATGAGCTTCAGGAAGTCTGCATCGCTCACCGCATGCGGGGGATGCGAGGCGAAGTCGCTGCCCACGGCAGGCTCCAAGCGCGGCATGCTGATGGTGTGCGGTCCGCAGCCGAAGCGCTCCTCCAGGTGGCGGATGTGCTGCAACATCGCCAGCACCTCGAAGCGCCAGTCGTAGAGCCCGAACAGCGGCCCGATGCCGACGTCGTCGATGCCCGCCTCCATGGCCCGGTCCATGGCCGTCACGCGCCAGTCGAAGTCCGTTTTGGGGCCCTTCTTGTGCAGCTCCGCATAGGTCTTGCGGTGGTAGGTCTCCTGGAAAATCTGATAGGTGCCGATGCCCGCATCCTTCAACTGCCGGTACTGCTCCACCTGCAGCGGCGCCACGTTCACGTTCACCCGCCGGACTTCGCCACGCTTGGTACGGGTTGCGTAAATTGTCGCAATCGACTCCAGCAGGTAATCCATCGTCTTGGTTCCGGGTAACGATTCGCCCGCCACCATCAGCACCCGCTTGTGTCCCTGCTCCACCAGCACCCGAATCTCGGCGGCAATCTCGGCCTGCGACAAGGTACGCCGCTTGACCTCGCGGTTGGCCGCGCGGAAGGCGCAATAGACGCACTCGTTCACGCAGCGGTTGGAGATGTAGAGAGGCGCGAACAGCACCAGGCGCGAGCCGTATATCTCCTCCTTCACCGCGCGCGCGGTGGCGAACATCTCCTCGAGCAATGCAGGATCGCTCAGGGCGATCAACTCCGCCACTTCCTCCAGGCTCAATCCTTCCAGCGCTCTCGCCTTGGAAAAAATCGCCCGGACGCGAGGGGCTTCGGGCGCGTCCGTGCGCAGCAGGCTTTGATAGATGGCCGGCTCATCAATGAAGTTCGAGACTGCGATGCCGCTTTGATTCATTGCGTAAACTCCCGTGGATTCTCAATCCGCCATCGCTGACGATTGCAGACGCGCATCCACTTCTTCCAGTGCCTGCTCCAGCGTGCACTGTGACAGGTTCTGATCGCCAATGGTCACCGTCGGACCGTTCTCGCAATGCTCCGAGCAGAATTTCGCGCGGATATCGACGAGGTGACCCATGCCTTTTTCCTCCACGTGGTGCAGCAGGCCCTGCAAGATTTTCTGCGAACCCTTCAGATAACAGTTTGTGCCCACACACACACCGATGTTCAGCCGCTTCTGCAGCGAGTTGAGGACCGGTAGCGGCTCTTCGTGGATGCGCCGGCGGTTGTGGTATTGGGTGTGCAGCAGGTGATGCGCCCGCTCGCCGCCGATCTCGCCCAGAAAGCGGGTGTAGCATTCGGTGACGTAGACGTTATCCTGCGACTTGTGCAGCGGCGCTTCCTTGTCCGCCCGGTAGAGTCCCTGGCGCCGCTGCGCCCGGGCGTCGCGGCTGGTGTTCACCGGCTGGCCGGCGCCGCCGACGCAGCCACCTGGGCAGGCCATCACCTCGATCAGGTCATAGGGCGAAGTTCCGGCGCGCACCTGCTCGGCCACCACCCTGGCGTTGCGCAACCCGTGCACGACGGCCAGCCTGAGTTTGGCGCCGCCGACCTCGATGGCCGCCTCGCGCAAACCGGACTCGCCGCGCACAATCTCAAACTCCACGTTTTTCAGCTTCTCGCCCGTTACCTTTTCGACCGCGCAGCGCAGTACCGCCTCGGTCACGCCGCCGGAGTTGCCGAAGATGACACCCGCACCGGTGTAGAAACCAAATGGCATGTCCCAGGACTCCGGTTCGAGCTGGGCAAAGCGCAATCCCGCCGACTGGATCATGCGCGCCAATTCCTGGGTAGTGAGTACATGGTCCACGTCGCGCGCCCCGTCGCTCTGGAACTCATCGCGCTGGGCTTCAAACTTCTTCGCCGTGCAAGGCATGATGGCAACCACCACCAGGTCCTGGCGCGCCACCTTCAACTGGGCAGGCAACATCTCCTTCAGTAGCGAACCAAACATCTGCTGCGGAGAGCGGCAACTGGACAGGTGGGGCAGCACCTCGGGGAAGAACTGCTCGGCGTACTTCACCCATGCCGGGCAGCAGGAGGTGAATTGCGGCATCCACTTGCCACTGGCCTTGCGCTTCAGGAATTCGTTTGCCTCCTCCATCACCGTCAGGTCCGCGGCAAACGAGGTGTCATACACCTGGTCGAAGCCCAACCGGCGCAGCGCGGCGGCAATCTGTCCGGTGGTGATTTCGCCGGGCTTGAGTCCGAGCGCCTCGCCGATGCCCACCCGCACCGCCGGCGCCACCTGCGCCACGACCGTCTTCTTCTTGTCGCCCAGCGCCTGCCAGACCGGTTCCATCTCCGACTTCACGGTGAGGGCGCCGGTGGGACACACGCTGGCGCACTGGCCGCAGTTGACACACGCCACTTCCGCAAGATCCTTGCCGAACGCCGGCAGCACCACCGAGTCGTGTCCGCGGAAGGCAAAGTCGATGGCACCGATGTCCTGCACCTCCGAGCACATGCGCACGCAGTCGCCGCAGAGCACGCACTTGTTGGGATCGCGCACCAGCGACGGCGAGGAGGTATCGATGGGCCGGTCAGCCCGGACCGGCTTGAAGCGCACCTTCTCGATGCCCAACTGGCGTGCCAGCGCCTGCAGCTGGCAGTTCGCGCTGCGGGCACAGGTGGGGCAGCTCTGGTCGTGGTTGGCCAGGAGCAGTTCGATGGTGATCTTGCGGATTTCGCGGATCTCCTCGGTAACCGTGCGAATTTTCAATCCCGGCTCCGGAGGCGTCGAACAGGCGGCCATGGTGCCGTGGCCCTCGACGTCCACCAGGCACAGGCGGCACGCTCCATAAATGCTCAGCTCGGAGTGATAGCAGAAGGTCGGCAGGTCAATCTCCGCCTTGCGGATCAGCTCCAGCAGGTTGCGTTCTCCCGCGATGACCACGTCGCGGCCGTCGATGTTCAATACGGGCTGCGGAATCGCCTTCATTTACACACCCTCCACGGCGGCCAGTTTGCACACTTGCGCGCAGGCTCCGCATTTGACGCAAAGATCCGGGTTGATGTGGTGCGGCTGTTTCTTTTCGCCCGTAATCGCCCCCGTCGCACATGCCTTTATGCACACGCCGCACCCCTTGCACGCGACCGGGTTGATCTCCGGCCGCAGCAGCGCCTTGCAACGCCCGGCTTTGCAGCGCTTGCCAACCACGTGATCCTCGTACTCCTGGCGGAAGTAGCGCATGGTTGACAGCACCGGGTTGGGCGCGGTCTTGCCGAGCCCGCACAGCGAACCGGTCTGCACCGCGTGCGCCAGCTTCACCATCAGTTGCAGCGTCTCCTCGGTGGCGCGGCCCTCGATCACATCATCCAGCAGGGCCAGCAATTGGCGTGTGCCTTCGCGGCACAGTACGCACTTGCCGCACGACTCGCGCTGGGTGAAGTCCATGAAGAAGCGGGCCATGCTGACCATGCAGGTGCGCTGGTTCATCACCACCAGCCCGCCCGAGCCCACCATGGCGCCAACCGTTTTCAGCGAATCATAATCAAGCGGCAGGTCAAGATGCTCCTGGGTCAGGCATCCGCCCGACGGCCCGCCGATCTGCACCGCCTTGAATCCATTCCTGTCGATCGATCCGTCGTCTCTCGTCACGCCGCCGCCCACCTTCAACACAACGTCGCGCAGGGGAGTGCCGAAAGGTACTTCCACCAGTCCGGTGTTGGCTACGTGCCCGGTCAGTGCGAAGGTTTTGGTGCCGGGCGAGGTCTGGATGCCGATGGAGCGGAAAACCTCCGGCCCTTCGTTCAGGATGCGCACCACATGGGCCAGGGTCTCGACGTTGTTGATCACCGTCGGCTTACCCCAAAGTCCGCGCTGCGCCGGAAACGGCGGCTTGGGCATGGGCATGCCGCGCCGGCCCTCGATGGAGGCGATCATCGCCGTCTCCTCGCCGCACACAAATGCGCCTGCGCCTTCCATCACTTCGCAGTGCAGCCGCATTCCGGTCCCGAATACGTTGTCTCCCAGAATGCCCTCGCGCTCTGCGTCGTCCACCGCCTTGCGCATGCGCTTCACCGCCAGGGGATACTCGGCGCGCACATAGATCAACGTCTCGTCGGCGCCAATGGCGCGCGCCGCAATGAGCAAGCCCTCGATGACCGAGTGTGGATTGCCTTCCATCACGCTGCGATTCATGAAGGCGCCCGGGTCGCCTTCGTCGCCGTTGCAGATGACATACTTTTTCGCTGAATTCTGCGTCCGCGCCGCATTCCATTTGCGCCCGGTGGGAAAACCGCCGCCGCCGCGCCCGCGCAGGCCTGAGTCCAGCACCTGCTGACAGATCTCTTCCTGCGACATCTCGACGTAGGCGCGCCGTGCCGCCTGGTAGCCGCCGTGCAGGATGTACTCCTTTACGTCCTCCGGATCGATGTGGCCACATTCCCGCAGCACAAAGCGCGTTTGCTGCATGTAAAACGGGTTGTCGGCAATTCCCCGGCAGTGCGTTCTGGTGGCCGGGTCCACATAAAGCAGCCGGTCCACGACCGCACCCGAGACCAGCGTCGTGGCCACAATCTCGGCCACATCTGCCTCGCTCACCTTGCAGTACAAAATCTGTTCCGGCAGAACCGTTACCAGCGGCCCCATCTGGCAGAAGCCCTGGCATCCGCTCTTGCTCAGGCGAATCTCATCGTCCGCCATCTCCGGCCTCAGTTCGAGAATGACGTTGAGACCCGATTCACTCAGTTGGCGCTCGAAGGCTTCAAACACCTTCATCGAACCGTTGGCCATGCAGCCGGTTCCGGCGCAGATGATGACCCGGCGCTGGACTGCTGCCTGCTCGGCCCACCGCGCCGTCATTGCGCCTCCCTGGCCACGATTGCATCCAGCAACTCGACGGCGTGTTGCGGCGTCATCTGCCCATGTACGTCATCATTGATCACCAGCGCCGGAGCCAGTCCGCAGGCGCCGAGGCAGGCCACGGTCTCCACGGTGAACAGCTGATCGAGCGTGGTCTTGCTCTTTTCGCTCACCCCGAGGCGCTGCCGGATGGCCTCCAGGATGGGCTCGGACCGCTTCACGTGACAGGCCGTACCGTCGCACAGCCGCACTACATACTTGCCTTTGGGTTCGAGCGCGAAGTGCGCATAGAAAGTGGCAACCCCAAAGACGCGCGCCGGAGGAACTCCCAGCGAGGTCGCCACAAACGTCATGATATCTTCGGGAAGATAGTGATACTCACTTTGTATCGCTTGCAGAATGGGCACCAATCGAGCAGGCCTCCTCTGGTGATCCGTCAGGATCTGACAGACTCGTTCGAACTTCTGCGCGCTCGTTGCGGCGGGTTCCATAGGTAGATTCTCCGGATGTTTGCATGGCCTTGGCGAGCCTGCAGCTCAACGCGGCCAGTGAGTTATAAAGGTCTTCATTCTGCAGAATGACGTTGGGTGGAACATTCAGCGTGGTCGGCGCAAAATTCCAGATTGCCCGCACCCCCGCCTTCACCAGTTGGTCGGCCGCCTGCTGCGCAGCCGCGGCGGGTGTGGTAATAATCCCGATGTGGATTGCCATGCGCTGGGCCAGATCAACCAGCTTTTCCATGGGCAAAACCAGCTTTTTATGAATGCTTGTACCGACGATATTCGGATTGTTATCAAAGGCGGCGACGATGCTGAGCCCGAACTTCTCGAAGCGCTCGTATCCCAGAAGCGCCGATCCCAGGTTTCCGGCGCCCACCAGAAATGCGTCGTTGGTGTTGTCCCAGCCGAGAAATGTCTCAATCGCCTGGATCAGCTCCGCCAACTGAAACCCAACTTTGGGACGGCCCACGATGCCCGTATACTGCAGGTCCTTGCGAACCTGGATGGGCAGCAGATTCAGCGCCTCGCCAATGGTCGTGCAGGAGACTTCATGGATTCCGCGCTCGCGCAGCTCAACGAGAAAATGGTGGTACTTCGGCAGTCGGCGGAGGGAAGGCTCGGGAATCAGTGATGTCGTCATAATTATATCGATATTACAATATCGATACCTTGACCGGGGTTCTGTGACGGCCATCACCGGATCGCGTGCCGCGGGCACGCCCGTGGCGATTTCAGGGGATGCTGGAGATGGAGAAACCACTGGCGTCCCCGTGGGCGCGATGGCCCGCAGACGCAGGCAGAGGATGGCCGCCTGGTCCGCTTTACCACTGTTTTCTTGTGAGTTTACCGGTGCGTGTGCTGGGATCAGCTCGCCTGGGCAGCCTTGCGTCACAATGTGGAGTGACCGTATACATTGCCGCAAGCCCGCGCAAAAGGCGTAGGATTGAATCTGTATCTGACGTACGTCTTCAGGGCGGGGTGTGAGTCCCCACCGGCGGTAAAAGCCCGCGAGCGCCTGCCTTCCGGCAGGGTCAGCAGATCTGGTGAAACTCCAGGGCCGACGGTAACAGTCCGGATGAAAGAAGACGGGCCACAATGCACTCAGCCTGCGATCCAATCCGGGGGAACCGTTCCCGGCAGATCGTTCGGGGATGCGTGTAGGAGTTTGCGGCGCGGCACTGCCCTGAAACGTTTTTCGTCGAGTTTCTGCGCGAGGAGCGTTTCATCATGGCATCCTTCCATTCCGCTAGAGCCCTGCTGCAATCGGCGGGGCATCCTTCGAACAGAGATCTCCCCAAGACATGGACAATCTGCGCCGCGGACACCTCCGTCACGCTTCGGGACGAGTTCGATGGTGCGCTCGCAGCGGGCCGGGCCTGTCCTGATCGCGAACCTTGTGGCTACGAATGAATACTCCAATGAAAACACAGAATGAATGCCGGGAATATAAACCCGGAAACAGATCCCGATACGGGGGCACTGAAATGGATTTAAGCGTTGATGGCAGCATCACAACCCAGGTAGCCAGTGCGGACTTGCCGACGCGATGGGGACAGTTTCGAGCGCTAGGATTTGAGCGCTCCACGGCTGACGGTCTGGAGACCGCCGTGACCCTGATCATGGGAGATATCTCCAGTGGGGTTCCGCTGGTGAGAATTCACTCCCAGTGCCTCACTGGCGACGTCTTTGGATCCCTGCGCTGCGACTGCGGCGGGCAACTGGATTTTGCCATGAATGCGATTGCCGAGGAGGGCGCCGGCATCCTGATCTACGAAAAACAGGAGGGGCGAGGGATTGGGTTGATGGCAAAACTCCAGGCATATGGGCTGCAAGACAAGGGCCTGGATACGGTGCAGGCAAATGAGCGCCTTGGATTTGAGGTGGACTATCGCGACTTCGCCCTGCCGGCCGCGATCCTGAAGCATCTGGACGTTCCCCGGGTGCGCCTGTTGACCAACAACCTGCAAAAAGTGGCAGCGCTGACCAACGCTGGAATTGAAGTTGTGGAACGCATTGCATGTGAGGTTTCGCCAAATCCGGAGGCACTGTTTTATCTGACCACCAAGAAGCAGAAACTGGGCCACATGCTCACGATGGTATAGCGGAACAGGCGGACGGAGAGCGCGGCGGCGCTTCTCTTTTCCGGCTTCGCCATCCCCGCTGGATCACTGCTTCTCCATGCCCACGGATGGAACAGGCACGGAGAGGCAGAGCGCGCGCTTACTCTGGCTTGCGCGATTCCCTGCCGAGTGTTGAACTGCGCGGGATGAAGGTTGGAGGCCACGCTCGTTCTCAGGCTTGGCATCTTCCACCTGGCAAGCGGTCTTACCCAGCGTTCGGGGACCCTGGACTGCGTAGATCAAAAAAACACCGCCCAGGGAGAATCGAAATCTAACGCCGGGCATCTGTTACTGCAATGGAGTTCGGCTGCGTTTCGTGGACTCTCGGCCGCCTCTCCATGCCCACACATCCGTTCTTCCTGGTGAAACAAAAGCGGTCCTGGAGCGGCCTTTTGCGGGAACAGACGCGAACTTCCGACAACCAGTTAGCTCAGTAGACGGCACCGGGTTGCCTTCCTTGACGGTTTCGTCTGGGGCGACTGTTCGAGGTTTGCGAACCCAGTCGCGGGGTGCAATAACGCGGTTCAGAGATAGGACACAGGGGGAGTGCGGGCCAAAGCCCGGCTTCCTGGAGAAATTAGGAGGAGTTCGGCATGAATCGGATCGCTTGTTCATTGGCGCTGTTCCTGTTTGCGGTGTCCAACATTGCCTTGGCCGCCAACTGGGTGGTTTCCAGGGACCTGGATAATGGAGCTGGCACGTTCTACGTCGATGCAGACAGCGTGAGCCGGGATGGCGACCGTCTCATCTATTGGTCCAGGGTGGTCTATAGCACGCCAGTGAATTCCGGTATGGGCGCACCGCGGGTGGCAGCGAGCCCTACTGCGACAAGACGGAAACGCATCAAGGAAGAGATTTGCCGGATCGAGGTAAACCTGGGCTCCCGGCAGGTTCGGACGCTTGAGTTTTTCCGGTATGACCCCAATCTCCACGAAATCGACCACGACTCTGACCCTGGCCATTGGAAGCCGTATGGGAAAGACGATGCGACGGAAGTGGACAACGCGGCCGCTCTGAAATATGCCAAACAGGGAAACGAACATGCCCCGCAGCCCACGCCATAGCATAACCTCGCCGGTCCGCTAGATTACGTTTGCGGCCTCCCGGCGCTGGGCACGCGTCCCGGCGGCGCACGCCTGCGACAGCCCCACCGTGCGGAGCGGATCGGGCGCAGACGAAAACAGGGTTCAAGGCGCTTTACTTCCGCTTCAACCCGTCCATTTCGGCGGCAGCGCGGCCCGGACCAGTTCGACGGCAGCGTCCGGATCTCCCACCTCGACGATCAGTTCGTTGTAGCGCTCATCGCGCAAGTCAATCACCACCGTGTTGTCCGGGTTGTGCACGTCCCAGAAGACCCGCTGGCCATCCTGATGGAACGTACCCGCGGTAAGGACGCCGGGAATATTCGTTCCGGGCATTCTTAAGCCGTGCCACCAGCCATGCGCAATGGCCGGGTCGGCCCGAATCCCGGCAACGTGTTGCAGCGGAATTTCAAGCGAACTCTTGAATGCCCAGAGTTTGTCGGCGCCACGCACGTGCAAAATCAACGTTCCATCCGCTACAGATAAATCCACCATGTCGATCTCCTCTTCACCCTGCTCTGGAAGTGGCGCCCAGGATCTTGTTCGTCACAATCCCGATGGCAACCATGGCGGCCATGATGACGGCAAACAGCGATAGCCATCCCCAGTACTGGGCGGGATGGCGGATGATGCGCATGAAGTGACGTCCATAACGGGCCGCAATGTAGGCGATGAGCGAATAACGCAGCGCCCGGCAAAGTCCAACGACCGTGAGGAATTTCCGCACGGGGTAGTTCGAAGCTCCCGCAGCGGCAAAAAAGACGCTGGTGGGAAGCGGAAAAGGAACGGCTGTGGTGGCGGCCAGAGCGCCGGTACCTGACTTCGCAAAGACTTTCAGGATGGTTGGCGCGCGGGCGCTCCCGAACTTGCTGTGCAGGTAGCTAATGCCAGCCTGGCGCGCCAGCCGGAAGGTGAGGAAGGCTCCGAGGAGTGAGCCGGCGGTTGCGATGGCGGCGTATTCGTACCAGCGATTGCCATGCCTGGCGGCGAGGATGGCGGTCAGGATGTCTGGGCCGCCGAAGGTCGGAAAGGGAAAGCTATCCAGAACTGCCAGGGAGAACAAACCGAACAGGCCCAGATGGCGAAGTGCAGCCGTGAATCCGCCGGGTTGCTTTTTTGCGGCTTGCAGAAGAACGGTGATCGCGCCGGTTTTGATGCCTGAGTGCACAGTACGGACCCTAACATATCCCGCTCTACTCCCGTCTCGGGAAACGGATGGCGGCGCGGTTGGGGGCGAAGCCCCGCGCAACGGATCGGGGAGATTGCTCTCCATGCCTGTGAGCCAGCTAAGGGACCGGGCATGGAGAGCAAAGTTTTTTCACTTCTTATCCGCGATTACCTGCGGGGCATTGAAAAGCTCGGGATGGAGGTAGGTGCCGCGCTCCTTGCCCTTGTCCTCTTCCACCTGGATACGGTGAGCGTCGGCATAAGCGTCATGCCGGATGCCGGTGACTTGCCACGACACTTTGACCGCCGGCTTGTTGGTCTTGATGGTGAAATGGTTTTCCCTGATCTCCCGCACCACAATCGCCTGTGCGAACTGGCCGATCACCGTGAGTTGATAGCGAAAGTCCTGGTTGAGAGCTTCAAAATAACTGGGCAACTCGACCGTGGCGAGTCCGTGCCGGTCGGTCACAATGTTGCCGTTGTAGATGTTCATCATGTCGGGCGACTCGACGAAAGAGTGCGAAAGATACTTGTTCGCCGGGTCGAGGGGATGGTCAATCTTGAAGGTGCCGGACGATTTGGAGAGGTTTCCGCCTACGTGGAGATTTCCGCTAAAGCTGACGTTGGCGTTGCCGTCCACACTGAAATAACCGCCGTTCTGCGCGTTGGCCTGGATCATCGCCCCGGAGGTCGGGGGAACATTGAAGTACAAGCCGAGGCCGACAGCGGCTGGGCTGTACAAATTTGCCGCGAACCCCTGGGTGTTACCGGTGGCTGCGTCGATTTCAACATTCACGCCCGTGATCTGGTAGGAGGCCGCGGTGGCATTCGAATAGACTTCTACAACATGGCCACCGCCATTCTCCAGATCGGCCTCCAGGGCGCGAGGCTTACTGTCATTGCCGTTGTCATATCCCGTTAGGCCGCTGTACGCCATTACAGGCGGCTGATTCGAGTTGAACGTATATCCCACGACGCCCAAACCTTTGCTGCCCTCCGAATATCCAACGACACCGACGCCGTTCGTCGCCGTACCGGTGACCCCCGCGGGTAATCCTGTCCCCGTAGCCGTGCCTACAATCGCGGAGGGGATGCTAGCTAAGAGACTCTCGGTAGGGGCGCTATCTGGCATGGCGGGGCCGTTGCTTGTGTTGGTGACGTTGAGCACGCCATGGGGCGCGGTTGCCGTGCTGGACCAGTTCACCGGCAGGCTGATGGCGCCGCCGCCGCTGACCGTTTGGCAACTGACCGTGCCCGTGCTGCTGATGGCAGCAATGGCACTGCCGCTGGAGCAGGAGCTGCCGACCCGCTTCTGAATCACGCTGCCGTTGACGGCAACCGTCGGTGCGGCCCCGGTGCCGCCGACCGTGATCGAGGAATCCGGCGAACTCAACGCGAC
>Ga0326727_10002394_pt1 | contig 64203 bp, 54 predicted proteins | sample MB2enrmetagenome_FD_207643 | JGI IMG/M metagenome (GOLD analysis project Ga0326727, IMG submission 207643) | Lab enriched peat soil microbial communities from McLean, Ithaca, NY, United States - MB29MY | ecosystem: Environmental > Terrestrial > Soil > Wetlands > Peat | place: USA: New York...
CTCGTCCCGATAGACCGAAGCGTTGTACAACACCGACATCACGCCTCCGTCCCGATGCCGCAACTCCAAGGGATAATCCCGCACCATCCCTTCCCGGAACACCTGCTCGTAACCGGCCCGGGCCTTTGCTGGCTCGGTGAAGTAGTCGCAGAAATCGGTGCCGACCAGTTCGCCGCGGGAGCGACCCGTGGCCGCCTCGGTGGCGGCATTGACGTCCGTGATCTTGCCGTCCGGCCCGATCGTCACCAGCGGATCGGGGCTGGCTTCGATGAGGCTGCGGTTATAAGCATTGGACAGCCGCAAGGCTTCCTCTGCCCGCTTGCGCAGGGTGATGTCATTATTCGTCTCCAGGATGGCCAGGGGTGCGCCCCGCTCGCCCCGCTGCAAAGCCCAACGGCTCGCCACCACAACCTGGGTTCCGTCCCTTTTGGTGTGCAGAATCTCGCCTTCCCAACGGCCGGTACGGCTTACTTCCGCTCGAATCTCCTCCAACGGCCCCGGGAAGACGGTCTTCAGCAGGTCATGAACAACTCTGCCTAAGGCGTGTTCGGCGGTCCAACCGTAGCGCTCCTCGGCGCCCCGATTCCAGTACTTGATCACCCCCTCCATATCCATCACAAAAACGGTGTCGTGCGTAAGATCGAGCAGAGCTGCCTGCGCCCGCAGCGCTTCTTCCGCCCGCTTGCGTTCCGTGATATCGACCATCGTGGCCACCACCTCCGCAACCTCCCCGTTTGCACTCAAAACTGGGTGGGCCAGGGTGTGGACGACTTTGACTGTTCCATCGGGCAATACGATTCTGTATTCGACCTCGGAATCTACTTTCTCAAGGAACACCCTATCACTGGACTCCTTGACCTTGTCATGGTCCTCCGGGTGTATTCGCTGCCACACTTGATCCCGCGTTAGTAATCCCTCTTTCCGATCGGTGCCGAACAGTCGGAACATTTCCTCGGACCAGTAAATTGGCTCGCGGCTCGTGCCATTCATGGCATAAGTGCCCGTACGGGTCAGCTTCTGCGCGCTGGCCAAGTAAGCTTCGCTGCGCCGCAGAGCTTCCTCGGCACGCTTGCGCTCGGTGATATCCCGCACCAGGGCCAGGTTGTAAGCCCGGTCTCCATATTCGAGATAATTCGCGCTGACCTCGACGGGGAAAGTGTGGCCATCGCGGGTTCGGTGACGGCTTTCGAAACTCAGCGAGCGCTGCGCCTGAAGGTCCCGCCAATGGTCGGACCACCGCTCCGCCGGGAACTCCGGGTCAATGTCCGTTACGCCCAAGCCGAGCAGTTCCGCACGGGTATAACCCACAGCGCGGCAGGCCTCCTCGTTGACGTATTGAAAACGTCCCCTGTCATCTATCAGAAAGGCGGCTTCGCGTACGTTGTCCAAGGCAAAACTGAGGAGGGCGACTTCCTGCTCGGCCCGTTCGCGCGCCGCCCGCGAGCGCAGGGTGACGATGCCGAACGCCAAGTCGGCAGCCAGTTCCTCAAGCAGGTGAATCTCTTCCGACGTAAAAGCGTTGGGCTGGGCGGAATAAATGCTAAGACTGCCGAAGGCGCTCCCGTGTTCGTCCTTAAGCGGCAGGGCGATGCCGGAAAGAAACCCGTGCTGCAAAACGCTCTTCCGCCAGGGCGCCAGGCGAGGATCCGTGGCGAAATCCTGAATGCAGCAAGGTTTCCCGCTCCGGATGGCCGTTCCGGTGGGGGTCCACCCACGCTCCGTGTCGGCCCAAGTGATGCCGAGGTTGGCGAGATATCCCTCCTCCGCCCCGGTCCACGCCACAGGGCGTACGCTTTTGGCCGCGTCGTGTTCGGCATAGGCCACCCACGCCATGCGGTAGCCAGCCTCCTCGCAGACAATGTGGCAGATTTCCCGCAGGAGTGTCTGCTCGTCGGTTGCACGCATCAGAGTCTGGTTGCATTCGCTGATGGCTCGCAGTTCGCGATTCAAACGGTGCAACGCCTCCTCTGCCCGCTTGCGGTCCTCGATGTCGGTCCGCGTGCCGTACCACCGCAGGATGCGTCCTTGCTCGTCGCGCAGGGGGTTGAGACGGATCATAAACCAGCGGTAGTTCCCATCTTTTCCGCGTATTCGCACTTCCGCATGCCATGGCAGGCCGCGCGAAATCGCTTGCTGGCGTTCCGCCACTACTTTTTCCACATCGTCGGGGTGAAAAATCTTCGCTAGAGAGTCCTTCGACAAACTATCTTCCAGGGTTAGCCCGGTGTATTCGAGTGCAACCTGATTCACATAAAGAAAACTCCCATCCGTCTTCACGACGACGACATGCTGAGGAATGGCGTCAACAAGCCGCCGAAGCTCCGCTTCGCTCTGCTGAGTTTTTTCTTCCGCCCGCTGGCGCTCGGCGATTTCCGCCTGCAACTGCTCGTTGGTCTTCTGGACCTCGGCGGTGCGCTCTCTTACCCTCGATATCAGACGGCTGATGATTAGCGCCGTACCCGAGAACGCCATCGTCGTGGCAATTTCCACGGGCTCGCTCATCCAAAGATGGTAAAGCGGTTGAGTAAAGAAGTAGACAAAGCATAAAGCGGCCACGGCGCAGGCAAAGGCCGTCGGAAGAAATCCTGCCCACAGGGAAATCAATATAGCCAAAAAAAAGTAGAGGAGGGCGGCCATGGCAGGACCGGCATGGAGACGAAAGCTGACCAAGGTCAACACGGCCATCGCCATGATGGCTAACAGGCATTCCCAGGCTGTGCGCCAGGATCCAGAGGTTTGTTTATCCTTCATCGAGCACCCCCGCCTTTGTGGGGCATGGTGAAATAAAAACTTGTGCCGCGCGTCACTTTTCCACCCTTGCTGCCACGTCCTCGGAATAAATGGCCGCCGTCCATTTCCTGCCCAAGAGGTCCTCCAACGTAAGACCGACAGAGGTCAGCCAAGTTCGATTGAAGTCGTCAAGGTGGCCGTTTAGCAGACCGGTGTGGGTCAGAGCGGGAATCGAGTCCATAAGAAGCTGAAGGTACACGGGCTCGGATTCGCGTCCTGGAGAGGCCATAGCGCGCATCATACACCAACCGAAGCACGTCTGCTCTTTCAGGCAGAAATAGCGCGCCCTGAGTTCGCCTGGGGTTTGCGCGCGCGCTCAGGGAGTCTGCGGAATGCTGTGTCGATTTAGGGGGCCAATATCGCTTTATCCACAATCAAATCGGCTGGATGGCGTTTTTTCAAATATGGCCTCTAGAGGCGCCTGTGCTCCGAGCCATCAAACGTGAACTGCCAACACCGAGCAAGATCCTAACTGGATCGCCCGATAAGTTGTCGAACCAAACACCGCAAGATCCACGGCATTGCGCCCACGCACTGCCATGATCAGTAAGTCGGCTTGAATCTCCGAGGCGTATTGAATGATCTGTTCATAGGCTGTGCCGATTCGCACCATAGTTTTGATTTTGGGGGTTCTGCACCCCTCCGACGGAATCAGTTTATCGATTTGGTTTGTCGCCGCCGCGATGGCCTCTTGGATGTTGGCCAATGTTTGGACGTGCTCCAAAACGTGGAGCAGGGTGATCTCGGCATCATATTCCGCCGCCACCGAGAGCGCATACTCCAAAGCCCGGCGTGCGGGGTCGGAAAAATCCGTGCAGAAAATGATCCGGCGCAACTCAATCGAATCCTGCGCGCCATCTGGGACGACAACCGCGTACCCCGGCTTCCGGCTCACCAGCACGGGACAACGGGCCTTCCGCAACACCTTTTCCGCCGCGGACCCCAGGGTGGCACGGTCAACTCCCTTGCGCCCGTGCGTCCCCATCACGATGAGGTCCACATTTTGCGCCGCCGCAAAGGAAAGGATCGAGTCCGTCACCCCACCTTCGTGCACGAGGCACTCAGGGTGCACGCCGGTCCTCGTGTGCGACTTCGCGAATTCTTGCAACTGCTTTCGCGCGTCGTCGCGAATCGTCTGAAAGAGCTCCTTGACATAGATCGCGTCAGCGTAATACGCATAGGAGGGAAGTACGAAATCTACGACGTGCTGGAGAAACAGCTTGGCCTGATAATACCGGGCCAGCGACTGCGCGGAGTCATACGCTCTTGCTGAGGGTTCCGAGAAATCCACGGGGCAAAGAATCTGCTTAATCCGGGGCATATTTGCACCAGGAGGCGGAAGGTTCCGACCATCACGTGTGAACGACCAAGACCGGACAAGGTCCTGACTGAACCACTCGGTAGGTCGTTGAACCAAATATCGCGCGATCCATGGAATGCCGCCCGCGCACGCCCATGACGATCAAATCAGTTTGTGATTCCAAAGCAAGCTCGATGATCTGTTGATAAGCCTTGCCGATCCGTACTACCGCCTTTGTCGTGCAGTTCTTATTCATTCCAGGGGTAATCCGTTTCTCCAGGCTCTCCATCACTTTCGCTATTTCATTTTCAATATCGGCTGAATCCGGGATACCCTCCAACACATGGAGCAGGGTGAGCTCGGCCTTGTACTCTGCTGCGAGGGAGACGGCCTGGTCAAAAGCCTGCTCGGAACAATCAGAAAAATCTGTGCAGTAGAGTATCCGGCGTAGATCCGGCTCTCCTCCCGGGGTGACCGGACCGTGGGCCGGCTTGCATACGGCCAACACCGGACAGCGGGCTTTTCGTAGTACTTTCTCCGTAACCGATCCCAGCGTCAGATGGTCGATCCCGCGCAGACCATGGGTTCCCATGACGATCAGGTTCACCGCGTGTGCGTCGGCAAAATCGAGAATCAAGTCTGTCACTTCGCCGTCAGCCACGTTGCATTGGGGTAGGATCCCGTGCCGAGTGTGTTTTTCCGCAAACTCCTGAAGCTGCCGCTCGGCGCCAGCACGCAGGTTCCGGCACATCTCGTTATAGGCGTCTGGAAAAGCATGGTAAGGATAGAGAGGGGTCAGCGAATCTATCACGTGCTGCAGGAACAGAGTGGCCTTGTAATGCCAAGCCAGCGACTGCGCATAGTCATAAGCCCTCTCTGAAAATTCTGAGAAATCAATAGGACAAAGGATGCGTTCAATTTTCGGCATGGTTTATCGACTCCCCTTCGTCAACCGGTCAGGACTGCGCTATATAGGCTTCAGTACGAGACCGTAATGTTGCTCTCAACTTCAGACACGCCCGGCGCCGCCCACGCCGCCTCCTCTGCCCTCTCGCGCTCCGCCCAAGAGCCCACACTTCCGCTCAAAGTCACCCTCCCTCCGTCCACCTGCACCTTGATCTGGTTCGCGTCCAGAATCGCGTCGCGCTTGAATGCGGCTTCGATCTTTTCCTTGACCGCAGTGGGCGCCACCGTCGGCTTGACAGTGATCAGGTTGATTACTTCCTTTACTCCTGTCAGGTGGAGCACCGCCCGCTCGGCAGCCGACTTCTGGAATTGCCAGTCAACTTCGCCTTCCAACGTGATGCGGCCGTTCTCCACGGTGATCTTGATCCGGTCCTGGGGCACTAAGACATCCCATTTCAAAGCGTGCTCTGCGGCGCCGGCGATGTCTGTATCGGTCCGCTCACTGGAGCCGGGAAGTTTGACGTTCAGCTCGACGGCCAGAGCTTTAACACCCGGCAACCGTTTCACCACCTTCTCGGCAGCCCACTTTTCCGCGTAGCTATCCACTGTCCCCTCGAGTGTCACCACCCCGTCCTTGACCGTGACCCCGATGTTGGTGGCGTTCACACCCGGCTCCCACCGGAGTTCGTCGAGAACATCAACCAGTAATTCCCTGTCACTTTTCACAGCTTCTCTCCTTTGCTTGTATATGCACACCGTGTTAGAGGAGCTACCTTGAGCCGAGGCCCGCTCTATGCACTTGATACGTTACGCCGGCTTTTCTTCCACCCGAACCTTCTGCGTTTTGGCGGTCTTCGGCATCGAGAGTTCCAAAACTCCATCCCTGAGTGTGGCCGTGACCTTCGAGGAGTCGACCTCCGCAGGCAAGTCAATGGTGCGGAAGATTTGGTTCACACAATGCTCTTTGTAGACGGTCTGTTTGCTTGCCCGTTCTTGGCTGACTTCCCGCGTCCCACTGACGGTAAGACGGCGGGGCTCCACGCCGATCTCGAGTTCTTTGGCGCTGAAGCCCGGCACCTCCAGATGAACGGTGTAGGAGTAATCCGATTGTGCGATATCCAGATGCACCGGATGCAGAAACTCGGACTCGGCCCGCAGCCAATCTTCAAGGTCGAACCCGTGCGCCCGTCCGCGGCCGTCAAAGAACTCGTGGGCACGGCGGGCGATCGAGTTGGACAGATCCTCGATACGATCCAACAGATTGCTGGCAGGGAGCAACTTCATGGGCGCGGCTTCCTTCGCCGCCGGCGTTATCGCGGCTGACTTTTTTTTCATATGCGCTCTCCTTTGGTGAAATGTTGCCTGCGAAATATTGCCGTTGTTGAGCGGCCCCTCCGGGCTGCAAGAAACCTTATGAACTCCGGAATCTAAATCAGCCGAACATGCAAGAACTGGACAGCCTTCTTCATCGCTTCCTCACAATTCTTCAGCTTCATCAGTGCAATGCAAGCGCCAATTGTAAGCCCTTGAAAACGCTCGGGTTCGAGCATCTCGGGGTTGCAATCTCTTCGCGAATTCACGAAGTTCGCGAAAACCTATGTTGGATTCTTGAGGGGAGAGCACTTCCGCTAAAAGGCCTGGAAGCGATACTTGTGGATCTTCATCGGTCTGATCTTCGAGCCAAGATCCGAGAGGCTCGTTGGCGAACGGCGATCTTTCTTACCTACAGAGGGGCCGTGGGTGAACGTCAGCGCACGGTGAGTACCGGACACGGTGCGGTACGGATCACCTCGTAGGCAGTGTCAGGCTTGGGAAGGTGACCGGCCATGAGCGGGTCCAAACGTCGCCCGCCCATCACGATCAAATCCACGCCACGATCACTGGCGAACTTAAGAATTGCTTCCGCCGTCGGGCCGAACCCTGGCTCAAAGTTTGTGCGCTCGCGTAAGTCTGATTCTACTGGAATGTGATCATCAATCCAGTGCCTGACAGGTTCTTCGACCGCGGCATTCACGTCCGGAGGCGGAACCATCTTCGCAAAGACCTTCATGATGGTCAGCTTGGCTTGGTATTCCTCGGCTAATGAGACAGCATAGGCTGCGGCGTCGCTCGTGTCAGGGATGAACTCGAGCGGGTAAAGGATGTGGTCCAGACGAACATCCATTGACTGTATCGCCGAGGTTTTCGGGCCCACAGTGAGCACCGGACACGCCGCCATTCGAAAGACCTCTTCCGTTACGGAGCCGAGCAGTAATTTACGCAGGCCTCGACGTCCGTGAGTCCCGAGAACAATCAGATCGATGCCGTTTTGTTGGATCATATCCTGAAGAACGTCCCAGATTGCACCCTCCCCGACCAGGGATTGACACGAAACGCCCCTCTGGCTTGCGGCGCTGAGCAAGCGCTCCATGTTTTGTTGTGCGAGCCGCCGGGCGTCCTCGACCATGGTCGCCAACGCCTCCGGTGGCACAAGATCCCTAAACTCGGGGCAGATCACGTAGGCGATGTAAAGCTGTGACCCGTATTGAGCAGCGATCTTCAACGCGTGTGGCAGCGCCGTCTCTGACGCAGGGGAGAAATCTGTGGCCAACAGGATTTTCTTCGGCGCAACACGGCTTTTTGGATCCAAAGGGTTCATCTTGCACCTCGAAGTGAGCTGCCAGCATACCATCAACCCGCGAACCTGGTATATCCCAAGTCCTCGTCGCGGGTTGGCTGATCTTCGGAGGCCTACGGGTTACCTTCCAGCGTGTCCTTGATGGTCGTGAGCCCCTTTCGGAGATTTGAAACCGCCCGGCCCACTGCCGCCTTGCGAACGATCGATCCCTTGGGGCCGGTCAACCCCGCCTGCTCGGAACCCAGGGCCTGGATCAGATAGAAGCCGGGTTGCTTCAGGTCGTCAGGGTCGCGGACGCAGATGGAGAGGTCCAACGCGGTCTCGAAGTAATGGCTCGAATAGAGCTGCTTTCTGGCAATGGCACTTGCGATGGGGTCGGCAGGGCTCCCGCGCATGGTCACCATGTGAGTAATGCGCAACGTCGGCTTCAATCCGAATTTCACCTTGGTCCAATAGAATGTCTCCTCGTAATTCGCGGGCTTCGCACGGGGGTAGACGAGAAGGTAATGGTAGAAATCCGGCTCGTGCTCTGCCAAGGCATGGTCGTAGCTGAGCAGGTAGGCGAATTGCTCGGGCACCGCGGTCGGGTCACGCTTATCGTTATAATACCCCAGGGCCTTATTGCCCTCGCGCTGGTAGGCAAGCACGCGCTCCAGGGCCGTCTTCTGTAAGTGTTGATTCACTTGGTCGTCCACGTCGGGGGCAGACCAATCGATGATTCGGTGAAGCTCTTCGATGGAGGTCGCGGGCATCTGAATCCGACAGTTCCCGGGTTCGCAATTCTTCAAATCCTGGATGTCATCGCTGTCAAAGGCAAAACCCTTCAAGTCAGAAAGCTGAGGAGGATCGGTGAACACTACAAGTGCCAAAAAGCCGGGAACCTTGCGCAGGCGGTCGAAATCGCGGGCAAATTGGAAGTAGGTCTCAGGAGCAGCATGGATATAGACCGCGCCAAACAACAAGACCTCGGACGGCGTGCGGGGCGGAAGGGCCTTCGTGACCGGCTCTACACCTCGGATGGCGGCGATCTGATCCTCGCTCAGCCCGATGTTCTGCCGGAAGAATTTTTGAAGGTCAAGGTTCGACTGAGAAAAACCGGGCAGGGCGGTCGCGGCGGACAAGACCAGCATAGCGGCAACACGCATGGCACTTCGGATCATGGCAACTTCACCCCTCCCCATTAAACTGCATCGCTTTGGGGCACGCTTGTAAGAAAGATTTCGACTGCACCGTCGTTGACGTCATCTCCATCATCTTTCATTTATGGCCCGCGACAGCGACCGGCTGGCTTGGCGTTTTGTAGAACCACGCCTTCGCCCCTTCTGTCGCTACAATGTATCCAGCAGTGATGACGAGAACGCTCACCATCTGAAACGCCGACAGCGGCACAAAACCGAACGCAGAGGCAAAGGGCCCGAGGTAGGGGATAGCAAGGGCGAAGACACCCATGACGATACTGGTCCATAACAGCATGCGGCTCGGCCTGCTGCGCAAAGCGGGCCCGCGCGTGCGAAGGACCAAGACAACGGCGACTTCCGTCAACAGTGAAATGACGAACCAAGTCGTCTGGAAAATCGCTGCATGGGCATGAAAGACCAGCAGCAGAATCGCGAACGTCAGCAAATCGAAGGCGGAGCTGATCAGCCCAAAGACGATCATGAAGCGCTTCACCTCCTTGATCTGCCAGCGCTCAGGGCTTTTTACGGCCTCCGCATCGACGTTGTCGGTCGAGATCGTAATCGACGGCAGGTCGGAGAGGAAATTCTCAAGCAGGATTTGCTTGGCGGTCATCGGGAGGAAAGGCAGCAGCGGGGTTCCCAGGGCCATGCTGATCATGTTGCCGAAACTCGCGCTGTTCGTAATGTTGATGTATTTGAGCGTGTTGGCGAAGGTGCGTCGGCCATCCTCCACGCCCTGGCGCAGGACGTCCAGATCGGGCTTTAAAAGGATGATGTCGGCGCTTTCGCGGGCAACATCCACGGCCTGGTCCACCGAGATGCCGACATCGGCCGCATGCAATGCCGGCGCATCGTTGATGCCATCGCCGAGATACCCGACGGCATGTCCAGTCCGCTGCAAGGCGCGGACAATACGCTCCTTCTGCTGGGGATCGACTTCGACGAAGAGATCCGTGCGCGGCGCGACCTGCCAGAGCGCCTCGTCGCTGAGCTTGGCCAGTTGGTCGCTGGTGAGTATGGACTTCGGATCGAGCCCCACCACTTCCGCCAGATGCGCCGTGACGTGGCGATTGTCGCCGCTGATGACCTTGACGTGGATACCGAGGTTCGCCAGATCACGGAGCGTCTGCTGCGCGTCTTTCTTGGGCGGATCGAAAAAGACCAGGAATCCGCCAAATGCCAACCCTCCCTCATCGTTGTGGGCGTAATGGTCTTGGGCAGCGATCTTGCGTGTCGCCACCGCCAGCACCCGGAATCCTGCCTCACCCTGGGCCTGGTAGAACGCCTCAAGCCGCTGATGCAGGTCCGCCGTGAGAGGAACATTCACACCATCCCGGTTCACCGAGGAACAGATGGCAAGCACATTCTCGAAGGCGCCCTTGGTGACGATCAGGTGCTGCGATGCGTCGGAATCATCGGCCATGACGATCGTCAGTCTTTTGGTCTGGAAGTCATACGGGATCTCATCGATCTTGCGGTAACCTTGTGTCGTCAACCCGGCCTTTTGGCCGGCAGTCACGAGGGCCGCGTCGAGCGGGTTCTCGATGCCGGTCTCGAGGGCTGCATTGAGAAAGGCAAGCTGCCTGATCTCGGTCGATGTCCGGCCGTCTGCGTCTGTGGCGTCCTGAAGAACGATCACGCCCTCGGTCAACGTGCCGGTCTTGTCCGTGCAGAATATATCCATGCTGCCAAGGTTCTCAATTGAATTCAGGCGGCGGACAATGACACCGTGTTTGGCCATCCCGCGTGCGCCGGCGGACAGCGTCACGTTGATAATGGCGGGCAGCAGCTCCGGCGTTAGGCCGACCGCGAGCGCTACCGCAAAAAGCAGCGAATCGATTTTCGGCCGGCCAAGAAGCAGGTTTACCGTCAGCACAAACAGCACGACGACGATCATCACCCGCAGCAGGAGATTACCGAACTGCCGAATGCCGCGCTCGAAGTCGGTCTCGGGCGGGCGCGCCTTGAGCCGCGCTGAGATCGCGCCGAAGGCTGTCCGGCGCCCCGTTTCGACCGCCAGCATCTTCGCCTTGCCGCTCTGCACCGAAGCGCCGAGGTAGACGGAGTTGGTACGCCCCGCGAGGGGCGTTTCCGGCGGAACAATCCCAGGCTGCTTTTCGACCGGGAAGGATTCGCCGGTCAGGCTGGCTTCATTGACCATGAGGTCCGTGGCTTCGATCAGCAGCCCATCGGCGGGAATGAGGTTGCCTGCCGAGAGCACGATGACATCGCCGGGCACGATGGTGCTTGCCGGCACCATTTGCTCCAGGCCATTGCGTACCACGCGACAGGTCAACTCCAGGCGGCGCTTGAGCTCTTCGACCGCGGCCGATGCCCGGTACTCCTGATAGAAACCGAGCAGCGAGCTGCCCAGTACGATCGCCAGAATGATGCTGGCGTCCAACCGTTCCCCCAGCGCCAGCGAAATGACGGCGGCAAAGATGAGAATGAGTACGAGCGGGCTTTCGAATTGCCGCAGGAGCACGCGCAGAGCGCTCAGGTGGCTCGCCTCCTCGACGCTGTTGGGGCCGACTTGGCGAAGCCGCTCGGCGGCATTTTCGGACGACAAGCCCCCGGGACCCGAGCCCAGAGCAGCGCTCAGCTCAGCAACTTCACGACTCCAGTAGGGGACATCCGTTAGATGGTCGGCCATACGCCCTCTCGTTGGTCAATCGCCTTACCGCAAACCGCACTGCAACTCTCTATCAAATCGAAGACACACCCTCTAAGGTATTTCCAGGCTTGGCCGCACTCCTAACGGTTTCCTTACGGAAAAGGATCCGTTTGCCGGCTTCCACCAGCAAGAGATAGACCGCCGTCGCGACGGCAACAAAAGCAAAAAATGACCCGGGCAGCGGCGTGAAGCCGAGCATGCGGGCAAGCGGGCTGAACGGCAAATAAACCCCGATTGCCACGACCCCAAGGCAGGTTGCCAGCAAGGGATTACTCGGACGGCTGCGGAACGGGTTTTGGGTTGTACGGATGACGAACAGCACCAGCGTCTGGGTTGCCAGTGACTCGACAAACCAACCGGTATGAAACTGCGCTTCGTTCGCGTGGAGAAAATGCAGTAAGACGTAGAAGGTCAAGAAGTCGAAGATAGAACTGATCGGTCCGATGAACACCATGAAATTGCGGATCAGATTGACATTCCAACGTTGGGGCTTTTCGAGGTAAGTCTCGTCGACATTGTCCGTGGGAATGGTGAGTTGGCCGACGTCATAAAGAAGGTTATTCAGCAGGATTTGTGTGGGCAGCATGGGCAAGAATGGCAGGAAGACCGAAGCCGCGGCCATGCTGAGTACATTTCCAAAGTTCGAGCTGGTGCCCATCAGCAAATACTTCATCACGTTGCCAAAGGCTTTGCGCCCCTCGATGATGCCCTCATGCAGGACCCGCAGGCCTGGCTCAAGGAGAATGACGTCGGCAGCGTCGCGAGCCACATCCGCAGCGCTGGACACTGATATGCCCACGTCGGCGGCGTGCAACGAGGGCGCATCGTTGATGCCGTCACCCATGAACCCCACCGCATGGCCGTTGTGTTTGAGAGCCAGGAGGATGCGGTTCTTCTGCACCGGGGAAATGCGCGCAAAGGCGCGCGTCTCTTCGGCGACGTGCGCCAGCGCCGGGTCCGTCGTGCGATCCAATTCGTCGCCCGTGAAGACCTGGCCGGGTTCGATTCCTACCTGCACGCAAACGTGGCCGGTGACGCGGTCGTTATCACCGGAAATGATCTTGACCTCAACCCCATCCTGCTTTAACGAAGCCAAAACCTGGGCGGCGTCAGGCAACGGCTTATCAGCAAAGCTCAAAAACCCGGCCAGGATCAGATTGCGCTCGTCCGCAACGGAGTAATCGGGGCGCGCCGGAACTTCCACGTAAGCCACTGCCAGAGAGCGGAATCCCTCACTATTCAGCTTTTCGTTGGCCTGTTGGATACGCGTGGTAGCGTCCTTGCTAATGGCTTCTACTTTGCCTTCAGCCTCGTAACCGGAGAGTAGTGGGAGAATCCCTTCCAGAGCACCTTTCGTGATGAGAACCCGCCGGGACTGCCGCTCCACCACGACCGAAAGCCGCCGCCGCTCAAAATCGAACGGAATCTCGTCGCGCTTGATGTAATCTTCCATCTTAGGTGCAGACTGATGGAGAATGACGTCATCCAAGGGACTGCGGATGCCCGTCTGGAATTTGCTGTTAAGATAGGCGAGTTCTAACGCGCGAGGGAATGCATTCCCAAAGGGATCAAGAGAGCGATCGAGCGACATGGTTCCCGCAGTGAGCGTTCCGGTTTTATCGCTGCATAGCACATCCACACTGCCGAGATTCTGAATCGAGGACAGATGCTTGACGATGACCTTCTTCCGTGCCATAGCGATGGCGCCTTTCGACAGGGTCACCGAGGTAATCATGGGCAGGAACTCGGGTGTCAAGCCAACCGCCAGTGAAACCGCAAACATCAAGGATTGAAGCGGATCACGGTGGCGTACAATGCTGGTGATAAGCAGGAAGAGAACTAGGAATAAGACCGTCTTCGCGATGAGCTGGCTGAAATTTTTCAAGCCCTTATCGAAGGCTGTCTCTTCCGGGCGCGCGGCGAGGCGACCGGCAATATCGCCGAAAGCAGTTCGCGCGCCTGTCGCGACCACCTCGGCGGTTGCCGTCCCGCTCACGATGGAGGTGCCGAGGAAGACCATGTTGTGCGCATCGGCTTTGGTCGAGGCGGGCTCTCCGGTGGCTTCTTTATCGGTGGGGAGCGATTCGCCGGTTAGCATTCCTTGCTGGACGTAGATGTCCCGGGCAATCAAGAGGCGCGCGTCAGCGGGAACCAGATCTCCCGCGGAAAGCCGGATGATGTCTCCCGGCACCACGTCACGCCGCGGCATTTCTTTCCACTCCCCGTCGCGGAGGACGGTTGCCGTCGGGGCAACTCGAGCACGCAGTTCTTCAACGGCGCGCTCAGAGCGATATGTCTGACTTAAGTCGATAGCCCCGCTGAGCAGAACAATAACGCCGATGATTCCCGCATCTACCGCGTCGCCCGTGAATGCCGATACGATGGCGGCAATCAGCAGAATCAAGGTCAGCGGATTCATGAACACATGCAGGAGATCGGAGAGAAAAGAATGGTGCTGTGTCGCCGCAGGCTCATTGGACCCGAACTGGTCGAGCCGAGCCGCAGCTTCCTGTGCCGTCAAGCCGGCAATTTGGACCGGGGTTTCAGCAGGGTTGGGCGACATGCCGTCTCTCACTTTGAGATGGGCTGGAACCTCTCAAAGAGTCGTGCGGTAACTGCCCCAAAGATGAAGCCACCCACATGAGCCGCATAAGCGACGCCACCACCACCCTGCGCATTTGCCACGGCGCCGACCTGACTGAAAAGCTGAATCAGAAACCACAGTCCGATCAAGAGCACTGCGGGGATAAAAGTAATGCGGGTGAACCAGCCCAACAGAAGCACCGTGCGTATCTCATCATGAGGGTAAGTGACCAGAAAGGCGCCCATCACACCGGCAATCGCACCGCTGGCGCCCAGATTGGGAACGGTGGAATGGGGCATGAGGGCAAGCTGCGCCAGCGAAGCCGCCAGACCGCTGAGCAGGTAAAACACCAAGTACAGTGGCGGCCCCATCGCGTCTTCGACTTCCGGGCCGAATGCCCAGAGGAACACCATGTTGCCGATGATGTGCATCCAACCGGCATGCATGAACATCGCTGTCAGAATCGTGATCCAGCGATGGCCCGCGGTAATTGTGGCAGGTATCTCCGCCCAATGCGTTACAAATGCATCCCCACCTATGAGCTCCATAACAAAGACCACCGCGTTCGCAGCGATGATTGCCGTGGTCATGGCGGGGAAATTTGCGGGCTGTCGAGATGCATCCGATAATGGGATCATTCCACCCACGTTATCTTCCTCCGTTTCACTGGACGCACGTTCGCATGCGCGAAATGCGCCCATGAACTTGCTCGCCGTTCATTCCCTTGCACCCGATCCTCCCAACCCACTCTTTCGTCCGGCAAGGCGCTTTCCCGGCAGGTATTCGACCGTCGGGAATTGTCGCACCGGTTGGGGGTAGAGCGCCATCAGTTCGAAAACTTCCTTGGCATCTCGGAGCTGACATGCAGTCCACTTACAGCGATCTGCGCAATCCACATGCCAGCTTCCGCCGGGCCGGAATAATGAAGCCTTCAATCTCCGTGAGTGATAACAGCAGGAGATTCTGGGCTCGGACTATTCTCCAGTGCCTTTTTGACGTCACTACCGCTAACCGTCTCTTGCTTCAGTAGTTCCTGGGCCAAGGCATTATGAGCCGCAGTGTGCCCCTTCAGCAGCGCCTGAGCACGCGCGTACTGTTCGGTCACGATCCGCTGGACTTCCGTGTCGATCACTTGACGAGTCTCGGGACTGAGCTGGCTATTGTCCTCGACCGATCCCCCCAGGTATTGGAGTTGTTGACCGGCGTAGCGCACCGAGCCAAGCTTCTCACTCATGCCGAATTCCGTGACCATACGGCGGGCCAGGTCGGTCGCCCGCTGAATGTCATCACTGGCCCCGGTGCTGATGGTTCCAAACTCCACGATTTCGCCGGCCCGCCCGCCCAGCATCACGGCGATCCTGTCCTTGAGTTCGTCGACAGAGAGCAGATAGCGGTCCTCGGTCGGCGTTTGGATGGTGTAGCCCAAGGCGCCACGGCTGTGGGGAACGATGCTGATCTTGGTGACGGGTTCACCATGGGGCACCAGTTCCGCCACCAGCGCGTGGCCCGCCTCGTGGTAGGCAACCGTAGTTCGTTCCTGCGCGTTCATCACCCGGCTTTTTTTCTCGGAACCCGCAATCACCCGTTCGATCGCAACCTCAAAATCACTCAGGGTGACGGCCGTGGCCTTGCGCCGGGCAGCGCCTAATGCCGCCTCATTCATGGCATTCTCCAGATCAGCACCGCTAAAGCCCGCCGTCATCCGGGCGGCCTGGTCCATGTCAAAGTCTGCCGCCACCGTTACGCCCTTGCTGTGAATCCGCAGGATTTGCACTCGGCCGATGAGATCGGGATTGCCGATGGCGATCTGGCGGTCAAAGCGGCCCGCGCGCAGAAGTGCCGGGTCGAGGACCTCCGGACGGTTGGTGGCGGCCATGATAATCACGGGCGCGCCGGCGTCGGTTTTGAAGCCGTCAATCTCCGCCAACAACTGGTTGAGGGTCTGCTCACGCTCGTCATTGGTGCCCATGCGCGCCATGCCTCCCCGGCTCTCACCAATGGCATCAATCTCGTCGATGAAAATGATCGCCGGAGCTACCTTGCGCGCCTCCTCGAACAGGTTGCGCACGCGGGCGGCGCCCACGCCCACAAACATCTCGACAAACTCGGAGCCGCTGGTCTCGAAGAACGGGACCTGGGCCTCGCCGGCCGTGGCTTTGGCCAGCAGCGTCTTGCCGGTGCCCGGGGGCCCGACGAGCAACACCCCCTTGGGGATATGTCCGCCGAGTCGAGCGAATTGCTCTGGCGCCTTCAGAAATTGAATGGTCTCCTGGAGCTCAGAAATGGCTTCATCCGCTCCGCCCACATCTTTGTAGGTGACCGTAACATCCTCGGGCTTGACCTGGATCGCTTTGCTTTTGCCGACCCCAAAGATGCTGCCCATCGCGGCGTCCCCGCCCGCTCGCTGGTAAGCCATGTACCAAAAAGCGCCGAGGAGCAGGAGCGGCAATAGGTTCAGCAAAATACCACCCCAGGGGCTCGGTGGGTGCTCAAATTGATAGGTTACCTTGGCGTTTTGTAACTCTTCAATCAGCTTGGGGTCGCCGGCGGGCGCAGGTACGGTATTGAAGGGGATGACCTGAGGAGTTCCGTCCGACTTGGGATTTTTCATCTCACCAACGATGCCCTTTTCGCCGATGGTTACCTGGACGATTTGACCACCAGCCACTTGTTTCTTAAACTCGCTGTAAGGAATTTCCGTCTTCCGGGTCAGAGGAGTTAAAACGAATACCTGGAATAGCCACAGGGCAATTAGGCTGGAGATCAAATAACCGACGGCGAAATGAATCTGGCGCCGGCTTTGTTCCTGGCGCTTCTTTTCATCGTCCGGGTCGTGTTTTTTTGGTGACGATTGCGGTTCGTTCATTGTCCATCCCCCTCTCGATGCGCGAGCAGAATCACGCGCGCTCCCTGCTTCCGTTCAATGTTGGCGGCAGTCGCCGCCTTGACGCCTCTAGCAGGCGCTGCTTCAATACTTGCTGTACTGGCACCAGCATAATCAATACCCAGAATACATCTGACCACGTTTCCCCAGCGCTATCGCGATCGCCCCAGTCTCGAGCGACCGTTTCAACCCACATGCCAGCTTCTTTCGCGCCCGACAGATCCGCGATTTGAATGCGCTCGGCGAAATGCCAATCGCCTTGCTTGACTCCGGGCCGGAAAGACCGTTTATCGCATGGATTCGAAATGGCGCTTGTAGTGTCGGCGGGAGTTGGCGGAGATGCTCATCAACAAGCGCGCTGATTTCGTTGGCTGCATAGAATTCTTCCGGATCGGGCTGCGCATCGATGGCCCCGTGCGGCAACTTTTCCGGCTGGCTTTCCAGAATCTCGTCCAAGGAAGCTTCCGGATGGGCGCTTTTCTTCCGGCGGGCCATCAGAGCCGAGTTTATGACGATGCGCGTAAGCCAGGTGGAAAAAGATGACCGCCCCTCGAAGGAGCGCAAGCTAGTGTAAGCCTTGCACAGGCCATCCTGAAGTGCATCCTCGGCATCTTCTTTGTTCTGGAGCAGGGCGAACACCGTCCGATAGAGGCTGCGTGTGTGAGCGGCGAAGAGACGCTCTTGGGCATCAGCATTCCCAGCGATGGCTTGCTGGACCAGGGCCCAGTCTTTGTGCATGGCGCGTTGACCGGAATGTTGGTCAGGGTTCAAGTGCCTCAAGGCAGGGGTGTCAATCCTCCCTGGCCATGCTCTCGGTGTTTCCACCGGGAGCTGAGGAGCACTGACCTGAGGCCAACCGCTCCATGAACACGCTTGCGAGGTTTCCAAACACGCGATCCCCATATATCTTCCTCTCCGACTCATCTTTCGAAAACCGGCCCTTCGCTCGGAATTCGGTCCCCCGGCAGCCCTTCGTCCTTGCGCTCAAAACTTGCGCAGGTTAAGAGCCAACGCCATCCAGGCCCAGCCATAGAAAATCAGGCTAATCCCCATGAAAAGACCGATCGCATAAAGCCCTGAGATCGGCCATTGCGCCAGGAGGAGAACGCCCAGGAGGCAGGTGATAATTCCGTCCACGATGTGCCAGCCGTAGCCCGGCAGGTGCGCCCAGAGCGCAACCACCAACTGATACACTCCGGCGATTAGAAAGAACATTGACATCACCAGGGTCGCAGCTTCGGCGCTTATTGTCGGATTCTTAAGGAATATCACGCCGGTTATTCCGAAGAGAATCGCGAGCAGCAGGTGCAGGAAGAAGCCTGCCCATTTCCCCACCATGAACGCATTGACAAGATCGATGATGCTTGCAAATATCATCAGCCATCCGAAAAACATCATCGAGACCACGGTGGCGGTGACGGACCGAACAACCGCGGCCACACCGAGCAACATTAACGCGATGCCAAACGCCAGGAACCATCCCCAATTGCGAATCATCTCCTGGGTAACTTGAACAACCAGCACTTCAGCTTGACCTAACATTTTCATCTCTCCTTTCCATGAATTCCGAACTGCTCCCAAGGTCGACCAACTTAGTCCGTTTCCGAACGCTCAGGTCATCTCGCTTTCGGGCCCGCCCGGGCGCAGCTCTGCCCGGAGCTTGGGTAATTCCTCCTTGTAGGCAGTAGCGTCGCCGAAGTCGAGAAACTCCTCGTAGTGTGAGTGCACTCCTGAACAGCGGAAGGCGTGCTTGATCGGGCAAAAATACTGTTCCGTGCGGGCGGCGATTTCCCGCGCATAAGCGACCAATCCGTTGGCATAGGCGCAGTAGTTGCAGTTGAGCCGCTCGATCCAGTTGAGGTACTGAAGGTGGCCCCGGTCAAGCAACACGTAGCGAGAGCGGTCCACCTTGGCAATCCGGTATACAGGGAAGCACACCGCCTGGTACAACTGGACCCAGAGGTCCAGCAGGATAAGTGGGACGATCAGCGAATAGATCATCGGGGCAACCAGCAAGCTTGCCAGGGGCGCTTCCCAAAGAAAGGCCACTACGCCCTGATGAAGCTTCTTGTGGAGCGCGGATGCCTCGTCGTCGAAGGTAATCTTGCCCTTTTCGATGCGGTAGTGGAATTTGCGACGCTTCTCCTCAATGTCCAGCTCAATTTGACGTTCTAGCTCCCCTTCCAGCATGGCGATCCGAGACGCAATTACCGAGATGTTCATGTTCATGATGCCTTCCAATTCATGGGACAGTGATTCCACTGAACGGCAAGCTGTCCCAAGGTTCGAGATCAGCTTTCGCCGGTTCCCACCGGTTCGCTCTACGCCTTCGATTTCCGCAGCTTCTTGACGATTTCTTGCTGTTTGGTCAATAGTTCCGTGATCGCCTTAATCTCGAAATCCGCTTTCGCGGTCTCAGCCTCGGCCCTTAATGTCTTCAGCTTCGCCTCAGCGGTCCTGATCTGGGACTTAAACTTATCGCGGATTACCTTCCTTGCCACCTTCACAACGACGCTCATACAACCCTCCTCGCGTTTCCAATTTGCTTTCCTGCGCTACCTTTGAAACCACATCCTGTCATACTGCAATGCAAAGGCCACCCGCAAGCCCTTGATAACGTTCGAGTACACGGATCAGAAGGTCCCGAACCCTTCGCGAATTCGCGAACTTCGTGAATGTGACTTGCGCCCCTCAAGAACTTAGCGGCGCCCGCCTCCCCGCGAAGGAGCCATGGTTCGGGGTATGCCAGGGGACTGGCCCCGGTTTTGGAATTCCCCCTGGCGGGATTGGCCGAGTGAGCGCGATTCGCGTTGCTGCTCGAGTCCTGGATTCGCAGGTGTTCTTTGCCACTGCCCGGACCTGTTCTGCTGATACCAGCCATCCGTACGGTGCTGGTAAACCTGCCCATCCCTGCCGACGTACAAATCCGGACGGGCGCCACGGCCTTGAGGCGAGACCCTGCCGGGCTGCTGGAAGTTGCGCGTGACGACCCCGTTCCCTCCCCAATGGCTGTAAGCGTTCACGTTCCCACGAACCCATGCCCGGTTGGGACTGCCCCAGTGCATATTCCAATGTTCCGAGAAGACGCGGTGACTGAGCGGGTTGCTGTGATACCACCAGTAACGGCCGCCTGGCCGCCAGAACCAGCCGCCGCCCCAGTAGCTGAACCGGAATCCGAATCCCCAGGTCCACGGCCAGCCATAGCAATAGAACGGGGGGAAGTAGCCGCACCATCCCGGATACCACCAGCCGGTGCCGAACACCACCACACCATCGGTTACGAACGCTCCCATGTACCCGGGCGTATAGCCCACATACACGTAGTCCGGAGTGGCTCCATAGACATACACGTAGCGGACGTGATAAAGCGGACAGCTCGGCGGAATCGTGTAGATTTCAGCCGGGATCATATCCGCGACGGCCCAAGGCCCCAGCGCTGAATCGGCCACAAACCAGACGCCGTGTTGCACGGCGTAGTAGCGGCCTGCGGCATGGATCACCTCAGCGGAGGTATTGATGGCGTATTCCATGGCCGTTCCTTCAATCGGTTGGAACTGGGGTGGCCCGTCATATTTGACGTTCAGCTTGGCTTCGCTGCGCCGAACCGTGGCGGTCTGGGGAATCTGATTGGCGATGACGGCTTCGCGAGCCTGTTCGGTGCCCGGAATCGAGGCCAGGACATGACCCTTAGGGCTCTCCGCGGGAATTCGACTGAAATCGCCCGGCAGTTTATCGCCCGGCACCCATTCCCACGGCCCCTCCAGTGACTTGGCGCTGAACCACCGGCCGGCGAGCAGCGTGTAAAATTGCTGCGAGTTCGTGTCCACGAAAATGTCATTGTCGGAGTTCGTGGCATACAGCAGACTGGTCCGCGCGATGGGAGCGTATGCCGGCTCTCCTTGCGTGACCAGCAGCTCGGCGGGAACCATGCTTACGTAGACCACCGGCGGATTTCCCGGGGGCGCGGTGGATGGCGCTGAAGATTCCTTTTCTTCGTCTTTGGTCAGTTGCTGCTTGATCTCCGCAAGATCCTGGGGCGGGTTCGCCACGGCGGTCCACGGCCCTAGCAATGACGACGCGGTCATCCACCAACTTCCGCCGTCGAGGTAAAACGCCCCAGCCGTGGAATTGAACAACAGCAGCGCGGAAGTATTAACGACGCGCGTGTAAGGGGTGCCTTCGAGGGCGCGATATACGGGATCCCCATCGAGGATGATCAAGACCGCCGGCGCTTTGCTGAAGATGATCCTGGGCGGATCGTTTTTCAAGCGAATCGTTTCGGCCTTGGTCTCCGTTTGGGTGATCGCAAGGTCAGCCAGGAGCCGGTCGAGCGACACTGTGCGCGGCCAGCTTGGAACGCTCTCTCGAACGGCTTTCCGCAACTTATCCTGGAGCGGAGCTGCCGACGGGAAGTTCGCTTCCTTAACCTCGATGTCCTCTAAGGCCACCATCCGCGCCTCTTGATCGACCTCTGTCCTGGCGCGGATCGAGACGGTGCCGAACATCTCGGTCGGATCTCCCTTGAACGTGACAATCACCGCCGAGCGGGCCTCGAGCCGGTTACCCTTCCAACTGTCCACTTGGGGCTGGTAGAGAACCAGATGAATATTGCCGGTATCGATCTCCTTTGGCCAATATTCGTCGCCGCTGGGCGGCGCCTGAGCAAACAGCAGCGGTAGAGCAACGAAAGTCAGCAACAGCAGTTTTCCAAAACGCATGACATTCCTCGTTTCTGCGATCGGGATCAGCCCTTGATCGCGCTTGACAATTAGCCTTCACCGAACATTTCTAAGTGCCGGCCGAATGAAGGTTTTTTTGAATTCACTTCCCTATTCCTACGCAACAAATGGTTCAGGGTTGGGCGCTCAGTGCAGCTTGGGTCTTGCTTCCCACTTCCTTCTCAGAGGGAATTCGCGAGGAATCCCATCCGCCACCCAGCGCCTTGATCAACTGAACGCTCGCTACCATCTGTTGCATTCGAAAATTTATCGCCGTTTCCTGATTGGCCAGCAAAGTGGTTTGGGCCGTAATCACATTCAGGTAAGGATCGAGACCGGCCCTGTACCGGACACCCGCTTCCTGAAGATTTCTGCTGGCCGCTTGCACAGCAGCGTCTTGCTGGTCGATATCCTGCGATAAGATTCGCAGCGCCGCGAGATTGTCCTCGACCTGCTGAAACGCCGTGAGGGCGGTTTGCTGATAGTTAGCTACGGTTTGGTCGTACGTCGCGCGATATTGCTGGACGGTCGCCCTGCGCATACCGGCATCAAAAATGGTTTCGGCAAGGCTGGGGCCCACCGACCAAAACCGGCTTGGCCATGTCAACCAGCTCGCCGCCGAGGAATTTCCAAATCCCCCGGAGGCGCTGAGCAGGATTGAGGGAAAGTATGCAGCTTTGGCAACCCCTATTTCTGCGTTCGCCTGAGCCATGGAACGCTCCGCGGCCGCAATGTCAGGGCGCCTCTCGAGAAGCTCGGACGGAATCCCAACAGGAATTGCGGGAGGATTTGCTGCCAAAGCGTTCGGTCCCAGGGAAAATGACGAGGCGGGTTGGCCAATCAGCACCGCGATAGCATGCTCATACTGGGCACGCAGGATTCCCAGGTTCGTGTCCTGGGCCTGTGCAGCTTTTAGCTGAGCTTCCGCTTGGGCCACCGCTTCATCGGAGCTGAGGCCGGCCCGGTACTGGGCGCGGGTGAGGTTGAGAGCATCCTGGTAGGCGATGACCGTGGAATCAAACAGTTCTTTCAGGGAGTCCTGCGCGCGAAGCTCGTAGTAATCAGCGGCGAGCTCCGCCTGTACGCTCAGGCGAACGTTCTCGAGATCCGCGGCGCTGGCTTGCGCAGCGTAAATATTGGCCCTCACCGTACTTCGAACGCGCCCCCAGAAATCGGGTTCCCAGGAGGCATCAAAAGGCAGGGAGTAGTCGGTGTACGATTTGACCGTCAATTCGACCCCCGAGACGCTTCCCGCCCGAACGCCGCCGAACTGTCCTTGCGACGGGCGAGAATTGAGGATGCTCGGATTGACGGTCACGGTGGGGAAATATTGCGAGCGCGCTTCACGAACCAATGCCCGCGCTGCTAAAAAGCTGGCCACCGCCGCCGCGATTTCCTGGCTGGAAGAACTCGCCTTCTCTTCCAGTTCATTCAATTTCGGATCGTTGTATACCTTCCACCAGTTCCCGCGGTTTGTGCCATCCTTCGGCTGGGTCGCGTGCCAAATCTCCGATCCCGCCGCCGCGGTCGGCGGAATCTCCTTGTAGGCGGGCGGGCTGGGAACCGGTGGGCGCACATACTTCGGGCCAACTCGGCAACCCGAAACCAGCAGGAGAATCGTGGCGAGCGCGACTGGCAAAGCGGTCCGGCCCATCCTGGCGTAGCGCTCCATGCAGCGTTCCTCCCGATCGGTTGCTTGCCGGGGAGGTTCGCTCTTCTCCCACGACCGCCCGGCGTTGTCGCTCACGGCGGATCCTCGGCCGCCGCCTTGTCCCATCTCATTCGCTGATGTACACATCGACCAGCTCACCTGGATAGAGATTCACATTTGCGCGCTGCTCGATTTTGAAAATCACGGGCAGAACGCGCACATCCACGCGCTCCTGGCGCTGATTCGAAAGCTCGATTTTCGGAGAAACATACGGTTGCACCCGGACGAATTGCAAAGGAATCTTGACATCTGACCCGCGGATGGACATTTGCGCCTTCATTTTGGAGCCCAAGGTCAACCGTGGGACCAGAATCTCGTCCACGTAGCAGCGAACGTGGAGAGAGGACGGTAAACTCCCCAGGGTAATCACGGGATCCGCCCCCTGCGTGTAGGAGTCATAAGATCCCTGCGGGGATACGTAGTTCCCGACGATGGTGTTGATGGCGAGGACAACGCCGTCCCGCGATGCTCGCAAGGTATACTTGGCGAGCAGCGCCCTGGAAGCCGCGTAGGCCTTTGCCAATGCGTGCTGCTGTCGATCCTGATTTTCGATGTCGTAGCTCCATGCTCCCGCCCGGGTCAAATCATCCTGCTTTTTGGCAACGATAAGATTCGCTTTCGCCGCGGCGGCGGCATTGATTGCGCTGTCTAACGCATCTTTGCTCACCGATCGCGGATCGATCTCGTAAGCTGCTTGGTCTTTTTGCAGCGTGTCCTGGGCGGTTTTCAAAGTGGCTTCGGCGGCAGCCACTTGTGCGTCGGCGACATCGAGGGTCTCTTTTCTGGGCTCCGCTTTCAGCTCTCGCAGGAGCGCTGCGGCAGCTTGGGCCGATGAGCCTTGCTGCTCCGCCGTCGCTCTTTGAATCGAATCATCAATCAGAAGCAGGGGCTGGCCCGCCTTGACTTGTTCACCCTCCGACACGAGGATTTCTTTGACCGTGCCCGCCACTTCCGGATAGATGTTGTTGTTCTCCCCGCTGGTCTGGGCACTCTCCACCATGCCTTCGGCATAAATCGCGTTCGCATAGGGACTCGCCGCAGGATTGTAAGCTGGAGGCAGCACCGGTTCGGTAATGCCGGAGAGGATTGCGGCCCCAATCCCACTCAGGGCTCCGATGAAGGAGATGATGAAAATCGTCTGGTTTTTCATGCCGTACTCTTTTCTGACCCCTTGAGGCGGCCGTCTTCCATGTTCAAGATGCGCGTCGCGAACTGATAAATGCGGTCATCATGGGTCACAACGACAATGCAGCGATCTTTGTTGAGGACGTTCTTGTGTACGAAACTCAAAATCGCCACGCCCGTGTCACCATCCAGCGAGGCCGTCGGTTCATCCATAATCAGGATATCCGGCTGGCTGCTCATGGCCCGGGCAATGGCTACGCGCTGCTGTTCTCCTCCGCTCAGCTTCACGGGAGGCAATTCAGCGCGGCTCTTCAGCCCAACGACATCGAGGTACTTCTCCGATTCCTTGATAGCTTCATCCCATGGCTTTTTCCTGAGGATCAGCGGGATCGCCGCGTTCTCCGCGGTGGTCAGGCGGGGAAAGAGGTGGTAGTCCTGAAATACGAAACCGATTTTCCCCAACCGGAAGTCAGCAAGCTGGTCGGGATTCAGCCCCCAAATGTCGGTTCCATCCAGTAAAACCTTCCCCGCGTTCGGTCTGAGGATTCCGGTGAGAACGCTGAGCAAAGTGGTTTTGCCGCTCCCGGAGGGGCCAACCACGTAAACCATCTCCCCGAATTGAGCTTCCAGGCTGACGTCATTGAGCGCCGTCGTCTTGGCCTCACCTTCGCCGAACCATTTGACCAGTCCGCTTGCTTGAATAGCTAAATTCGGCATCTCATCCTCGGAAAATTTCGAATGGCTCAATCTTGAGAACCCGCCGGATCCCGAAATAGCTGGAGACCCCGGCAATCACCACCACCATGCCAAAAGAAATCGCAAGATTGCCGAAGGTAATCATGGCAGCGTAGCTGGGGAGCCTGGCCCGGGCGAGGAGGATCAAGAGCACACACAGCGCGATCCCCAGGCCAAAGCCGGTGAATGACGTAAACGTGGCCTGAAATAGAATCATCCGGACAAGGTCGCGGTTCTTTGCACCGATGGCCTTCAGCGCTCCAAACCGTTCCAGGTTCTCAAGAATGAACGTGTAAAACGTTTGACCCGAGAGCGACAGCCCGACCGTAAAGCTGATCAGCATCATAATGAGCAAGTTGGTGCCACCCCCGGTCTTGTATAGGAAGAAGTCCTCGGTATTTTTCATAAACTCTTCCTTGGTTCGTGCGCGGTAGCCGAGCTTCTCGACTTGCTGTTTGATCCGGGGGATGTCGTTGGCGGTCTTTGGTTCAACCAATACGTACGAAATCGTGAACCGGGGATTGGGAATATATTGGATGGCTCGCTCATACGTCGTGTACAGGGTCGGGATGCCGTACAAGCCGGAAGTCGGCACCTTGGCGATCCCCACGATGACTCCCCGATTATCATTGAGCTCGAACTCCGAGCCGATGTGGGGATTCTCGAGCTTGGAGAACTCCGCATCATTCACCACGATGAATCCATTCTCGGCGTAAATATCCTGGATCTTTCCCTCCGTGAGTTCGGGCCGGCCGTACAGGCTGGTGTCGTCCAATCCAATGACGGTGACGGTTTGATAGTTTCCGTCGCGAAGCTTGACCAGCGCCCCTCCCGAATAAAGAGGAACGGCATATTTCACCCCTTGCATGCTTCGAACCGCATCCAAGACGTAAGCGGGCATGCCGACCGAGTTGGACACAGTCTCCACGTACGGGTCCATGACCCACAGGGGTGCTCCAATGTTAATGATGTTGGCGGAAGCGTGTTTCATGACCCCGCTGAACATCGAGGTCACGAACATCATGAGATAGACGGCAAACGTAATGCCGACCAGCAATGCCGAAAACTTCGCCCGGTCATTGACGAGCAGCTTGTAGGCGAGTTTGAGAATTCCCGGCACGGCAGTCTCCCTTGCAGCTTAGATCGGAACCCCAAGACCCAACGTCCAAGGGTTCTAAGCACGGATACCACGCGCGATCCGGCGACCCATGGTGATGAAATGCGACCGCCCGGGATATACCTACCGCCGATGAATTCCAGTCTCGGCGGTGGGTCCGAGCATTCCGCGGGCGGTCGTTGATCCGGGACCCGACGTTGGTTCGACGCAAGTAAGGCTAGAGCTTTGCTTCTCCCTATTTCTGTTGACGTGAAGTTGCGGATTTCGAGGCCGCCTGGCTCTTCAGTTTCGTGACGACTTGTCGTAGCGAGTCGTTGAATTTGGCCAGGCTTGTCTCGACCGCAGCTTTGGCCTTGGTATCGGCCGAGGTCTTCAGATCTTGGACATTTTTTTCGACTTCTTGCCTCTTACTCTTGAGGCTGTTGATTGCATCGATCTCCGCCTGTGCTGCCATTCCTTTGGCAAGAGTCTCGATCTGTTTCATCAGCGATTTGCTTGTCTTCAATTGAGCTCTGACCTTCACTTCGAATTCTGCCATGATCGTTCTCCTCTCAGTCTTATGCGAATTGATTTGGGCGTGATTTATCGTCACGCCTGTAATGTTCCTTCTCGATCCCCCGTCTGTCGAAAACGCGCTCACCGGGGACCAGCGGTGAGAACTTTCTCCACCTTCTCCTGCTGATCCTTGCTCAGCGTCGTACGGAGGATCGTGCCTCCGTAACCGCGGAATTTATCGGCCACCGCGTCGGGATCGCCGACCCGCAGGATTGCATAGATCGCTGAGTCGCCGGGTTGGACCAACGCCCCGACCTGCTGAACGAAATCTTCGGAAATCCCAAACTCATTTTTCCAGCGGTGCGCATCGATGGCGCCTGCTCCGATGCCGACTCCGGTCCCCCCCAGGGCTCCTGCCGCCATGGCGCCTGCCGCCGTTGCCGCGCTTACCCCTATGGTGAAGGGCATCGCCAGCGTGGCCCCGATCAGCAAGCCCCAAAATCCGCCCCACGCGGCGCCTTCGCCCGTGGTCATCTGGTAGCTCTGATCGACTCGTAGTTTGCCCTTGTTGTCACGGTAGACAGCCACGGCATCGTGCAGATCAACCACCCAATCGTCATCCAGCTCCAATAGCTCGTTGAGCACTTTCGACGCACGGTACATGTCTTTCTTAAAGCCCACTACGATTAGGTCTGCCATGTTGTTCCCCTCTCAGTGCCATGCGAGTTGATGTTTCTTGTCACACCTGTGACTCTCCTCGATCGTCGTCTATCATTGGGCAATACGGAGGCCAAACCTAAGCTATTGAAAACACTTCGACATACGGACCATGAGGGCGAGATCTCTTCGCGAATTCGCGAATCTCGTTAAAAATGATGCGGAGTGATTGTCAGTCAGGGTCTCAGTCTGGCTTCGCAGTCTGGGTGCAAAAGCCAAGGCCGGTGGCAAGAAGAAGACCGAGCAAAAAGCGGCGTTTATTTTCTTGACGGGTTCAAAAGAGCGCGCCGGCTGGGAATCAAGATCCCCCAGCCGGCATTCGAGCTGTGCCCGAATCATCTCTCCAGTCGGTGCGGAAATCCTCCACTTTCGACGGCTCGATGGGCCAACCTCGCTCCCGACATTTCACGGGAACGAGTAGCCGTTTTCGGTTCCGGATGGTGCTCAGTATGAGACCGTAATGTCGCACTTAACGCTAGAGACGCCTGGTGCGGCCCAAGCGGCATTCTCCGCCTGTTCCCGCTCCGCCCAAGAGCGAACAGTGCCGCTCAGCGTCACCTTGCCCCCGTCGGCCTGCACCTTGATCTGGTTCGCGTCCAGGATCGCGCTGCGCTTGAATGCGGCTTCAATCTTTTCCTTGACTTCGGTGGGCGCCACCTTCGGCTTGACGGTGATCAGGTTGATCACTCCCTTTACTCCCGTCAGGTGAAGTACGTCCCCCTCGGCAGTCGACCTCTGGAATTGCCAGTCAACCTCACCTTCCAGCGTGATGCGACCACTCTCCGCCGTTACCTTAATCCGATCGTAGGGCACTAAGACATCCCACTTCAGAGTGTTTTCTGCGGCCTCGGCAATGTCCGCGTCAGTCCGCTCACTGGAGCCGGGAAGCTTGACTTCGAGTTCCAACGCTAGCGCTCTAACACCCGGCAAGCGTTTCACCGCCTTCTCGGCGGCCCACTTTTCCGCGAAGCTATCCACGGTACCTTGGAGCGTCACCACGCCATCCTTGACCGTGACCCCGATGTTGGCGGCGTTCACACCCGGCTCCCACCGGAGTTCGTCGACAACATCGATCTGTAATTCCCTATCACTTTTCATAGCTTTTCTCCTAAGTCTTATCAAAAATAATACGGGCTAATAATCACTCACACTAGAGAGTTTCGACGTTTCCGCCTTCATTACCCATGCGCGGCAATTGGCGGATGATGCCCGGTCGGGAGCTGCAACTCAGACCGAGCCTGCAATAACTGCATGAGCTGCGAACGGGAGAAAACCCCTTGCAAGGTCCCATTGGCGACCACCGGCAGTTGGTTGACATCTTTGCCGGTCATGAGTTTTAGCGCATCCACAACCTGCGTCTCGGGAGCGACGATGTGCAACTCTTCCAGCGGGCGCATAGCTTCGCGCACGGTAGTATTGTCCCAACGCTCACGCGGGATGGCGCCAACATCGCGTGGGGTAATGAGGCCCACCAAGCGGCCTTGGTCCTCGACGGCATAGCAGCGCTGGCCGGTCCTCAGGAGGTAGGTATCAACAAATTCCTGCAAACTCATGCCGCGGTTCACAGTGACGCAGTCGCGCGTCATCACGTCGGAGACTCGCAGGCCCCGAAGCGCAGCCATAGTATCCACTTGGGCGTAGCTGGCTTTGGCCGCGTCCATCAGAAACCAGCCGATGAATACGATCCACAGGCCGCCAAAGCCGGCGCCACTAAAGAATTCCCATATCCCGTCGAGAATGAATAAAAAGGCCACGACTTGGCCGATGCGCGCGGCGATGCGAGTGGATCTATCTGGGTTCTTGGTAATCGCCCACACGATCGAGCGCAGCACCCGGCCACCATCGAGCGGAAAGCCGGGAATCATGTTGAAGGCCCCGAGAGCGAGGTTGATATATCCCAGCCAGACGAGCACCGCGGTCACCCCAGTCCGCGGTTCGGCCGGACGTCGCCAGCCAAGGCCCATCGCGATGGCGAGGCAGCCAAACCCGATGATCACGCTGGCGATCGGCCCGGCGATCGCGACCCAGAATTCTGTTTTCGCGTCGGGGGCATCACCCTCGATTTGCGAAACCCCGCCGAGCGCGAACAGGGTGATCTCCTTGACTTTCAACCCGCGGGCCTGAGCCACCAATGAATGGGAGAGTTCGTGTAACAGCAAGCTGACGAAAAACAAGACTGCGGTGAACAGCGCAATGGCCCAGACTTGGCCTGTGCCCCAATCGGGGTTGACGTGATGGAAGTGCTCGCCGAGGGAGAACACGATCAGGGCAGCAATGATGAACCAGCTATAATGAAGCCCGATCTCGATTCCGTGGATTTTTCCCAGTTTGATGTTGGAGCGCATGCACAACCTTCCTTAGCCCCGCCCGGATCAGCGGCAATGTTCCAAGAACCGCGACAAGCGAGCGCCCCCGCGACTCCGACGGGAAAGAGCTGTGATTCCGGACCTCATTCAAGCCACCCGGACCGCATCTCACATCCCGTCGGAGTATACCGAGGCGCTAGAGTCACTCGGGGCCCTTGATTAAGCGCCCTTCAGCGACTGGTTGATGGCATCCGTCAAGTCTTTGTTAAACGCCGCGACGTCGGTGCTCAGTTCCTTCTCAATCTGGCTCACGGCATGCTTCGTAGCGTCCGCCAGAGCCTCCCGCAGCCTCGACCGGCCAATTACGATCAGAGCTGCCGTGCTCGCCTGAAGGGTGTCACCGATCTGCTTCAGATCGGAACGCGACATTCCTGCCCAAAAGTGCCCGATCAGAGATCCCGCAGCGGCGCCGGCCGCAAGTTCCCACACCAGGTAGGGCGGGAAGAAGATGCCGACCAGCGCTCCCACTGCCAATCCACCCCATGCCCCGTACTGCGTCGGCATCTCGGTCTTGTTAATCTTCACCTGGCCGGCTGCGTCTTTGCTGATTACTGCCGCATCGTACACGCCGATGACGCCGTCAAAATAAAGCTGTTTCACCGCCGCATAGTCCGCCTGCGCGTCGCTGAGACTCTTGTAACTTGCGACGTACACAACAACCGTTTTGTCCGTTTTTTCTGCCATAAGTCCTCCTCTGGACTGACTGCCCGTTGATTTTGATCGTGAGTTCTGGTCACCCCTGTAACTTTCTCCTCGATCTCTCCCTAAGATTGGGCAATACGGTGGCCAAACCTAAACTCTTGAAAACACGCCAATACGTGAACCATAAAATCGTAATCTCTTCGCGAATTCGCGAATCTCGCTAAAAATAAGGGCGGCGATTGCCGGCTCCCAAGTTCGGTCAGCTTGATCGAAGTAGACCTTGTTTTTCTGGATGCGGAATTGCAAATTAGAAGTCCGGACATAAAAACTGCGGCGACGCCTGGCGGTTCGGATCACAGTCTTTGGTGCACCCGTCACTTGTTTTCTATGGTCACGGTATCGCCGTCCACAACTGCGGTTGTAAACGGAACGACGCTTAGGCCGTTTCTTTTTGTGACCCGCCCGAACAAGTGGTACTTGGAAGTGGCCACGTCGCGTACGGTTGCGTCCTGACTTATCTCCACAGTGGACTGCCCCTTATCGGGGCCCAATAGAGTTACGGTTATCACGTTAGCTCCTTAGCGCTGCGCCGCCGCCGAGGCAAAAATCCCCTGTGCTTATAGCAATGCATGCCTTCACCTGCATATGCGCCGGAACGGCGAAGGCAATCGAGGACTTCCGGGTCCAGAGACGTTCGCACTTGGCGACCGGGCGGCTCTGCGGTTACGCTTCCGGCAAGCTATGAACGGCGGCGGCGAAAGCTATCAGGGCCGCGGAGTCGAAGATGAGGTCGACGCCGATCGCGATACCAATAAAAAACGTGCTCGCGGCTGCCCAAATGGCCAAGATGTAAACGCCGAGGCCGATGGAAACTAGTCCCGCAAAGACCGTCCATCCCCACCAGGGGAACTGAATCACACTCGCCCCGGTTATGCGGAATAGCCCGCCTACGATGAAGAGTATAGCGAGCAGCATGGTCACGCCTTCCGCGCCTGCGTTCGGGTGACGAATCAGAAGGTATCCGGCCACTCCGCGCAGGATCGCGTTCAGCAAGTAGATGAAGAACCCGCTCCAGCCCAGTGCTTGAAACGCACCGACCAGCCAAAACACCGCGCTAATCGCCAGGACCCAGCCCAACGCCAGGATTGAAAACTTGGTTGCGGTCTGCGCTTTGACAATGCATAGGGCGCCAAGAATCATCAGCAGGATACCGATCACCAGGAACCAGCCCCATGATTTCCTGACTTGTGCTATCCCTGCCATGAACACATCAGAAAGTTTCGTCATTGTCTTGCTCCTTTCGCATACTGAATATTTTCGACGGTGCTTGTCGCTGCTGGCGGCTTGAGCCACGAGGCACTCTTCGCACCTTCAATGCAAGAATACCTCCGAGGCATTTTTCGAAACGGAAATCGGTCTCGCCGCCTTTGGATCCGAGCTGAACTTCCCAAAAACCGATGGATTTACACGGAAATGCCACTTCAGGCTGTTGACGCGATGCTGAAAATCGGGATGATTGGACAAAAGCTGTGGTAATTCTTCCAGATCGGAGTTCTGGAAATCTTGGAAGAGCCACACCAATCCCCACGGGTTGTATCCCGCGGCAGCACAAATATCCGAGCCCGCCAGGTCCGCTCGGGACTCCACATATCGCGAGTATCCGAGGGAATGGAGCTTCCCGATCAGGGGAATACCCAACATTTTGGCTCCACCAGCGCCCAGAAGCTTCGCAGCTCTCCTTTCCCGTTCATGGATTTTCTGCTGCTCCTTCATCAACCCCACGGTATCGTGATGGATCGTGTGGGAGACCTCGTGACACAGCGTTCCGGCGAGTTCATCAGAATTCCTTACGAAATACAGGAGCGAATCGACAACATACACATTGCCGCCCGGAGCCGCGAACGCGTCCGGCAAATCCTCATGAATCAAATAAAACTTGAACGGATGATCGTACTGCGGTTGCGCCGCTCGGCTGATGGCGTCCGTAATCGGCCTCAACGGATCGTACAGAGGGGAAGATTCCACGATTTCACCATTCGCCTTAAATGCATTGAAAATCTCTTGGCCCATCTGGAGTTCCTCGTCCTGCTGATTGCGCCCTTGGGCCGCTGTCGAGGTTTGTCCGCTCCCCATCCCCGCGAAACACAATGCCGCCGCGGCGGCACACAGAAGCGCTCTTCGAATCCGTTCCAGCGCATTCATGGTCCGATTCCCCTGCGCAACATCGGCGCCCGTTACCTGCCGGCCCATCAGGCACTCAGTCCATCGCGCAGGCAGGGTGTCCACAGGCACATTGGAGCTCGACTTCTTCAACTTCCGCCGCGTCCTTGCAGTAATCGCTGCAAAACTTGTCCGCGGATGGAACTTGACACTTGCATTGCTCGTAAGCGCATTTGCGCCCGCCCTTAGAATCCATAGCGCACCTCCCCTTGCCGATCGCTCGCCCAGAATGCCTCAGCCCTGTTCATCGGCCGGCCGGCACTTGGGGCCTCGATCGAGAACTGCTTCAACGCCTTTTCATCGCCGCGATTGCTCTCCCGGCCTTCAGTGCATGAACACTTCCCGGGCATCCTTCGGGACCGAAAGGGGCTTCGCCGACTTTGGATCAGAGTTGAACTTCCCAAAGACTGCGGGGTTTTCGCGGAAATGCTTCTTGAGTGCATCTACGCGATTCTGATTGCCCGGATGGTCCGACAAAAGCTGAGGTGCTTGATTTGGATCGGCGTTCTGAAAATCCTGGAAGAGCCAAACCAATCCCCACGGGTTGTACCCCGCCGCGGCGCAAACGTCGGATCCGGTCAGGTCCGCCCGTGATTCCACGTCGCGCGAGTAGCCGAGGGAACGAAGCTTTCCAATCATGGTGATCGCCAACATTCCGGCGAGATCGGGGTTCAGAAGCACGGCCGCTCCGATCTCCCGCGCCGCGATTTTCTCCCGCTTCTCCATCAAGGTCACGGTGTCGTGATGGATGGTGTGGGAGACCTCGTGACACAACGTTCCGGCGAGCTCGTCAGAGTTCCTTACGAAATACATGAGCGAATCGACGACGTAAACGTTGCCACCCGGAACTGAGAACGCGTTCGGTTGTTTTTCGTGAACCAGATAGAACTTGAAGGGATGGTTGTATCGCGGCTGCGCGGCTCGGGTAATGGCGTCCGCAATCGGTCTCAACTGGTCATACAGAGGAGAAGATTCCACGATTTCGCCTGCGCCCTTCAGTTGCTCGAAGACCTCCTGGCCCATCTGCACTTCTTCGTCCTGATTTTGCCCTTGCGCCGCCGACGGGGTCCTTGCCCCCGCCAGGCACAACGCTACAGCGATGGCATACCAGAGCGCCTTGCGAAGTAGTTCAAGTGCGTTCATAAGTCTGTCTCCCTCGAGCTCACTAGGCTCCGCTACGCACACGGCAATGAGTCGAGTGCGCCTCTCATAAGTTACCTCACCGGCAGCGGCGATCCGCATCAGGTACTAATTATGCTTGGCTGCCGCCTTGGCCTTGAGCGCGGCTGCCTTGGCCTTAAGGACCTCAACCTTGGCCTTTGCCTGGGCCTCCGCTGCCTGGCGCCGCTGCTTGGCTTTTTCCAACTGCGCTTGTATCTTGGAGTCAAGTTGGTTCATCTTCTCCTGGAGCTTGGCCTTCCGGTCGGCGTGAGCCTTGGCATGCTCGGCCTTCATTTGCGCCAGGTCGGCTTTCATGGCCGCGGTGTCCTCTTCGTTTACCGTATGCTTCGCTTCGGACAGGGCACGCCGGAACACCTTTCCACCGATCGCTTCCATGCGAGTGTCCAGCGGAATGGTCCAGTCTTCTTGTATCTCCGCGACCACTGCGAACTTGCCCGGTTGCAGTTGCTGTCTTACGTCGTCAACGAAGTCTTCACCAACCCTGGCATTGTCCAGGTCCACCGTGCCGCCGGCGACTAACCCCGCAACCGCGCCAACCGCTGCGCCGACCGGCCCGCCAATAAGGCCGATGAGCGCTCCCACTGTGGTTCCGAGCAAAGTCCCGAAGGGTCCCGGGTCATCGCTTTGCCTCAACATTGTGGTGCCATCAGCGTTCCTGCCCACCACGGCGTATGCGTAAATTACAATGCTGCCCTCGTCTTCCAATATCTGAAGCGCTTTCTTTCCTTGGTATGCTTGGGGCTCCGAATCAAAGATAACCACCAGCATTCTGTCCATGGTTTTGCTCCTTTTCATTTTGTCTTCTCTCCATAGCCGTGCTTCAGCTCCATCATTGCAATGCAAGCGCCATTCCTAAGCCACTTAAAACGCTCGAATTCGCGCATCACAGAGTCGAAATGTCTTCGCGAATTCGCGAAGTTCGTGAAAACTCAGGTTGGATCACTGATCGGACCGCTCATCTGTTAGCAAACCTGGAAGGGACACTTGATTTGCCGTCCATCGACCAGTCCGGTTGGGGCCCCCTATCGATCGCGCATTGAGCGCTAGACGTGTCTGGCTGGCGCCTGGGCTTTCATGCTTTTGGCTTTGGCTCTTAAAACCTCAGCCTTGGCCTCGTTCTGGGCCTCCGCTGCCTGGCGCCGCTGTTTGGCTTTTTCCAACTGCGCCTGAATCTTGGAGTCGAGCTGGTTGATCTTCTCCTCGAGCTTGGCTTTCCGGTCGGCGTGAGCCTGGGCGTGCTCTGCCTTCATTTGCGCCAGGTCAGCCTTCATGGCCGCGATATTCTGGTCGTGAACCCGGTGCCTCACTTCTGACAGCGCCCGGCGGAAGACTGTTCCTCCCAGCGCTTCCATGCGCATGTCCACCGGAGTCGTCTCATCTTCTTCAATCTCCGCGACGAGTGCGAACTTCTCCGGCAAGAGTTTCTGTTTCACGTCCGCAACGAAGTCTTCGCCAATCTGCGCGTGGTCCACGTCCATGATGGCGCCGACAACCAACCCCGCAGCAGCACCGAGTGCCAAGCCGACCGGCCCGCCGAAAAGTCCAATGAGGCCTCCCAGGGAGGTTCCGGCCAGAGTATCGACCGGTCTCGGGTCATCACTTTCCCTCACCGTGGCGCAACCCTCGCTATTCCTGGCGACCACGGCTTGGGCGTAAACCGCGATGACGTCCTCGCTATCCAATTCAAGAAGCGCCTTCTTCGCTTCGAATGCCTTGCTTTCCGCGTCAAAGACCACTACTAACATTCTGTCCACAGCGTGCCTCCTTTTGAATTTGTCCTCTCTCCAACCGTTCTTCCGCTTCTAGGGTGGGTCCGTGTGCGATTCGAGGCTCGGGGTGGTGGAAACAGGAACCGTTGCCAGGAGCTTCTGGATCGCGCCACCCATCGCCTGACTCATTTCGGCCACCACGGCAGGTACGGTTCGCCTGTTGACCTCAGCGGTCTGGGACGCAGCGTTGGCCCAGACCGTTTTACCGGAACGAAGGTCCGTCATCTGCGCGGAGAGCGCGACCTCGACCCTCACCCCGCCTTCGTAATCCACTTCTTCAAGCTTCTCGAGGCGTCCGGTCAGGATGAAATCCACATCCTGACGCCCGTCATAGATCTTTACCTCGGCGAATCTGCCGCTTTCACGGAGCCGATCCGCGATCGCCTCGGTCACAAACTCGCGCGGGTCAACCGCCCAGCGCTGGTAGTTATAAAACCCGACCGCCTCTGGCGACGCGCGATAGACAATGGCGCCTTGCCGGAGGTAAGCCGGTGATCGGAACTCGCCCACCGCCACGGAGGCCATGCTTCTAGTCGCCAGCGGCGCATCCGCGGCCGGCGGCACGTGGAGAGTGTAATAGGATGGATACTTGACCCCGCAGCCGGCCAGGCACGTCGAAATTACGAGCGTGATAAGTAATGCGGCGAGACATCTCCTCATATTTCGCTTCTCCCTACTGCGGAACTTTGCGGTCCTTGGTTTGTTTAATGCGGACCAGGCTCCACGGCCGCTGCTTCAACGAGTCTGTCAACTGGTCCAGGTTGTCGGTGGCAATTCGCAGGTTTTCAATCGTGTCGTCGATTTTATTATCGTTAGCCCGCATCATGACCTGCATGTTCGCGAGCAGGCTCCGGGCCTCTTTCAACGTACTCTGAAGTTCCGCCAGATCCTTGCGCAGGGGCTCCACGGCGCCGTTCGCGTTCTGAATCACGCCATCGGCATGATCGACCACAGGGCCAGTCTTTCCAATCACCGCATCCGCATGTTGACTCAACGCCAAGAGTTGATCCGCAATATGGTCGATCTTCGGGCGTTCGTCGGCCAAGAGTCCGTTTGTTTGCCGTAACAAAGCGTCGATCTGTTTTTGGTTAGTCGGGCCAGTTAGGGAGTTCAGATTGGCGAGGACTGTTCGCGCGTCGGTGGTGAGCCCCTTCAGTTCCCCCTGCGCCTGCGTCATCAGTCCGTTGGCGCTATCTGCGATGGTGGCCACCTTTCCCTCGAGATCATCCAAGCTGGGCGCCTCCTCGGAGGGGATTGTCGTGCCGGGCGCGAGGCGGCGGGCAGTGCTGCTGCCGGTACTGATCTCCAGGGCCGGATCGCTCATCAGGCTGGTCGAGCCGAGCTTCGCCACCGACTTTTCATTCACCGGGATTCCCGCCTTGACTTTGAACAGAATCTCAATACGGGTGGGGTTCGCCGCCCAGGGCCGCACTACCGTAATTTTGCCGGCTTCGATGCCTGCGAACAGAACATCACTGCCGGCATCAAGCCCGCCTGCGTAACGCAGATAGGTCCGATACTGTAGCCCCTTGCCATGCGACTCGTTGAACAGGTAGATGATTGTACCGGTCAGGACCGCGAGACATGCGAGGACGAACGCTCCGACTTTGGCTTCCGTAGTCATCGCTTTACCTCCGGGGACTGCACGTATTTCTCGAAGTAGGCTTCCACACGCTCCCACGGTCTCCATGGCCGGGGCGACGGTGCCGGGGACTGCACGTACTTTTCGAAGTAAGCTTCTACCGTACGGGTAGTGGCAGTGTTATCAGGGACGCGATCCAGAAACTGCCTGACGTGGGGGTTTTGACTCGCTTTAATCTGCTCCTTCGTTCCTACCGCGAGAAACGATCCTTTGTAGAGCATCGCGATACGGTCGGCGATGCGGAAGGCGCTGGGCAGCTCATGGGTCACCACAATGACGGTCTGCTGGAATGTGTGCTTCAGAAACAGGATGAGGTCGTCCAGTTCCGCCGCCACAATCGGATCGAGGCCCGACGACGGTTCATCAAACACCAGAATTTCGGGATCGAGAGCGAGGGCACGCGCTACCGCCGCGCGCTTCTTCATGCCGCCCGACAGCTCCTGCGGAAGAAGCTTTCCAAATTCGGCCAGACCCACGGCGGCCAACTTGATCCAAACGTCAAGGTCGATGATCGAGGGCGCGAGCGAGGTGTGCTCGCGCAGAGGCAGGGCCACGTTGTCCGCTATCGAGAGGGAGTTGAACAAGGCTCCATCCTGAAATGCCACCCCCATGGAGCGCCGAATTTGCTTGAGTTCCGCCGGCGAACAGCGGGTGATATCGACTCCCTTCACCGAGATGCTGCCCGATTTCGGGCGTTCCAGGCCAATGATTTGCCGCATCAGAGTGCTCTTACCCGCGCCGCTGCCGCCCAGCAACACCATCGTCTCCCCCGCCTCGATGTCCAGGCTCAACCCGTCCAGCACGCGGCGTCCGCCGTACTCGACCACCAGATCGCGAATCGAGATCATCGCCATCAGTGTCCCCCGGTGAAGTAGAAGATGGCGGTGAAAACCGCATCGGCGACGATGACCAGGAAAGTCGAACTGACCACCCCGGCCGTGGCGGAGCGGCCCACGGCTTCGGGCCCCCCATGCGTGCGGAAACCTTCCCGGCAACCCACCATGACGATGATGATGGCGAACGCCACGCTCTTGATGACCCCGCTGATCACGTCCCGCAAATGAATCGAGGTCATCACGCCGTGCAGATAGGTCCCTAGACCAAGATGGGTGCTGAAGAACATAAAGACTCCGCCCGCGAAAATGCCGCAGACGTTGCAGAAGACGGTGAGGCAGGGCACGGTGATGAGCGCGGCAAGGAGCTTGGGCGCCAGCACGAATTCGACCGGGTCAAAGGCCATAACGCGCAGCGCATTGACTTCTTCGGTCACCATCATGGTCCCGATCTCGGCAGAGAACGCCGAGCCCGACCGCCCGCTAACGGCGATGGCGGTGAGCAGCGGCCCCAATTCGCGCGTGAAGCCGATGGCGACGAGATCGATAGTTAACGACATGGCTCCCACGCGGCGTAACTCTGACGCCCCTTGCATGGCGAGGATGAATCCGCAACACAACGCCATGAGGCCCACCATGGGGATCGCCTCAACGCCGATCTGGAGCATCTGGACGATGGCGGCCTTCCAGCGATAACGATTCCCAGTGAAGGGCAACGCCACACCCAGCGCACGGATGGTTGCCCACGTCTGAATGCTCAGCCCTCCTATATAATCGAGGTGTTCGAGGGTTGACTTTCCGACTTTTTCCGCAAAAGTCGCCATCAGAGAACCTCGGAGACGGAGGAACCACTTGTCTGCTCATTTGTCTCGAAAAGGCGCAGCAGGCCGGTGACCTCAAGCAAATGACGAGGTCGATCACGCAACCCCCTCAACTGCAATAGAGTCTTGCGGCCGCGCGCTATCCTGAGTGTTTCGATCAGCGTGGCAACCCCGGAGCAATCGATATAAGTCAACTCCGCCAAGTCAATCGTGAGCGCCGGCAGCGACGGCCGTTTGAGCAACGCATGGAGCTGTTCGCGCAGGTCGGGCGAAGAGTCGACGGAGACACGGCCACTCAAGCAAACGAGGGCGTCTCCCTCACGATCGGTCACGCTGATGCTTAAATCACGGGTCGTAGTGGATTCGGCGGTCGTCAAGGCCTTCCCTCCCTTCGACATTCCGTCAATGCAAGGTAAGTGCCAATAGGTAACCCCATCAAAACACTCGGACTCGCGCCACACGCCGCCCTAAACTTTTCGCGAATTCGCGAAGCTCGCGAAAGTCGATATCGGGTTGGAGGGAGAGTAGTGACCCTGTTTGGACACCACCCTTGAGGGGCAGGCTTCGTCAGGAAGAAAGAAGTAACGCCGCCCTTTACGGCGGCACCTGGCGGGCTAAATCCCGTAAAAAATACCAAAATCTCTCGCGCCCAGCACTAAACGGCCTTGAAGCTATACCCAAAGTGGCGCGCTCTCCAAAACGGTAATATTGTCCGATTTGCGGCCAATCGTCAGGGCGGAGTCCAGACGCGCCTGTTGATTCGCTTCGGTTGCCACACCGTGTAAGTTTATGGTTTTAAAGCCCTTAGTCTCTATTTTTTAGGTTATAATGGTTTGTCAAGAATGCCGTTACGCTATACGCGCCCCGTTCGGGGAAGCGCTAGGATTAGCGGCCCATGTTGGACTATCCACAATCCGTGCGCCGGGCACGCCAGACTATGGGAATCCAAAATGTGACCCGAGATCGCACCGGTACGAATCCCCTGCCCACCTGCAACGCAGGCCAGCATCAGCCATAACACCCCCGCGAACTCCGGAAGCCACCGGCACCGCAGCCAAAACCCGGCAAGAACCTCTCAGGAATTCGAGGAGCCTGCCTCCTTGGCGGCAACCACGGGGCCCGCCACCTCGCTGGCAGCGAGCCGCGGGGCCGGCTCAGTCTGCGAAACTGCACCCTGCTGACCCAACCGCTTCACCCGATATTCATGCGCGGCGCTGACGAACGCGGTGAAGAGCGGGTGCGGCTCCAAGGGCCGGGATTTGAATTCGGGATGGAACTGGCAGCCCAGGAACCAAGGATGGTCGCGGATTTCCACAATCTCCACATAGGTGCTGTCGGGCGTCACCCCGGTCAATTGCAATCCGTTCGCCACCAGGGTTTCCTCGTACTCGCGGTTAAACTCATAGCGGTGGCGGTGGCGCTCGGAAATTTCCAGACAGCCGTAAGCACGCTCGGCGAAGGAACCCGGCTTCAAGCGGGCGGTCCATGCGCCCAAGCGCATCGTTCCTCCCAGTTCGTCAATGCCCCGCAATTCCCGCAGTTTGTAAATCACCCGATGGGGTGTGGAGGGGTCAAACTCCGAGCTGTCTGCCCCCGCAAGACCGCACACATTGCGAGCGTATTCGATGACCGCGCATTGCATGCCCAGGCAAATTCCAAAATAGGGAACTTTGCGGGTGCGGGCATATTCGATCCCCTTCAGCATTCCCAGGATACCGCGCTTGCCAAAACCTCCGGGCACAAGGATGCCATCCAAGTCGCGCAGTTGCTCCGCGCACGCTTCGCCTTCCAATCCTTCCGCCTCCACCCAGGAGATATTCACTTTCACGCGGCGCGCAATGCCGCCATGGAAGAGGGCTTCATGAAGACTCTTGTAGGAATCCTGGTATCCCACATATTTGCCCACGATTCCGATGTTGACCTCATCCCGAGGATGGCGGATTTTTTCCACGAGCTCCACCCAGGGCTGCAAATTGCGCTCGCGCGTTTCCAACTTCAAACAGCGCTGAATCTGCGTGTCGAGCCCCTCATGGGCGAGCACCAGCGGAACTTCGTAGATATTGTCCACGTCTTTGGCGGTGATAACGGCTTCTTCCGGAACGCTACAGAACAGCGCGATCTTTTCCTTGATCTCCGGCGAAAGGAAGTGGTCCGTCCGGCAGAGCAGAATATCGGGCTGGATGCCGATTTCGCGCAACTCCTTGACGGAATGTTGCGTGGGTTTGGTCTTGAGTTCGCCGGAGACTCCGATGAAAGGGATCAGGGTGAGGTGAACGAACACCACGTTGTCGCGCCCCTTTTCCAGGCGCATTTGGCGAATCGCCTCCAGAAAGGGCAGCGATTCGATGTCGCCCACCGTCCCGCCCACTTCCACAATCACCACATCCACATCGGTGGCCACCTTGCGGACGGCCGCCTTGATTTCGTTGGTGACGTGGGGAATGACCTGCACGGTCTTGCCCAGGTAGTCGCCGCGCCGCTCTTTGCTGATGATGGTTTCATAGATGCGGCCCGCGGTGCAGTTGTTGTCGCGGAGCATGCGGACGCGGGTAAAGCGTTCGTAGTGGCCCAGATCGAGGTCGGTCTCGGCCCCGTCATCGGTCACGAAAACTTCGCCGTGTTGAAACGGGCTCATGGTGCCGGGATCGACGTTCAGGTAGGGATCAAACTTCAGAAACGAAACCTTGAGCCCGCGGGCCTCCAGCAAAGCGCCCATCGACGCCGAGGCCAACCCCTTTCCCAATGAGCTGACTACGCCTCCGGTGACAAAGATGTATTTGGCACCCATACGCCTCCCCAAATTGTGCGCTCGGATTGACGATCCGGTAACTCGACATGGTGTGCGGCCTGCGTCACGTCTTGCCCACGCAGCCTATTCGGATGTGTACTTGTACCGAAGTTGACGATCGGACGGAAGGAATCGGTACGGACAATTATCCGTCAGTCCGCCCTGCCCGTCAATGGCAAATCGCTCCCTTCCTGGCACGGCGCAACAACCGCTAAGGAAATGTGCTAGAATCTTCCCAGGAGTAAAACTGGAATGAGGAGCTGCATCCGCAATGGGACGGGGTGCGGCTTGGGTCCTTTCCCAGAGGGCTGCGAACATGACAGCTCTTTCACTGCGCCGCGCTTCCCCGCTGGGGTTAGCAGCGATGGCCCTGGCGGGTTTTGTGGCAATCGGGGTGTGGTGTGGCTCGGATGACCAGAAGCCCAGCAGCGCGCCTCCCGATGGCCAAGCGGGCGCTCATGTCAACGTGCGCACGCCTCCCGTCCACGTTACTCCCCTTCTCGTCGATGTGAACCTGGTGGTCGTAAACGTAACCATCACCGACCCCTTCGATCGGATCGTGACGGGCCTCGACCAGGAGAATTTTCAAGTCTATGATGAAAAGGTCGAGCAGAAAATTGTTGCCTTCTCGACGGAGGACGCTCCCATCTCCGTGGGATTGATTTTCGATTGCAGCGGTTCGATGGGGGATAAAATCCAGAAGTCCAAGGAAGCAGCCCTTCAGTTCTTTAAGACATCCAACCCCCAGGATGAGTTTATGCTCGTTAGTTTTTCGGACCGGCCGGACCTGATTTCGGGATTCACGGCCAAGTACGAGAACTTGCAAGACCGGCTGTTGACGGTGAAGTCCGGTGGGAGGACGGCGCTTCTCGACGCGATATATCTGGGCTTGAGTGAAATGAAGAAGGCCACCACCAACCGGCGAGCGCTCTTGGTTATCTCCGATGGGGGCGACAACCACAGCCGCTACACGGAAAATGACATCAAGCGTGCGGTCAAGGAATCCGACGTGCAGATATACGCTGTGGGGATTTTCGAGCCCATATCTTCGCGGGCCCGCACGTTGGAGGAAGCCGGCGGCCCCGGTCTGCTCGCGGAGCTTTCGGAAGTTTCGGGCGGCCGCCTGTTCAGCGTAGAAAACACCAATGAATTGCCCGATATCGCGGAGAAAATCTCTATCGAACTGCGCAACCAATACGTGCTGGGCTATAAGCCTTCGAATCTGGTTCGAGACGGCCGTTGGCGGCGCATCCGGGTCAAGCTGAACCCCCCCAAAGGGTTGCCGCCTCTTCAGGTTTACGCTCGAACTGGCTACTATGCACCGACTCAATGATTGGCACGGCCGAAACCTGCTTGTCCAGGGTGGATTCTTTGCCCTCCTCCTATGTCCGTCGCTCGCCCTGGGCGCGCAATCAGCGCAGCCGGCATCTCCGCAAACACCTCCCGTCCAGAGAAAAGGCAAGGAATATACCATCATCGAGGAAGTCAACGAGGTTGTTCTGCACGCCACGGTGTTCGACAAAAAGGGACACATCATCAATGATCTCAAGCAGGACGACTTCCGTGTCTATGAGGACGGGGCGCCCCAGACCCTCGCCCACTTCGCTCATGCCGATGTCCCCGTTACCATGGGCATCGTCATCGACGACAGCGGCAGTATGCGCGACAAGCGTCAGGCGGTGAACGCTGCGGCGCTAATTTTCGCCAAGACCTCCAACCCCCAGGATCAGGTCTTTGTGGTGAATTTTAACGACGCATATTACCTCGATACCCCCGGCGACTTCGCGAGTACGATTGAGGATCTGAAGTCAGCGCTGGACAAGATTGATTCCCGCGGCGGCACGGCGCTGCGCGACGCCGTTATTGCTTCCCTGGATCACCTCAAAATAGGCAATCGCGACAAAAAGGTTCTGTTGGTGATCACCGATGGCGAGGACAATGCCAGCCGCTACACTTTGGAAGAGCTCATGGACAAGGCCCAGAAATCCAGTGCCGTCGTTTATACCGTTGGCCTGCTGGGCTCGGAGGAAACCAGTAACCTCTTCAAAATTCGCGGCGGCGAAGCCCATCGCGCCGCCAAAGTTCTGAAGGAACTTGCCGAAGCGACCGGTGGAGAAGCCTACTTTCCCAAGTCGCTCGACGAGGTGGAAAGTACTTGCCGCCAGATCGCCCGCGACATCCGCAATCAGTACACCCTCGCCTATCGCCCCAGCAACCTCAAGAAGGATGGAACCTTCCGTAACATCCGCGTGGACGCCTTCCAACCTCATACCAAGAGCAAGTTGGTGGTGCGCACTAAGCCCGGCTACTTCGCGCCCAAACCCGAAGCCCCCGCCGCCGTAGCCTCCAATTGAGACCGGCGTCGGCGTTGTGGGTTGCTCCTCTCCGCCTTCAACTCCCGGGCCTTCCCTTCCCGGGCTACCCCGCTTTCCCGGCCCGCCCGCGCTGCACTCCACGCTCCGCGCGCAGGTTACCGCCCGGGGGGCCGCCTGGAGGCCGCAGGTCGCGGTGATAGCCGAGCCGATAGGAAATTTGCTGACTGGTCTCCCGCACCAGTTGGGCGATTTCGGGGAGGCGCGCCGGCGTCATGCGCGTCGCCGATCCCGCCACGCTGAACGCCGCCACAATTTGCCCCGTGTGGTTGAACACCGGCCCTGCCACGCAACATAATCCCTCCACCGCTTCTTCCTGATCGAGCGCGTAGCCCTGCTGACGGATTCGCTCCAACTCCCTTCGCAGTTGCGGCAGCGCCGTGATGGTGTGCGCGGTCATGCGCGTGAGCCCCGGCGCCTGGACAATCTGATTCAGCAGGTCCTCGCTTTGATAGGCCAGTAAGGTCTTCCCAACTCCCGTGCAGTGCAGGGGGGCCACCCCGCCCAAGCGGGCGTCCAAACCCACAGGTTGAGGGCTGACAAACTTCTCGATGGAAATCGCCCGCGTTTCCTGCAAGATCGCCAAATGCACGGTCTCCTGAGTCCGCAGGTTGAGGTCGTGCAACAAGGGCAGCGCCACGCGCCGAAAATCCAGACGGTCAAGTACACGCAAGCCCATACGCAGGACGCGGTAACTGAGCTGGTAGCCTCCCGAAACATGATCCTCTTCCACAAATCCGTGCCGGACCAGGTTGACCAATAAACGGTGCACGGTGCTCACGTGCAGGCGTAGCCGCCGACTGAGCTGGGTGAGCGTGTAAGGCGGCTCCTCATCCGCCAACACTTCCAAAATATTCAGTGCCTTAACCAGCGACTTTACGGTGTAGGCAGTGGCCGGGTTGGGGGGATCTCTGGGCGTTTTCATAAGGTGAGAATTATTCCAAAACGGGCTTCGCTGTCAAGCGGCAATTCGCTTTGGGGCTTGCCGTCTCTCCTTCCCGCTCAACGTGGGGCAAGGGAGGCATTGGAGGCGAGACGCGCAATCTCCTCCCCGGCACGGCCCGCACTGCTTCCCTGCACCCGGCGGAAGGCAGCGAGGGCTCCCGCCGTATCGCCCCGTCCTTCCAGCAGGAACCCGAGCACCAGGTTCCCGTCGCCCTCGGACGTCAGGTTGCGCACCACCAGTTCAGCCGGGAGTTGCGGCGGGCGAAAGTGTAAAAGCAGTTGCTGATTGAGCCTTGCCGCATCAAAGGTGAGCGCATTTCCCTTTGGTGTCTGATACTCCAGGTAGGGCCGGTCGTCGCTCGAAGTAAAATCCGCGGGCAAGTTGCTCAGGCGCGGCAAGGTGTTCGTCGCTTCGCGAAATGAGGAGTCGAAAAGCATCAGCTCGCCCAGCATCGTCCATAGGCTCGGAATGCTCAGCGCCGCGAGCTCACGATGCACACCCGGCAGGGCCTGCAAGGCCGCCACCTGCCGGGCGTCGCATTCCAGCGGATCCGGCGAGGCGATCAGCAGCCCTTGCTCAGGCCCCAGAAAAAACGCCACGTGCGGAAATACCCGCGCTGCGGTGTTCAGAATCACCAGCAGGTCCTGTGGGCGCATGTGATGGACCTGAACCCATTGTTGCAACACGCCACGATCGCTGAGGTGCGACCGGCAGAGTTCATAGAATTCCCGGTTGTACAGATCAGCTTCACCGCTGATCCAGATGGAACTAATTTCGATCGTGATCAAGTCGAAGCGTGCACGCGTCAGCAGCAGGAAATTCCTGCCGTCGGCCAGGGTGAGTTGCACCCGCGGGTCACGATCCAGCACCCCGGCGTTGACATCCTCGAACCACCGCCGCGCGGCCTCCACAATGTGCGGGGCTATTTCCACCACGTCAATCTTCTGAAAGGGAAAAAGCGAGACGGCGTGCAGAGTGTTCCCCGTTCCCAGTCCAATGACCAGCGCGCGCTCGAAGCGCGGCGTGAAGAGAATCGGGGTCAGGGCGAAGCGCACTTGGGCCGGGACCTCGCCGGCGTTATTTCCCTGGAATTTTCCATTCGAAAGCAAGACACGCGCCCGCCCGACAGAAATCACCGAGGTGAGCCCACCCTGAACATCCTCGGCGAAATAGAGGACGCGGTCGATGGGCCAGCCGCTGTTGAAATAGACGTACGTGCCGCGCGTAAGACTGCGCGCGTCCCATTGCGCGGATCCTCCGCACACCAGCAACACCAACGATGCCACCACCAGTCCCAGAACCCACCGGCGCGGGCGATTGAGGGGCACAAGCAGCAAAGCAAAACCTAACCCGAGCAGCAGATTGAGCGCCGCCGCTGCTTGCAGCGTGGCGTGCGAGCCCAGGGCGGGCAGCACCAGGAAACCCGTAAGCACGGAACCCACCACCGTCCCCAGGGTGTTGGCGGCGTAAACGCCGCCTACGCTGGCGCCCACGCCGCCGGCCTCGCTGGCAAGATTAAGGAGCAAAGGGAAACTGATCCCCAAAAGCACACAGGGCAGAATCAGGAGGTAAAAGGCGCAAAGAAACCGCAGCAGTTCCGCCACGACGAAGCCCGTGACCTCGTATTGCCACAGGGTGTCGAGGTTTATGGAAACCAGACTTGCCAGCAGGACGAACTCCGCCACGAATTCGAGGAGCCGCGCCCAAGGAACTCCCGCATGGCGACCGCGCCGGGCCATTCTCCATCCGAGGTACGCCATCCGCACAACGAGGAGTGCGGCGATGCCGGCCATATCCCAGACCTCGGCGCGACGAAGCCCCTGCGCGAAAAGCTCCGGAAGGCGACTCCACAATGGCAGGGTGACAAAGACCGCCACCCCCAGAAACAATTGCGAAGCAGCCAGCACTCGAGGCCAGAGCGCCGGGCGCGTGAGGTGGTGTGCAACCCAGTGCGCTCCCCACCCCAGGCCGCAGAGGAAGGTGAACAGCATGACTCCGAACGCGTAAACGGTGTTGCCGACCAGAAAACCCAGAACGTGGGTCCATACAACCTCATAGCCGAGTGCCGCGAGGCCGGTCAGGAACGCCGCCGCCAGCAGCACACGGCGACGCAGTTCGCCTTCCTTGAGGGGTGCGGAAGTGGGCAAGGGGTTCGCCGCCGTCAGGCTTCCCTGCCGGCTCCCCGCCGCTGTACCCAGGAAAATCACCAGGTTTACGGCGCACGCCACATGAATGGTTCCGCGCACACCGAGCGAGGGCATCAGCAGGTAAGTTGACGCCAGAACTCCGGCCGCCGCCCCCAACGTGTTCCAGGCATAGAGACGGTCTACGAGGGGCTGGAATTCCTCCACCGCGCTCGCCACACACCGAGCCAGCACCGGCAACGTCCCACCCATCAGAAAGGTGGGAAGCAGGATCACCATGGCCGCGAGCCCGAAACGCACCCCCGTGAGCGCCCACATTCCCAGGTGCAGCCAGTGGTAGAGCCCCACGTAGGCCTTTGTCAGCAGCGCGAACAGCCCCGGGATGAACAGGCAGTACGCCCCAGCGAGCAGTTCCAGCGTGCCGTAGGTCAAAAGGCTCGCGCCTCGGCGGTCAACCCATCGGCCAAGAAAGTGTGCCCCCAACGCCAGGCCGCCCAGAAAAGCCGCCAGCACGGTGCACACGGCATGCGCGGTGTTACCAAAGGTGTAGGTCAGCAGGCGCGTGAAGATCGTTTCAAAAATCAGGCTCGACACCCCGGAAAAAAAGAAGAGGACGGGAAGTAACCGCGGGAACATAATTGACCCGGAGGGGTGCGGATTCGCCAAGCGAACCTCCACGGAAGACTTTCGCCAAGTCAGGGCGCCAAAACCGGTCTTTACGCGCTATGACGCTTGTCCCTTATAACTGATTCCGTGCGCCGTTCGAAAGAAAATATCACCAGGTTCGGGTAGCAGATTTATTTGATATAGAGTCGGCGGAACCTGTCCCAATCTTCTTGGGACGCTGGAGTTTCTATATATCTGACCAGGGTTCTCCCTTTCGAACCTTCCGATACGACGGTCCAGACCACACGTCCCGTATTTCCGTCGGCACATAGTAAATTCACCCCGAATTTCTGCAAAATTCGTGTCGGCTAGACGCAAATGTCCGAATCTTAGACATAAATGTCCGAATTTTTTCCGGGCAGTTTGTCCGAGATTTGCTTGTTTTCATATACATTCCGGCTTTGAACGTATTTTTTTAACATCTTTTTTTTGCAGTATTCCCTGCCGGACCTTCCCGAAAGCATTGATAAGACGCCACATCCGGCGCAAACAGGAGTCCTCCAATCGTTGCAAATGCGCAGAGTGCTTATCCTCCGGAGCCATCAGCGCAGCCAGATTTTCCGACGATCGAACTGCCTCGCATTTGCGCCCATACCGCCAGGCAAGGTTTTCGTAAGGTTCCGCCACTCGCCGGAGCTGTTTGCGGGCTTCCCGGCGGGCGGCCTTCCGCTCCGGCTCCTCCATCGGCTCCTTCAGCGACTTCAGCAGCTTGCTTGCAGGGCCTTGGTTCCGGCGCCTTTCGCTGGCCACTAACCGCTAGGCCCTTGGCACTAACCACTGCTGGTGGCTTTCTCTAGCCACTAACCACTAGGCACTAGCCACTGCCTGTGGGTAGGGCCACGGTCTTTCCGCCAGTCGAGACTGGCCTACCAGCAAGTGTATCAAACGGTACCGTATTTGTCAAGTAAATAATGACATCGTACCCAAAATTAATTGACGACGACAAAAAGTCGGAAATGGTTCCTGCCGGGAAGAGAAAAGCTTCTGGGAAGGTGTCTAACTCTCAAACTGCCAAAGCGACATTCTTGGCAAAACATCCTTTCGGACCCTGCCGGAGCCCTAGCGCCAAGGTAAGCGCAGCTTGCTTTCCTTTGCGGCTCGTAGAATCCGAATCTCGACATGTTCATTGCCGGGCAGTGACAAGAGGCCGTGGAGGAATTCGGCTCGGAGCCAAAGACCTCCGCCCTGTGAGCTCGGGAGCGAAGACGACGAGACGTCAGTATGGCGAGCGACACCGCGCACAATGGCGGCTTGACCGTTTCCCGTCAAGGTGCGTGGCGTCGCGAGGCCCTCAGTCAGCAGGCAGGAGCTATATTCCGCGAAGGCAGCTTCTGGATTGATGGGTGGCCTGCACATTGGTTCCCATATGTGCGGCTCTCCATCATGTCGCTTGGGATGCAAACATACACGGCGATGTCTGCGCCACCCGCGATCCGTTCCTAAAGGCCCTGGATTTTCCTCGTAACTTCAGCTGCCTCCTCCTCAGTCAACCCCAAGTTTGGCAGTAGGGATTCCAACTCCGCTTTGGACATGGCGTTCAAGAGTTCTCTAAGCTTGTCGCGTCGGATCAACGTTTCGATTGCCCAGAGGCGCTCTTGAGCGTTAGGGTCGCCAGCAATTCGAACAAATCCATTCATTTCTTCATCGATCTCAGAGCGGGTAGCCGCGGTCACCGCTTTTGTGACCGTGGGGTTCTTCCTTCGATGCCGAACGACCCCTGGATTGTCTCCGCGACTGCGGCCCGTAACGATGGTCACACCGGGCGTGGGAAAAGCCCACGATCAAGAAATCATTGACCCTGGCTACCACTCGCGAGAATCAATCTCTAAACCTCTTGCGCTCGGAGAGGCGATCCTTTTCAATGGCCTCTTTCAGTCGAGGCCATACGCGCTCGTCGTAACCCGACTCATCTTCCAACCATTGGTGGAGAAGCCGTATGGCTGCCGCGTTTTGGGTCGCTTGTGCCGTTCTTCCGGGTCCCATTCCATCCGCTGCCTCGACGTGCTGTTGTTGATTAGCCAAGAGTCTTACCTCCTCGCGCGGCATCTCACTTCCACGCCAGCCCTCGCCCGTGTCTGCCTGCTACCTCGCGCCAACGGCAATCCGCATGTGTACAGATGATGGACTTAGTTTACGCCATGTTTGCGTCGAAATCGCGCTAAAGCGTCTTTGAGACTACACGTTCGGTCAAGGGATCGCGATCAGCAGACCGCCGCTTATGCCCAGCGATTGCCCATGCCCTCGCCCAAAGTCGTACTCGTACCCCGGTTCGAGATACCAGCCGAATCGATGCTTTCCGGACGGCCAAAACATGAAATCGAGCACGGCTTCACCGCCGACGGAGTTCATTCTGACGCCGTTGGCGTTGGTATGAATCCACTCCGGACCAACGCCGAACATAAACTCCGCTTTATGGGATAGAGTCCAAGGCTTCTTAAACAGAAGGTCAGCATCCCATTCTGTCGAATGACGGCCGAAAAACCGCGTAACGCCCCCCTCCAGTTCCAGCCATTTCTCGATCGGCGTAACTTCGACTGCGACAGTGGGCCCGAAGTTCGATCCGCCGCCTTTGAGGCTCCTGCCCGCGGCGGCCCCAAGCTCGACGATTGCGGCAGGCTCCTTATCCGCCGACTGCGCGAAGGCGTTTCCGGAACAGAGAAACAAAGACGCTATCAACACGGATTTTGTCGCGTTCACGGCCACCTCGGCCGATTCGATTTCATCGGACCAGTGTGCGCTCTCTGGCCAGTACTATCATACTTACTGAGGACCGCCCACTACATAATCTCGCTTACTTGGCAGTGACGGGGTAAACCCGCCGCGACATCATGAAATTGACCGACAAGCCCAGTGCGGGCCGCCCACTCCAGACTGCCAACAACCCTCATGTCCGCTGCCTAACCTGCCGAAGAAAAGGTGTGAGACTCAGGACGTCGGCAGAGTGGCCGGCTGAAGCAGACTGGGAGTGAGGAATGCAAGGAGAGCGATGCTGAGCAGTCAAGGTGTCCAGTACGAACCCAAAGGATGGGTCACCCTGCGGCCCACGGCGAGAAGTTCCTGGCTCGAACACGTCGCGCGGCGTTGGACCGCCCGGGTGGTAGGCCAACCCCAAGCCACTGATTCGATCCTCCGCCTTCTTCAACGCATCGAAGTGCAGGCCCGGCAGCCGCGCCGGACCATGGGTTCCGTGCTCCTGCTTGGTCCCCCCGGCTGCGGGAAAACCCATTCCGTGGAGGCGCTGGCAGAAATCTTGGCCGGCGGTCCCAGCGCCTTGCTCAAGGTCCATTGCGCCGAATATCAGCAGCAGCACGAAATCGCCCGGCTGGTGGGCGCCCCGCCCGGTTACATCGGCCACGCGGACACGGAGCCCGTTTTCACCCGCGAAAACATTGAGCGTTACCGTACGGCGGAGTTCCCCTATACGCTGGTTCTCTTCGATGAAATAGAAAAGGCCCACCACTCGCTCTATTCCCTGCTCCTGGGCGTGCTGGACCGCGCCGAGATGAACGATGGGCGCAACCGGCACGTGGACTTTTCCTCTTGCCTCTTCTTCTTCACCAGCAACATCGGCTCCAAGGAAAGTCTGCGCGCCACCACACCCTCGGGCTTCATCCCCCAGTTGGCGGAGGAGGAGGCCAAAGCGAGGCACTTCCGCAGTGTGTCTTTGCGCGCCCTCAAGCGCCACTTCCCTCCCGAGTTTCTGCGCCGTATCGAGGAAACGGTTGTTTACCACCCGCTCCGGCCCGCCGACCTGAAAAAAATCCTAGACCTCGAACTCGATAGGGCCTGCCAGGTTTTCCTCCACCATTCAACCACGCCCTTTCAGGTGGAATTCACCTCCAGCGCCAAATCGCTGCTTCTCCACCACGGGTGCGATACGGAGTACGGAGCTGCCCACCTCCAACACACTCTGGCGTGCGAGTTTCAGGATCCTCTCTATCGCCTGATAGCCACCGGCCAAGTGCGCGCCGGCGACACGATCGGCGTATTCGCCAAAGGTTCGGAACTCGTCTTCCGGAAGAGTTAGGAGAACCATCGTCCAGCGGTGCTGGCTCTTGCTGCGCCACTGCTACCTCACGTTGACCCATCAATGCGAATTTTTGAAAGCTTTGATGTCAGAACCGGTTTATAATCGGGCTGCAAAGAGGCCAACCTATGGAAACGAATCAACCTCCGAATGTCGAGGGAAGCGAAAATCGCAGAAGCGAACGGCCGCTCTTGCGCATCCCTCTGCAAGTTGAGGGTTCCGATGCGGACGGGAAGCCTTTTAAGGAAAGGACCTCCACAATACTTATCAATCGGACTGGCGCTCGGATTAGCCTGAAGAATTCCGTGCGGCCCGGAGACCAAATCACCATTACCAATCTCCTCATGCAGCAATCGTCCGCGTTCCGAGTCATCGGGCGTATCGAAAAATCCATTGGGCTGGATCCAGAATGGGGTGTTGAGGGTGTGGAACCCATCGAGGCGTTTTGGGGAGTTATCTTCCCAGAAAAAAGAGAAGACCTTCCCACGGAGAACATTATCGATGCTCTGCTGGAATGCCGGGAATGCCATGTACGCGAAATGGCCAAATTGGTCATTGACGATTATCGCGAGCTAAACACTCAAGGGTCGCTCAAACGCGACTGCCCCAAATGCCGGGCTGAGCGGGAATGGGTCCTGGGAACGGTTGACGTCTCCTTGGAGGATGCGAAGCCCAGGTCCTTAGATCCCGCTTACTCCTCCACTGCTACTCACCAGGAACCGCAAAAGCCCCGTGCAAAGCGCTACGTCGTCATGCTCCCTGTTCGTACCCGCCACTGGGAGGGCGGAGAGGAGGTGACCAGGACTGAAAATCTCTCCCATATGGGTATGTGCTTCTCCTCAAACCTAGTCATGAAAGAAGGAGATACCGTCTTTCTAACAGTTGGCGGCCTTCCGGAAGATCAGCAGGTTGAAGTCGCCGCTCGGATTGCTTGGCGCCGTCCGTTGGGATCAAAATCTCTGTATGGGGTTCGACTCAGCGATCCCAAACAGCCATGATTCTCCGAACGCTTCCGGGTTTGTATCAACCACGGTCAAGTAAGCGCGCACCGGGGTATTTTCCTCCCTTCATCTCCCTTTATCGCTGTCGTCTTTCCCTTGCACCTTACTGTCGGCGAATGCTGCCAACGATGTCGACTGACAGCGCTGAAAACCCTTTCCGACGGCCTCGATGACTCTTGAGCCCCCCAGCTATCACGCTCTGAATCAATAAGATGCGGAAACCTCTGGTACGTTCGCCAACCCTTTCGCCTATGTCAAGGGTTTGGAGAGCGCCGTGCCCCTTCCTTGATCCGGAGGTAAACGGTCGTGCGCTCAATTCCTTGGAAGCGGATGTTCCTCTCGCTGGGAGCCCTCCTGGTATTAGTTTGGCGTGTTCCCTTCGCGGGCTTGCAGGCGGCATTCCGCAATCTCGAAATGAGCAGCCTCGCCCTGGCACTTTTCTGCTTTCTGGTTTTGCTTTTCCTGCGCGCATACAAGTGGCACTGTTTGATGGCCGCAGTAGGCAAAGGCCATCCTCGCCAGTCATTGCGCGCGCTCTTTGGAGGCTTTGCGCTGGGGTTGATCGCCCCCGGACGGTTGGGAGAACTGGGGCGCTGCGTTTTCGTTAGTAAGGATGACCGCGCCCAAGTGGCGCTCCTCACGGTGTACGACCGGCTGCTGGATTTTTGGGCCCTGCTCACATTGATGGGCGCCAGCCTGTTTTTCCTGGCGTCCCGCCCTGTCGCCATCTTCGGAGTGGCGGTATGGCTGGCCTTCCTCCCCGTGGTGATGGGGCTCCCCGCTTTGCTTTCCCATGTTTCCAAGCTGGTGCAAAGGTCACGACGTTTCCGCGGGCATTTTATTGACGCGGCAACAGGAATGCCGCCAGTGCCGGCGCCGCGTTTCGCCATCCTGGCATTGGGTGCGATGTGGACGGAATTGGCCTCCTTCTTCTTCCTCCTTCGAGCTTTCTCCCCAACGGAATTCACCACCGCCCTCGCCACCTACCCTTATATCGTGCTGGCAGGAGACCTGCCCGTCTCCCTCAGCGGCGTCGGCGTGCGCGAAGGCGCTGCCGCTCTGCTGCTGTCACCCTACGCCGTGCCCACCGGCGCCGCCGTGGACGCCTCGCTGGTTTGGTTTCTCTTTGCCATGCTGCTGCCGGCCGCACTGGGCGCTTTCTGGCTCGTTGCCGATCGCGCCAAGGCTAAGCTGCGGAACACGGATAAAGCGGCGCCGAAGGCCGATCCAACCTGGAATCCCGTGGCCGTATCCCAAGCCCCAAGTCCCCTTGACCCCGAAAGCGTTGCTCCACGCTGTGAGGCGAGATGAGGGACGCTCACCCCATGAGCTTCTTGCAATGATGCCTCGTTTCCCTGCACTGCCAGCATGTGATTTCGCCTACTTCCCCAGCGCCTCGAGCAATTCCCTTTCGATGGCGCGGAACTTTTCCGGGTCGCGGACGTAGTCGGTGAGTCCCGCAACGGCTTCTGAGGCCAGGCTCGCGGCCGCGGCGGGGTCTTTGGATTTCAGCGCCACCAGCATCTCGTAATCCTCAATGCCTTGCAGCATCGTTTCCAGGCGAATGGAGGAGTACACGGACATTCGCGCCCGGTCGGGATAGACGATGTTCGAGTCCCCGGAGGGCAGCAACGTGGCGTTGTCATTGATGACGGGCTGAGTGTCGAGAATGGGGTCGGGCGTCCAATAGCTCCAGCCCCAGTGCAGGAAGCCGGTAAAACCGTAGCGGAAATCGAGCCATGGCAACAGCCGCGTTTTGATCAAGGGGTAATCCATGAGCCGGTTCATGTAACGCCCGTTGGGAAACAAACACGTGTAGAGCCACACTTCGTGGCCGCTCGAGATTCGCTGTTGAAGCATCCCCATCTGCGCATCGAACCCGCCAAGTATGGGAACCCAGATGTCGCAATTCTTCTTCAGCTCTTCCGGCATTTGCGAAGCGTTGACGGCGTCCACCGTGGGAACACCGGGCAGGTACCGGTGCACCAGTTCCGCGAAGCGCGCGTAGTAAGGCGGCTCGGCGCCATGCGGCTCATCCAGGACGTGTTGGTAATAGATCGACTTCCACCCTTTCTCTTCCAGGTGGGTGTTGAGCGCGGTAAGGAAGCCGATCAGGAAAGGCTCCACACGCGGGTCATCGGGAGGCAGCGTTTGCCTTTCCACCTTGCCGTTTTCGATTTGAAAGGTGCTGACGCTCAGGCCGGAATCGTAGCTTCCTCCGCGGCCCAGCAGGTGGGCGCCTTCGATGTACCCGATGGCGCCGGCACGCTGAAATGTCTCGACCCAACGGTCGAAATTGGCGAAGTCGTAAACCAGGTGGCCGCCTTCCACTCGCGGTTGGGTCAGATCCATCAGCGGCGTGATGATCACGTTTTGCCGATGCTCGGCCATGACGGCGCCGAGGTTCGAAATCAGCGTCCACCAGCCGGGTGAAAACAGGGCCACCTTGTAAAACTGCTGGGAGTTGGCGTCGTTGAAGCCGAACCAGTTGGTGACCTTCAACGTGCGCTGGCTGGGCACCGTTGCCGCCAAGACTTTCACGCGAATTTCCCGGCGCGCCACTTGCCGGTCCCCCGCACGCAGCACCACCGCGCCGCGATAATCTCCCGGCTGGGCGTTCGCGGGGACCGCCACGCTGATCCACAAGGGCTGCGTGCGCCGGGCCTGGAGATTCACGGGAAAATCCAACAAGGGGTCAGGAAACCACCCCGGCGCTTCCCCCACGAGTTCGTCTTCCGGCGTGTGGCGCGAGTGCGAGCCCACCACCACGTAACCTTCCGGGCGCACGGTGGCGCCCGCCAATGTTGCGCCGGCGGAGTCCTTGAAGGGACCTACTTCAGCCGTTATGCCCTCGAGAGGTCGCGCTGAGCGGACGGCGAGTTGCACGCTCACGTGCTGGCCGCGCGCCGCCGCCAACTCCGGCCGAATGAGACGATGACTTCCCACGGCGTCGCCGGGAAAGATCTTGATGAGCGAATCCACAAACCAGACTCGCGGGCCGGGTTGCTCCCCCGCTCGCGCCAGAGCGAAAATGCCGGAGGCCAACAGAAGGAAAACGGCAGAGCGTGTCATAAGCAAAGTCCTCGAGAGTATGAGCTGCGATTCTAACCGGGCCGAGATGTTCTCACCGAGCGGTGGGAAGAGCAAGGAGGAATCCGGAGATCTGGTCATCGGCCCATCGGTTCATCGGGTCATCGGGTCATCGGGCCATTGAAACCCAAAAGGGTCTTGCGCCGCACCTTGCCTTCCGCTAGTTGGTTGTTCCATTCTGCCCTTGGTCGCGCCAAGTCCGATAACGACCTTTAGTTTCAACAACCTTCAAGCTTCGTTGCAATTATCGCGTAACTCCTTTTTTTTCAACAAACTCTGAGGATCACTTTTTTCGCCCCTTTGTTTTCAATAAACTCTGAGGTCCATCCTTCATTCTTAACATCTTTTTGTGTCGGGTGATTTCAGGAGCGCGTTCGGAAGTTTGGGAGATTTTTATGGGGGCCGTACTGCGCCTGGCCTTCATCGCAGATATAGCCTATACCTATTGGCTCGATTTGTCAAGAGACAAAATGTCCATGGGAGGGGTGTGGCCCATCTGTCAAAGGTAATGTACCGGCCACTCGTGGATTGTTTGGTTGCGGTTCTCCCGCGCCAGCGCTACGCCTGCTAGGGCGGGAAGTTCATGCGGCGCAGGAGGTCCTGGAAGCGCGGGGCGGAGCGCAGGAGATTATTTCAGCTTTGCGCACTCCGCCTTGGCTTCTTTCAGGATGGCGATGTCGGGGTCGGCGTCTTTCCAGAGCGTGAGGAAATCCTGGTAGGCGGTGCGGGCCTTGGCGAGGGCGGCAGGCTGTAGGGGCGCCCCTTGTGGGTGCCCTTGGGCGGGCACGAGGCCCGCCCCTACACCGGCTTCGAGGGCGTAAGCGCGCGCCAGTCCGAGGCGGGCCAGCGCGCCCCAGGGAAAGTTCATCACCACTCCTCGGTGGTCGATGAACTTCTGAAATTCCGCTGCCGCTCGGTCGCCGTCGCGCAGCAGGAGATAGGCTTCCCCACGCAAATAGACTGGGCACAGGAATATCACGAGGTTCGTTGGTGAGCCAAGTTCGATCGCGCTCGCCACCTTCAATAGTTCGATTGCCCGGTTCGGGTCATTGTGTTTCAGGGCGACCGCCGCCCGGATGGTGGGCAGCCAATACCTCTGCACTCGCGTGTCCAGCGGGAAGGTCTTGTCGAGTCCAGCCGCCAGTTTCTCGGCCCCCGGCCACAACGCCGCGCGCGAAATTCTGAAAGATTGGAAGAAGTTGAGCCGCAGCTGACGTACCGTTGTTCACTGCTTTTTGAGCAACGCCGGCCAATTAATCACCACGTTGATCCTTGCCGTCTCGGCCTGCTCGGGGAAGGTGGTAAACAGGAAGCGCTGGCCGTCCGGCGTCACGACGTAGCAATTCCGTCCCCCCACTTCCACTAGTCCGGGAACCTCAAAGAGAACTTTGGGCACGCCCGCCGTGAGGGATTTCCCCTCAGTTTTGACGTCTACGGCCATCAGTTTCAATCCTGAAAGGTAGAACAATTCCTTTCCGTCACCGCGCCACATGGGCTCTCGCCCGCCGTCCGTCGAGATTTGCCATTTGCCGAGCTGCTCCGGGAAGGTTTGGACGTAAACCTCAAGGCTGCCAGTTTCCCCGGAGGAATAAGCAACGAAGCCGCCGTTGGGTGAGAATCGGGCTCGAGCGTTGTAAAAATTCCCCGGCATAAATAGGTACGGCTTCCGGTCCCCAAACCGTGGCAAAACCCACAATCGGACCGGCTTCGAGCTCGGAACAACACGCGTGCCCTCACCGTAGAGAAAGTAACGCCCATCGGGAGATACGTCCTCAAGACTTTTATCTTGTTTCGACTCAAACGCCACCGTCTCCGGGCTGATACCGCTGGCGGGTTTCACATAAATGTCGCGTTGGCCTTTGCGATCGGAGCTGAAGAAGATTTGGCGGCCATCGGATGTCCAGGCAGCACCCATGTCATCGGCTGGGTCGGAGGTGAAGCGGGAACTTGTGCCGCGGCCGAGGTCGAAAAGCCAGAGGTCGCGCGTGTTGACCTGCGGGTCGAATCGCTCCACCACCAGCTTGCTGCCATCGCGAGATAGGTTGGGGCTGGAGTATTCGGCGGGCGGGCCCACCGTGCCCTCGCGCTTTCCGTTCCGGTCGAACCAGGTAAGCTCGGTTTCCTCCAAACTGCCCGTACGATAAGCCAGCACTCCGTTCTCTGAAACCGAGAACGCTGCGAATGCGAGCCATGGCACTGTCGTTAGCTGCTCCGCCACGGGTACGCTGTCGCCCTCTAGTTCGAGACGCTTGGGGTCGAACGCCTGGGCCATGAGCGTACTGCCGCGCACGTAAACCAGGTAGCCGATCGAGCTGTATTCCGCGGATGTCCCCCCGGCCAGGATACGCTTTTTCTCCGTGGAATCCAGAGAACCGATGTAGATCCCTCCCACTCCGGGCGCAGGACTGACAACGGAATAAAGAAAATGGCTTCCGTCGGGAAGGAACTGAGGAAAGACGTGCTCTGCCTCTCGACGCGAAAGGTCAAGCACCGTAACTGGCTTCGCTTCGCCCCCGGCGGCGGGTACGCGATAGAGCGGACCGAAATAAATCCCAAAGACGATCACCCCATTCCGATTCCAGGTGCCGCCCTGGGCATCTGTGGCACTCGGCACGTCAGACAGAACTTTGGGCAGCCCCCGCGCAAGGTCAATCCTTTGAAGTTTCCCCTGTGCAAAGAAAGCAATAGATTTACTGTCGGGCGACCAGAAGGGATAATAAGCATCCTCCGATCCGGGAAGTATTTCGCTGCTGCGGGAATCAAGCCGCCGTACCCAAAGACGAGCGCGGCCATCCGCCCCCAATCCTGCAGTGACGATGCGACTCCCGTCAGGTGAAACCACGGGGAGGTCACTTGGGCCTTGCCTTCCAGGGAGGGGAGAAGCCAGAGTCAGCCGGACTTTCTCCGGCAGAGGAAAATCAAACCTCACGGCGAATCCCGGCTCGGGTTTCCCATGCCAGAGAAAAACGGCGAGAACAACGATTGCAACGAGGCCGAGCACCGCCACCAAGGGCCAAGCCACCTTCCGTAGCGGCGTTCTCCCACCGCCGGTCGTAGCGCCGACCTTGAGGTCGGCGCCCGTAGGGGCACGCCATGGCGTGCCCGTACGCGCCTCGGCCGGCGACAGGCCGGCAGCTGCCGGGCTCAAGCCCGGCGCTACACGGCCGGAACTGGTATCCCGCTTCAGGCGCTTCAGGTCGGCGCGAATGTCGGACGCACTCTGGTAGCGCAGGTCTCGGTCTTTCTCCAGCGCCTTGTTGATGATTTCTTCCAACTTGGGTGAAAGTTGAGGGTTCAAGCGCACCGGCGAGGTCGGCGTCCGGTCGAGAATCGCTTCAAAAATCACCGCGGAGGTAGTGCCGGTGAAGGCTTGCTTACCCGTCGCCATTTCGTACAGCACCGCGCCGAAACTGAAGAGGTCCGTGCGGGCGTCGAGTTCTTCTCCACGCGCCTGCTCCGGCGACATGTAAGCCACTGTGCCCATCGCCACGCCGGGACTGGTGAGATGCTCGGGCTCGACCGATGCGGTGGGCAGCGCCGAGGCTCCCACCGCTTCCGCAGCCCGCTTGGGCTTTGCTGCGAGCTTGGCCAAGCCAAAGTCCAGGACCTTCGCCTGGCCCCGCTGGGTCACGAAAATGTTCGCGGGCTTGATGTCCCGATGGATGATCCCCTTCGCGTGGGCGGCGTCCAGCGCATCGGCAATCTGGGTGGCCAAGTCCAGCACTTCGTCCGTCTTGAGCGGCTTCCCGGCAAGGCGCTGCTTCAGGGTCTCGCCCTCCAGATATTCCATGGCGATGAAGGGCTGGCCTGCATGCTGGTCGATATCGTAAATGACGCAGATGTTGGGATGATTGAGAGCCGAGGCAGCCTGGGCCTCTCGCTGTAATCGTTCCAGGGCTTGCCGGTTTTTGGAGAGCTCTTCCGGCAGGAACTTCAAGGCGACAGTGCGCTTGAGCTTGGTGTCCTCGGCCTTGTACACCACGCCCATGCCGCCGCTGCCGAGCCCTTCGAGGATGCGATAGTGGGAAACGGTCTGGCCGATCATGAGGCGATTGCCTCACCGCAAGATGCAGGCGAACTTCGATCGGGGCCAGCATACGCCGCGTGTACCGGCAAGTCAACGCGTGGCTGGTCTAACCGGAAAAGTTTCAACAAGGGAAGGGGTAGGTAGCGCGAGTTGCGCGCTATCTGCACTACTCCGCTTTTTTTGATGCGAATGAACGAAGCCCCAGGCGAAGGCAAACTGCGCCTAGGTGTGCGCTACGCACTCCCGAAGGTATGAAAGAATAAACAATCTCTCGCAAAGGCGCTAAGCCGCGAAGTTCGCAAAGCATAACGATCTTGTTTTTCTTTCCGCCTCGTCATCTTTGCGCCATGGCGTGAAATGCTTTTGTGGATTGCGCAAAGCAAAGCTCTGCGCGTCAGCCGGCGGTGCGGCTGTGCCGAAGGCACCTTGGAGTGCGGTAGCAGCAGCTACCGCCTTTCCACCTCCACCCCTTACGCCTTTGCCGTATGCATCGAAGGCGGAAGGCGGTAGCTGCTGCTACCGCACTCCAAATCGTGAGCTTTGCGCAATCCACAAGTGCGGCATTACCGCAACTTCGCGTATTCCACCTTGGCCTCCTTTAGGATGGGGATGTCGGGGTCGGCGTCCTTCCAAAGGCGTGAGGAAATCCTCGTAGGCGGCGCGGAGGCGCCGGGGTGGTTACCGCCAACCGGTGGCCGCATTTCTTCAGCAACTGGCGTATAATTTCAGCTCCGAGGGTTTGGGCAGGAAGCTTTTACCTGAAAGACCATCATGAGGATTTTATGCAACTAAGAAGGGACCCGATTACGCAGAGCTGGGTCATACAACAGACGGCCGAGGATATTTGGGCCCAAAGCGGAATTTGTCCGCTTTGTCCCGGCCATGAAGCGCTGTGCCCGCCGAATCTTTATGTGTATCCGTTGGCCCCAGCGAGCTGGCAAGTGCGCGTCATTCCGCACCGGAATCCGATTTACCAAATTGAAGGAGACCCGGCGCGACAAGCGGAGGGCCTTTACGACAAGATGCGCAACCTGGGTGCTCATGAGGTGGTGATCGAGCATCCCGATCATGCGATGCAATTTGCCGATCTCAGCGATGAACAGGTTACCCAGGCCCTGCGCGCCTATGTGGCGAGAATCACGGATTTGAAGAAGGACCTCCGATTCCGCTATGTCACCCTCTTCCGGAACGTCGGGGCCGAGGCCGGACAAGAGCTGGATCATCCTCACTCGGAGATTACCGCCACACCTTTTATTCCACGGCGCAGCGCCTACGAGTTGCGCGCGGCACTCACACATTACGAAAACAAAGAGCGCTGTCTTTTCTGCGACATCGTAAAACAGGAGTTGGACCAACAGGCGAGAGCCGTGGAGTGGAATGAACTTTTCCTGGCGTTCTGTCCGTTTGCCTCCCGTGTCCCCTATGAGACCTGGGTCTTGCCGATCTATCACCATGCCGCATTCGAGGAGGATGTGACTTCGTCGGAAAAGGAGTTGCAGCTTGCGCGTTTGTTGAAGTCCGCCTTACGCCGCTTATCGTTTGTGTCCAAGGCCTCTCACCTGGTTCTTCATACTTCGCCCAACATCAACGCCAAGCCTCACCGCGTAGGCACTTGGCGAACCCTCACCGAGGACTACCACTGGCACATTGAGATCCTGCCGATCATTCCAGGGAAGTCCCGCTCCTACTCCTTTAAAGAGGTCTACTTTAATTCACTACCCCCACCTGAGGTCGCAGCGAAAGAACTGCGTGAGGCGGGAACAGGCGGAAAATAGATGGAAATTTCCCGGCAGGAAGCCCTCAGGTCCTTAAGGCGCTGGCAGCAAAGCGGCACACCGGCGGGATTGATTTTTGCCGCCCGAGGCGGCACGGCCCGCTCCGCGATGCTGGCTCAGATCTCCGAGGTATCGTAACGACGGCATATCACCAAGCGAGGCTGTGATCGCCATTAAGAATCGTTGCTGTCAGCGCAGGTACTCGACTCCGTAAAACCGGCCGGAGGTGCCTTCCGCCGTCCACACTATCTTTGACTTCGTTTCCACCGGGGCCTGACCCTGCGCATACGGCAGGGTGATATAGATCTCGTCGCCGGGTGAAAAGCGCTGGGTGCTGACAAAGCAGAGTCCCAACTTGGAAACATCGCTCGTTTGCGCAATATCCACCACACCCCAGGAGCTGCGGACGCGCAGTTGCATGGTGAGCTTCAAGCGCCGCGCCCGGCGGACCTCGTGCGCACCCTTGGAAGCAGCTTTCAGGGATCGGCCCAGAATCTCCGGGGTCACAACCTGGTCGCTGGGCTTCCAGCGAGTGGTTTCATTGCAGCGCTCGCAATGGCGCGAGATGAGGCCGGTGGCCAGCAGGATCTCATACTCAATGCTCGAAAGGGTGCTCTGCGCGGCCGTCTTGCAAGCCGCGCATTCAACCAGCAGCTTGGGCTGGGCGCCATCATCGTTGGGAGCAAACTCCACGCCCCAGATGCCGCTGTCCTTGCCGACCGCTTCCACACCCCATTCGCGACGGCTTCCAAAAACCTCTTGGAAGGCGCCGACCACGCGGAACTCTTCCTCTACCCCATTCTCGAGGTTCTTGAGCAGCACAATATCGTCAGGCAACAAGGCGTGCGTCAGGCTAATGCGCGCCCCCTGTTGATTGAAGCTCACGGTCACGGTCTCTTCCGCGAAAGAAACCCCCGAAACGTCGTTCCCGATCACCTGAATCCGAACAGGCGCCAGGATACGTTCCGTGCGACGTCGCCCCAAGATGTTCATGAAATCACAATTTGAAAAAGGCCGTAGTTGATAGTACTCCAGCCGTCAACCCCGCTCCGGTAGATTTGGTGAGTATCACCCAGCATGCGCAACCACTCCCGGAACGTTGTCCAAGCCAGCCACTGCGGGCCTAGCACCGAAAATAACCTAACCCACTGGCACTGTCAATCTCTCGATAGATTTTCAAGCCGGGCTTACACTTCCGCCGCGGGACCAGGACGCTTCTTTCCTTTCCCTTCGCGCTTACCAGGCTCAGGACCTGCTCCGGCAGCCGGGTCCGGTTGACTCAGCAAAGCCAGAGCCGCGGCCTCAGTGTCGGCGATCACAAAGAATTGTGTCAGGTTCACGTCGTCCAGGATCTTGCGTACGTGGCGGTTCAAACTGGCCAGGACAATCCGCGCGCCCGCGTTCTGCACGGTCCCCCGGGCTCCCGCAAGGAACCCCAGGCCCGTCGAGTCGATGTAGGGCACGTCGGCGAAATGGATAATCAGCTTGCGGGTTCCGGCATCCATCAAGTCCTTGACCTTCTGCCGCAGGTAAGGCCCGTCACTGCCCGCCAGGAATCTCCCGCTCAGGCTCAAGATTGCCACATCGTCTTTGAAACGCACCGCAATTCTCACAATTTCACCTCGCCGTTGCTCTCCTCCCGAATCCCCCACCCTTGCGCCCTGCCAGGAATTCGACGCCCCTCGATGATGGTTGGGGATTTCTGGCCAAAACTCAATGTGGCAACCCGTTCGAATGCTACGAGAGGGGCGAAGCTGTGTCAAGAGCGACTACAGGAGGTTCCCACTCGGCCTCACTTGGAAAAATAATCGACGCCTTCCTTCTCATACCAACTGAATTTGGTCAGGATGTCTCCCAAGCGCCATCGATCTGGAAACATGGTTTCCATCCATCCAAGCGGTGCTGCCTCAGGTTGAATTCGGGCGGCAAGGGCGAGAGCGTTCTTGAGCAAGGCCTTCTCCGTTGGCGAGACGGTCGCAGGGTCGGTAGAAACGAACAGGACCGTCCCGCTCCGCGCGACGAGGTCAAGCCACTGGCGCGCCATTTCAATCGGAACGGATTTTGTAATCGGGGCACAATCCGGATCCACCAGGAAAAACGTTCGGTGTTGCGGCAGCCGGAAGGCCAGCGTATTCACTCCCATCTTACGCGTCCGGTTCCAGGCGCGCCCGCTGGTGTCATCACCCGTTCGCTGCACTTCGAAAATCCCCGCACCCAGGTGGCCCATGGTGTTGCATCCGATCAAGATGGCGTCGCCCACTCCCTCGCGAATGGCGCGATAAAACTCCAGGATGATTTCCGCCGAGGTCTTGCTGCGGTCAGCAAAGTGCCACCCCTCATC
>Ga0326727_10002395_pt1 | contig 64128 bp, 66 predicted proteins | sample MB2enrmetagenome_FD_207643 | JGI IMG/M metagenome (GOLD analysis project Ga0326727, IMG submission 207643) | Lab enriched peat soil microbial communities from McLean, Ithaca, NY, United States - MB29MY | ecosystem: Environmental > Terrestrial > Soil > Wetlands > Peat | place: USA: New York...
GCTTGCGGCGCACGCCGCCGGAAGAAGGTGGTCGGAGAGCTGGATGCGGGAAATCCGCACGTCCAGTTCGATGAGGGGGCGCAGGAAACGTGCGACAGCGCAACGCGCCTGTGCCCTACTCTACGGCAGCCCTTGGCAATTAGCTTTAGCGAGAGGGTGAAGTTCTTCCTGGCAGCCTTGGCGGCTTTGCGAGAGATCGTTCTTTCAGGCCGTTGACGATGCGAGTGATGCCGCTCTTAATCGGAACGACATTGAAGTTGATGAGCAGTCCCAGACGCTTGTCAGCCAGTTTCAGATGTGAGAAGTTGCTTCTTATGCACCGGCGCGACGGTCTCCACAGCCTTGATTTCCACGATCGCTTGGTCTTCCACCACCAAGGCTGCGAAAAACCCGGCGTGGATGCGAACCGCCTCATAGACCACCGGGATGCCTTGCTGACGAGTGATGCTCAGCCCGCGCTTTTCCAGTTCGTAGGCCAAGGCCGCCTCGTAGACCGACTCCAGCAATCCCGGTCCAAGACTGGTGTGCGCGCGAAAGGCGGCATCGGCCACCTGTTGAGCTACGGCATTCTGGCCCACTGCGATCCAGTATAGATCTCTCGCCAAGTCGCCAAGAACGCCAAGAACGGCCGCCAAGAAGACTGGCCTGTTGCGTGGATGGTGGAATCACGCGTTGTGGACCACACCTACGAACATCTCCGGGTTGGCATGCGCGATCTGTTCACCGCCCTGGGGATTGCGGCGTAGGATCGACAGTTCTTTTTTCGTCCTTTCCAATAAGCATCTAAGAACTGTCAGCCCGCCAATGCCTGCTTCCTATCGTCTTTCACCCAGATTTTGGGCCCTACAGCCGCCTCCAGGTGGATCTTCCTGCGGTCGGAGCGCAGATCCAGGCCATCCACGACCGAGACTACTTCCAGGCGTACGCCGGGCCGGATACCGGCGCCGTCGAGATGTTCCAGCAGTTTGCGGTCGCGTTCGAACAGGCTGACCACCACCAGCCGTTCGCCGGGGCGAGCCTCTTCGAGCGGCTTGAGGCCGCGCTGCCGGCGCGCCGCGGGGGAATCCATGCCCACGATATTGCCGTGCGGGCAAGCCTGGCTGGCGCCTAGCCGCTCCACCAGTTTGCGCTCGAAATCGGCGGACACGGCGTGTTCCAACTGCTCTGCCTCCTCGTGAACCTTGTACCATTCCAGGCCGAAAATCTCGGTCAGCATGCGTTCGATGAGGTGATGCCGGTGCAGCAGGCGGCTGGCGATCTCGCGGCCGGCAGGCGAGAGGGTGATTTGTCCTTCGGCGGCGACATGAATGAGCGCGTCGCGCTTCAGCCGTTTGATGGCCATGGTGACGGCGGGCGCCGAGACGTGCAGCCAGCGCGTGAGGGTGACGGCCTTGACGGTTTCGCCCTCAGACTCGGCCTCGGCGATGGTTTTGAGGTAATTCTCCTTGGAGATGGTGATTCGCACGCGTCAACCTTGATTCTATATGAACGCAGACGGCGTCAAATGCGGCGGCACCTATATAATAGTCCCGTGCCGTCAGCAGGCGACCTACCGTTCCCGGAACTCTGCCTCCTGGTCCAGGAACACATTCAAGACCGCTACCGGGTGCGCGTGGTGACGCGCGATATTCCCGATCCGCTGATCGGCGACCTCAACGGCTCGGAAATTCACATCGATTTCGCCGTCACCCCCGAACAGCGCCTCTTCCTGCTGGCACACCTGTTCGGCCACACCGTGCAGTGGAACGTGAATCCCGCAGCTTTCGAAATCGGCAGGCCCCGCCAGCCGCCGGTCGACGAAGCCCTTTTGCCTTCGCTGCTGGCTTACGAACGAGAGGCCGCCGGCTACGGTCTGGCTCTGCTCCACGAGACCGGCATCCGCCAGGCCGACCAATGGCTCTCGGATTACTCGGCATGCGACCTCGCTTACCTGGCCCACTTTTATCGCACCGGTGAAAAGCGCGACCCATTGACCTTCTGGCGCCCCAACGTTCCACTGGTCGAACCGAGCGCCATCCCCGCCTTCACTCCCACACAGTTGGTGTTCCGCAGCAACGGCGTGGTGATCTGAGGTGGAGCGGGCTTCAGCCCGCCACTGGTTTGGCCATTTCATGGCGTGCAGTTGGCAGTCCGGTGGGGCAGGCAATCTTGCCTAATGCCGCATAGTTTTCCCAAGGACGCGGGCAGGTCAGGCAGGCCCCCTGGCCTGCGCGGGACGCCCTTGTCCCGCTCCTGCTGTGGATTCAAGTCGTTTGGCGTGGCGAAGAGGCCGACCAGGGGACACCCCCGTGGGCGTCCGCCCCACTATTTAGGCAGATGCCCGGGAGTGGGAAAACTAATAAGTGGCAGTGGGCAATCTTGCCTGCAGGCCGCCTTTCAGGCGGCTCTCGAGCCATCGCAGGCCAACGGGTTTCTTTGGCTTCGCGTCCTTCAGAGATTGAGGCATGAAAACCCGAGAAATTCGTCAGGCATTGAGGAAGCCGGCTAAAGCCCTCCCCAAAGGGGACCTCGGCCTGAAGCCTGCCCCACTAAGAGAGGCCAAACTCCGGGGCCGGCTTCAGCCCGCCATGAGTCTCATTCACTCAGGCGCGACAGGTGTAGACTCTCGCCGGCGGCAGATTCCAGATGACCCGCTCGGAAGCGACGTGGCGGAAGTGCGTCTTCAAAAACTCCTTCTCGGGGAAACGCGCCAGACCCAGCGACGAAACCCAGTTCGGCTCGCCGTTTGCATGCAAGTATTGATACTGGGTGAGCACACCGTCACGGTTGAGGTGCGCCGCGGCTTGCGTCATGATGGTCGTCCGCTGAGAAGGGTGCATGCCGGTCAGGCCCAGAGACGACACGATGGCGTCCGCGCGGCTGATGCCGTGCCGGCTCAGCAGCGTGCCCAGCCGTTCGGCTTGTCCCAGGACCGGAATAAAACGGGAGTCCTGAATCGTCCGCCGAACGTGATTTACAAAGGCCGGATTCAAATCGACTCCCAGCAAAACGGCGTTGGGCCTCAACCGCCGCAGAATCTCCTTCGTAATTGCGCCCGTGCCGACCCCGAGTTCTACAATCACCCGCGCGGCGCTGAAGTCGATGGCGCGCAGCAGAGCCGAAGCCAAAAACCGCGAGCTGGGAAACAGCGAAGCCGTCACGGAAAGCGATCGCAGCGACTGGGAAAAGAACAGGCCGTAGTCGCCACCGATGGGCTGACGGCGTTCCGGCGATCTGCGCCTGGCGGCATTGGACTCTAAATGTTTCGGCAGACTGATATTCAAAGAGCTTTCTCCTCTGATTGGACGGCGGCTCATGAAACTGCGGCGAGATCGCTTTCTAATTCGGGCACTTCGATCTGCACGCGCGTGCCGTTTCCGGGCTGACTTTCAATCCACATGCGGTACTCGGCTCCGAACAGCACCTTCAGCCGTTCGTTCACGTTGCTGACTCCGATGCCTCCGTGTTCCAGCAGAGTCCCCAGCTTCTCTTCGGAGATGCCCACACCGTCGTCTTCCACCAGCAGATGCAGCTTGGTTTCGGTACGGTGCGTGCGAATCCGAATGGTGCCCCCTTCCACTTTGCTGCTCAAGCCGTGCTTGATGGAGTTTTCCACCAGCGGTTGCAGCATCATGCTGGGCACCAGCATATCGAGTGTGTCCGCGGCTACATCGGTTTCGAATCGCAATTTATCGCCGAACCGGATCACCTCAATGGCAAGATAATCCTCTATGAAGTTTAACTCGTCTCGAAGGGGGCTGAAGTTCTCATGTTTGCGCAGCAGGCGGCGCAGCACCTTGGAAAGTTTCACTACCATGACACGCGCCTGGTCGGGATCGGTGCGAATCAGCGACGACACCGAGTTGAGGGTATTGAACAGGAAGTGCGGATTGATCTGGCTGGTGAGGGCTGCCAGGCGCGCCTCCGCCAGCAGACGCTCCTGCTCTTCGAGCTTTTTTTCGTTGCGCGTGTTGTTCCAGATCTTCAGGGGAATGGCGACGGCGAACAGCGTGCTGGCGTAGATGGCGGCGATGGCCAACGAGTGGCCCGGTTCGAGCGCCGACGATGGTTTGAGGCAGAAGACGGAGGGTCCGCCGCTTCCATTCCGGCTGAAAAGATCGCCCAGGCCTTGCCGCAAGGCTTCGGCGCACAAAATGGCGGCGAAGAAAATCAACTGGAAGCCAGTGCGCCAGTGATCCCGCTTTTCCGTAAAAAAACGGTAGATGTTCAGGTCGGGATACGGAGAGAACCGCCAGACTTCCTCGGGAGTGGGCGCCAGGTCGCGCAACAGGCCGCCCAGCACGCCGACACTCGCCAGCAGGGGCAGGGTGAGATATTGGTGGTTGAAGAAAGCCGGCAGGCAGATCAGGATTCCGGATAGCAGGCCAGTGACGTAGCCGCCCAGCAATCCGGCGATCAGACTGCCCTCCAGGCCGAGATCGGCCGCCTGATAGGCCGGCTGGCGCCCCGCCACCCGGACCCCCACGCTGGCGGCGAATACCACCCCCAACCACAAGGCGAGAAGAGCCCTCTGCGCCATGGTACGGGTTTCGCGCATCAGCATCGACTGGAATGTGTTGGATCTCGCTACTATGCTGGCGATGGCAGCCATCGCGGCGAGCTTCACCAGCAGCGTGAGGTAGCCTTCGAGATTCATCGGATGCCGGAAGCCATTATAATAGAGTGATCAAGGTCCTCAATAGCCAGCATGAATAATTCCTCCGGTCTGCGGCTGCGGCAAGTCGCCGAAGCCGATTTTCCATCGCAATTCGGCGCCTTCCGGATCCACGGATTCGAAGGCGGCTACGACGGGCTCAGCGAAGAAGCAGTTGTGCTCCGGATGGGCAACCTGGCGGATGGCCCGCCTCCGCTGGTTCGCATCCACTCTCAGTGTCTCACGGGCGATGTGTTTCACAGCCTGCGATGCGATTGCCGCGCGCAGCTCGAAATCGCGCTCAAAATGGTCGCCGAAGAAGGCCGCGGGATGGTGATTTACGAACTGCAGGAAGGCCGCGGGATCGGCCTGCTGAATAAATTACGCGCGTACGAGTTGCAGGATCAGGGCGCCGATACGGTAGAAGCCAACGAGCGCCTGGGTTTCGATTCGGATCTGCGCAGCTACCTGCTGCCGGGAGCGATTCTGCGCCATTTCGGGCTGAAAGCCATTCGGCTGCTCTCCAACAATCCCGAAAAAGTGGCGGCGGTGGAGAATGCCGGGGTGGAAGTCACCGAGCGGGTGCCGTGCCTGGCGGATGTGGTGGAGACGCGCGAGGCTTATCTGCGGACGAAAAAAGAAAAAATGGGACACCTGCTGGAATAGAGTCCTAACCCCAGCCCGCCGGAATCGTCAAAAAGGGCATGCACTCAGCTTCGGCAGGGATGACTCTGCTACTCGCCGCCGGCGCCTGTTTCGCCCAGACTGCGCCGGAGCGCCCGGCTTATGAGGCGGCCTCGGTGAAGCTCAATATTTCAGGTAGCGGTGGCACCGACACGGACGGAACCAGGGGCCAGATCATGATCCGAAACATGACCCTGCATCGCCTGGTCGAGCTGGCCTACAGCGTGAGTCCGGCGCAGGTGGTGGGACCCGACTGGATGGAAAACGTCCGCTTCGATGTCACCGCGAAGTATCCGCCGGACGCGAACGCGGCCGACCGATGGCTGATGCTGCGCGCCTTGCTCGAAGAGCGCTTTAAGCTGGCGGTCCATCGTGAATCCAGAGAGGTGCAAGGTTACGCGCTGGTGGTGGCGAAGGGCGGCTTCAAGCTCAAACCGGTCGAGGCTGGCGAGAACGATACCGATCACGCCGGCGGGCGTGTGCAAACCCTGACGGCGAAGAGCACATCGATAGCGTCTCTGGCCGGCCTGGCGGCCCGTTATCTGGGCGCCGTGGTAATAGATAAGACGGGCATCGACGGAGTTTACGACTTCCAGTTGCGTTGGACCAGCGATGGCGAGAATACCGACAACGCGGATGCGCCCCCGCTGTTTCCGGTGGCCATTCAGGAGACGCTAGGGCTGCGTTTGCAGGCGCAAAAGGTGCCGGCCGAAGTCATTGTGGTCGACCATGCTGAGCGGATCCCCACGGAGAACTAGCCCCGGGCGCCGCCCTTGAAATCCTTTCAGGATTTGGAAGGCGGAAGCGGGCCCTGCTGAATGGCGGGCTGAATGTCGGTGGGGCGGGCTTGAGAGGAACTTGCAATATTACTCGACTTGCGCAGAAATGCCTGCCAAACGGGCAGAAACGGAACGAACGAATTTTGCAAGTGCAAGAGAACACGGCAATGGTATTTCTGCCGACTGTGGCCGCCGCGCAACTTGGTTTTTTTGCGAGTCCCTCTTGAGCCCGCCAATGAAAGCCCTGCGGCCTAAGTATCTAAACTTCCTTCATCAACTGCTGCGCCGCGATCAGCAGCGGGTCCCACACCGTCGAGAAGGGCGGGGAATAGGCCAAATCGAGCTGCTCGAACTGGTCCACCCGCAGGCCCGCTGCGAGCGCTGTGGCGATCACGTTGATGCGCCCGGCGGCGCCATCCTCACCCACCACCGAGCCACCCAGCAGCTTGCGAGTGGCGCGATCGGCCACCAGCTCGACGCTGGTCTTCGAGCCCCCGAAATAGCCGGGCTTGGATTTGGCTTCGATTTGCACGGCCACCGGCGAAAATCCTTCGGCCCGAGCCTGGCTGGCGGTGAGTCCCGTAGTAGCGAAGCCCGCCCCGAAAATCCCCACGATGGAGGTGCCCACGATTCCCGCGAATCGCTCGCGGCCGCCGGCGGCGTTGGCGCCGGCCACGCGGCCGGTCTTGTTCGCGGTGGTGCCCAGCGGAATCCACGTGGGGCGTCCCGTGACGATGTGCCCGACTTCAGCGCAATCGCCGGCGGCGAACACGCCGCGCAGATTGGTTTCCATGCGGTCGTCCGTGCGGATCGCTCCGCTGCGGCCGATCTCCACTCCCGCCTCGGCGGCCAGCTCCACGTTGGGCTTGAATCCCGCCGCCAGCACCACTACGTCGGCCGGAAAATCGAGCGACCGCACGTCCACTCCGCAGCGCAACTCCACGCCATAATCGGCGAGTTGCTTGCGAACCAGCCCGGTCCACCACTCATCGTCGCGCAGCAGGAGCTGCCCGGAACGCTCCAGCACGGTGACGCGCAGGCCGTTTCGGCGGAGCGCGTCGGCGGCTTCGAGCCCGATGTAGCCGGCGCCCACCACCACGCCATTCCGCGGCTGCTTCTCGCGCAAAAAGGCGCGCAGGCGGGTGGCGTCATCCAGGGTGTGCAAGGTGAAGACATGGGGCGGGAGCGATCCCAGCCCGCGGGTGTCGCAGCGAGCCCCCGTCGCCATCACCAGGTGCTCGTAGCGCACGCGCGCGCCGGTTTCCAGCGTGACTTCGCGGCGCGGGTGGGAGATGGCCACCACGCGCGCGCCGGTGCGCACGTCAATGTTGCGCTGCTTGCGGAAATACTCCGGCGTGTAGACAATCAGGTCGCTGGCCTCACGCACCCGGCCTTCCACGAAGTACGGCAGGCCGCATGCGCCGTAGGAAATCGCCGGGCCCTTTTCCAGGACCACGATTTCCAGGTGCGGCGAGACGCGCCGCGCGCGCGCCGCGGCGCTCAGGCCGGCGGCCACGCCACCAATCACCACCAGGGCCACGGGCGGTTATTCCTCTTTCTTCATCTGCTGGACAAAGCTCAGGATATCGAACTGATTGAGCTTCCGGTCGGGGAAGAAACTGTTCACAGCGTCGGTTTCGTCGTTGAAAATCTCGAAGACCGTCGCCAGTTTGGTCATCACCAACAGCTCGATATTGCGGCGGTTGAGATTGAGCAGCTTCACCGATCCGCCCGCCTTGCGCAAGGTGGTGGAACACATCACCACCGCGCCCAGACCGGTGGAATCGATGAAATCCACCTGGGCCAGATTGAACACCAGTTGGCGGACGCCGTCAGCCACAGCCGCGGCCACGGCTTCGCGCAAAGCGGTGGCCTCCGGGCCCACCGTGATGCGGCCTTTCATGTCGAGGATGGTGACACCCTCGCGTTCCTTGCGAGTAATTTCGAGAGCCATGATCTAAGGACGTTACTCAGACCAGCATTTTAATACCCAACTGGGCCTCGACTGTTTCGATTGGCACCATCTCGATAGCGTCCCAGGGGCAGCCATCCAGGAAAGCGCCGTCCGGGCCTTTGCTGGTGCATTTTTTGCAGCCGATACAGAGAACCGGATCGACCTCGATGTGGCCGAACGGCGGATGGTCTTCGTCGGGCACCCAGTACATGCAGTCGGCCACCGGGCAATACGGCACGCAGGCCGGCGACCCGGCGCAACCCGTGCAGCATTCGGTAATCACCGCAAGTTCTTTGGGCCGCTTCTTACGTGGGGTGGCGATCCCCTCGGACTTCGGCTCCATTTTCAGGACGGCCGTGGACATGCAAAAAGTATATCATCGATGGCGCCGCTGGATGTCCCGCGAAAATTCAGCCGGGCAAGGAAGCCACGACAGAACTGAGCTGTGCTCCAAGCGGTCCGAGGTGCCCGGCTACGATTGCCCATGCGAGTTCAAGGTCGATCCCGAAGTACTCGTGGATGACGACATTTCGGAACGCGACAATTTGCGGCCAGGGAATCTCGGGAGGAGCCTCGCGCAATTCCGGGGATACGCCCCGGCAGGCTTCGCCCAGCAACGCCAAACGATGCAGCACTGCGCTCTGAACAATCAAGTCGTTGAAGAAAGATTCCCGTCCCCGTTCGGAAAAACTGGCAATCAATTCGATCCGCTCGATAGCATCGAGTAAACGGAGGCGGTCCGTCCTCATAGCGAAACAGCTTCACGCATCACTTCAAGTGCCAGGCGCGGCTTGAGTCCGCGACCGGAAACAACGTCGACCTTGCAGCCTAGCACAGCCTCTAGATCCAGGCACAGGCCCGTCAGATCGAGGAGCGACCGGCCCGGTTCGAAATCGACCAGGAAATCTATATCGGAGCCGTCATGCTGGTCGCCGCGAGCCACCGACCCGAATACACGAATGTTGTGAGCCCCGCGCCTATCGGCTGCGGCGACGATTTGGTCGCGATATCGAGAGCGGACTTCCTCTAGCGTCATGGACCTCTATTCGAGTATGCCATAGGGCAGACAGTCCTCAAGCCGTAGTCATATCTCGTACAAGATCAGCCTTACTGCCGCTCGCGGGCCATGCACTCGCGTAAGATTTGGTTGATCCGGCTTAGGTGTCCATCACCTTTCGATTTGAGCCAATCCAGAACCTCGTTATCGATTCGGAATGAGATCTGGGTCTTGAGCGGGCGATAGTACTTCCCGATTACCGCGTTGTCCCAGTATTCCGGAGGCAACTGCGGCGCATCTGGATCGCTGTCGAGCCGGCGATCCCGCTTGCTATATGCTTCCTTCGTTACCCGGCTGATCTTGAGCCGCTTACCGGCATTGGTCTTGGTAGATGCTTGCTTCATACTCGACTGCCTTTCTTGCTGAGATGACATGGACGGTTTCGGCGTCCCGGGTGCTGCGGCCAACGAATACGACAAGGAGCAGGACCAGATTCCGGGTCATCCCAATGACCTGGTACCGCTGCTCGCCTTCAGTCTCGATGAAATAGTTGTCCGCCGCTACGTGATTCGGATCGTCGAAGACCTCTTGCGCCATCTCGAACGAAATCCCATGGGCAAGCTGATTTTTCCGCGCCTTTGCGAGGTCCCATGTGAATCTCGCTGCCATATAACGCTATTGTATATTCAACAGCATCGAGCGTGCCTCCAGCCGCCCCCCGGCCACCTATGGCATGATTGATGGAACCGTGCCCACCGACCCCACTTCCACAGCGGAATCCCAGGAGGCGGGGCTCCGCAAACAGCTTGGATTGCGCGACCTCATCCTGGCGCAGATTCTCTGCGTCGTCGGCTCCAGTTGGGTTGGCGTCGCCGCGAAACTGGGCCGCGCGCATGTGGTCTTCTGGGTGGTCTCGATGCTGCTCTTCTATCTGCCCCTGGCCGCTGTGGTGATCTACCTGAATCGCCTGCTGCCACTGGAAGGAGGGCTGTATCAGTGGGCCAAGGCCGGCTTCGGCGAGATGGCCGGCTTTCTCGCGGCGTGGAATCTGTGGGTGTACGCGGTGATCGTGGTGGGCGCTATCGTCTTCGTGGTGCCTACCGACCTGGGATACATGCTGGGCCCGCCGGCAGCGTGGCTGGCATCCAGCAAAATCGCCACTCTGGTGCTCACCGGCAGCGTGGTGGCGGCCATCACGATGGTGTCGATCCATGGTCTCGACGTCGGAAAATGGTTACACAACGCCGGCAGTATCCTGATCCTGCTGGCATACGCGATCCTGCTGCCGTTGCCGCTGTGGGCGCTGTGGCGCGGCACGCTCCACGCGTACCAACCGGTACCGTTTGAGTTGCCGAAACTCGATTGGTTCAGCCTGGCGGTCTTCGGCCAGATGACTGTCGGCGCGCTGAGCGGCTTCGAGTACGTCGCGATTATGGCCGGGGAATGCCGCAGCGCCGCGCGCACCATCGCGCAATCGGTGCTGTTTTCCGCGCCGGTGATCTGCCTCATGTTCATCCTCGGAACCAGCTCCGTGCTGGCCTTCGTGGGGAATCAGCCAATTAACGTGATCGGCCCCATTCCGCAGACCTTCCGCCTGGCGTTCGGGGATAGCGGAGGCGCTTCGTGGGTGGCGCCGTTCGCCATCTTTCTGCTGATTGCGCGCGCTATCGCGTCGGCCAGCCTCATTTTCACCGGCCTGACGCGGCTGCCCATGACGGCCTCCTGGGACCACCTGCTGCCCGACTGGTTCTCGCGTCTCGACCCGCGCCGCCGCACGCCGGTGAATTCGATTCTTTTCGTCGCCGTGGTGGTGATGTTTTTGATTCTGCTGAGTATGCTGGGCGTGCGCGAGCAGGAGGCCAGCCAGCTGCTGAGCAATGCTTCCGTGGGGCACTACGCGCTGGCCTACGTCGCCTTGTTTGCGCTCCCGCTGGTGGGCGCGCTGCGCCTGCGAGTTCCCGGATGGCTGAAAGCGGCCGCGGCCGCGGGACTCGCCGCCAGCCTGGTTTCGTTGACGATTGCCGTGTACCCGATTGTGGACGTGGCCAGCAAGGCAGCCTACGCTTTCAAGATCGCGAGCGTGGTCTTACTGACAAACGCGGCTGGTGTCTTACTGTACCGCGCGGGTCAGGGCCGGCGTTAACATACCATTTAACTTTTGGAATCCATAGGCCTTACATTCAGCTTTCCATATTTAACCTTTCATTGCTGTATGAATCCGCCCACTAACCCGGCCGAAAATACACTCCCGACTGACTCGAATTAGCCATAAAAAGGTCCCGTATCATCATCCGAACACATTGGCTAACCAATTGCTAAAACGAACGTAATAAGGTTGAATCGCTTTAACTGGAAAGGTTAAAAAAGACCCATGGTACGACCATCAATCTTCTTCTCTTTCGGCGTTTGTCTAAGTGCCGTGATCATTACCACTGCATCGGCGCAGTCGATTACTTCGGGCGATATCACCGGAACGGTGACCGATCCCAGTGGAGCCGCTACGCCGCAGGCGACAGTGACTCTGACCAATATCCATACGAATGCCTCGCAGACCACAGTGACCAGCCAGCAGGGAACTTATCGGTTTGCTTTCCTGCCCCCCGGCACTTACAACATAACCGTTAGGGCCGGCGGCTTTCAGACGCAGCAACTGACGGGCATCGTGGTGACGGCGGGACAACCGGCTGTCGCCGACGCCAAGCTGGCCGTCGCCACGGCGTCGCAGAGCATCGAGGTATCGGCAGCGAGCGAAGTGATCCAGACCGGCAACGCCGATGTGAACACCACCTATAACGCGCAGATGATTGAGAACCTGCCCAACCCCGGCGGCGATATCACTTACTTTGCGCAAACCACGCCGGGCGTTGTGATGAATACGCAGGCCGGATACGGCAACTTTGTCGCGGACGGCATGCCGGCAACCTCTAACCTGTTCACCATAAACGGTACGAACAATAACGATTCGTTCTTCGGCATCAATAACAGCGGCGCATCCAACCTCCTGCTCGGTTCCAACGATATCGCCGAAGCGAATGTCATCAACAGCCCGTATTCCGGACAATACGGCCAATACGCGGGCTCGCAGATTACATACGCGACCAAGTCCGGGACCAACGATTTCCACGGCGACGCAATTTACATGTGGAACGGACGGTACCTGAACGCCAATCAGTTTTTCAGCAATCAAGTGGGTTTGGCAAGGCCGTTTAACAATTTCAACCAGTGGCAGACCGGGGTGCAGGGCCCCATCCGGAAGAACCGCACGTTCTTCGACGTCGATTACGAAGGGCTGCGGAATGTTCTGCCCACGGCGAGCACGCTGACGCTGGTGCCCAGTCCGCAATTCCAGGCCGCGACCCTGGCAAACCTGGCGTCGAACGGCAAGGCCGCCGAGATTCCTTTTTACCAGAAGGTGTTTGCCGCTTATAACAACGCTCCCGGCGTGGGCGCTGCGGTTCCGGTCGCGAACAATGGGGGATGCCAGGACTTCACCGGGTTAGCCACCGGTGTTCCCTGCGCGCTGCAGTTCCGGACCACTCCGCCCAATACCAATAAGGAGTATGTATGGTCCGCGCGCGTGGATCATAACTTCAGCGACAAGGATCATGGCTACATCCGCGTGGTGCGAGACAACGGCTATCAACCCACTTATACGAGCCCATTCGGGCCGGCGTTTAACGACCAGAGCAATCAGCCTCAAATGACCGGCCAGGTCTCCGAGACGCACGTGTTCGGGCCCAACACGGTGAATGAATTCAAGGGCTCGTCGCTGTTCTACGCCGCCGTTTTCGTCCCGTCCGACCCTACTGGCGCGCTGGCGGCGCTGCCGACATTTGTGACGTTTTCCGGTACCCCGTTTTCCAGCGTGGGAGCGTATGGAGAGCCCGGCCCGTTCTTCTATCCGCAAGGGCGTCGCGTCTTCCAATATCAGATTCTGGATGATTTCTCGCATGTCCGCGGCGCGCACACTTTTCGGATCGGATTTAGCTGGCTTCACGACACCGTAACGGACCTGGACTTCCAGGCGCTTGCCGGCCCCATCAACGGGTCCATCACCACCACTCTGACCGACTTCTTCAATGGCGGCGGTCCCGACACCTCGCTCAACCAGGCGTTCCCTTCTTCTCCGGAGGAAGGCATTCGCCTGAACACGTACGGAGGGTACGTGGCGGACGATTGGAAGGTGAATCAACATCTTACCGTCTCCTTGAACTTGCGCCTCGAAAGCTACGCCAGTCCAACTTGCGATTCCAACTGTTTTTCGCGGCTGACATCGGCCTTTACGGGGGCAGCCAACCCCGGCGCGGCGTCAATACCGTACAACCAAATCATCCTATCGGGCCAGCACGACGCTTACTCCAACACCCAGGCGGTTGTTTGGGAGCCCAGAATTGGCATCGCGTGGAAGCCGTTTAAGGGCGAGAATACGGTGATCCGGACGGGCGCCGGAATTTTCGCCGACGAATTGCCGGGCGCGCTGGCAGAGGACGCGGCCTTCAATGCTCCGGGCCTGAGTGCTTTCACTATCGGGAACGGCACGCTGGCGCCGGGCGTGGCCGGAAGCCTCTTCACCACCGCGGCTCAGGCGAATCAGGCGCTGCTTACACAGTTCAAATCCGGCGGCAGCTTTAACTCGATTTCCCAATCGGTTCCCGGCTTCTCGGCGCCGAATTTCTTCTCGTTCCCGAACACCTTTGACCAGCCGACTTATTATAAGTGGAATTTCGAAGTCGAACAGGGAATCGGGGCGAAAATGGCACTAACGGTCAATTATTCGGGCATGCACGGCATTCACATTCCGGTAGCGGACGGAGGCCTGAACGCTTATTGCCCGCCTTCTGTCTGCCCCAACGGTTTTGCGGGCCTGCCCGCCAGGGTTCCGAACGCCGCGCTGGGCACGGTGACTCAGTACCTTTCGGCCGGAACCTCCAATTACAACGGAGTGAGCATCAGCCTGCAACGCCGCATGTCGGCGGGTGTCAGCTTCAACCTGAATTACACCTGGAGCCACGCGTTTGACGACGTGTCCAACGGCGGCGTCGCCAATCTGCCCTTCGGCATTCTGGTGACGGATCCCAGCGTGACGCTGCTCCAGAATCCGTTTAACGTGCGCGGCAACTACGGACCGTCGGACTACGATGTCCGCAATTACATGAGTGCGAGTCTCGTGTTTAACGATATGTTCCGCCACGCCGGGTTCAAATGGGGCCCCAACCGCGTGTTCGGCGGCTGGACCCTTTCGACCAACTGGTTCTTCCGCACCGGCCTGCCGTTTAGCATCGTCGACAATAGCGCGCTCGCTCCACTTCTGGGATTGAATTACGACGGCGTAATCTTCGCTTCTCCGGTCGCCAAGATTCCGGGCTCTTGCGGCAGCAGCGCGGTGAATACGCCGTGTCTCAGCGCGTCGCAATTCGCCCCCGCGGCGAACGGTTCGCCCACGGGCTTCGGCACCGTGGGACGGAATTCCATCTACGGCCCGAATTTCTTCGACGTGGATATGGCGCTCACGAAGGATGTCAGGGTCACCGAGCGCGTTACCTTCTCGTTCGGCGCCCAGGCGTACAACCTGTTCAACCACGCGAACTTCGATCAGCCGGTGAACGATATCTCGAATCCCCAGTTTGGATCGAGCATCGCCACGGTAGGCCCGCCAACCAGCCTCTTGGGCTCCTTTGTGGGGGCCGGCAGTTCCCCGCGGTTCCTGGAGATAAAGGGGGTCGTCCGCTTCTAAGAGGTGACGCTGGCGCTGAAGCCCGCCCTCTGGATTTTGGCCTTCTTAGTGGGGCGGGCTTCAGCCGGCTTCAGCCCGCCACTCGGCTTTCATCCGGCTTCCACGAGGCCTGACGAACTTCTCGGGCTTCGCTACGGGCCCGCTGGAGGGCACGAAGCCGGAGGAAATTCCAGGAGGCGGGGCTGAAGCCCGGGGTCCCCTTTGGGGAGGACTGAATGAAGCCCGCCCCACCGGGTTGGCCACCCGTGCCATGAAAATGTCCAAATTCCAGTGGCGGGCTGAAGCTGCCCCACCGGGCGGCCTTCAGTGCGCCAGAATATCCATTTGGCGCCGCAAATACGGTACTGTATGAGTTCATGCCGCGACAACTGGTGGAGTGCGTTCCCAATTTCTCCGAAGGGCGCGACAGCGCCAAGATGGACGCCATCGTACAGGCGATCCTGAGCGTTCCGGAAGTGGTCCTGCTCGACCGTGAGTCGGACGCCGACCACAACCGCTGCGTCCTCACTTTCGTTGGCCCTCCTGCCGCGGTGGCCGACGCCGCACTGCGTTCCGTGGCGAAGGCCGTCGAGCTGATCGATCTCACCGTACACCAGGGCGCGCACCCGCGCATCGGCGCCGCCGACGTGGTCCCGTTCATCCCCATCGAGGGCGTCACCCTGGAGGAGTGCGTGCATCTGGCGGAGCGCGTGGCGGGCGAAATCTGGGCTAAGCTGCGCGTGCCCGTGTACCTCTACGAATCCGCTGCCCGCCGGCCCGACCGCGTCAACCTGGAGAATATTCGCCGCGGACAGTTCGAAGCCGTGGTCCGCGAGATGGGCACGGCGCCCGAGCGAAACCCGGATGTCGGCGACCCCGTTTGCCACCCCACCGCGGGCGCAACGGTGGTGGGCGCGCGCAAATTTCTCATCGCTTACAATGTGAATCTCGGCACTCCGGATATCGGCATCGCTCGAAAGATCGCCAAGACCATCCGCTTTTCGAGCGGAGGCTTCCGCTACGTGAAGTCGATGGGGGTGATGCTGGCGTCGCGCAACCAGGCGCAGGTTTCGATCAACCTTACGGACTTCGAGCAGACGCCCATGCACCTGGTGTTCGAGACGGTACGGCGCGAGGCCGAGCGCTACGGCGTTCCGGTGGTGGGCAGCGAAATTGTCGGCCTGATCCCCAAGAAGGCCATCGAAATGTCGGCCGAATATTTCTTGCGTTACGAGAATTTCCGGCCGGAGCTGGTGCTGGAGAACCGCATTGCCGAGGCCGTGGGCTCGCGCAACGGATTGCCGGAATTCCTGGACGCTCTGGCCGCGCCCACGGCAACTCCCGGGGGCGGCAGCGCCAGCGCGGCGGCGGCGGCGATGGCCGCGGCTCTCGGCGCGATGGTGACCCGTCTGGCGAAGCAGGACCCCGAGCCGTTCGAGCAGGATCGCCGCTATTTTACGGAAGCGGTGGATCGCGATGCGGAAGCGTTCCAGCGGGTGATGGCGGCGTACAAACGGCCGAAAGAGGAGCGCGCGCCGTTCGTCGAAGAAGCGCTGCATGGCGCGACGTTGGTACCGCTCGAAGTGTTGGAGCGCGCCCACGCGATCGAGGCGCGGCTAAACGCGCTGCAGATTCCAGCGCGGTACGGGTCGGACCTGGCGGTGGCGAAGGCTCTGACCGTCGCGGCGAAGGCCGGCGTGCTGGAGAACGTCAATATTAATGTGAACTCTATCGGCGATGAGGCATTTAAGGCCGCGGTACGAACTCGGCTGGCGGCGATGAAGTTGTAGGCGCGAGTATACTGAAAGTGCAGTATGACAATCTCAGCGAAGTACGAGAACGGCGTCTTCAGGCCTCTTCAGGATGTGGCGATCCGGGAGGGAACGGTCGTTCAGGTGTACGTGCCCGCCGAAACGTCCACGAAAAGGCCGCTCTCCATTGGCGATTCGCCCTTCGCTGGCATGTGGAAAGATCGTGAGGACATGGCGGACAGTGTCGAGTATATAGACCGCCTGCGCCGCGAGCTTCACGGTTGAAACCGGACAGATGCCCTTCTTGGTCGACAGCAATGTCCTAATCGACGTTTCACGAGGCAACTCGGGCGCAATTCAATACGTTGATGGCCTTCGAGAGCAGTGGGCGCTTTCGCAAGTGACCGCGATGCAACTCATCGCCAGCGCCCGAGACAAACGCGATCTTGCGGCGATCGACGGATTCTTGTCGCTGTATCCGGTGGTGCCGCTCAGCGACAACATCGCAGTGGCGGCCTACCGGCTCCTGAGAACTTACGCGAAATCACACGGTCTCCGCGTGTTCGATTCGCTTGTGGCGGCCACGGCGATGGAGAACGGCCTTAAACCGGTCACTCTCAACCGAAAGCATTTTCACATGATCGAGGGCCTGCAACTGGAAGTACCCGCTTACTAGGCTCCCCGCTGGTGGCTCGCCCTGCCCTTGACATTCCTACGGCCGTCTGGTGTCGTAAAGATTCGCATTAGTTCGACCTGCAAATATTATGAAGATGCCTCTGTGCCTTTCGCTTGCCCTGGGTCTCTGCTTGGCGGCCGCCGCATCGCCCCAGAGCGCCGCCGGTGCGTTTGCCACCGGCCACTATCGCAATTTATTTCTGGAAGCGGGCCATTCGCAAAAGGAAATCGCGCAGAAGCTCGATGCGGCGTTTCAGCAATTGTTCCATGGCGATGCGGACACGCAAACGGTGTACTACTCCGCCGGCAGGAATGACAAGGGCCCACTGGCTTACTTGACGGACATCAACAATCGCGACGTGCGGTCGGAAGGGATGTCGTATGGCATGATGATCGCGGTCCAACTCGATAAGAAACCGGAGTTCGACGCCCTCTGGAACTGGGCCAAGACCTACATGTACCACGACTCGCCAACTCAACCCGGCTACGGATTTTTCGCCTGGTCCATGAAGCCCACCGGTGTCCCGAACGATGACTCGCCGGCGCCCGATGGCGAGGAATATTGGACCATGGCCCTGTATTTCGCCGCGGGACGGTGGGGCAATGGCACCGGCATTTACAATTACCGCGCCGAAGCCGACAAGCTGCTGGACAACATGAAAAACCGCGCGGTGATTACCGGCCAAACCGTGAGAGGGCCTGAGACCGACGGCGCGGAATTCAACGCCCAATACAAAATGGTGCGTTTCACGCCGAATAACCGCCGGCCGGATTTCACCGACCCCTCCTATCACCTGCCGGCCTTCTATGAACTGTGGGCGCGCTGGGGCCCGGTGGCCGACCGTCCATTCTGGGCGGACGCCGCCAAAGTGAGCCGCGACTTCTTCCAGAAGGTGACCAACCCGACGACGGGCCTGGCGCCGAACTATGCCAATTTCGACGCCACCGCGCCGCCCGGTAGAGGCGCCAATTTCGCCGCCGACGCCTGGCGCACCGCGGCCAACTGGTCGGTGGATTGGTCGTGGTGGGCGGCTGACTCCCGGGAGCGCCAACTCAGCGATCGCATCCAGGCTTTCTTCGAGTCCAAAGGCATGGATAGCTATGGAAGCCAGTTCACGCTGGATGGCAACCAGGTGTCCGCCACTCATACCACAGCGCTGGTGGCCACCAACGCCGTGGCCAGCCTGGCCGCTACCAACCCGCGCGCCGCGAAGTTCGTGGAAGCCCTTTGGAACGCGCCGATCCCCTCCGGCCAATTCCGCTACTACGACGGCATGTGGTACCTGATGGGGTTTTTGCATTGCAGCGGCGAGTTCCGCATCTGGACTCCCAAATAAGTCCGAACCATGACCAATACGGCTGTTCTTCTGATCGATTGCCCCGACCGCAAGGGGCTGGTGGCGGGCGTTTCCGGCCTTCTCTATCGATACGGCGCCAACATCACGCATGCCGATCAGCACCAGGACTCCGAGGCTGGCCTGTTTTTCATGCGTGTGGAATGGATGCTGGACGGCTTCGACCTGAGTGGGTTCCGCGCGGAGTTCGAAGTCACCGCCGCGGAGTTCCAGATGCAGTGGCAGCTCAAGGTGATGTCTGAAGTTCCGCGAGTAGCCGTCTTCGTGTCGCACTACCTGCACTGCCTGGTGGATATTCTGCACCGGCAGCAGGCCGGGGAACTCCATTGCACCATTCCGGTGGTCATTAGCAATCATCGCAGCGCCGAGGCGCTGACGAAGTTTTATGGCGTCGAGTTCCGCTATATCCCGGTGACGCCGGAGACTAAGCGAGAGGCTGAAGAGGAGCAGCGCCGGCTTCTCGCGGCCGAACGCGTCGATCTGATCGTGCTCGCCCGGTACATGCAGATTCTGTCGCCGGAGTTCGTGGAGCAGTATCCCCGGCGGATCATCAATGTGCACCACTCGTTTTTGCCGGCTTTCATGGGCGCCCGGCCGTATCACGCGGCATTCCGGCGTGGGGTGAAACTGATCGGCGCCACCAGCCATTACGTTACGGCGGCGCTCGACGACGGCCCCATCATCGAACAGGATGTGGTGCGCGTCTCGCACCGCGATCAAGTGGATGCGTTGATCGAAAAGGGCAGGGACATCGAGAGGTCGGTGCTGTCGCGAGCGGTGAAGTGGCATCTGGAACACCGCATTCTCGGCTACGGCAACAAAACGGTGGTCTTCGATTAGGGGCGGGCGGCGGGCTTCAGCCGGCTGAAGCCCGCCCCTGGAGTTTGGCCTTTCTCGTGGGGCAGGCTTCAGCCTGCAGCCGGCTTTCAGCCGGCTTCCACGAGGCCTGACGAATTTCTCTGGCTTCGCTACGGGCGCGCCGAAGGGCACGAAGCCGGAGGAAATTCCCCGAGGCGGGCTGAAGCCCGCCCGACAGCGCTGCACTCTTCGTGGGGCGGGCGTCAGCCCGCCACTGGCCGCATGCGGAACAAACCGTCCGTGAAGCAGTCAGTGGAGAGTTGCGAGGGGAGAACATCGAGTTACTTCCTGTGCGCTTCTCGACCCTCTCGTCAAGGAATCCTCCGGGAGCGTCGAAATCTGTCCCGGCGGCACCCTTCTAACCTGCGACTCCGTGCCGCCGCGCCCACATCCCGCGTTCTGATCGAACGCCGCTCAGCGATTGGCCCAGGCTGATCGGGCCACAACCGGATCAGTCCCTCGATAAGGGTCGGGCCGGTCAGCACGGCATCGCGCAGTTTTTTGTCCGGTAGCCCTGCGATCATGGCGATTTGTCGCCCAGAAGTTCATGGAGCCCCGCCAACTACGGGAGCGGGCTGGCCACAGCGCCCACCTCCGGTCATCGATGTCAGACAGGCGGTCGACGAGACCACTAACCAAAGCCATCCTTGGAAAACCGTGTGCTCGCCTTTTACCATCGGAAATGTGGGTTCCAGCACCCTGACATCGGCGTCCCTCACGTCCGCCCCGAGCGCTCACGGGAAAGCCATACTCATCTGTGCCATCGCTCTGGGCGCCGCGCTGAATCTGCTGGTGGCCGTCAACAATAGCACCGGCTGGGGCGAGGACTTCAACCAGTTTTATTCCGGCAGCCGCCTGGCCGGCACGGGCCAAGTCTACAACTGGGAGGCGCTCCGGAAACTCGAGGACCAGAACGGCCAGGAAGTGCCCACCGGCCGCCTCCCCGTAGTGTTATTTGGCGCGAAACTCATTGGCTGGTTGCCGTACCCCCTGGCCCGTATCGTCTGGCTGGTCTCGAGCGTCCTCGCCCTGGGGATCTTCGCCGCCGTATGGCCCGGCGTGGATCGGTCATTGATGGCTATCGCTCTCGCGTGGTCCATGCCCATAGGCTTGTGTCTGGTGCTTGGCCAGGATACGCCGTTCTGGCTGATGTTGACGGCGCTCGGCCTCTTCCTGCTACAGCGAGGCAGGCCCCAGCTTGCGGGGGTGGTCTTCTCGCTGTGCATCTGCAAGTTTCACCTGGCGCTCGGGATTCCGATTCTGCTGGCAGCACAGCGGCGGTGGAGCGCCCTGCTCTCCGCATGCGCCTCCGGCGCCGCTTTGCTGGCCGCCTGTTTTCTGCTCGAGGGACCGGCGTGGCCGCTCCGCTACCTGGAAGCCTCCCGGCAGCCGTCGTTCTCGCCGGCCGCCTATCGCATGCCTAACCTGAACGGCATCGCCTACTGGTTTCCGTGGTCCGCCGCAATCGAAATCGTACTCACGATTGCCGTGATCTGCCTGTTGTGGACCGTCTGCCGGCACGCTCCCGACCTGGGCTTTGCCGGCGCCGCCGTGGCTGGCGCTGGTCTGATCCTGGCGCACCACTGTTACGCCAATGACTGCGCCTTATTGATTCCCCTTCTGGCATTCACGATTCTGCGCCCCGGCATTCCACGGTGGATGAAGATGTCAGCCGTACTGCTTTTCAGCCCCGCACCTGTCTTTCTGTTGACCTCAAGCAGACCTTTCGCCGGACAAGTTCTGGTAGTCGGGTTCGTGGTGGCCGCCCTGGCCGTATCCGTTCGGCGCGAAGCGCGTCGCGCCTCCGGACCGCGGTAGAATAGCTCAATTAACCATGAGAAACACCGTCGCTTGCCTGCTCTGTCTGTATCTGTGCGCGCCCGTGGCCTTCCCGGCCGACACCATCGGTCCGCTGCGTGGATACTCCAACGATTCCGCGAAAGCGGAACGCGATTGGGAAACCAAATTTCGCGCCATTCCCGACCCGGCCAACCTGCGCGCCTACATGGAGCGCCTCAGCAAGCGGCCGCACCACGTCGGCTCGCCCTACGACAAGGACAACGCCGAGTGGCTCCTCTCCAAATTCCAGGAATTCGGCCTCGACGCCAAAATCGAGACCTTCGACGTGCTCTTTCCGACACCCAAAGAACGGGTCTTGGAGTTAGTAGCGCCCACTAAGTTCACTGCCAAGCTGGCCGAGCCTACCGTCGCCGTGGACCCCACTTCTTCGCAGCACGACGAGCAGTTGCCGGTCTACAACGCCTACTCCATCGATGGCGATGTCACCGCTCCCCTGGTCTACGTGAACTTCGGCATCCCCGAAGACTACGAAACGCTCGCCCGCCTGGGCATCTCCGTGAAGGGCGCCATCGTGATCGCGCGCTACGGCAATTCGTGGCGAGGCATCAAGCCCAAGGTGGCGGCCGAACACGGCGCCATCGGATGCCTGATCTACTCCGACCCGCATGAGGACGGCTACTTCCAGGGCGAAGTCTATCCCCAGGGCCCGTTCCGTCCCAAAGACGGCGCGCAGCGCGGCAGCGTCATGGACATGCCGATTCATCCCGGCGACCCGCTCACTCCCGGGGTGGGCGCCACCAAGGACGCCAAGCGGCTGGCGCTCTCCGACGTCGATGTTTTCACCAAAATTCCGGTGCTGCCCATCTCCTATGGCGATGCCGAACCGCTGCTCGCCGCGATGACCGGCCCTGTGGCGCCGGCGGCCTGGCGCGGCGCGTTGCCGATCACTTACCGCGTGGGCCCCGGCCCCGCGAAGGTCCATCTGAAGCTGCAATTCAATTGGGACACTAAGCCCATCTACGACGTTGTGGCCCGCATTCCCGGCGCAACTTATCCCGACGAATGGATCGTCCGCGGCAACCATCACGATGCCTGGGTCAATGGCGCGGAAGATCCGATTTCCGGCGCGGTGGCTCTGCTGGAAGAGGCGCGCGGCCTGGGTGCGCTCCTCAAGCAGGGTTGGCGGCCCAAGCGCACCATTGTTTTGTGCTTCTGGGACGGCGAAGAAGAAGGGTTGCTGGGCTCGACCGAATGGGCCGAAGCGCACCAGGACGAGTTACGCAAGAACGGCGCCGTCTACATCAATTCCGATGGCAATGGGCGCGGCTATCTGGGCGTCGAAGGCTCGCACACGCTGGAGAAATTCATCAACGGCGTGGCCCGCGATATCGACGATCCGGAAAGCAAACTCACGGTTTGGAAGCGGCTCCAGCTTCGCGATATTTCGACCGAGGGCGCCGAAGCGCGCAACCGGCCCGATCTGCGCATCGGGGCGCTCGGGTCGGGCTCGGATTACACCGCGTTTCTGGACTTCCTGGGCGTGGCCTCCGTCAACATGGGCTTCGGCGGAGAAGATCAGGGAGGCATCTACCACTCCGTCTATGACGATTTTTACTGGTACACCCATTTCGGAGACACCAACTTCGTCTACGGCCGGGCGCTGGCGCAAACCGCCGGCACCGCGGTGATGCGGCTGGCCGATTCCGAACTGCTGCCCTACGATTTCGATAACTTCACCGACACCATTCGCCGCTATATCGACGATGTCCAGAAGCTGGCCAAAGACAAGCGCGACCAGACCATCGAGCGCAACAAACGGATCGACGAAGGGCTGTTCGCCGCAACCATGGACCCGCGCCACCCGATGACCGCTCCGCCCAAAGAGACCGTACCGCCGTTCCTCGACTTCGCGCCGCTCGAAAACGGGCTGGCCGCGCTCCAGCGGACTGCCGAGGCATATGACAAGGCGCTGGCGCTGGCGACGGAGAATGGCGGCGCCCCACTGGCGCGCGCTGCGTTGAAAGAGGCCAACGATAAGTTGATCCAGGTGGAGCGCGCGCTTACTTTGAACGAAGGTCTGCCCAATCGTCCGTGGTTTAAGCACCAGATTTACGCGCCCGGCTTCTACACCGGCTACGGAGTAAAGACGCTGCCAGCGGTGCGCGAAAGCATAGAGCAGAAGGAATGGAAGCTAGCCGACGAGGAGATCGCTAAAGTGGGAAAGGTGCTGGAGAACGCCGGCGAGGCGATCCAAGGCGCGACGGCGGAGCTGAGTAAGGCGGTCAAGTAGGTTCGGAGGGCTCGATCTTTTCGAAGATAGCGAAAACGGGGGATAAGAGCTCCATATCGGGGGCGATGTCGGCGGATTCGGCGGCTTGGTTATACAGGTCGCGGATGACCCGCATCAGCGGCGCGTAGCGCCGACGGGGCCGGCCGTCGCGCACGAAGGCATAGTTCCCCGTGGAGACGCTCCCCTCCAGGACAACTTGTCCTGAACAATCTCTGTAAACCGTTGATTCTATTAGAAAGCAGGCAGATTTTCAGGACAACTTGTCCTGGCGGGCTGAAGCCCGCCCCACCCGGAGTACGGTGCTGTCAGAGATTTGGGCGGGTTGTAAGCGATACAGAGCGGCGGCGGAACTTAAATTAGTAAGGCGGTGAAGTAGGGCTGCGCAGCAGGAAACATGCTGCCCCCCAAATTCAAAACGGGCATGCGCGGAGAGCCAACGCTCAAGGTGAACCAGGGATCGCAACGTAAGCGCGGAGTCCATGTTCGCATCGGGAGGCTCTCATGCGTTACCTTGAAAGCATGCAAACTGTCCGAGCGGAGATCCCGGCCGAACTAGTAGTGGCGGCAGGATTGAACGCCAGCAGCCTATCCGCGGAGGCGACACGGCTTTTGGCACTGGAACTTTATCGGCAGGACAAGGTTTCACTGGGGCGTGCCGCCGAACTCTGCCACACATCCATTGAGCATTTTATGGAGTCCGCAGCCCGGCACAACGTTCCGCTTCATTATGGCGCTGAAGATCTGGAAGAGGATCGCCGAACGTTGGAACGGCTCGGTCTGTGATTGTCGTTGCAAATTCCCACCCGTTAATCTCCCTCGCCCGCATCGGCCGGCTTGACCTTCTTGCCGCATTCCACGAACGCATTTTGATCCCGCCCGAAGTACACCACGAAGTGACAGTGGCCGGGAAGGGTCTGCCTGGAGCGGAGGAAGTTTGCAAGGCCGGATGGATCGAAGTTGCGCCACGAACGTCCCCCGCCGATCTCTCCCTGGAAGAAGCCTGCCAACCGGCGAACGCAGCGCCATTCTTGTGGCCAAGAGCCTATCGGCCGATCTGATTCTTCTCGATGAATGGAAGGCCCGTCGCATCGCGCGGGAGGCGGGCCTTGCCGTCATGGGCTGTTTGGGCCTGCTCGAGTCGGGTGCCAGAAGGGGCCTTGTCGCGGATCTGCGCGAAGCCTACGTGGACCTGCTCCGGCAAGGGATTCGGTTCGATATCCGCCTTTTGCAAGACAGCCTGGTGCGGCTTGGACTGCCGAGGTTGTAGCCCGTGAAGGCCGGAAGCTAAGACCCGCTCTGTTCCAGATTGCGGCAAGCCGTATCGAGATCGGCATCCAGCGACGCAACGCGGTCCATGTGGACCACTTCGAACGTCCGCGCGACTCCGCCTTGAGCACCGGCAATGCGCAGCTTTCCGTGCTTCTGTTCCATTTGTCCGCTGCACCCCATCAGCATGCCGACGCCGGCGCTGTCGATCGAGATGAGACCCGCAACGTTGAGCACCAACCGGCGGGAACCCTGCTGGATCAGGTTCAGGATCGACGTCTCGATCGAGAGGAGCGTATTGCCGAGACTCAGGCGTCCGGAGATATCGACGATGTCGATTTCGCCGAGTTTGCGGGTGGTGGATTCCGTGACCATGGCGCTGATGATGGGTATCGTATCATTTCCCCGCGGCGTTTTTGAGCTCGATCACCATTACTTCAATGGGCTTGTCACCTTGGTTGGCGTCGGCATGCCGCTTTTTCCCCTCTTCCGCCGACAGCCAGTAGGCCTTCCCGGTGTCCCACCGGTGCGTCTCGGAGGACCCGTCCTCGTTCACGATTTTCATTGTTCCGCCGGATAGCGCGACGATCACCCGTGGATGCTCGTGAGTGTGCATGGTCAGGGGAGCGTTTGGCATGACGACGGTCTTCCAGACCTTCACGTCGCCGTTTTCGAACTGGGGAACCCGCTGAGTGCCGGAAGGCTGCTGAGAAGTCAGGGTGCCGATGGGCGTCAGAACCATAGCGCCCATCAGGGCGGCCCGAAAGAACCGAATTTTCATGCGAACCAAAATATCGCAGGAAAACTCGCTTGGCAATCACGTCTGGCGGCCGGCGCGCAAAACCGCTGGTATTTGAGCGTACGTGTACGCAAGGCAAGGGGCGCCTTTGTAGGGCTGGCTGTCAAATCGGGTCGGGTGGCGCTCGGCCTTCCGACGCACAGGGCCGGGCCGAAGCGGCGGGCTAAAGAGGGACTTGCCCCAAAAAAACCCGAGTTGCGCGGCGGCCACGGTCGGCAGAAATACCATCGCCGTGCTTTCTTGCACTTGCAAAATTCGTTCGTTCCGTTTCTGCCCACTTGGCAGGTATTTCCGGGCAAGTCGAGTAATATTGCAAGTTCCTCTAACTAGTGGGGCGGACGCCCACGGGGGTGCCCCCTGGGCCCGCCGACCCCCGGGCGGGCCTTTTCGCGACGCCCAGCGCCTGAATCCACAGCAGGAGCGCGGCGAGGGCGTCCCGTGGCCCAAAGGGCCCCCCCCAGGGGGCCTGCCCCACCTGATTTCCGCAGGAATTAAAGCATGCCCCATAAGGCTCCTCATTTGAGATTTTTCTCGAACAGCGCCAGGATGCGCTTGTATTCGTCAGCCCAACTGCTGGGTTCGCGGAAGTCGTGGTCTTCAACGGGGTAGGGCGCCACGCTCCAATTCTCCTTGTGCAGCTCGATGAGCCGCTGCACCAGCCGCACGGTATCGACGAACTCCACGTTGGTGTCCACCATGCCGTGACAGATGAGCAGCGCGCCTTTGAGTCCCTCTGCGAAAAAAATCGGCGACGATTTGCGATAGGCCTCCGCGTCGGTCTGCGGCGTATTCAGGATTTCCGCGGTGTAGCCATGATCATAGAGCGCCCAGTCGGATACCGGACGCAGCGCCCCGCCGGCGGCGAAAACATCGGGCTGGGTGAACATCGCCATCAGGGTGATGAAGCCGCCGTAACTGCCGCCCCACAAGCCGATCTTTTTGATGTCGACACTCTCGCCGGCCGCCAGGTATTTCGCGGCGTCCACGATGTCGTCCAGATCCTTGCCGCCCATGTGCTCATAGATGGCTGTGCGCCAGTCGCGGCCGTAGCCAGCGGAACCGCGGTAATCCACGTCGATCACGGTGTAGCCGCGCTCCATCAGGATGTGGTCGAACATATATTCGTGGTAGTAAGTGGACCATTTGTGATCCACGTTCTGCAGGTAGCCGGAGCCGTGGACGAAAATCACGCCCGGTCCGCCCTTCTTGAAATTTGCGGGCTTGAACAAGCGCGCCGGCACCTTGACGCCGTCGCGCGCGGGCACCATGACGATGGGCGCGTCCAGCCATTTATACTGCGAGAATTCGGGGGCGGGAGAGGTGGTGACCTTGGTGGCCGCGGCCTGCGGCTTGTTCGCGCGCACATATAATTCCGGCGGCTTGTTAGTGTACGAGTACAGATCGGCAATGGAGCGCTCGTCGGGCGAGAGCACGGCGGCGTGTTTCCCGGGCTCATCGGTGAGGCGCGTGAGCGGACCGCCCTCGGCGCTCATCTCGTAGAAAAACTGGTCGAAGGGGCCGTCTTTGGAGGCGGTGAGATAAAAGCGCGACTTATCGCGCGACTGGCGCACGTTGCGCACTTCCCAATTGCCCGACGTTAAAGCGCGCGCGTCGCCACCGTCGAAGGGGACGGCATAGAGCTGCGAGTAGCCGGTGCGTTCCGACTGGAAATAGATCTCGCGATCGTTCTTCATCCAGCCGAGCGTGTTGGCGGCCGGCCCGCCGATCCAGGCATTGTCGTGATCGTGCACCAGCTCGCGGGTTTTGCCGGTGGCCGGGTCGAGCGCGAAAATCCAGCGGTCCTTGAAGTCGGCGGCGCGTCCCGCGATCACCGCCTTGCTGCCGTCGTCGGACCAGACCGGCATGCCCAGTTGCAGGTCGCGATCCTGGGAGCCCGGAGTGCGGGTGGGCGCGGCTCCGTCGGTGCGCGCGAGTGTTTGTGTGACGGAAGGAGCGCGCCGCTGTCCATGGTCTACCCACGTGACCTCGCCGGTTTCCGTGTTGAGTATGGCGATGCGCGAAGTGGCCTGGCTGTCGCCCACGTTGGAGCGGCCGTTGATGTCCTCGACGTAGCCCGTGTCGGAGATGAAATTCGGCACGATGGTGGCCTTGGCAGTGCCCGGCTCGACCACCGAAGCGAAGACGTACTTCTCATCGGGCGAAAGCTGCAGGTCGCGGACGGTCTGGGTGCCGGTGAGGTTGAACGGCTTGCGCACCGCGGGCTCCAACTTGCGGCGGGCCTCGGCTTCGTCGTGCGCGGCAGTGCGCTCGCGAACCGTCTCCAGCAGTTCTTTTTGCTCGTTACGGAGATACTGCTGGCTGGCGCTGGCGGCGGCTTGATCGCCTTCGCCGCGTCCGCCGATCGCCTGGCCTTGCCCTTGACCCCGTCCGCTGCCGCGCCCGCCCCGTCCGCCTGCCGGAGCGGCTGGAGCATTGGCCGCGCCGGCAGGGCGGATATCGGTCATCTGCACGAGCATGCCGGAATCGAGCGACATCACGTAGACATTGCCGCCGCGGGTGAACCAGATGCGTTTGCCATCGGGCAGAAAATGCGGATTGGCTTCGATTTCGGTGGTCTTAGTGAGCTGAAGGATCTTGCCGGAGGTGTTGTCGATCACGTAGAGGTCGCCAGCACTGGCGTACACCATGAGGCGCTTGTCCTTGCTGGTGTCGCCGTTGGCGGCGGGCAACTGGCGCGCCTCGGCGTCGGAGAGCTTGCGCAGTCCGGAGCCGTCGCGGTTGGCGGTGTAGGTGTCCATGGGCGCATCTTCTTTGTCGGTGTGTCGCTTCCACTGAAAGTAGACGTGCTCGCTATCGTAGGACCAGCGGACCCGCGCCGGCTCGTACCCCACCAATGCCGGGCCGCGCATGATGTTGTCGATGGTCAGGGCGAACTGCCCCGTGGTTTGCGCCTGCGCCAGAAAGAGCGCCAAGCCGAATGGGAATATGAGTTTGCGGGTCAAGACAGAATCATATCGCAAACCGGAAATTGCGGAGGGGGTGGGGCGCCGATGTGTGGGGAGCGGCCGCGGATGGAGTATCGTAGTTTGCATGGCTCTATCTGCACGCAATCAACTACGCGGCCGGGTCAAAGAGGTGAAGCTCGGCGGCGTAATGGGACACATCGTGGTTCAGGTTGGCGACAACGAGATCGAAAGCGTCATCACCAGGCGCAGCGTGGAAGAGATGAATCTTCAGGCCGGCGACGAAGTTACGGTGGTGATCAAGTCGACGGAAGTGATGATTCAGAAATGACCGTTGACGTCCCCGCCGCGTAGAGTGGGATTGTTGAGGTCAGCGCGCCACGGGTGCGCCACCCCGGCGTCCGCGCGGCGGAGCACTTCGGATACAATGCTGTTCGTTCTCGCCACGTATGCCTCTGCCGGTCTAGCGGGCTTCACCGGCATGGCGGCCGTGCGTCCCAGTGATAACTTTCGGACGGCCAGCTTGTGGTTCGTGATCCGGCCGCGGGCACTTCCGCGATATGGGGACTTACACGGCCAAGTGGCAGAGCACTGTGGATCGGTAGGTCCCCTGAGCACTCATTCGGAAGACCGTTCAAGATCCAGGGCAAAAGCCAGCGCGCCCTTGAGCCGCTCCATTATCCCTGCGGAAAGCTTACCAATCTTGCGTTCGAGACGCACGACCGGCAGAGATCCCAGTCCTTGAACATTGGCTACTGATTCACGATCGAGGAACGGAAGCCGCGGCAGCGGCACTTCGTACGGACTGTCTCTCCGCTGCGTGGTCAGAGGGACGTACAAGACCAGAGACCGTGGCGGGTCAGGGTCTTGCCTGGACACGATTATGACGGGACGCGTCTTGGCAGCGAGTCCGAGGTCCGCCAGCCAGATCTCACCGGGTTGGGGGTTCATCGAGCAGGTCGAGGACCTCCTGTTCGGCGGCGCGCGAGCGCGCGATATCAAGGACGTCGTGATCGGCGAGCTCGATAACCTCTGCGATGCGCTCCCTGGCCTCCGCCGCCGTCTCCGGTTTCCACTCGCGCAATCGAGCGTCTAGTTTCTCCGCCAAAGCGTCCACGATGGTCGCCTCCCCTCGTTCATAGTGTAGCGCCACCGGCTCTCGACCATATCGCCACGTACTCCACAGCGGGGACATGGAGGCCCCAGTCATGAAACGTGGCAAAGATTTCGACCACGCAAAATTGGCAGTTCTGAACAGCCTACCCTCGAAGGAATCCCAGCGGGGATACCGCCACGCGATAGACGAGTTCATCGCCTGGTACTGCTCCGAGCCGAGACTGTCGTTTAGCAAAGCCGTCGTCACTCGCTATCGAATTCACTTGGAATCACGTCAGCTTGCGTCCGGACACAGTTAACGGCAGGCTTGCGGCCGTTTGTCGGCTTGCATATGAGGCCACCGATTCCGGCCTGCTCACGCTTCCTTGCTAATGATAGCCAAGGGCTGCGCCCTTGAAATCCTAAGGAGAGGGTGTCGAGGTATCCCTACCTACGCCTCTTTGCGGCTTGGCGGCTTTGCGTGATAGCGTTTCACGTTCTGTCGAGTTCCAATCCAACCGCCGTTCCGGCCGATATCGAAACACAATGTCACGCAAAGTCGCAAGGCTCGCCAAGAGTTTCATCTTGGCCCGCGATTTCAATGGGATGCGCGGAACATGTAACATGTTACAAATTGTGGGGCGGCGATGAAATTCTGAGAGATGATTTCTCAGATCTGGCCGTGCTAGAAACTAATGTAAAGCAAAAACGGGCGGAATGCGCACATGGACGCGCCCAATCCGTTCATCTGCCGGGGGTTCGCTTGAGATTCGGATTCGCCCCGAAAACCCGTCAGATCCGGGAATCATGACTGGCGTATCGGCATCTCGGATTTATGCGGCACGCTGTCTGGAAACCGCCTTCGGGGAATACGGCCGCAAGGGAATCGCCGGACGCTGCCAACGTTAGTTCTCCGTGGGTATCTTCTCGGCGGAGTCGACCACCAGAACGTCGAGGGGCATCTTCCGGCTCTCCAGTTTCAAGCCCAGTTTTTCCTCCAGCGCGGCCTTGACGATGGAAAGCGGATCCGCCGGGACGCCGCCGGCGGACTGCATGTCGGCCATATAATCGGCAAGGTTGACCGTGATATCGTATTTGCCTTTCAGGCCGGTCATATCTACGACGGGGGCGCCGAGTATTGGCGTCAGCATATCGATCATTTGGGATAAGGGAGTTCGCTGCACTACCACGCTCATGCGGCCGGGCGTGGTTTCGATGCTGCCTTCGCCGGTGCTGGTGGATTCCTGGAGCTTAGGACCGTTCTTGCCGGGCGATAACACATAGACTTGAAATTCCTTGGTCTGGCGGTGTAAGACCAGCCTGAAGCGATCCGCCAGCAGGCTCTGCAGCATGAGTTGGAGCTGTTCCTCGCTGGCCGGGCCGGGTGAGCGGGCCACGATGTTGTAGCGCGCCGAATCGAGCCAATCGGGTCCCGAGACCTGGTATTCGCTCACATGGTAAGCCCATCGAACGGCGTTTTTGAGCGTCACATTGCGCATGGTGAGGCCGCCCGGGGAAGCCTGGATGCTGCCGCGCCCGCCGCGGCCACCGGGCAAGCCGCGCCCGCCGCCGTCGCGGCCCACTGGCGTGGTCTGGCTGACCTTAACGGAAGCCACATCGAAGGCCGGCGGCGCGGCCGGCGCCTGGGCGGCAGCGTCCCCTGCCACCAGCAGAGCCAGTCCGGCGAGCCACATGTTGTTCGTCATCCGCAGGTCTCCTCGCAGGCAGCCACGCAGGCCGGTGGCTGCGGACTCAGTGTAGCGCCATGCGGCTGAGTTTGCTGCTTGGCCAATGTTACGAGCTGGATGTTTCGAGCTCGCACGCACTTGCCGGTGGAAGCGGCGGAAGCGGTATGCGACCAGGTTTTCGAGGTTTTGATGCAGTCGGCGCAGGCCAGCGGGGACGTGATCGCAAATGTTCTTACTGGATGGCTCCTTCCTGTGCCTGCCGCACACGGCGGCCTTAGAGAAGGCTATCCGCCCGGCGGCAATCAGCATGGATAAGCGCATTGGCCGGTGATCCGCGTGCTGACGGCGCATCGACGAAGCGGTGAGCGAGCAGAGGAGAGAAGGAGTGGCGATTGGCGAAGAGCCTGACAACATCGAAACAAATCCGAGACCTCTCGAACAAGCCGTATCGAAAGGCGAAGAACGAGCGGTCCACGGCTGCGCGTACGTGGGTCTACGATGAAGCCATTCGGAAAGCCGGATGCCTGAAATAGGCACGTCCGGTTTAATGAGCGGGGATAGGAAACGGGGCGGCTCCTGTCGTCAGCACCCGCGCCCATCCTCGACTCTATCCGCCAAGCGCGGAAGCCGACAGCTCATTTATGCCTGGCCGCCGTTCCTTCGTACAAATTGTTTGAAGGGGGATTGGTGGACGACGGGGGGATCGAACCCCCGACCTCTGCATTGCGAACGCAGCGCTCTCCCAGCTGAGCTAGTCGCCCACTTCCAGCTACGATTACAATATAGCAAATGATGGGCGGAAAGATAAGCCGGCACGTGCGCCGGATGCGCCGCGATTGGGACCGGCGAGCGCTTGAAAACGCGCGCTATTTCGTTGCCACGGGGCAAAAAGAATGGTCCGACGAGGAGTTCTTCGCGGCCGGGGAACAGGAACTGAAGGAACAGATTCTCACCGACCTGGAAAACATCTGCCAGGGTAAAGACCCGAAGGCGATGACGGTACTCGAAATCGGCTGTGGCGCGGGCCGCGTGACGCGCGCGCTGGCGCGGTTCTTCGGCGAGGTATATGCCGTCGATATCAGCCCCCGCATGGTCCGCCAGGCGCGCCGTGCGGTGGAACAGTTCCCCAACGCTCATATCTTCTCCAACAACGGGAGAGATCTCTCGGTGGTGCGCCGCCGTTGGTGGCACAGGCTTGGAATCGGCGGGAGGCCGCAGATCGATTTTGCTTACTCGTGTTTGGTTTTCCAACACATACCCAGCCGCGACGTGATTGAGAATTACGTGTCCGAAGTGAACCGTCTCTTAAGACCCGGGGCGCTTTTCAAGTTTCAGTTGCAGGGTTATACCGAAACGGAGCCGGACCTGGACGGCAGTTGGATCGGGCAGGCCTTTAGCGTTGAAGAGGCCACGAAACTCGCCGAATCGAACGGCTTTGAGCTGCGATATCAGTCGGGCGCAGGTTCCCAGTATTACTGGCTCTGGTTCTTCAAGAAGTAAGCCAGACCGGCTAATTTCCGTTGGCGACCCCGCGTCCGTCGACTGAGGCCTTCTTGGAGCCACTTCCGCGGCGTCCGGCCCAATACCTCTTCATGCGCTCGGAGACTTCCTGGCGCTCTTGAGAGCCCATGGATTTCCGGCCGCGCCGTTTGGAGCGTCCCATCACCTGGGAGTTCGCATCCGCCGCCCGCTGGAGTTCCTCCAGCGAGGCGATTACGCGTTCCAGTTTTTCTTTCTCGGCGTACAAGTCCTGAATCGTCTTATGAAGGTCCATCGCAACCGTGCTGATCCGCCACTAAGCATATAGGAGGACATCCCGATAGTACACCGGAAGCGGTGATTAATTCTACTGAAAATACGTGCCTACCGCGTGAAAAATGGCCAATGCGGTACCAGTTTGAGCACGTGGCGGGTAATGGCTATGTATAGGCCGCCCGACCCCAAAAGGAGTAGAAGGACTGTGATTTTCAGTACGTTCACCCAGGGAAACTTGCGGCCTTCACGATGCAGGATGAACAGGTAGCCGAGGAACACTCCGAGGTAATACAGCACCAACATCGGCAGCGCAAACAGCGTCATGTTGAAAATGTCGGGCGTCGGTGTGACTACCGCGGCGATGATGAAAATGATCAGGATGGCGTAGCGGCTGTGGCGCATCAGGAATCGCGGAGTTACTAATCGCAATAGAATTAGAAAGAAAATGAGCACTGGCAATTCGAAGACTACGCCCACACCGAGAATGACATTGACGAACATGTCGAAATATTCCGTAATCGAGATGTAGGTAACGACGTCATTTCCCACTCCGATGCTCAGCAGGAACGTTAAACCGTAGCGAAATGCAACAAAATACCCGAACAGGCCACCCAGAATGAACAGTCCGGCCGTGCCCAGCACAAATGGCACTGCCCAGCGCTTCTCGCGTTTATAAAGACCGGGAGAAATGAATGCCCAGACTTGGTACAACACCCACGGCGAAGCGATGAAAACGGAACAGACCACCGGCAGCTTGAACCAGATGATGTTGAAGGCTTCCATGGGCGAGTGCTGGGCGAGAGTGGGCTGATACCCGTTGGCGATCAACGCGGCTTTCGCCGGCTTAATCACGATGTGCCACAGGGGTAGGGTGAAGGTCAGGCTTATCCCTAAGGCGACGCCGAGGCCAATGAGGATCTTGATGATCCGCGAGCGCAGTTCCTCAAGATGTTCGAGGAACGACATGCGCAGCATGCCTTCTTCTTCGTCGTCTTCATCGTGGGATGGCGGCCGCGGCGGACCAGGAGGCTTGCCTCCCCCGCCGAAGAGATTCCGGAGCCTTTCCAGGCCGGTCTCGGACGTGGACACGGACGCACCGCCAGTACGGGAAGCACCGGCTCCCTTCGGGTCGAGAGGTTGACTCATCGTTTATGTATTGTGTTCGGACGTCGTAGAAACAGCGCTAGGGGAATCGGAAGCCGGCAGGAATGCGCTGTGATTGGGCTTCAGCGCGTCCGCAAAATCGGCCGGCGCTGCGGAAGCCTGGTGCGTGCTTTCGCTCGGTTCCGACACAGGCGGCGTTTCGGCGCCGCGGGCAATTGTGCCCTCCGGCGCAACGGGTGACTCAGCGCCCTCAGTTGCGGATGCGCTTGCAGTGGCTGGGATGACAGCAGTGGAATTGTCGTAACTTTCCGTACCGTAAGAACCCTCGTAGGTCGTGTTGCCGGATTCGGAATAGTCGTAGTTGTAAGCGTCGTACTGATACGGGGCAGCGATTTCTTTGATGGAATTCGTTTCCTGCTCCAAGTTTTGCATTTCGCGCTCGAACGTGGTTTTCAACTCGCTCGAAGCGCGCTGGAATTCCCGAATGGCCTTTCCTACCTTACGGCCGATTTGCGGAAGTTCCTTGGGGCCGAACAAGACCAGGGCCAGAACCATAATGAACATCATTTCTGGCATTCCCAGAGGTCCCATGTGGTGTTTTCAGTCCTCCTTGCTTATGATACCAGCTTTTGAGATGCGGCTTTTATCGGCGCTTTTGGAGCCAGCCGACAGCTCTCCAGAAACTGCTCGCAGGCGCACCGCGCGGCCCCGCTGAAAGCCGGTAGCTGACAGTCTCTCCACTGGCTGCTTCACTTCACGGACGGTTGCTTCACATGCGGCCATGGCGGGCTGAAGCCCGCCCCACGAGGAATGCAGCGCTGTCGGATGGTGGGCCGCCAGCCAGTCTGTGGCTCTATGCATAGGGCCGCGGGCGCGTGAGGAGTGCTGAAAGATTCTTATGGCAACGTTTCGCGCAACACCTTCTCGCTCTGTTCCCGGCGAAATTCGCGCAGCTTGGCCTTCAATTCCGGCCGGCTGTTGGCCAGGATCGCCACCGCCAGCAGGGCCGCATTCCGCGCCCCCGGCGCGCCGATGGCCAGAGTGCCGACGGGAATCCCCGCCGGCATCTGCACCGTCGAAAGCAGCGAATCCATGCCCTTGAGCGACGCGCTCTCCATGGGCACTCCCAACACCGGCAGCACCGTATGGGCGGCGCAAACGCCCGCCAGGTGAGCCGCGCCTCCCGCCGCGGCAATGATCACTTCGATGCCGCGCCCTTCCGCCTGGCTCACGTACTCCGCCGTCTGGACCGGCGTCCGGTGCGCCGAAAGCACCCGGCATTCGTGCGCCACAGCGAAGCGGGTCAGCACCTCGCCGGCCTGGCGCATGGTCTCCCAGTCCGATTTGCTGCCCATGATGATGGCCACCAGCGCGCCGCTCTCCGCCATGATCTTATTGCCCCTGAGCCAGAGTATAACCGGCCTTACCGTCGAAGGTGCGCAGCGTCTGGGTGGCGGCAATGGTAATACCTGCCGCGGCCACACGCCCCAGCAAGGCCACCATCTGGCCCATATCGGCGTGGCCCTCCGCCGCGAAGCGGCATCGGTAGCTATCCGTGCAGAAGGTCCAGGCATTGCCATTCGGCCAGACTTTCACGCCGCGATTGTCGATCATCTGCAGGCTCAACCCTTCGCCCGCCAGCTTGCCGATGACCCCGGCCAGTTCGTCGGTCTTGCGCGACGGCCAATGCACGAACACGTCGATGCCCTTCAGTTCGGTCGCGACGGTGGCGCCCGCCGCGGCCGCCTCCACGGGGGCCGCCGGCTTCCGCCTGGCGTAGCTCACCGCCTTCAGGGTGTTGGGCTTTTGCCCCAGCCGCGCGATAACCGCCGCGGCGAACTCCTTGGTTCCCACCTTCTGGGTGCTCACGCCCTCAGTGAAAACATCGTAGGTGTGGATGCCATCTTCGATGGTGCGCAGCCAGGCGTTGTGTACCTTCTCCGCGGTCTCCGGCATATTGATATGCACCAGCATCAGGACCGCGCCCAGCAGCAGCCCGGAGGGGTTCGCGAGGTTCTGCCCCGCGCGCCGCGGCGCCGAGCCGTGGATGGCTTCGAACATGGCGCACTGCTCGCCCACATTGGCCGACCCGGCCAACCCCACCGACCCGGCGATCTGCGCCGCCACGTCCGAGAGGATGTCGCCATAGAGATTGGGCATCACGATCACGTCGAAGGCTTCCGGCGTGTCGGCCATCTTGGCGGCTCCTATGTCCACGATCCAGACTTCCTTCTGGATGTCCGGGTAGCCGGCGCCAATCTCGTCGAAGACCTTGTGGAACAGCCCGTCGGTCATCTTCATGATGTTGTCCTTCATGAAGCAGGTGACCTTCTTGCGATTGTGCAGGCGGGCGTACTCGAAGGCGTAGCGGATGATTTTCTCGCTGCCCGGCCGCGAGATCAGCTTGATGCACGAAGTGACTTCCGGCGTGAGCTGGTATTCGATGCCGGCGTACAGGTCTTCTTCGTTCTCGCGCACGATCACCACATCCATATTGGGGTGTTTGGTGTCGATGAACGGGTGGTAGGAGACGCACGGCCGCACGTTGGCATACTGCCCCAGCGTCTTGCGCGTGGTCACGTTGAGGCTTTTAAAGCCGCCCCCTTGCGGGGTGGTGATGGGTGCTTTGAGAAAGACTTTGGTGCGCAGGAGCGACTCCCACGAACTGGGCTCTATGCCGGACGTATTGCCGCGCAAATAGACCTTTTCGCCAATCTCAATGGTCTCGATCTCCAGAGCCGCGCCGGCCGCTTCCAAGATCTGGAGCGTGGCGTTCATAATCTCCGGGCCGATGCCGTCGCCGTGGGCGACGGTGATAGGGGTTTTGTTGGGCATATCGGAACACTCAGGATAGTTGGAATTATCCACACGCGCAACGGCGTCGGCGGATTTTTCAACAAAGCCGTTGCTATGCTAGCGGAGTCGCCATGAGAATTCCACTGTTGCGGGCCAAGCTAGCCGCCGCTCGATTTCCGGGAAGCGTTTCCTTCGCGGTGACGATTGTTTTTGCCACGCTCGCCATCCGGCTTTTCTGGTTTACGAACCGGTACGCGGTCAACATTTTCAACCTGGATCAGTGGGACCTCAACGATGCCGTCCTTGGCATTCCAATAGTTTTTCGGGGCTCCGGCGGCGGTTTGGTATTCTGGACAGGAAGTCAGAAGTCAGAATGAAGACCGCGCCAGTCGCCTTTCCCGCAACCTCCTAGTGAAGCGTCCAAGAAATGACAGGACAGACCGAATCCGACAGCTTCAGATCGGCCTCCATCGGCGTTCATCGGCGTTCATCGGCGGCTAATGAACGTTTCTTGAGGGTCTTGCGCAAGACCGGCACACGAGCTCGCATGAAATGAGAATTTCTGCACCGAGAGGCGGCCAAGCACTGGTGGCCATTGTTTTTGCCGCCCTGGCTCTCCGGCTCTTCCGATTGACGGCGCAATACGCGGTCAACATCTTTTTTTGGGATCAATGGGACTTCAACGACGCTGCGCTTTTCGAGCACCATTCCTTTTGGCAGATCTTCCGGTTCCAGCACGGGCCGCACCGCCAGGGTCTGGGAGGCGTTCTGGCGGCGCTGGTGGAACCCTGGTTCCGGTGGAACAGCCGCACTGAAGCGTTTCTGGTAACCGCGATCGTAGCGGTCGCCGGGCTGTCGATGCTGTATCTCAAATGCCGGCTGTTCGGATCCCTTACGTGGACGGATGTGGCGATTCCGATGATTGTCTTCACGCCGGCTCAGTGGGAGCCCGTTTGGAACACCGTCAATCTGGCGCACGGCATCCTGCCGGTGCTGCTGATCGTGGTCTACTGCCTCGCGTGGACGTGGCGCAATGAGCGCGCCAAATATGCGCTGATTACGGCGCTCAACTTCGTCACCCTCTACACCGGCTTCGGGTTGTTCATCGGCCTGCTGACGCCGGTGCTGCTCGCCGCAAGGTATCGTGAGGACCGCAGCAAGACGGTGGCAACCAGGATCTATCTGGTGTCGTGCATGGCGGTATCGGTGATTTCCCTGGCATCTTTTTTTGTGGGGTACGAAAACAACGATGCTTCCGGCTGCGACTCGCTGTGGTCGGCCCCACCCCTGGCCTACTTCCGGTTCCTGAGCCTGATGTTCGCCACTCCGTTCGGCATCCGCGGTACCGGTTTGGCCGCCACGATAATCGGCGGTATGGTGCTGGCTGGCGTGGCGGCTATCGCCCTGGTCAGTTGGAAAAGGGTTCTGGGAAACTGCGGCGAACCGCGCACGCAGCACGTTGTGCTCGCCATATTGGGCACCTACTCCATCCTCTTTTGCGCGGCTGCCACGCTCGGGAGAACTTGCACCGGATTGATGGAAGCCCATACCTCGCGGTATGGGAGCTACCGGCAACTCTTTGTCCTGAGCCTGTTTTTCTGGGCCTTGACCATGCGGCGGCCCGCCTGGCGAAAGCGCCTCCTCTACTTGCTGCCGGTTCTGCTGATACCCTCGCTGTTCATTACTCCGCACGACGCTGACGGCATGGACACCCTCCACGACGTGAAGGCCAGTTGGCGCGCCTGCTATCTCAGCGGCCATCTTGCCGATACTTGCGATGAAGAGGACGGCTTCATCTATCCGGATCCGGAGAAGACCCACATGCAACAGAAATTGGATTTCCTGCGGGCCACGCGGCAGAACCTCTTCTCGGATGGCCCGGAAGTGCGAAGATAACAGCATGAACGGACCGCCGCCGCGCTTTGCGGGCGTGGAACTCTACTTCAACGATCTCGACCGGGCCCGGGCTTTCTACCGCGAAGTACTCGGTCTTACCGTGGCCGACGAAGAACCCGGGCACTACGCCAGATTCGACAGTGGCGCGGGCTTTGTTTGTTTGGAGCGGAAGGGGTCGGAGCAGTACACCTCCCGCGATAAGGCCGTGCTGTTTTTCGAGGTGGAAGATCTGGCGGCCGCACGCGAGACGATTGGGCCCGAGCGTTTCGTCCATGTCGCGGCCGGTTGGGCTGTGCTGCACGACCCCGAAGGCCACAACGTGCTGCTGCTCGAGCGTAAGAGTTGACGGCGATGACAAAAGACCAGCCCCACCCGGCCTTCGCGCGCTTCGCCTGGGGCGTGCTGGCGTACAACGTCGCGGTAGTTCTGTGGGGCGCCTACGTGCGGGCCACCGGATCGGGCGCGGGATGCGGCAACCACTGGCCGCTGTGCAATGGCGTGGTGACGCCCGTATCGCCGGGCATCCACACCATCATCGAATTCACTCACCGCGCCATGACGGGTCTCGACGCCCCTCTGGTGGCATGGCTTCTCATTTGGGCCTTTCGGGCTTTTCCGCGGCAACATCCGGTGCGCCCGGCCGCCATGCTTTCGGGCGTATTCCTGGTGACCGAGGCGTTGCTCGGCGCGCTGCTGGTGAAGTTGCAGCACGTGGCCAAGAACGCCGACGCCTACACGTTATCCACGCACCTGGTGAACACCCTGACGCTGCTGGCTTGTCTCGCGCTCACCGCCTGGTTCGGCATGGGCAAACCGGCGCCGAAACTGCGCGGCAAAGCGGCGTGGCTGGCCGCTTTCAGCCTGGCATCGATGATGCTGTTGAGCATCACGGGCGCCATCGCCGCCCTGGGCGACACGCTCTTCCCCGCCAGTACGCTGGCCGCCGGATTGGCGCAGGATTTCAACCCGGCATCGAACCTCCTGCTGCGCCTGCGTGGACTGCATCCCCTGTTCGCCGCCGCAGTGGGCGCGTGGCTCACGTTCTACGCCGTCGGCCGCCTGCGGACCGCCAGGGCGGCCGCACTCCGCGTCGTGGCGATGGTGTGGATTCAGCTTTTGGCCGGCCTGGTGAATTTCCTGCTGCAGGCGCCGGTGTGGATGCAGATCGTTCACCTGTTGATTGCCGACCTGTTGTGGATCTCGCTGGTGCTGCTGTCGGCCGCTACTTCGTCTGCGTCAAGCTCGGCGCGATCTTCTTCGTGGGGAACGCCGTGGGGGGAAGCTTGATAGGAGTCCGGGCCGGGCGCACGCGGCTGTCCGGCACTGCCAGATACGAATCCGCGCCACCGGCTGGAGTGGAAGCGCGCCAATAGGGTAGCTCCTATCGGGCAGATGGGTTGGCAAGCGGATTACCGGAGTAAAGGCGACTTGTGGGGAGTAATCCGCCAATTTTCCCCAAGGCCGTATCTTGGGAATCTTGGGAATTGGCCAAATTCTTGGTGGCATGGGCTGCTATCTCCACAAATCGGCTTCGACCCGCGCTTGAGCTTAATATCCTTGGCGCGCACTTTTCAATCTTTGGTTAACCAGTTTTTGTGCTCATTGTCGCTTTCGCCTGGGGGTTGCACTGCCAAAGCTCACGCGTGAGGCGCTTGGCCAACTTCCGACCGGATAACCTTTCGTCCAACCACGGATCTCGGCGAAGTGTGACTGCCGAGACGAGAATTAAAGGCCTTCAGACTTTTGCTTCGCCCCCCTTTGATTTGGCGGGTGTGGTCTTTTCATCTTCAAGGCGCGCGAGATGTGTAACGCCCCAGGCCCACAGCGATTCGAAAACGGGACCAAGCGTCCGGCCGTGCGGCGTCAGCCGATAGCGCAATGGTAGCGCCGGTCTTGGCTCCGCCGACCGGGTCACGATGCCGTCGGCCTGGAGCTGCCGCAGATGCTGGCGAAGGACCTTTATGGTCACTCCCGGCATGCTCCGCCGCAGCTCGCCAAATCCAAGATCGCTTTCGCCAAGACGCCGTATGATCATTGGTTTCCATCGGCCCTCGATGATCCGGATGGCAGTATACACGGGGCAGCGGTCCCGTTCGGCGTAGCTCGCACCCGCTTTGCTCATGCTGACTCCACGGGAACAGGGTACTTCAAAGTGCCGTCTTGTGGAAGCCTTCGAACAAGCGTACAGTTACGAATTATGGCCTCACCCCGGTTGTTTCGCGTGATTGTGCCGGTATCCAGCATCGAGGAGGCCACGGTCTTCTACTCGGCCGTGCTGGACCAACCCGGACGTCGGATCTCTCCCGGGCGGCATTACTTCGGTTGTGGCGGCACCATCTTGGCGTGCTTCGACCCGCGGGCTGACGGCGATTCCTGGGATGCCGCCCCCAATCCGGACCACGTGTATTTCGCGGTGGATGACCTCGAAGAATGCCTCCGGCGCGTAGATGGGCAACCCAACGGCTCAATTCTTCGGCCGATCGAGACACAGCCGTGGGGTGAACGCAGTTTCTATTGTAAGGACCCCTTTGGCAACCGGCTTTGCTTCGTTGAGGAACGCACGAAATTCACCGGAGGGCTGATGTGAATTTTCTTGGTGACGGCCCCATGAATCGAGCATCTTGCGTTATGCTGGGAACCACGCTTCATCCGCCGGATTAGGCGGGTCGGCCTACTACTTGTTTGGCGGCAACCGGAGGACTCTGCCGTGAAAGCATCCGTCTTTATTGGCACTAGCGTGGACGGCTTTATCGCACGAACCAACGGTGACCTCGATTTCCTACCGCCGGGCGGTGGCGAACCCCACGGCTATGATGAGTTCATGGCCACGGTGGATGCGTTGGTCATAGGCCGCAAGACTTTCGAGCCGGTCCTGACCTTTGACACGTGGCCCTATGGCGAGAAGCCCGTTTTCGTGCTCAGCACTCGCCCACTCGCCCCCTGCCCGGTCGGGGCTTCGGTGGAGCGCATGACGGGAGCTCCGGCCGAAATCGTTTTGCAGCTTGCTGCTCGCGGCATTCGGCACGTTTACGTGGATGGCGGGATCACGATTCGGCGGTTTCTTCAGGCCGGGCTCATACAGCGCCTCATTATCACTCGCGTTCCGGTGCTCATCGGTGCCGGTATTCCGCTCTTTGGCGCCGTACCGCGCGACATCGTCCTCAGACACATCGGGACGCGGCAGTACGCCAGCGGCCTTGTCCAGAGTGAGTATGTGGTTGCCGCCTAACAAGCTTATGAAGCTGAGAGGCCTCCCGCTGCGCATTGTCTCGCGCTCACATCCGTGTACCGTGCGCTCGGCGGCAGCTTATTATAATCGCTATCTGTTAAGCCGCGATAACGCCAAATAGTGGCTGTCGTGAACTCCCTTTCGCCGGTCCAGGCTCCCCCCAAGTCCTTTTATACCGGCCAATGTTCGGGGGTGATGGCCTTGGTATGCGGGAGAGTGCCAACATTCTTTTTTTCGTCCGAAACTGGCCTTACTGTAGTGGTGCGGCCCGTTGCTGCGCGACCCTGGCGGCCACTTGGAGTTGGGGCCTTGTCTTCGGACACATATGGTGCGATAAAGAGTCATCGGCGAGCCGCCGGAATTCATCCACGACGTGGCATCAAAACGGGCAGTTTTTGGCCGGTTAAGTCCCGTTGTGGGAGATTACTGCCCCTAAACGCCCGAGGTTCCTGCGGCGCTTGGACGTTCTCGCCGACGATGGAAGTGCCATCGAAACTCAATGTCCCCGGAATGAATTTGGGGACCGGAATCGGTCATGTTGACTCGCCCACCATCCCGGTTTGGCGCCTTACCTAACCCTACTCTGTGGTCCCCGACTTAGGCCGCAGCCCCTGCCAGCCGGCCAGCGCCAGACGCCAGGGCGACCGCAACCGGGATGCGCGGGGCTTCTCCACGGTGAAGATGACGGCCACCGAATCCGGCGGAACGGCGCGCGTCCGCGCCTCCACCCGTACATGTCCCACGCCTTTTTCCGCCAGAATTTCTTCGAGCGCCACCTTGGCCTGTTCCACATCTTTCGACCGGCATGGTTTACCCACGCTCAGGCGCACTTCCCGGGCCTCCATGGCGGCGCGAATCTCCTGCTCGGGCACCGCCGGGACATCGCGGAATTCCATGGACTTCACCACCGGCCGGGAGACTTTCTCCTTTTCCGCAATCGCCTCGATGGCCGCCTTCGCGCGGCCGGCAAGCGGATTTTCCGGGTACACCGCAATCAGGGTCTCAAACGCCACGCGGGCGGTCTCGCACCTGCCGGCCTTCACGCGCCTTTGTCCCTCTTCGAAAAGGAGCGTGGCGTCGATGGCGCCTTTCGCTTCGAGCGCCAGCGGGTCCTGGGGGTACGAATCGACCAGGATCCGCAGGGTGGCGCGGGCATCGGCAAGCTGCCCCTTTTCGGTCTGCAGGATCCCGGTGTCATAAAGCTGTTTGGCCGGGTCCGCGGCCGGAGTATCGGCGTGCGGCTGGGCTGGCAACACGGCCGCCGACAATGCCAATAACGAAAACCCCAGAAGTCTTCTCATGCAACAATGTAGGGCAATTTTGCACCCGTAAATGACCCATTGAAAATAAGCGAGTTAACGCACCTCCTCCGGGACCGTCCATCACGGTGGGCAGATGCCGCCACTATTTCGGCATATGACATCTCCGATAGAACTTGTTCCGGAGCGATTCGTTGTATTCTGGAGTGTCAAGGTGGAGGCGGGTTATCGTTAAGTTCTGCGTGCTGGCCAGCGGCAGCTCCGGCAACGCCGCGTTGCTGGCCACCGACAAGACGCGCATACTGGTGGACGCCGGCCTGAGCATGAAGGAACTCGCCAAGCGCCTGGCATCGATTGGCGAGGACCTGGAACACCTCGACGCCATCCTCATCACCCACGAGCATTCCGACCACGTTTCGGGACTGCCGGTGCTGGCTCGCAACAAGAAAATCACCGCCGCCATATACATGACGGGGCTCACCGCGCCGGTGATCGACTGGGGCGAAACAGAGCCGCGCCTGGAGCCGTTCCAAGCCGGCGCGCGCCTCCGCATCGGCGATATCGAAGTGCAGAGCTTCGGTATCCCGCACGATGCCGTGGATCCCGTGGCCTTCGCCTTCGAAGCGCAGGGCGTGCGCGTCGGCGTGGTCACCGATCTCGGTTACATCCCCGAATCCATCAAGTTCCACCTGCGGCGGACGGACTTGTTGCTGCTCGAAGCCAATCACGATCTCGACATGTTGAAGGTGGGGCCGTATCCCTGGAGCGTGAAGCAGCGCGTGATGAGCCGGGTGGGCCATCTTTCGAACCATGTGATGGCCGAGTTTCTCGCCGAAGACCTGGATTCCGGGACCAACAATCTGGTGCTGGGCCATTTGAGCGAGCAGAATAACCATCCGGCGATCGTCAACATGTTTGCCAGCCAGGCGCTGGAGAAGCGTGGGCTGGCGACGCGTCTGGCGATCGCGGCGCAGAATAAGCCGACGGAAGTTTTCCAGTTCTAAGCTGTCGGCCATAAGCCCGACCGCCGCGCGGGGCGCGGACCAGGCGAGTCTGAAACTCGCCGGCAAGATATTTCACCACACAGACACAGCGCCGCATAGCTGCAACCAAAAAAAGATATTCACCGGAGAGACGCGGAGAAAAACAAAAGCAAAGTCAAGACCGGAGAGCGCGGAGGTGGCAGAGGACGCGGAGGGGTATAGATCGGGGGTCTCGGCGTCTCAGTGGCCTCGGTTCGCGAGAATCGTCGCGGCTTGCGAAGATTCTGCCCGTTAGCAGCGCAGAGACACAGAGAAAACCTTAAGAATGGACTGGCCGGCCAGGAGCGAGCGCCTCGTCTTCCCGTAGTTTTGAGATCACAGAGGTGGCAGAGGCCACAGAGGGAAAGACTCCTGGGGACCTGAAGTTTCTGGAGAGCTGTTGGCTGTTGGCTGCGGGCCACGCGCGAGGCGGTAAGCTGGAAGCTGACAGCTTTTTTATGATTCCCCGATACACGCGGCCCGCAATGGGCCGGATCTGGAGCGACCAGAACCGCTTCCAACAATGGCTCGAAGTGGAGCTCGCGGCGTCCGAGGCGCTAGCCGAACTGGGCGTCGTCCCGGCGGAGGCCGCGCGGGCGCTGCGCCAGCACGCCGGCTTCGATGTCCAGCGCATCCACGAAATCGAAGAGCAGGTGAAGCACGATGTCATCGCCTTCACCACCGCGGTGGCCGAAACCATGGCTCGCGCCGGGCACGCGGAGGAGTCCCGCTGGCTGCACTACGGCCTCACTTCCAACGATATAGTGGATACCGCCCAGGCACTGCTGCTGCAGCAGGCCTCCACGCTACTGATTGAGGGCCTGGAGAATTTGCGCGCCGTACTGAAACGCCGCGCGCTGGAGTTCCAGCACACCGTGCAGATCGGGCGCACCCACGGGGTACATGCCGAGCCTATCACTTTCGGATTGAAGCTGGCCATCTGGTATGAGGAGGCCGGCCGCGACCTGGCCCGCCTGCGCGCCGCCGCCGAAGACCTGCGCGTGGGAAAAACTTCCGGCGCCGTGGGCACGTTTTCGCACTTCGCCCCGGAAACCGAAGAACGGATTTGCGCGCGCCTCAACCTGAAGCCCGCGCCGGTGGCTTCGCAGGTGATCCAGCGCGACCGGCACGCTTATTTCGTGGCCGCGCTGGCGCTGACCACGGCGCTGTGCGAGAAAATCGCTCTCGAAGTGCGCCACCTGCAGCGCACCGAAGTCCGCGAAGCCGAAGAGTATTTTTCGCGCGGACAAAAGGGCAGTTCCACCATGCCGCACAAGCGCAATCCGGTAACCTGCGAGCAGATCTGCGGCCTGGCGCGCGTGGTCCGCTCGAACGTGCAGGCGGCTTTCGAAGACGTGGCCCTGTGGCACGAGCGCGACATCTCGCATTCTTCGGTGGAGCGCGTCATCCTGCCGGATTCGACCATCCTGACCGACTATCTGCTGGCCAAAACCACACGCCTGGTGGATACCCTGGTGGTGTATCCCGAGCGCATGCGCCGCAACGTGGAGCTGACTCGCGGGCTGGTCTTTTCGAGCCCGTTATTGCAGGACCTGGTGGCCGCCGGCATGCTGCGTGAGAAGGCCTACGCGCTGGTGCAAGCGAACGCCATGCGGGCCTGGGAGGAAGACGGCGATTTCCGCGCCGCCATGGAAGCCGACCCCGAAGTCCGCGCTGTGCTGACACCCGAGCGCATCGCCGCGGCATTTTCCGTGGAGCGCCAGCTCCGCAACGTGGACAAGATTTTCGCGCGCATCTTCGGTCACGAAGCCGGCGGCAACGAAGCCGGCGTGGAGAAAGCTACACGCGCACCGGCGAGCCTAGCGTAAAGTGCAGGATGGTTTCGGCCCGGATGGTAGCCTGCTCCCTGTCACCCACCGCCGCACCGGCATTCGGGTCGGGGCTTTCCAGTTTCTGGTGCTTGTGCGGGCTCACGCACGTCGCGGACGTCAATTCGATGGAAAAGCGATGACCTTTCCACTCGAAGGAATCGAGCGCCAGCGTCAGGCCGGCCCATCCCTTTAGAATGCCCGCCGGCTTAATGTCGAGGACCTGACCCGTGAAGCGGGTACCCGGGGCCAGCACCACCACTCCATTCACCACCACGGGATCGGTCAGAGTCGCCGTAAACCGGTCGCCGCGCTGGTTTTGGTTGGTGCTGAGGGTTTCATCCACGCGCACGGCCAATTCCGTGCCGCTGGGAATCACGGTTCCACCCGGCATCGGAGGCGGTGGCACGATATGCGGGATGCCGGTCTGCGGCCAACCCGCGGCCGCGAGCATGGGTGCGATCCACAACCATTTAGACATCGGTTTTTCACCTCCCACAGACCGATAAGCAAACGCCCTGCCAATTTCCAACGCGGCGCGAGCTACTTGTCTTCGGCTGGAGGCGCCTTCTGGCCCGCGAAGTCCCCCGTGATGTCGTAGGGCTGGACATTTACCGCACCTTTGATCTCCGTGGCGGAACTGAGCGTGCCGGTGTAGCTCAGAGTCAACGTTTCGCCGTTGTACGGAACCTCGTGTTTCCAGGTGATTTTGTCGTCTTGTACCTGCCCCGTCAGGGGGATTTCGCCATATTCGCTCTTGCAGGTTCCCGCCAGCTTCTCGCCGTCTTGTTTAAGAATGCAAGTCGCCGCGTGGGTCTCGCCATTTACATTGACAGAGATGTTCCAACTGCCGGCAAGCGGCGTGTCCGCTGCCAGCACGGGCAGGGCGGCCAGAAGAACCAGCGCGTAGAATCGTTTCATTCGCCCTCTTTCTTTCCGGACTTCTCGAGTGACGGATTCCCCCATTTTAGCAATATGAATTTTCGCCTCATCTCCGCTGCATCTGAGTTAGACTAGAGCCATGGAGTGCACGCCCTCCACAAATCGTCCCGGCCTGTTCGGCTCCGACTAGTTTTCTGCCCTTCGCAACCTTCGCCCCGTAACCTCTACAAGTGAATGGGAGTGTCTTATGAGCAAGGCCATGGAACACGTCCGGCAGGATCTTCCCCTTTTGCGCGGTCCGGTGCCGGGACCCCGGGCGCGAGCCATCATCGAGCGCGACGCGAGCGTAGTGTCGCCGTCCTACACGCGCGGCTATCCGCTGGTAGCGGAAACGGGCGAAGGCGCCATCGTACAGGACGTGGATGGCAATCGCTTTCTCGATTTCAATGCCGGTATAGCGGTGGTGGCGGCGGGCCACTGCCATCCGCGGGTGGTGGAAGCCATCCAAAAGCAAGCCGCGCGCCTGATCCACATGTCGGGCACCGATTTCTATTACGAGGAAATGGTGGCGCTGGCAGAGAAACTGGCGCAGATCGCGCCCGGAGATGTGCCGCGGCGGATCTCTTTCGGCAATTCGGGCGCGGAAGCTATCGAAGGCGCAATCAAGCTGGCGCGCTGGTCCACGAAGCGCGACAAGATCATCGCGTTCTTCGGCAGCTTTCACGGCCGCACCCTGGGAGCGCTCTCGCTCACCGCGCGCAAGGCGGTGCAGCGCGCGGGTTTCGGACCCTTGCTGCCCGGAGTAGTGCACGCGCTCTATCCCAACTGTTATCGCTGCCCGTTCGGCCAGAAGGAAGAGACCTGCGCGGTGGAATGCGTCCGGCACATTGAGGACGTGCTCCTGAAAACTGTCGCGCCCGCCCAGGAAACCGCGGCCATCGTGGTGGAACCGGTGCAGGGCGAAGGCGGCTATGTGGTGCCGCCGAAGAAGTTCTTCGACGAACTCACGCGCGTGGCGCGGGAGAACGGCATTCTGCTGGTTTGCGACGAAGTGCAATCGGGCATGGGGCGCACGGGTAAGATGTGGGCCTCGGAGCACTTCGATTGCGTGCCGGATATTCTCGCGGTGGCTAAAGGGATCGCCAGCGGAATGCCGCTCGGGGCGACAGTCGCGCGCGCGGACTTGATGACCTGGCCGCCGGGCGCGCACGCCTCCACGTTCGGCGGCAATCCGGTGGCCTGCGCCGCCGCGCTGGCGACCATCGCACTCTTGGAAGAAGGCCTGGTGGAGAATGCCGCGCGCATGGGACAGCATCTGCGCGGCCGCATGCGCGACTGGCCGGCGCGTTTCCCCAATGTCGGCCAGGTGCGCGGACTTGGGCTGATGATCGGCATCGAGTTGGTGCGCGATCAGGCAACGCGGGAACGCGCCCCGGAGATTCGCGACCGCGTGGTCGACCTGGCCTTCGAGCGCGGCCTTTTGGTATTGGGCGCGGGCGACTGCTCCATCCGATTATGCCCACCGCTGGTAATCACGCGCGATCAATGCGACTTTGCGATCGAGACGCTGGAAGAGTGCTTGACGGCGGCAAGGTGACACATTTTCGCGCGGAAAGCCGGTGATTTCGCAGCGGATGCTTCGGCCGTTGACGTGCTTTGAGCCCTTGCATGACCTGGGCAACGATTGTCTGTCTTGCGCTGTTTGGGGCAACCGGCGCGATGGCCTCATCGCTACCCTCCCTGCTAGGGCTGAACTACACCGAATGGGCGTCACCCGCAACGCTGCCATTCAACCCAAAACCAGTCACAAGCGTGCGGCCGGCCGCGTCGACTGCAATGGCTGGCGTGTCGCCGGTAGCATCGTTCGTCCCCTGAAGCACAACCAGCATGTCGGGTGCCCTGCTGCCGGTGGCGCAGACGGCGCCGGGAGTATTTACCACGGATGGCATCCACGCGGCCGCGCTGAATCAGGATGGAACCGCGAACTCCGCGACGAACCCCGCTCCAGCCGGTCTATCGTGTCGGTGTACGCTACGGGCTTAGCCCTGATCGCGCCGCCTCAGGCCGATGGCTCGCTGGTGGAATTGCCGCTCCCTGCGAACGTGCTGCCGGTGCAGCTCCAACCGCCGTGCGCGGGGCCTGTGTGCTTGCCGCTCGACTTCCAGGTGCTGTATGGCGGACCGGCGTGATTCCTGATTGCGCGGGCCAGCCAGATCAATTGTCAGGCGATTTCTTCTTCCACGGAGCTGGTGGTAGTGGTGGGGCCGGCAGTCAGCAACGTGTTTCCCGTAGCGGGCCAGTGAAGGCGGGTGCGGCTTAAGAAACCGGACGATAACCTCGGAGGCATCCGAATGGCCGCTCAGCCGGTTCTCCTCTTCGCTCGCGATTTGCCGGGGAGGCCCTCTTGCAGTGCTCGGTCGAGCAGGGTTTTGATTACGGCTTGCCGGCTGACGTTAAGCCGCGCCGCCCGCCGATCGAGTTCCCGTAACATACCCTGGCTTAGATCGACGTTTACGCGGCGGACGGGCCTGACGACCGTAAACTTGTTGGTGAAGTAAGCGGAAACATTCTCCCCGCGGGATGCCTTCTCGGCGATCTCGTCGGCCGATACTGGGGCCTTAGACGTTCTCGACATAACTTTGCTCCTCCTCTTTAGTCGCTTTCCAGGCGGTGACCAGATGGTAATATTCGCCATCGGGGTCATGCCGGATCTCGAAAATCACGGAACAGAGGCGCCCGCAGCACCAGCCAATTGCGCGGAACTGCTCCGGATCGTCTTTCTTCCGGTCGACCAGGTAGGCCTGGCCAAAAATCTCTTGCGCCTCCTCCCGGCTGACGCCGTGTTTTTGCTTGAAGGCCTGACTCTTCGATTGTCAAACTCCACGCGCATGGCTGTATATAACGGTTATATCAGCTCCCCAAAGCGGGTCATCGAGTGCTTTCTATGGCCGCCGGCTCGGCCGAAGTGAGCCGGGCGACGGCTTCCCGGGCCTGCTGTTTCGTGAGATGCAGGCCGAGTTGCGAGATCTCGCCCGCGTCTTTGCGGTTCCAGAAGCCGCGCATCAGTCCCGTATCGGAGTGTTTCGGTCCCAGCAGGCAATGGCCGATCTCATGCGCCGCCACGTAGCCCATGAGAAGGTCGAACGCTACTCCGAATCCCGCCTCTTGCGCGCGGACGGCCGGCACGAACACGCTGGCATAGTTCCCGCCTCCCGCAGTTACATCGGCGAAGCCCATGGCGTCTTCGCTGGACTTGCTCGGTCGATTCGGCAGGAGCCGCAGCACGATGTGATTGGCCTGCGGCTCCGCTTCGCAGTCGGCCGCCGGCGCCACGGCCATCGTCCCGCGGCATTGGACCCAGACAATGTGAATGCCCGAGTCGGCCAACACCAGATCAGCCGTCTCGGTGAGGCCAACGATCTCTTTGGCGGAGAGGTTCGCGTAATCGTATAGCCCGATTACCAGGGTTTGCGCGGAACAGGACGCCGCCGTCAAACACGCTGTCGAAAAAATGGTAAGTGGAAGAGTTCTTGTCCTCATGGCCCCAATTTGGGGCGGATAATCGGAGACCTCCATGGCCTGGGGCGGAACCTTAACTGACTTGAGTATGAATCGCCAGCTCCCCCGCTAAGTCATTGAAAAAATGATAGCTATCGAGACATATTCCCTGTCTGGAGCGGTCGTGCGCCGTGCTATAATCCACTTCACTCGCAGGAGATCCGGCATGGAGCGATCCTCGGCAGAGGATAACCACAGCCCTAAGATCCGGTTCGGCGTGTTCGAGTTCGACCCGCAGGGTCGCGAGCTCAGCAAACACGGGGTCCACTTGAGGTTGCAAGAGCAGCCCATCCAGATTCTGGCGGCACTGCTCGAACAGCCCGGCCAGATTGTTCCGCGCGAGGAACTCGAACGGCGCCTCTGGCCCGACGGCACATTCGTGGAGTACGAGCAGAGCCTGAATAAGGCCGTCAACAAGCTGCGCGAGGCCTTGGGAGACTCGGCCAATAACCCGATCTACATCGAAACCCTGGCGCGGCGCGGATACCGCTTCGTGGCGCCCGTGGAGGAACTGGCCAGGGAGCCCGCCGGGCGTTACGATTCGCGCGATCCTTACCGCGAGCCGCAGCAGATTCCGGCATCGGACCCGGCGCCTGCTTCGGCTCCCGCAAAGGAGCGGCGCCTGCTCCAGCGGATCAGGCTGGCAGCCGCTCTGCTAGTCGCGGACAGGCGCGCCGCGGCGGCATGGATTGCGGCTGGATTGCTGGCGGTCGCGCTGGCTGTCACGCCTTTCGTTTATCGGCGCGAGAAGCCGTCCGAGCAGCGCACGGTTCGTTTCCAGATCCCGCCGCCGGGAAATGCGCCGTTCAGCGACGGCGACACGCCGGTGCTCTCACCGGACGGAACGCGGATCGCGTTCAGCAACGGCGGCAGGCTGTTCGTGCGCTCGATGGACTCGCTCGCGGCACGGGAACTGCCGGAGACAGAAGGCGGGCGTTTTCCCTTCTGGGCGCCCGACGGACGGCACATTGCGTTCTTTGCCGACGGAAAACTCAGGAAGATGACTACCGTCGGCGGCGCGGCATCGATGGTGTGCGATTCGGGCGATGACGAATACGCGGCCGGCGGCGCGTGGAATCGCTATGGCGAAATCGTGTTTGCGTCGGGCCTCTCCGCGCCGCTCATGCGCGTGGAAGCGGCAGGCGGCGCGCCCGTTCCGGTGACGCGCCTGAACGCGGCGAGGGGCGACATCGCGCACCGTTGGCCTTCTTTTCTGCCGGATGGAAAGCACTTTCTGTTTACGGTCTACGCTTCCGGCAAGGGCGGCATATTTCTGGGTTCGCTGGACTCCGGAGAGACCGTCCGGCTCTTGCCGGACGAAACCAACGCCCAGTACGTCGAGCCCGGTTATATTCTTCTCAGCCGCGGCGGCGACCTGGTGGCGCAGCCATTCGATACCGCACACTTGCAGATCACTGGCGGCCCTTTGCCCCTCGCCGAAAACGTCCAGGAAGATCCGCCGGCGCCGATCTCCAGGACGACCCTGCGTTCCGCCCCTTTCGCCGCTTCCGGACCCGCACTGGCATATCGAACCGCAGCCACGGACCAGTCGAGACGGTTGCGATGGCTTGACCGCAAGGGAAGTCCTTTGGGAGACCTCGGCGCCCCGGGAAGCTACGGGAGACCCGGGATCTCACCCGACGGCCGGGCTGCCGCGGTGAATGTAGCGACCGACGGCTACCTGGATATCTGGATCTTCGATATGACCCGCGATGCGAGCTCGCGGTTGACGTTCGGCAAGAGCGATCGCACCAGCCCCGTTTGGTCGCCGGACGGCACAGAGATTGCGTTCGCAATCCGGGGATCGCATCGAACCCGCATGTACCGCCTGGCCGCTAACGGCGCGGGGAAGGAAGAATTAGTCGCGGATGTGGACTTCGACGGGGTCATCAACCAGTGGACCAACGATGGCCAGCACCTCATCTCCCAAGACATCAATGGAGGACTGTGGGCGGTTCCGCTATCGGGCAGCCGAAAGCCGTTTGCGCTTGTGACCGGTCCGTTTCATACCCACCACGGCAACGTATCGCCGGATGGGAAGTGGATCGCCTACGCGGGGGAGGAGACCGGCCGGCGCGAAATCTATATCCGGAGCTTCCCTCCGCAAGGAGGCAAGTGGCGTATCTCGTCCGCGGGCGGGAGTTGGCCCAAGTGGCGTGGAGATGGCCGGGAGCTTTTCTATCTGCAGGGCGGGACGATCATGTCCGTCGAGGTGCGGACTAGCGCCGAAGGATTGCAAGCAGGGCTTCCCCAGGTTCTCTTCGATGTCCCCGGCGCGTATCCCTACGACGTCTCGCGCGATGGCCAAAAATTCCTGGTGAACATCCCGAATCAGGATCCGGTTCCGCCGCAGCCGATCACGGTGGTGCTGAACTGGCCCGCCGGAATCAAGCGTTGAGGCGTTAAAGCGGGTTACTGCGCATAGTAGCCCGTCTTGCCACGAACGACAAGAACAACGGCGCTACGGACGGGCAGCGCGAAACGTTTTGACCCTGCGGTTCATCGAAGATTGGTAGGCCAGAGTGAAGTTACTCGTCTTCCTGATGCTCGCGACAGCCGTGCAGGGCGCCACTTTGCGCTATTGGGTGGAGCCTTGCACGCATCCGGAACGCGGCTGCAAGCGCGACGATCCCGAACTGGCGCAATGGGCCATGGAAGCGTGGCAGGCCGCTTCCGGCGGTGGGCTGCACCTGGAGAAAACCGCGGACCGCGCGCTGGCCCGGATCCGGGTTTATTGGGCAACCGGTAGCGATGGGCTCTACGGCGAGACGCGGACGATAGACGTCAATGGCGAGCGCGGCGCGGAAGTTTATGTGCTGCCCACGGTGGTCCCGGCCGGCGAGAAAGACGAGTTACTGCGCGACGCCATCGTGTATCTGACGTGCCTGCACGAAACCGGGCACGCCCTCGGGCTGGAACATACCGCGAACTTCGCCGACATCATGTACAGTTTTCAATACGGCGGAGACATCGCCGAATACTTCAGCCGATACCGCAGGCTGCTGGAGTCGCGGGGCGATATCCGCAAGCACTCCGGAATGTCGGCGGCCGACCGCCGGCGAATCGCCGAATCCTTCCGGTAGACCGCCCCACCTCGCTTACTGCTTACTTAGTCGGTCGTTTCAGAAATACGCTAACGTATTATTGCCGATCCGCTCCCTGACGGTCGCGGCTCAGAAGAGGCCGCATACAGAGCCGCGACCGTCAGGGAGCGGTATGTGCACATCGAGTCGGATACGTGACCTTGATTCCGAAACGATGGACTTAGCTTACTGCTTACTTACCGATGGCGCCGCTCCGTCCGGGGGCCGCACCTTGCGGGGAAGCGGTTTCGATTCCGATTGGACGGTGGTTACGCCGCTCAATCCGGCCGCGGCGGGCGACAGCACTATTAGGAAGTCATCGGAGAAGCCGCCGCCGTAAACCGGTTGGAGGGGCGTCCAGGCCGGCAGCAGCGGCAAGTAGCCTTCGGTGTAACCGCCTACAAAAAGCGATCCATCGGGTCCCACTGCCAGACAACATCCCACCATGGTGTTGTCGAGACCGATATAGGTGGAGTAGTCCAGAGCTTCCAAACCCGCAATCGCCGGGTTGATGCGGGCGATGAACATGTCGATGCCACCGCCCCAAATCGCTTGGATGGGATTGGCGATAGGAAAGTCCGACGACATGGTATAACCGGTGACGTAGAGGTGGCCGGCGTTGTCGGCCGCCACGCCATAGCCCACATCCCCGTTCGATCCGCCCAGGTAGGTGGAATAGAGCAGGAAACCGCTCGCCGGCTGGGTGAGATCCACCAGCGACACGAACACGTCGCCATTGCCCTGGTTGGTGGGTTGTACCGCGGTAAGGGCGGTAATCGGAAAATCCGGGGACAGCGTGAATCCGGTGAGGATCATACGGCCTTGGGCGTCGAGAGCGATGGCGTTCACCTCATCGGTGTTCGAGCCTCCGAAATAAGTGCCATATACCAGCGAGTTGACTCCGGACTGGGTCAGATCGAAGGCTCCGAGGACTACATCGTAACCGCCTGAGCTTAATTGGCTGTAAGCGGGGCCGGCCACGGGGAATTGCAAGCCATCGGTGCTGCCCGCGAAATAGACCAAGCCGTTGGTCCCCAGCGCGATGGCCTTTCCATCGTCGTCCAGTTCACTGCCGAAGAAGCTGGAATACAGCAGGATGTCGTTGACGGTGTCGACTTGCGCGAGAAAACAGTCCGACGGACCGTACAGCGATGCGGCGTAGGCGTTGGCGGTAATCGGAAAGTCCGCGGACCTGGTGGTTCCGATGACATACGCAATGCCGTTCGGCCCCACCGCGACGCCCTCGGCTTGGTCGTTCCCCAGCGTGCCGTTCAGAAAGGTGGAGAACACCAGCGAGCTTCCGGTGCCGGCCGCGTTGGGATCCACCTTGCTCAAAAAGCCGGCGTTGGCGCTGGCGTTCCCGGCTTGCAGATCCGTATTGCCCTGGACCATGCCGGTCAGCTCATTACCCTGATAGGGGAAATCCGTGGACTGGGTATAACCGGCGAGGTAAACGAAGCCCGGGGTGTCCACATCCATCCCCAGCGGGTAGTCGTTGTTGCTGCCGCCGAGGTAACTGAAATACGTCAGGGTGTAATTGCCGGGCGTACCGATATCGATAATCTCGATAAAACAATCCACGTCGGCGTTATAGGGGTTATCGGTGCTTTTCTGTGCCCAGTCTCCGGCTGCCGTGGAGCCCACGATGTACAGCAGCCCATTCCGGATCTTCATCCCCGCCATGGTCTCGGTAGCCTGGCCGCCCATCAGAGTGGTATAGGTAATGACCGGATCGATCACTAAGGACCGCGAGCGGTCGTACCCGTCCACCTGAATGCCCACCAGATTGTCCCCCAGCAAGGTGTACCGGCCGGACACGGCACGCCGGTTCGAGCCCTTGGAATCCTGCTGATAAATTGCCGGCTTGTGCTGGAGTATGCGGCCGCCGGGGGTGTCCAGCGCCAGGTCGCCATCGGCCGTGACGGCGAGCTTTCCGGCGCCGCTGAACTGCAGGCGGATGGCATTGGGGTCGACCCCCGGCCGCAGTACGAAATCGTACTCCAGCCGGCTCTCTTTCCCGTAGAAAACCAGGTCGACACCGGGGTAGACCGAGCGATAGCGGACCCGCGAATAGTTGGCCACGCCCACGCGCCAGTTCTTACGGGCGCCGATCATGTAATCGGTGCGTACCGCCAGCGGTTCCAGGGGATCGATGGCGGGAGATTCCGCCGCACCGGGCAGGGACAAGGAAATCCGGGGCGAACCGGGGAATAGCAAAGAGGCGCCGTGCGCCGTCAAGGCAATGCTATACGCGGAAGTGCGGGCGGCATAGCGAACCGAGGGATCGAACTGGCCTTGATTGGCCTCGAAGTGAAGGGGCAACTGGGCCAGCGCGGCGTGAGCCACAGCGGCATCCGGACCGGAGGGGCCACCCGCGGCCAGAAGCGCCGACGCGGCAAACCCCACCAGGATAAAGCGATACGTACGAAGCATATATAGAGAAAATTCCCAGTATCAATTAGAACACGGGCCGCTAACCGCTGGAATGGGCCGATTCGTCACTGGTGTGGCCGGTCCACTACGGCGGGTGCGGCAGTTCACACCCTGGTGGCGGTCTTGGCCGCCTGCAAAGTGGCCACGGTCTCGCGCGCCTTTTCGAGCAGCAAGCCATGTTCGGCTCCGGCGCCCACGAACCGCATGCCCCGCTCCGCCCAGAATTTGGCCATCGCGGTGCTGCGCGTCTGGATGCCGGGAACCACGTTGTGCTTGACGCACTTCTCGATCAGCCGATCCACCGTGGAAACCAGCAGCGGGTGATCGAACTGGCCGGGAAGGCCCAGGGAAATCGAAAGGTCGGCCGGCCCCACCATGACAATATCGAGGCCGCGCACGGACAGGAGTTCGTCCGCCCGCTCCATGGCAGCCACCGTCTCGAACTGCACCACCGAAAGGGTATGGAGATTCAGGTGCGCGATAATCTCGGGGAAACTGCGCGTCTCGTACCCGACCATGGTGGCGTTCACCCCGTATCCTCGCGTACCGGCCGGCGGAAAGCGCATCCAACCCACAGCCTGTTCGAGCAGCCTGGGATCTTCCACGCGCGGCAGAATGATGCCCTGCGCACCGGCATCCAGCAGCCGGCACACCAGCGAGTAGAGCAGCTCGGCCACGCGCACGATGGGCGTGATGCCATTTTCCAGGGACACCTTGATCATGTCCTGGACCGTTTCCAGATCGTAGGAGCCGTGCTCCATGTCGATGAAAACGTAATCGAAGCCGGCCGCCGCAAAAGCCCGGCAGATCTCCGGCGACCGGTATACCTGCAATCCGCATCCGAATACGGTTTCGCCCTTTGCCAGCCGCTCCCGAGTAAGATTCACGCGCATGGTTTGAATATAGCTTAAATGTGAAAAGGCCTGCGGGCGGCTGAAATAGTCCGCCGCGAGGCGCCTCCCCGCAGTGTACGGGGTTCAGCTAAACTCTAGAAAGGGGCGTGCCGCCATGGAACCAGACCAACCTATTAGCAGACAGGACCTCAACGAGGCGCTGAACCGCGCAGTCCAAGCCATTGCTGCCGCCATCCAGGCCGAAATCCAAGCATCGGAGCAACGTACCAACGCCCGCATCGAGCAGGTGGAAACATCCCTCCTCACCGAGTTCCACAAGTGGGCCAGCCCCGCCGAAATGCGGGCCAGAAGCCATGCAGCCGCGCTGCGCGCGATCGATGCCGAGATGGAATTCCTGTCCGACCGCGTGACCAAACTCGAAGGCAAACCGCCGCAAAGCTCCGCCCAATAAGAAACAAGCACGCACACAATGGGCGATGCCCGGCGCCGTTCGCCCGCTGCATTTGGTTAATCCAAAAGGGCTATCCATCTCCGGCCTTGATAGTAAACCATCGTATCCCGTAGTCTTAAACGCACGAAGTGAAGGTGTGCCCAGGCAGTCATGACCAGTACCCCGGCTCTTGAAGCAACCGTTCCGCCGCGGCCGGTGGCTTCCGGCTGGAGAGTGCCTCTGGTGCTCTACGCGCTCACGGGCTTCAGCGGACTACTGGCGGAACAAGGCTTCGAAAAGTACCTCCAGTTGCTGGTAGGCGCCACCGCGTCGGCCTCGGCCGCGGTGCTCTTCGCGTACTTCCTGGGATTCGCGCTGGGCGGCGTCGCGGCCGCCGGGCTCATCCGCAAAGGCCGGATCGGCCGACCTTTGGCAGCTTACGGCATGGTGGAACTGGCCGCAGGCATGGCGTGCATCGTCTTCTCCTACTGCTTCCACCCGCTGATGGGGGCGCTCGCCCCGCTGCAGAATCTTTTTGCCGGCCCCGCCCTGAAATTTCAGGTTCGCTTCTTCTGCGGCTGCCTGCTGGTGCTGCCCGCGGCGGCGCTGATGGGCGCCTCTTTTCCGCTTATCGCGCAAGCCCTGGACAATACGCAGTCCGCTATCCGAAAGCGCTGGTCGCAAGCCTACGCCGCGAACCTGGCGGGCGCCCTGGCAGCCTCCGTGGCGGCTCCATTCCTCATAATGCCGGCCATCGGATTACGCGGCGCCTTGTGGATCTGCTGCGCCATTGGCGCCGTGATTTGCAGTGTCACCGCCATCCTGCCCCACGCCCCACCGGCCCCCGTGGAAGCGGCAGCGACAGCCCGGCAGCCGCTCACCCATGACGTTCGTCTGCTGCTGGTGGCGTCGTTCGGCTCGGGCGCGATTTTCTTCGCCCTGGAAGTCATCTGGACGCACCTCATCGGCGTCGCGCTGGGCTCGAGCGTGTATGCCTTCTCGTGGATGCTGGCGGCGGTATTGCTGGGCCTGCTCGCGGGCGCGGTGCTGGTGAATCGCACCGCCAAAACCGGGCGCCCAATCCGGACTTCGCTGCTATTTCAATGCGCGGCCCTGCTGCTGACGGCGCAACTCAGCTTTTGGGACCGCGTGCCCGGCCTCTTCCGGTTCACCCCGCCCGGCGTTTTTCAAAACTCCTTTTACTTCGCGGAAATTTTCAAACTGTGCCTCGCCATCCTGCTGCTGGCCCCGCCGGCCGCAGTTCTCGGCCTGATCTATCCGCGGCTGCTCTCTAGCGAACAGCTCCGGGGCGAACGCAACGCGCATCTCTCCGGATACTTGAGTGCCGCTAACGCGCTGGGCTGCCTGAGCGGCGCGCTGCTGGGGATCTTCGTGCTGGTGCCGCTGGCCGGGTCGGAAGTCTCGTTGAAAGTTCTGGTGCTGGTTTTGGCCCTGTTTTGGGTTCTGTTCCTGCTGCGGGAGCCGGTCCCGCCCAAGCGTCTGGCCACCGCCGCCGTGACCGCCGCGATACTCCTGGCGGTGCTCCTCGGCAGGTGGTGGAACTGGGGCACGCTGACCGCCGGCCTGGGCGATTTCTTCGGCCAGGCGACGATTCACGCGGCGGGCGCGCCCCAGCAGAACGTGCGCTATCTGCCGGCCGCTTTCCTATTCAAACAGGAGGACGTGCAGGGCGGCTTCACCACCGTGGTGGAACAGACCGTCGTAACCGGCGAGGTGGGCCACACCGTCCGCACGCTTTTCACCAACGGCACATTCCAGGGCGACGACAACCAGATTTGGGGAGGAACGCAGGCCCAGTTGGGATTCTCCGCGGTGCCATCGTTATTCGTGTCCGATTACGGCCGCGCGCTGCTCATCGGCCTGGGCACCGGCCAAAGCGCCGCGGCTTTGAAGCACCTCGGGTACCGCGAAATCGTGGTGGCGGAATTCGCGCCGGGCATCGTGAAGGCCGCCGAGAAATGCTTCAGCGGACTCAACGAAGGGATCGTCGGCGACCCGCGCGTCCGCCTCTGCCTCGAAGACGGCCGCAACGTGCTGCTCACCGGCCAGCGCCGCCAGTACGACCTGATCGCCATCGAACTCACCAGCATCTGGTTCGCCGGCGCCACCAATCTCTACTCGCGCGAGTTTTACGAGCTGGCGCACAGCCGGCTGCGGCCCGGCGGCGTTTTGCAAGAATGGGTGCAATTGCACCACATCGGCCCGCGCGAGATCGCGTCGGAGCTGGCCACCGCGAGCAGCGTGTTCCCATATGTGGGGCTCTGGTATTACGGCGACCAAGGCATGTTGGTGGCGGCCGATCATCCCTTGACGGGGCCTCGTTTGCAAACCGGACTGGCGCCCGAAGAAGCCGCCACACTGGTGGAGAGCATCGCCGCCGCCCGCCTTTTGGACCCCGATGGCGTGGCGCGCCTGGTGGCCGGCCGGCATCCGCCAATCAATACCGACCACAACCGCTGGATCGAGTACGCCACCCCGCAATACCAGTCGAGCAGCTACGACTGGGTGACGCACAATCTCCGGTTTCTGCGGCAGTATCGGTAGTGGGGCGCGGCAGCATGCAAAACAAGGCGCACGGCAGAGCCGCAGAGACGCGGAGACAAACAAAAGCAAAGTCAAAACCGGAGAGCGCGGAGATGGCGGAGGTCGCGGAGGGGTAAAGGCCCCGGGTATCGGCGTCTCAGCGGCCGCGGCTCGCGAGAATCGTCGCGGCTCGGAAGCATTACAGAGACGCGGAGAAAACAGAAGCAAAGTCAAAACCGGCGAGCGCGGAGGTGGCGGAGGGCGCTGAGGGGTAAAACCCCCGGTGTCAGCGTCGAGGAAGTTTGGTTCGGTAAGACATCGCGGCTTGTGAAGATTCTGCGATTAGCATTGCAGCGACGCGGAGAAAAACAAAGGCAAAGTCAAAACCGGAGAGCGCGGAGATGGCGGAGGGCGCTGAGGAGTATCGGCCTGGGGTATCGGCGACTCAGCGGCCCCCGGTTCGCAAGAATCAGCGCTCTCCGCGTGTTTGCTTTTGCGTCTCCGCGTCTCGGCGGTGCATACGCTGCTCCACAGTGTGCCGCCCAGACGACAGCCAAAGCGGCGAATCGTGCGTGCGCTTTCCCTCTCGATTGAGGCAAAATAGGAGAGAAGCAAGCGACAACCGGCGCTTTGGCCTGACGGATGCTATTCGTCTGCCTCCAGACTCCGGAAATTGAACCCATGAGGCGTAAGTGAAGAATCTTTTGACTGGCTTTGTTTGTACCTGCCTGCTGGTGATAGCCGGCAACCTGCCGGGGCGCGCGCAGGAGAAAAAGCCCGACCCGCAGCCCGCCGAGCAGGCTGCAACCGCACCCACAGCGACAACCAACGCGGCAGCAACACCCGATACATCGCAGCCGCCGCCCTCGGCGCCGGCGGACGAAACCGCGGATCAGCAGCAGCCGCAAACGCCGTCTCCGCAAACCCAGCCCGCCGGACAGACTCCTCCGACGGGCCAGACCCCCGTTCCGCCGCCCGCGGAGGATCAGCCCGCGCCGCATAGCCTGATTCCGAAAGCTCCCCCTCCACCCCCTAAAGTACCGGATGTCCGGCGGCCCGGCGAATCGGGCTTCTGGGTTGACGTCGAAGGCTGGCTTCCCAGGGAGCACCCGTACCAGAATGGCGGCACCAAGTGGCCCGTCTCCGTCACGGGCAGCAGCTTATTTCTCACTCTGCAGGGCAAGCCCAAATACGCGGGGACTGTTGAGGTGGGCCTGGCGGTCGGACTGCACAATACTTTGAAGTTCATCGCCAATGACTTCCGCGCTTCGGGGGACTACACCACGCCCATCGAGGTGACCGCCTGGAACCAAACCTATAGCGGGGGCACTTACGTGTCCACCACCTATCATGTAGAGTCCGCCAAGCTCTCATACGAATATCTGACTTGGCCGTTTCCCGTGGGTAGCCGCAAGATTCGCCTCAAGACGTTGTGGCAGATGCAGTTCACCCAGGTATCCACGACGTTCGATTCGCCGCTCGACTACTTCGACTCCAACGGCAATCCCGTTCTGGACTCCAACGGCCAACTCGTCAATCTTTCCGGGTCCGGCACCAAGCACATCGTTTCACCCGAGTTCGGCCTGGGCTTTTCCTACTACCCTTCGCGCCATGTCCGCATTGAAGCCGAGGGTTCAGGATTTGGCTTTCCCCATCATTACTACGTCTGGGACGGCGACGTCTCGGTGAATTATCGGGTGATGAAACACTTCGAGATCCGCGCCGGGGCCCGCGGATACGGATTCAAGACTTCCACCGATTCCGACTATTTCATCAAGGGGAACTACTTGTCAGCCTTCGCCGGAGTGCGCTGGTATTCCAACTCCGAGTGATGCCGGCGCGGCGGCGCGCCCGGCCCGCCCAACTCCCGCACTTCATCGCTTGTGAGACGCCGCCATTTGCCGATCGGCAAATCGCCGATGCGGATGGGCCCGATGGCGGTGCGCACCAGTTTCGATACCTTGCTGTCCACGGCTTCGAGCATGCGCCGCACCTGCCGGTTGCGGCCTTCGGTGATGGTGATCTCGAGGTGTGTGTGTTTCGGCCCGTCGCGCAGGCGCTTCACTTTCGCCGGCCGCGTGGGGCCGTCGCTCAGTTCCACCCCGCGGCGCAATCTCTCGATCTGTTCGTCGCTCAGCAGCGTGGCCGCCTTCACCTGGTAGGTTTTCGGCACCTTGTGGCCGGGATTGGCTATGCGTTCGGCGAAAGCGGTATCGTTGGTCAGCAGCAGCAGCCCGCTGGTGTCCAGGTCCAGGCGCCCCACCGGAGAGAGCCACGTTCCGGCATCGGCCGCCAGATCGTAGATGGTGGGCCGTCCCTCGGGGTCGCGCCAGGTAGTGAGATACCCTTTGGGTTTGTACAGCAGGATGTAGGCGGGTTCAGCGGCCCGCAGCGGTTTGCCGTCCAGGGTGATGCGATCTTTTTCCAGATCCACCCAGTGATCCGGGTTCTCCACCACTCTTCCATTCAAGCGAACGCGGCCGGCGCCAATCCAACCGCGGGCGTCGGTGCGCGACCCCAAACCTGTCTTGGAAAACACTCTCTCCAGAGTCTTGAGCGGCCGCATGCCAGTCCTAATGTTACAGTGGGACCATCGGCCTCGCAATTCTGATCCGCGCAGCTCGGCAATTAGTGACTCTACGCGGTCCTCAATCTCCACGCCGTGGTTTGGCCATGGGAGATCTCGGCATCATTCCCGATGGCGCGCTGTTGCTGCGCGACGGGTTGATCGATGAAGTCGGTCCGACCCGGCGGGTGGAGAATCTGGATAAAGCCCGCGGCGCTTTGGTGATCGATGCCACGGGCAAAGTGGTGATGCCCGGTTTTGTCGACAGTCACACCCACTTGATGTTTCCGCTGCCGCCGCCCGGTGAACCGCATCCCGACGCGGAGATCGACATCGACCGCGCGGCGCGCGCACTCGTGTCCGTCACCGCCCAGCGGCTGGCCTCTCGCGGACGAGGCTGGCTGGGGACCATGGCGCGCCACGGCACCACCACGCTGGAAGCCAAAACGGGCTGCGGGCCTAACGACAGCGCCGAACTCAAAGTGCTTCGCGTACTCAACGTGCTGAATAAGGGCGCCCTGGATATCGTGCCGACGTTTCTTTACCGGCCGGGGACCGCGGAGGACGGGGAGCGGGTCTTCCGCGATCTGATGTTCGTCATCCGCCGGCGCCGGTTGGCGCGGTTTGCCGACTTGCAATGGGACACCGACGCGGCGCGCCGTCCGTTGCTGGTCCGCTACCTGGAAGCAGCCCTCAGTCTGGGCTTCGGGTGTAAAATCCACGCCGACCGGCATAGCTGCGGCGGAGCGGTCTCGTTGGCCGCGGAGTATGGCGCCGCCAGCATCGACCACCTGGAATACGCGACGCTCGATCAGGCGCGAATTTTGGCGGCTGCCGGAACAGTCGCGACGCTGCTGCCTTGCGCCTCTTTCCGCCACGGCCACAATGCTCCGGCGCGCCTGCTGATTGACGCCGGCGTGGCGGTCGCGCTGGGAACCAACTTCAACCCCTGGCATACGCCGTCGCTCAACATGCAGACCGCCGTTTCGCTAGCCTGTATGCAATTGGGCATGAGCCCCGCGGAGGCGATTACTGCCGCGACCCTCAACTCCGCCCACGCCCTGAAGGCCGCCGGCCGCGTGGGCTCGCTCGAAGCCGGGAAACTGGCGGATGTACTGATTTTGAATACCGCCGACTGCCGCGATCTGGCGTACCAGTTGGGAACGAATCTGGTGCATACGACGATTAAGAGGGGAATGGTGGTGGACGGGGCTACGCCCTGATCTAGACTGCGAATCTTGCCTGCGGTCTCCCCCGAGGGATAGACCCGCCGCTACAGACGAAGAGGTTTCTTTGGTTTCGTGTCCTTCAGGTGTAGAGGCACGAAGCCCGAAAAATTCGTTAGTCACTGGGGAAGCCGGCTAAAAGCCCGCCACTGGAGATTGGCCATTTGAGAGCGTGTGCCGAGTCTGATTGCCATGGACTAGGCCGCGACAGTGCAGAGAGTCTCCGATCCCAGCGGGGGTTTCGATGCGTTCGCGTCCACCGGGGCCAAAGCTACGAAGTCCTCGATACTCGGCGTTGGGTTATCCTGCAGCCCACGCGCGAAGATTTGGTCGCGGAGCAGATTCAGCAGGTCCAAGACAGAAGGGCGGATGGACTTTCTTCTCCATAAGGGTAGTGGCAG